>OFMJ01000134.1_pt1 | contig 83449 bp, 74 predicted proteins | sample 1541801 | NCBI WGS metagenome assembly OFMJ01 (sample SAMN04209234, study PRJEB22552) | human gut metagenome | biome: gut; material: feces | host: Homo sapiens | place: USA: Oklahoma
TGGCCTGCCGCTTTTATGTACAGATTTATTTTTCATCCTCTTTGATCTTAAACAAAAACTTTAAAAAACCGGTTAACAGTTTCGGGCTCTTTACAACAACAATTTTCATACATGATCCCCCACTTCGCAGCACATAAAATAAACCGATTATTCACCTTCTGTTTGCACGGCAAATTCCAAACGCAATTAGAAAAACGCCTGCAAAAATCATCAGGAAACGGTAAGAGCCGCAGACGAGCAGAAGCAGTAATATTCCTGCGATCAATGCAATCAAACCCGGTGGGCAACCACATGTTCGCTTCATATCCGTTAACCTCCGCCCAGCTCAGCACTCATGTACTTCATTATATACAGCGCCGAAACAAAAGGTTACACGCCTTTCGGCGAGAGAACCAAAAGCAGTCTTCCCTTTTTAACCGAAATGACTGCCTGATTTTCTATAAACTCATTGCTGACTCCAATTGGAAAGGATACAGAAAGTTCTGCATCTTCAAGCGGATATTTTAAACCCCGAAGGGTGACTCCGCTGCAATTCCCGCCATAAGCAAACACCGAAAGATAACAATTCTTTTCCGCAGAAATGGCAGTCGTTTCCGAATCAATCATCCATATGCGGTTACCACCGCCGTAAAACACAGCCTTTGCGCCATGGTCCAGCAAAAAGGAAAGCAGCTGTAAATTGGCAACAGTATGATCAAAGCGTCCGCCATATCCGCCCAAAAGAATAAACCGGTTATAACCTCTGGCAAGACCCAGTTTTGCAGCGCTCAACATATCCGTGTCGTCTTTTTCGGGCACCAGCCGCACAACCTCGCCTTTAAAATCAGCAGGATAACCGTTTGCTGAATCAAAATCCCCTACCAGAATATCCGGCAGGATTCCCTGTTCCTGTGCACGGTCATATCCTCCGTCTGCACAAATGACCAAATCGTCCTCAGCGGGCCGTGCACACCCTTCTGTTTTAAAATCAAACGGCATGCTTCCAATCAAATAACAGCAACTCATTTTAACTCCCAATCTTTTCTGGATTTCGCCTCGTTATAAATTTCAATATAGCTTTCATGGCGCTGCTTCGATATTTCCCCTTCCGCTACCGCTTGAAGCACCGCACATCCCTTTTCCGCAACATGGGCGCAGTCATGGAATCTGCACTTGTCAAGATACGGAGAAAATTCCCGGAAACAATACTGAAGCTGCTCTTTTTTTATCACTTCGTACTGATACATCTCAATGCTGGAAAAACCGGGCGTATCTGCAACATATCCGCCAGTATCAAGCGGATAAAACTCCACATGACGGGTTGTGTGGCGGCCTCTGCCCAATTTCTGACTGATAGCGGATGTTTCTAGATTCAAATCCGTAAACACATTATTTAACAGGCTGGACTTTCCAACACCGGAATTTCCGGTAAGCATGGTCATCTTGCCGGACAGCATTTCTTTCAGCGCATTCACGTAAGCATGTTCAAAATTATTCAGGGCAAGGGTACGGTAACCCGCCTTTTGGTAAATCTCCTGCAACGCGCAAACATCCGCGAGATCAATCTTCGTAAAAACGATCAGCGGTTCAATGTTTTTATATTCGGCAAGAGTGATTAACTTATCCATAATCAGCGGATTGGGCGCCGGTTCACATGCAGAAACCACCAGCATCAACTGATCAAGATTCGCCACCGGCGGGCGGAGCCACTCATTTTTCCTGGGCAATATCTGCGTAATCAGCCCTTTCCCCTGTTCGGTCTGCTCAAAAACGACCTGATCTCCTGCAAGCGGTGAAATTTTTTCCTTTCGGAAAGCTCCCCGCGCTTTGCATTCATAAATACCATCATCGGTTTCCACATAATAAAAACCGCCGATTCCCTTCAAAAGAATTCCCTGCAATGCTTTACTTCCTCCCGCAAAGAGATAAATCCTCACCCAAATTGGGTGAGGATTTATTCAGCTTTGATCCAAGTTAATCTTGCCCTCCGCCGCTTGTGCTGCTATCGGACGTACTCGATTCGGACTCTTCCGGCACGAGTGAATCAAACGCGCTGGAATTGCTTTCAAGAACCGAAACAGATTCAGAATCAAAATCAACCGAGTAATGAGCTAACATCTTTTCGTTACCATTGTAAGAAACATAAACATAAACATCCTGTGTTCCGGTGGTACCGGTAACAGCTACTGTTCTGGTTGTAGCCCGCCCAGAGATTTTGATTTCCGCGGAATCAATGGTCTCGTTTCCTTTTACTACTTTAATATTAAAGTATTTTCCATTTGAAGTGGTACCAGCCGGAATGCTGATATTTACATTCACGGTTTTTTCAATCATTTTACCGTTGCTGACTTCAATTGTTACTGTATCGCCTGCCTGGGCAACTGAATTCGCAACCGGATTCTGTGAAAGAACAGTGCCGGCCGGCTCGTTGCTGTCAACTTCGTTAACCACACAATTCAAATTCTTTTCAGCAAGGCGCTGTTTGGCTTCATCAACTGTTCTTCCAACTACATTTGGAACAGTCGTTGCATTGCTTTCTACTGTGCCCATGCTGATATAGAGCTGAACCTTTTCGCCGGATTTAAGCTGCTCACCGCGCGCCGGATTTGTTTTAATAACACAACCCTTCGGAACAGTTTCATCAAACTGCTGGGTCGTAGCAACCGCTACATCCAATCCTGCTTCTTTCAGAATATCACGCGCTTCCGCTTCGGTCTTACCATAAACGTCCGGAACATCCTGCATACTGATGCCCTTGCTGACCGTGACATAAAGAGTCTGATTCTCTTTGATCTTGGTGCCGGCTTTGGTTTCCTGCTCTATAATAATACCGGCTTCATATTCACTGGAGAAAGCTTCTTCTTTCTTTTCAATCTTGATATTCGAATACTGCGGATCATTGACAACTTCGTCATATACCTGTCCGACCAGATTCGGAACCTCGACTTCCGGAACATGTGAAAACACATCGCTAAAACCGAAAATCACAACACAGACAACAATGGAAACAACAACAAATGCGGCTGCCACACCAGCAAGAATCGGAATCATGTGCGACTTTTTCTCAATCGCTTCCGGCTCAACCGAATCCTCTTCCATGTCGTCATCACCGACCATGGCGTCAAACTGCTTTGTACCTTCTGCGTCATCAGAAAAGTATTTATATTCAAACAAAATACTGGGATTGCGTTTAAATTCATCAATGTCCCGCAGCATTTCCACGGCACTCTGGTAACGTTTGGAAGGATCTTTCTGCATCGCTCGGATCACAATCTCTTCCAAACCTTCCGGAATGGTCTCATTGATTTCTCTCGGACGTTTAGGCTGAGTCTGCATCTGCATAATTGCAACCGATACTGCACTGTCCGCCTCGAACGGAAGCTGACCGGTCAGCATTTCAAACATCATAACACCGACCGAATAAATGTCGGTCTTTTCGTCAATCTTGCCGCCTCTTGCCTGCTCCGGGCTGATGTAGTGAACCGAACCGATTGCTTTATCGGTAAGAGTCTTGTTATCGCTGCGTGCAAAACGGGCAATGCCAAAGTCCATGACTTTAATCGTACCGTCCTGCAAAAGCATGATATTCTGCGGCTTTACATCTCTGTGAACAATGCCGTTATCATGAGCATGCTGCAACGCTCTAAGAACCTGAACGGTAAAATGGACTGCTTCTTTCCATTTTAAAACGCCCTGCTGTTCAATGTATTCTTTCAGCGTGATTCCGGAAATGTATTCCATTACGATATACTGAATACGGTCGCCGAAGTTAACATCCAGCACCCGAACGATATTCGGATGAGACAGCAACGCAATCGCCTTGGACTCATTTTTAAAGCGGCGCAAAAATTCACCGTTTTTGGAAAACTCATCTTTGAGGATTTTAATTGCAACGACCCTGTCTTCTACAATGTCATCCGCTTTATAGACATTGGCCATGCCACCTACACCGATGAGTTCGGTGATTTCATAACGCCCGTCCAGCCGCTTGCCAACAAATTTATCCATTTATTTCTACCTCCGCAATCAATAGGCCATTAATACTGCCGTAATATTGTCGGGTCCACCCGCATTATTTGCAAGATCGACCAGTAAACCCGGAACCTCTTCCGGCGGATAATTGAGCACTGCCTGATAGATAGCAGACGGTTCGCAATTATTTGTTAGACCGTCTGTGCAAATCAACACTTTATCACCAGGACTAAGTGTTGTTTCCAGATAATCCACACACACAGAACTTTCAACACCTACCGCACGGGTAATCAAATTCTTTTGCGGGTGGTGTTTTGCGTCTTCATCCGATATTTTGCCGAGTTCCAATAATTCCTGAACAACCGAATGGTCACGCGTGATCTGTGTAAACTCTTTTTGATTGATGATATACGCTCTGCTGTCTCCAACATGAGCAACATGAAGGGTTTTTCCCTCAATAAACGCAAGCACAACAGTTGTGCCCATGCCCGAATAATCAAGATTTGTTACGGCAGCATGATAAACTTCCGCATTCGCGGCTGTAACCGCAGTAATCAACAGGTTGCGAATGGCATTTTGGTCGATACCACTTCGATAACCGCCTTGAACCTTTTGGCGAATAACATCACAAGCCATCTGGCTTGCAACATTTCCAGCTTTTTCACCGCCCATACCATCGCATACAACCGCAAAGCATGAGGTATCATCCAACGTATCGTGAAAAAAAACGTCCTGATTCATCTGGCGGACTCTGCCGACATCCGTTTTTCCTACAATCATTATGGGGTCACCTCATCATTTTTATGCTGGTGTGTGCGCCTGAGCTGGCCGCAGGCGGCTTGAATATCCGCCCCAAGCGTACGCCGTACAGTTGCATTGATTCCATGTGCGATCAACAACTTTTGAAACCGGTAAACATCGTTCTTTCCGGTTGCAGAATAAGAGGTCTCTGTTACCTCATTAACCGGGATTAAGTTCACATGGCAAAGCATCCCCCGCAATCGGGAAGCAAGCTCCTTGGCACAGGCTTCACTGTCATTCACGCCACGGATCAGCGCATATTCAAACGAAATTCGACGATGGGTCGTTTTCGCATAATACCGGCAGGCTTCAAGCAGTTCCTCCACCGAATATTTTCGGTTGACCGGCATGGTTCTGGAACGAAGGGTATTGTTCGGCGCATGTAAAGATACTGAAAGCGTGAGCCCAAGCCTACGCTCTGCCAAATCATAAATGCGTTCCACTAAACCACAGGTGGAGAGCGACACATGGCGCAGACTCAAATTAATCCCGTTTTCATCCGACAACAGCTCCAGAAAGCGGAGAACGTTTTCATAATTATCGAGCGGTTCGCCGATTCCCATCATAACAACGCTGGCAATTTTACGGCCGCTGTCTTTTGCCGCCGTATAAATTTCATCCAGCATTTCAGAAGGGGTAAGATTGCGGACAAAGCCCGCGATGGTGGAAGCGCAAAAGGTACATCCCATTTTGCAGCCCACTTGCGAGGAGATACAAATGCTGGTGCCGTGATGGTAGTCCATCAGCACACATTCAACAAATTCTCCGTCACGCAACTGATAAAGATATTTTACCGTATTATCCAGCTTTGAAACAAGCTTTTTCACGATATTTATTGAATTTATGTAAAAACTGCTGTCTAAACGCTGTTGAAAACTGGTAGATATGTTACTCATTTCAGCAAAAGAACCTACCTGCTTTTTATGAAGCCACTCATAAATCTGTTTCGCACGGAACTTTGCCTCGCCCATTTTTACGATTTCTTCGGTCAGTTCCGTCAGCGTTAAAGACTTGATATCTGTTTTTTCCAATCAATCACCGTTCTTTTTTTACGAAAGATGCAAGAAAGAATCCATCCGGACCATCCCTCTGCGGAAAAATGGTGGTTTGAAAACAATCCTCCGCAAGATAAGGAAGCTTGGGAAGTAAAGCCGGATGAAACTCTTTCTGTTCCAGCAGGAACGCTTCGGCAACCTGTTCATTCTCCTGCTTGGACAGTGAACAGGTGGAATAGACCAGCCTGCCGCCCGGTTTCACATAATTCGCAGCATTGCGCAGGATGGAAAGCTGTATCTGCGGCAGTTTTTCCAAAGAATGCTGCGGCTTGTACTTGATTTCCGGTTTCCGACGGATGACTCCGAGCCCGGAGCACGGAACATCACAAAGAACACAATCCGCCTGTCCGACTTCGGGGCGAAATACAGAAGCATCCCCCACACAAGCAGACAGGTTACTTAACCCAAGGCGTTTCGCTCCGTTTTGAATCAGCTTGACCCGGTGCGGATGCAGGTCGAACGAAACAACCCGCCCGCCATACGGCGCGATTTCCTCTGCGATGGTAAAACTCTTCCCGCCGGGTGCGGCACAAAGGTCAAACACCAGCTGTGGCTTATCCGCCGAAACCGTTAACGCGCAAAGCTGAGAAGCAATATCCTGCACGTGAAAGAGGCCGTCCGCAAAAGCGGGTGACGCGGAAGGATTTCCCTCCACACAAACCGCATTCGGCAGATTTTCCTCCACAGCAGCTTTGATGCCCTCCGCAGAAAACCTGTTTAATGCAGCCGAAGCATCCGTTTTTAAAGGATTGAGCCGAACCGTTACCGGAGGAGCGAGAAGTGAGGTTTCCAAGATCAGACCAAGCTTTTCTTCCCCGTAATCCCCGGCATACTGCTCCACCAGCCAGCGCGGACAGGAATATGCCACACTGTAATATTGAAACGGGTCTGTCGTTTTATCCGGCAAAGCAACCTGTTTTCCCTCCCGGATAAACCGGCGAAGCACCGCGTTGATCAACCCTTTCGCTCCCGGTTTAAACCGCGCGGCCAGCTTGACGCTCTCATTGACCGCCGCGGAATCGGGAACATCCATATAAAGGAGCTGATAAAACCCCATCCACAGGATGATGCGCACCGCAAGCGGAGTTTTTGCCACTGGCTGGGAAAGATAGCCTGCGGCGATATAATCCAGTGTGAGCTTTCGCTCGACCACACCGTAAAAAAGCCGTGTGGCAAACTTTTGATCAGCGGACGACAAGTTTTCCTTTTTGAGCGCCGCATCCAGCAGCAAATTGGAATAACTTTTATCCTGTTCCAGCCGAACGAGACATTCTGTTACAATCTGCCTTGCGCTTTTCATGTTAGCGTCTCCTGTTGGCGAGCGCAATCAACCGCACAAGGTTTGCGAGTGCTACGACCAGTGCAGCAACATAGGTAAGCGCTGCCGCGGTCAAAACCCGTTTTGCGCCAGTCAGCTCTTCACCCTCCAGAATATGCTGTGAACCCAGTGTCTGCAAAGCGCGGCGGCTGGCATTGAACTCAACCGGAAGCGTAATGAGCTGAAACAGCACAACTGCACAGAACAGCAGAATTCCCGCCAGAACGAGCGGCTGAAAGGACATAATCAAACCAATCAGCACCAGCGGAATGGCAAGAGACGACCCAAACTGGGTCAGCGGAATGATGGTTTTGCGAATCTTAAGCGGAACATACCCGCGGGCATGCTGTACCGCGTGGCCGACCTCATGAGCCGCAACGCCGATTGCCCCAACTGAAGGACTGCCGTAAGTGGAGTCCGACAGGCGCACCACATTGGCAGACGGGTCGAAATGGTCTGACAATTCCCCCGGTGTATGAACGACCGCAACATGGGAAAGCCCGTTATCATCCAAAATCTGCCGGGCGACCTGATCTGCGGTCAATCCTTTTCGATTGTATACATTCTGATATTTATGAAAGGTCGATTTTACATTAATTTGTGCGATCACCGCAATCAGCAAAGCAGGAATCACAAGAAACCAATAATAGGTATCAAAATAAAAAAACGGCAAAATCACTCACTCTTTCCTAATTGATCGCCGGCGGAAATGTGTCTTCCGCGCATAAACGCATCCCCCGGCATTCGTTTTGAGCCTTCATACTGCACTTCCGTTAACTCAACCGATCCGCTCCCACAGGCAACAACCAGCCGCTTATTATCCAGCACGGTACCAGGCGTTCCGGAACGGTCGCACAAAGCAGAACGATACACCTTTAGCCGCTTTCCGTTATATTCGGTCACAGCGCACGGCCAGTCGGAAAGGCCGAGAATCTGCCTGTGGACCGCTTCCGCGGATTTGTTAAAATCAATTGCCGACATCTCTTTGGAAAGCATGGGAGCATAACAGGATTCCTCATCATTTTGCGGGACTGCGGTGAGACTTCCCTGCTTCAGCCGCAGAATGGTCTCTTTTAAAAGGTCCGCTCCCACAAAAGAAAGGCGATCGTATAGCTCGCTTGCTGTTTCGTTCTCTTTGACCGGCACTTCGGATTTTAACAGCATATCCCCTGTATCCAGCCCTTCGGCCATATACATGGTGGTCACACCGGCAAGTTTATCCCCGTTGAGCACCGTCCACTGGATTGGTGCGGCTCCGCGGTACTTCGGCAACAGTGAACCATGCACGTTAATGCACCCGTATTTGGGAAGTTCCAGAATCTCTTTCGGAAGGATCTTCCCATACGCCACAACAACAATCAGTTCCGGGTTGAGGGTACGCAAAACCTCTTCCGCTTCTCCGCTTCGGAGTGTTTTGGGCTGATAAACCGGCAGATTATGTTCCAACGCCAGTTGTTTCACCGGCGTAGGCGCCAATTTATGCCCGCGCCCTTTTGGTTTATCCGGCTGGGTAAATACACCGAGGACCGTTTCGCCCATATCAAGCAATGTTTTTAAACTGGGAACGGCAAAGTCAGGAGTGCCCATAAAAACAATATTCATTATTTCCTCCTTCAGCCGCTTTAGTCATCCTCGCGGACAATTTCCTCTGCAAGATCAAGAAACAGAATGCCGTCCAAATGATCGAGCTCATGGCAGAATGCACGCGCCAACAAACCTTCTCCGCTTCTGGTAAACGTATTCCCATTCCGATCCTGCGCAGAAACAGTAACCTTCATTGGGCGTTTTACAATTCCGAATTCATTCGGGCAGGACAAACAGCCTTCGTAGTCTTTCTGTTCTCCGCTGGATTCAATGATCTGCGGATTGACAAGCTCAATCAGCCCTTCTCCCGTGTCAATGGTCACAACCCGGCGCAGAATGCCCACCTGCGGCGCCGCCAGGCCAACACCTTCGTTTTTGTACATGGTTTCCGCCATATCGTCCAGAAGTTCCCAGAGCTTTTCATCGAACTTTTCAACCGGGCGGCTTACCTTTTTGAGTACTTCATCGCCTTTTTTAACTACATTGCGAATTGCCATTTTATTCAACCTTTCCAGCCGTTGGCTTATTGTATTTTAAATATTGATTTCACCATTGATATCAGCAAAAACCGTCGTTTTGGAAAACGCCGGAAGCGCCGATGTTTGTTCCAGCAAGCCCTGAAGCATCCGCTTAAACACAGTGTTTGCCTTGCATTTTATAACAATGCGATATCGATATTTGTTATTTAACTTAAAAATACCCGCTTCAACCGGACCCAAAACCCTCATTGGAATTTTTACCGGACTGGCTTGAACTGTTTGCTTGAGCAAATTTAGAAAGGAATAAGCGGCGTTTTTTACCGTCTTTTCCTGAAGCGCCGAAAAACCGATGACGCATATATCGCAAAACGGCGGATAAAGCAGCGCACGTCTTGCCTGAATCTCATCGTTATAAAACGATTCATAGTTTTGATGTGCCGCGAAATTCAAAACCGGATGTTCCGGCGTGTAAGTCTGAATATACGCACGGCCAGCCTTCTGCCCTCTTCCACTCCGACCAACGACCTGCGTCACCAGAGAAAATGTCCGTTCATTGCTTCTGAAGTCGGTGGAATACAACAGTTTATCCACCGAAAGGACGCCAACGAGCGTGACATTTGGAAAATCCAAGCCTTTCGCGATCATCTGGGTACCCAGCATGATATCATACCCGCCGGCGCCGAATTTCTGAAACGCTTCTTCGTAGGCGAACCGGGAGAAGGTCGTATCCGTATCCATACGAAGAACTCTGGCATCCGGAAACAGCCGGGAGACCTCATCCTCCAGTTTCTGGGTACCGAGGCCGGTGAGCCGGATATGCTTTCCGCCGCATTTGGGGCAGATAAAATCCTGCTTTACCGAATAGCCGCAATAATGGCACATCATTCTCCCGTTTGCTCGGTGATAGGTAAGCGCCACGCTGCAATGCGGGCAAAGTTGCACTTCACCGCAGTCAATACAGGTTGCGTAGGTGTGATATCCCCGCCGGTTGAGCAAAAGAATCGACTGCTCCCCATGAGTCAGGTTGTAATACAACTCGTCGATGAGCACGTCGCTCAGGATTTCTGACTGCGCAGGGTTTAGATGATCCCGCAGATCCACCAGATACACATCCGGCAGAATCGCGGTGGAATACCTCTTTTTTAATTCAAACAGGTGATATTTTCCCTTTTTAGCCCGATAATAGCTGTCCACCGATGGTGTAGCGGAAGCAAGCAAGAGCAGCGCGTTATGGGTAACACACCGAAATTTTGCAACGTCTCTCGCATGATAACGGGGTGACGACTCCGACTTATAGGAGGCTTCCCCCTCCTCGTCCATAACGATAAGTCCGATATTTTTGCAGGGAGAAAACACCGCGCTTCTTGTACCGACTACGATCTGTGCGCTCCCATTGCGGATGCGCTCATATTCATCGGCCCTCTCTCCCAGGGAAAGACCGCTGTGGATCACCGCGACACGGTCCCCGAACATGGAAATAAACTGAGAAACCATTTGCGGCGTCAATGAAATTTCAGGAACCATCATAATCGCTTGACGGCCTTGAGAAACAACAAATTCAATGAGCTTTAAAAAAATCTGCGTTTTTCCGCTTCCGGTCACCCCCTGAAGCAGCGCCACGCTTGGCTGATGACTCTGGTAAAGATCAAAAAGCCCGGAAAACACCTTCAGCTGTTCTTCAGAAAGCTTGGTCGAAGCCGGCGATGGGCGATCATTTCTAGCAATTTTCGGCCGCCTGAATATTTTGCGTTCATAAAACTCTGCCGCGTTTTTTTTGACCAATGTTTTCAAAACCGCTTCTGTCACACCGCACAAATAACAGCATTCCTTTACCGAAGCGACCTGGGTTTCCTGCAGCAATTCTACAACCGATGCCTGCTTAGGAGAAAGCGACGCATTGGCAGGGTCAAAATCATCCTTCAAACGAATCATACGGATGGTCTCATCGCACACACGGCGTTTAATTTTATCATCCGGAACAATGATTCCCTTTTGGATTAGCCCATCCACAACCTTGTTCTGTTCACCACAGCCGATATTTTTTAAAAAGCTGTTTAACTCCGCTTTGTTTTTCACGGTTTTTAGAAAACGGATGACATTCTGTTCCGCTTCGCTGAACGCCGAAAGTTCTACCTCATCGATCCGGTGAACAAGATGATATGATGACACCACATCTACATTCAGTCCGACCGGGAGAAGCACTCTTACAGCATCGTAATAGGTGCAGAATGTATTTTCCTTTAAATATTGGATGATTCGAAAACCCTCTTCATCTACAAGCGGAGTTTCATCCAGCAAAGCAAAAATTGCCTTGCAGGAACTGGAAAAATCCGCGTGGTCCGACAAAGAAAAGACCAGCGCCTGCATTTTACGGTTTCCTCTGCCAAACGGCACAAGAACACGGCAGCCGGGCTGGATCCTATCCGTCATATCATCTGGGACGATGTAATCGAACAGTTTATCAAAGCGTACGGTCGCTTTTTCAATTGCCACCTTCGCAATGAGCCGCTGCTGCATATACATCCCCCCTTCCGCTCAGCCGTTTCAGGCTGCAGTTATTCTTCTTCGGATTCCTCTACGATTTTATAGGCGCCTTTTTCAAATTCTTCTACCGCAAGCTGAACCGGTTTTTCAGTCAGCGGGGTTCCTTCCTCTTCTGCCTTTTCAGCAATCTGGCGTGCGCGTTTTGCAACGCCTACAACCAAAGAATAGTAGCTTTCATTTCCCTTTAACATTTCACTTGCAGATGGTCTGTGCATAATCTTATAACACCTCATTCAATTGATTTTCCATACGGTTGCTGCGGCACTTTTCAGCCTGCAAAATCGCCCGTATATCTGACACGGCCTGTTCGACCGTCTGGTTTACAACAATATAATCATATTTCGGCGCAAATTTTAATTCTGTACGCGCCGTATTCAAGCGGTTTTGAATCACCTCTTGCGTTTCGGTCTGCCGGTTCACAAGACGGTGTTCCAGTTCCTCCATGCTTGGAGGAATGATGAAAACAAACACCGCATCCGGGCATTTTTCCCGAAGCTGCATAGCACCCTGAACTTCAATTTCCAGAATCACATCGTAACCGGCAGCGCACTTTTCTTCAACCGCCTGTTTCGGCGTGCCGTAGTAATTCCCGACATAGCTGGCATACTCCAGCATACCGCCGCTTGCGATTTTCTCCTCAAACTGTTCTTTGCTGATAAAATAGTAGTGAACACCATCCACCTCTCCAACCCGGGGCGACCGTGTTGTTGCCGAAACTGAATAAAAGACATGTTCGTCATTTTCAATCAGCTGTTTTAAAACAGTTCCTTTTCCACAACCGGACGGACCGGACACTACAACCAGCAAACCGGACTTATTCATCCGCTTCCTCCTCTTCCTCATCCTGATAAGACAACCGGTTTGCAACCGTTTCCGGCTGCACGGCCGAAAGAACAACATGATCGCTGTCCATGATAATAACCGCACGGGTACGGCGCCCATATGTTGCGTCGATCAGCGCGCCTTTATCACGGGCATCCTGAATAATGCGTTTAATCGGCGCGGATTCCGGGCTGACAATCGCAATCAATCGGTTTGCAGAAACCATATTTCCAAAGCCGATATTAATCAGTTTCATGATGATCTCCTTCCACTCATTATTCAATATTCTGAATCTGTTCGCGAATTTTCTCTACTTCGCTCTTTAAATCCACCACGATCTTGGTTATTTCAAGATCCTGCGCTTTTGAACCAATGGTATTAATTTCCCGGTTTACCTCCTGAATAAGGAAGTCCAGTTTACGGCCGATTGGCTCTTCTGAATTCATAAACGAACGAAGCTGGTTTAAGTGACTGCGCAAACGGACGGTTTCTTCATCCACCGCGATCCGTTCAGAAAAAACGGCCGCTTCTGTCAAGACACGCGCATCATCAATTTCCCGGCCTTCCAGAACTTCTTTGAGTTTCGCGTAAAGCCGGTCGCGATAAGCCTGCGTTGTCATAGGAGAACGTTCTTCCACGCGTGAAACCGCCTGCTCAATGGTATCCAGCCGGCCCAGCACGTCAAGACGCATGCGTTCGCCTTCTTTTTCGCGCATCGAAACAAAACGATCCAACGCTTCTTCCGCTACAACACGCACGCTGTTCCAAATTACTTCTTCGTCTTCGGCTGCCTTACGAACATTGAAAACATCCGGAAAACGGGCAAGCGAATTTAAAGAAAGGTTGTCGCTTAATCCGAATTCTTCCGAAACCGAACGAAGCGCCGTAATGTAGCCTTTCGCCAGCGATTTGTTCAGCTCAACGACCGAATCCTGCCCTTCTACGGTAAACACAGTGATATTAACATCGATCTTACCGCGCGACACTCTTTCCTGAAGAAATGTTTTCATCTTCTCTTCCAGATAGCCGTAAACGCGGGGTACACGAGCAGAATACTCAAAATAGCGGTGATTGACCGACCGGATTTCCACCAGAATATCACGCCCATCAATCAGCTGCTGACTCCGCCCATACCCAGTCATACTTTTTAGCATGTTTTTTCCCTCGATTAACAGTTTTGTAAAAGTGAGTCCAATCAAAGCCCTTTTCAAGGCCTTTTCTTTTTATATTATAGCATAAATCCCAAAACCGGGAACGTTTTATTCATAAACCATTCACATTTATTAATAATTTATCCATAATTTGATTTTGACTTCAAATTGTTATTTCCGTTCACATTATTTCTAAAAACGGCTCTTAAGCAAAATAAAAAAGGCGCTGGATTCAGCGCCTTTTTAAGAAGATCATTATTTGTAAGATACCTGAATGGTTGTATTCGGCTCGTTTTCGTCAAACGGTTTTTTATGCCGGTTTTCGAAAAACTTAACCGCAACCTGACCGAACTGTGCATAGCTGAGGACATCCTCTTCCTGCTCAGTCCACTGAGCGCATTCCGCACGCAGCTTATCGAGCTCCGGCTCAAGCAGATCAGCCGGACGGCAGTCGATCGGCTCTGCATCGCCAATGATCTTTTTGCGGAATTCCGGATCAATCGTGACCGGAGTTTTACCGTATTCACCACGTACCAGGCCTTTAAACTCTTTGGTGACCATTTTGTAACGCTCACCCATGATAACATTAAACACAGCCTGTGTACCAACGATCTGAGAAGTCGGAGTAACCAGCGGAGGCATACCTGCATCAGCGCGAACACGCGGAACCTCATTGAGAACTGCGTCGAGCTGATCCTCTTTGCCAGCCTGTTTCAGCTGAGAAAGGAGGTTGGAAAGCATACCGCCCGGAACCTGATAGATGAGCGCATTCGCGTCAACTGCCAGCATTTTCGGATCGAGAAGGCCTGCTTTAATATATTTCTCACGAAGGCCCATGAAGTAAGAACGGATCTCGTTAAGCAGAACAAGATCAAGCCCTGTGTCATACTCGGTGCCTTTCAGAGCCGCGACCATGGACTCGGTCGGCGCATGAGAAGTACCCAGAGCCAACGGAGACATTGCGGTATCAATCATATCCGCACCGTTTTCAATACCTTTTAACAGGCACATGGAAGCAAGCCCGGAAGTATAGTGGGTATGGATCTGCACCGGAATCTTGACAGCGTCTTTAATCGCCTTAGTCAAGGTAGCGGTACGATACGGGGTAAGGAGCGCAGCCATATCTTTAATGCAGATGGAGTCCGCGCCTTCCTCCTCGATTTGTTTCGCATAATTGACATAATACTCATCGGTGAAGACATCACCCAACGTGTAAGAGATAGCAACCTGCGCATGTGCTTTTTCTTTTTTCGCCGCTTTGATTGCGGTTCTCAGGTTACGAATATCATTAAGCGCATCAAAAATACGGATGATATCGATGCCGTTTGCAACCGATCTCTGAACAAAATACTCCAGAACATCGTCTGCATAATGACGGTAACCCAGCATGTTCTGACCACGGAACAGCATCTGCAATTTGGTGTTCGGCATCTCACGACGGATGATGCGCAGACGCTCCCACGGGTCTTCGTTTAAAAATCTCAAGCAGCTGTCGAACGTAGCGCCGCCCCAAACCTCTGCAGAATAAAAACCGACCTTGTCCATTGTGGAAAGAATGGGAAGCATATCGGCGGTTGTCATTCTGGTGGCAAGCAGGGACTGATGTGCGTCACGCAGGACAGTCTCAGTCACTTTAATTTTAGCCATAAATTCTCTTCCCCTTTGTATTACTCAATCGAGAAAAGTTTGCTGTTGGATTCAACTGCAGCGCCTTCATTGACATAAATCGCAGCAACTTTACCATCCTGCGGAGCAACGATTTCATTTTCCATCTTCATTGCTTCAAGAATGCAAAGGGTATCGCCGGCTTTAACCGCATCGCCGACTTTTACTTTCACGCTGAGGATTGTGCCCGGCATCGGGGAATTTACCTCGACAGCACCTGCGGAAACAGGAGCAGCAGCCGGAGCCGGAGCAGCGGCCGGAGCGGCAGCCGGTGCAGCAGCCGGAGCCGGAGCAGCGCCCATCTCGTCAACTGTAACATCAAAATTCTCACCATTAACAACTACGCTGAATTTTCTCATCGTTTCAATCTCCTTAAAACTGTTTTTCATATTATTTGTGTCACAAGGAAACATTATGTTTTATTATACACTATCGTTAATTAAATAACAAGTAGTTTCTGTCAGTTTTTGCAATTTTTACAAGTTTGAAAAAACGCATTTGCAGATTTTATACAAAGGCTGTCATTCTGTACAAAGCGCCATTTTTCAAGCAATGGCCTGTCCATTTCCGGTGAAAAATACACCGTATCATTTTCACAATCCATAAGCCCAGCCATGCAGGCACGAATTAGGCCGTCAAACAAAGCATCATCACCTTTGGCGTCAGCAAACAGAATTTCCATACCATCCGGCACCATACGGTAAAAGCAGCATCCCAGACACTCACCCCGCTGATCGGCTATGTACAACAAAACTTCCCCATCTTCCGGCAGTTTAAACCCAAACGAGTCGGCACAGGAACAAATCTGTTCCCTGTTGCTTACAGGAACCATTTTCAGCATTGAGACCTACTTCCTTTCCGGCTTCTTTACCGCATTGCGAACAGCTTTCAGCTCTTCTGATGTCAAATCCCGGTAAGCGCCCGGTTTAAGCATACCAAGGCGAAGGGGCCCAATTGAAGTTCGTTTCAGGCGAGCCACCTCAAGGCCGACCGCTTCGCACATTTTACGCACCTGACGGTTTCTGCCTTCATGAATCACGATTTCCATAACAACCCGTCCCGGTTCTTTGGTCAGGACCCGCACGACCGCCGGAGCAGTTTTCCGTCCATCAATTTCTACTCCTTCCGAAAGCCGGACTGTCTGTTCATCCGTTACATTCGGGCGAACGGTCACACGATAAGTTTTCGTTACATGACGACTCGGATGCATCATATCATTGGCAAAATCACCGTCGTTGGTAAACAGAAGAAGCCCTTCACTGTTCCGGTCCAAACGTCCGACCGGATAGACCCGCTCTTCCACATCTTCCAGCAGATCCATCACACAACGGCGGTTCTGGTCATCACTTACCGTGGTGACATAGCCACGGGGCTTATTCATCATGATATATCGGGTACTTTTTTTCTTCGGCAGATAGACCCGCTCGCCCATCACCGTGATCAGATCGGCGCGGGGATCAATTTTCATACCGATTTCAGCCGGGTGCCCGTTCACCTTAACCTTTCCCCGGGCAATTAATTCTTCCGCCTTTCTGCGGGAACAGACACCGGCATCCGCCAAAACCTTTTGAATTCGTATTTTTTCCACGTCATTTTCCTTTCCTATTTTGAAAAGCTGTTCATAAAATCCAATATCGAATTGATTGCTCGCACGAAAGAGTCCCAAAAGCCACCCTTTTCTGGCTCGCCATCGTTGACCGCAACATCTTCGGCGGCCATCAGCGGCTGTGAAGCAACCACTTCGCCTTTGTAACAATAATCCACCCGCCCGAGGATATCGCCCGCTGTGACAGGAGCAAAATAAAACCGATCCAGATGGACCTGCGCCGTTAATTCATCCACACTGGCCGTCGTCGTTGCCGCACCATAAAGCTGCAGCTTACAGGTATTCTGTGTACCGCCGGTTACGACCGCATTGAGATCACCTACAAGGTCCTGTGGGATTTCATGGGCTGAAACCCGAGAAAACCCATAATCCAACAGATTGGCTGTATCCTGCCAGTCGTTTGGGCCACTCAGCGTCACGCAGATAAGCGTTACACCGTCATGGGTTGCAGCAGTAACCAGACAACGCCCGGCTTCGTCGGTAAAACCGGTTTTGACTCCAATGGCGCCTTCATAGTTCGTCAGCATTTTATTGCTGTTTTTGAGCCAGCGTTTATAAGGAGGATTTCCATATTCGAGCTGTGCATTGGCAGAAGAACAGATCTGACGAAAGTCCTCGTTCTTCAGCGCTTCGCGTGCAAGCATCGCCATATCGTAAGCAGTTGAATGATGGCCTTCCGCATCCAATCCGGACGGTGTTACAAAATTCGTATGCTGAAGTCCAATGGCCTTGGCGCGTTCGTTCATCATACCAACAAAATCTTCTACCGTACCGCCAATCTTGACAGCAGCGGCATTGGCAGCATCGTTTCCGGAAGGTAACAGCATGCCGTATGCGAGCGCACGCAGCGTGACCTGATCGCCTTCCACAAGCCCCATAGAAGAGCCTTCCACCTGAATGGCTTCGGAATCGACCGTAAAGTATTCGTCCAGGTTCTCCTGCTCCAATGTGAGCAGAGCAGTCATAATCTTTGTGGTGCTCGCCATCGCGCGTTCTTCGGTTTCATTTTTCGCGTAGAGCACTTCGCCTGTTGTCGCATCAATCAAAACAGCAGACTTGGCTGAAATATCGCCTGTATATTCCTGCGCGTGTGCAGAACCCCCGAAAACGGTTCCCGAAAACAACAAAACAAATGAACAAAACAAGCAGAAGACGCGCTTCAAGCCAATCACCCTCCCATACTCATTTCAGGAGGCCAAAAGCCGCCTGCATCACTTAAGATATATGCGATGCAGGCTGGCGATTATTCAGCGGAAGCTTTTTCGTCATCCGGCTGCTTTTTCTTATCCTTTTTGGAAAAAAGCGCGGCAACCTTCTCCACCACTTCAGGAATAGCTTCAACCGCTTTCCCAATAGCAGTCGCCTCATCCTCATTAAGCTGAAGAAGCTTTACATCACCACCGCTGACAACCAGAAACGCAATCGGGTTGATGGAGATACCCGCACCGCTACCTCCGCCGAACGTCTCTTTCGGCGTTTTGGTGGGAATATCCGACCCGCCGGAAGCAAAACCAAACGACACTTTAGAAACCGGAATAATCGTTGTTCCATCCGGAGTTGTAATGGGATCACCAATGATCGTATTTACGTCGATCATTTCACGGATCTTCTGCATGGCAGTCGCCATAAGCCCCTGAATTGGATGTTCACTCATTTGACACACCTTCCTGTTTTTCGTATTTACTGTTTTTTATAGTATTAGCAACAAAACGCAAAAGCATGCAGCATGCTGCCTCTAAAACAAAAATAACACGGATGCTAAGCTGCGTTTGAGCCTCCACACGAGTTTGCTTCGCGTCAAAGTCACAGCGAAGAGAGATATCTCTCTTACGAATCGACACAATATTTTCCGCTACGGCCAGTCCGGTATAAACAGCGGCTGATATCTTTCCATAAAGCAGTGCGCATTCTGCAGCGTCTTCGTTCCCGGCAACGATATGGAGCAAAAGAAAGCGAACGTTTAAATGGCGCACCAACACCCGCAGACCTTTACCGCCGGAACTGATCATATTCATGATCAAATCAAAATCTAATTTTTCCTTAGGCTTTTCCTTCTTTTGAGGTTTCTTTTCTTTAGGCTGTTCTGCCTTTTCAACTTTCTTTTTACTCTGCTTCTTGGGCTTTTTCTCTTTTTGAGGATAAACCTGAAACCAGAAACCAAGCGCGCCAACCCGAAGGAGCGGATCGTTATCATGAAACGAGAACCGAGCCGAGAGATTTATGAGCAAAATACCTGCGATCAATGCCAAAATAACCGCAGCGATGATCCATCCTGTCACGGCACTCACCTCTCATTCCCGGAATTCACACGCCCTTGCTTATTCTGCATCATCCTGCTGCGCAGAAGGATGCTCTGCCGCCTGATCGGCAATATATTCTTCCAAATGCACCTGACCGCTTTGATCCGGAAGCGGAGGAAGCTGCTCCAGCGACTCTAGCCCAAAACACCGAAGAAAATGCAGCGTTGTCTGGTAAAGAATGGGGCGGCCTGGTACGTCCAAACGGCCAGCCTCTTCCACCAGTGCTTTTTCCACCAGATTATTCACGATCTGCCCGCTTTCCACGCCGCGCACCTGTTCAATGAAACTTTTCGTCACCGGCTGATTATATGCAATAACCGACAGGACTTCCATGGCAGCCTGAGATAGCGGTGCATTTTTGCGCACTTCTAAAACCCGGCGAATTGTTTCACCGTAAATTCCTTTCGTGGCAAGCTGCAAACTTTCGTTCAGGTTCAATAAGAGAATGCCCCGTTCTTCCGCTTCGTAATCATCTTTTAGCAGAGAAGCGACCTGAATGATTGTTTCTTCTGAAACATCCATTGCCTCCGCAAGCCGTTCAATTTCAACCGGCTCACCTGAAGCAAATAAAACCGCTTCCAGTTCGGCTTTATACTGGCTGATTTCCATTGTTTTGCTCCCGCACCTTTTCTTTATTAAAGTATACCATTTGGTTATCGTCACTCAATGTGACCCGATGACTTTTTACCAGTTCCAACACAGCTAAAAAGGTAGCTACCACTTCCGAACGGTCCGCAGAAACAAAGCAGTCTTCCAGCTTCGCCTGCCCCTGTGCATACAGCCGGCGCAGCAGGTAAAAAATCCTTGACGCAACCGAAACCACCTTTTTCCGAACCAACGGTGTAAACTCGTTCTGAGAAGGGGGAAGTTTACTCTTCTGTTTTCCAACCGTTGTCAGATACGCCTGAACAAGCACCTCAGGATGATGGACACGATGATAGGTGGTATCCACCGGAACGGGCTGCGGCGCACGCACGAAAATGCGGTCACCCAGGTTGCGTGCCGCAAGCTTAGCGGCAACACTCTTGATAGCGGAAAGTTCCAGCAGTTCCCCGCTGAGTTCCCTTTTCAGCTCTTCCGCCTCTTCATGTTTTGGCAGCAGCGAAACGGTTTTGATGTACACCAGCCGGGCTGCCATCTCCAAAAAACTGCTAGCGATCTCCAGATCAGCCATCTTCATCTGGTCAATATAAGAAAGGTACTGTTCCAGAAGGCTGGTAATCTCAATATCCATAATGTCGAGTTTATGTTTGGAGATCAAGTAAAGCAGAAGGTCGAGCGGGCCTTCAAAGACCTCCAGTTTAAAACTGAGCTGTTCCAAATGCGTTCCCCTACCTTATAGCCTGCGCAATCAAATCGACAAAGCGGGTGAGAAATTCTATGCCCTGAAAAATAATCCCATTTACGAAAGCCAACGGCGCGTCAAGAACGCCGCTCCACAAAACAACAAATAAAACAATGAAAATAATCATTTCATAGCGCATGATGGAGAAATAGATCCGTTCCGGCAGGAAAAGCGCAGCAATACGCGAACCGTCAAGCGGTGGAATCGGAATGATATTGAAAATCGCCAGTGAAATATTAACACTCGTCATAATATAAAACACAAAGGTGAGAGAATTGATAACCGTTCCGCTGTATGGAAGGAAGATGCAGACTTTCATCAAAATCATGCTGATAAACGCCATAACCAGATTGGAAAGTGGGCCTGCCGCCGCCGTAATAGCCATGCCTGTTTTGGGATTTTTAAAGTTGAGTGCATTGACCTGTACCGGCTTGCCCCAGCCAACTCCGGTAAGGATCAAACAAATGGTGCCAATCGGGTCCATATGGGTAAACGGGTTGATATTTAAACGCCCCTGATAACGCGCTGTGTGATCGCCCAGTTTATCGGCAACCAATCCATGCGCATACTCATGGATTGGAAGAGCGGTAAAAGCCACGATCAAACGGACGAACCATTCAAGCATCGTGTTAAAATCAATATGCAAATCATTCACTCCTAAAAAGGCTGTTATTTCATCATTATATCGGAATACGGTTTCAAATACAAGCAAAAGGCCCAGTATTTTGTGTAAAGTCAAGAAAAATGCGGGGTTTTGTAAAAAAACACTTGCTTTTCTTCTGTGGTTATGCTAATATAGTACTGTTCTTTGCAGAAAATACATGGAAACGGTTTTCCGGTTCCAGCCATCATAAGGAGGTGCAGAAAATGGCAAAATGCGATATCTGCGGAAAAGGTGTTACCTTTGGTATTAAGGTTTCTCACTCGCACAGACGTTCCAACCGTACCTGGAAGCCGAACGTAAAACGTGTAAAAGCGATCGTTAATGGCACGCCATGCCATGTTTACGCTTGCACCCGTTGCCTGCGTTCCGGAAAAGTTACCAAAGCGGTATAATGTATCCACGTTGAAAAAGCGGAGCAAAAGCTCCGCTTTTTTGTTTTTATCTCAGTTTTCTGTTCACTTGCAGCAAATGGCAGTCCCATTTCATTCTTTCGCCCAGTGTGCTGAAGATTACCACGAAAACATCTGTTTTAAATTTTCAAACCACTCTACTACCGCAAAACGCACTTCATACTGCGGATTTCTGGTAACAAGGTCGGTTTCCTCTTCGCCAAGCGCCTGTTCCAGAGTTTCTTCTGACTGAGCTGCCGGCAGGCAAAGCGGCGGATACAGCACACACCACCAGTTTTTTCCCTCAGCATCGCCTATCGTGATCCGCACTGCATCGTACATCCCCGCAGGCAGAGTAAATGTTTCATATTCCCGTGTTGTAAAATACATATTGATTAACTCTGCATGAACCGGATAATCATAACCATTGTCATAAACCTCTTGCTGAGCGATTTGGCGAATTTCATCCAGGTGTTTTGAAGCTGCCGTCTTGGCGTCTTCAAGTGTTTCCGGAGTTTCAAAAACGTCACCCATTTCCAGAAGAATGCGGTCACGCACCTTTAATTTTAACGCTTGGTCCTCTTCCGAATCAGAATTAGCCAAAATATGAAGCCGCAAAACATCTTCTCTGATTTGTGAGCATTCCGCTGCAAAGGTAGTAACACTGCCAAATAAAATAGTAAATACAAGAGCGATTAAAACCGACCACTCAATTTTTTTCATAAACAAAACCGTCCTTTTCTCTGTCTCGTCTTATGTACAGAGTATGGGACGGTTTTTTAACGCTTATTCAAAATAGGAATTTTCTTCCAGATTATCTTACAAAACCGGTTCCACCCCGGTTCGAACCGGCTTGGCAATAACCGCATCAGGATAATCACCTTTTAATTGATCAAGCGCGCTAGCTGCCAAACTGTCATCCAAAAAGATACCGAACACAGCAGAACCGCTGCCGCTCATCAAAGCACCGCATGCGCCAAGATTCACCAGCTTCCGCTTAATCTCAAATACTTCCGGCAGCTGTGTCACCTGTTCAAACGAATTGCCCAGTTCCGCGCAGACACCCGGCAGATCGCTCCGCTCTGCCGCCGACAGAATCCGATCCAAAGAAACATGCTGAAGCGGTTGAACGGAATCAATCGCTTCGAAAGCGGCTTTGGTTGAGATTCCCTGCATGGGTTTGGCAATGATAAATGCGCAATCCGGAAGGGGTGAAAGCGGAAAAATTTTCTCTCCGATTCCAGTGACGTGCGCGGTTCCTCCGGTCAGGCAAAACGGCACGTCCGCGCCCAGCGATTTACCCATACCGCACAATTCTTCCAAAGAAAAGCCGCCGTCATACAGCTGGTTGAGCCCGATGAGCACTGCCGCGGCGTCCGCACTGCCGCCCGCCATGCCGGCCTGCTCCGGGATGTGCTTTTCAATATGGATGGAAACGCCGCCTAAAACACCGGCTCGTTCCAAAAAAAGTTCTGCCGCTTTCCAAGCAATGTTCCGCTGATCACACGGAATCTCAGCCCGGGTACAGGAAAGAGTCACGCCATGCGACTGTGTTTCCAGTGTTATAAAATCGCAGCAGGAAACAGACTGCATCAGCATATCCATCTCATGATAACCGTCACTGCGGGCAGAAACCACATCCAAAGCCAGATTCAGCTTAGCATACGCTTTCAAAAGCATACGGGGCATTGGCTCACCTCCTATATCCGGTAAAACCGCGAGCGCTTGATAATAATCGTACGCACAGGGCACATTTCATGGCAACAGTAGCATTTGATACAACGGCTGTAATCAATATGCGCTTTTCCGCTGATAATCTCAATGGTGTGAGCCGGACAGTTCTGCGCACATTTGCCGCAGCCGACGCAGCCCTTTCGAACCACTTTCGGATGCGGAGCAAACCGTTTCACCAGTCCTCTTGGAACCCACTTTGGCATGGAATTGGAAAAATCAACCCCATGTGAAAGCGGTTTGATGAAGTCGGAAAAAAGCGCCACCGGGTCACCTAAAACAACCAGATCGTCCGCGGAATAAGCCGAGACAAGCCCTCTTCTCAACGAAACGCTCACGGTCAAAATCGACCGAGGATCCATTCCGATGATTTTGCACAGAAGAAGGTCGATATCATACGGATTGGTCCCCGCAAGAAGCATGCCTGTATGGCGAAGCGAACCGCCGGAAGGTCCATCCCCCTCCATTGCATCAATTGCATCCACAAACACAACCGACGGACGAACCGTTTCGCACAAATCGACCAGCATCTCGCAAAAATGCCGTTCTTCCGGAAAACGAAAATGAAGCTCCGGTTTCATCAGACCGGGGATACAGCCAAACAGGTTTTTTACTGCGCCGCTGAGTCCTACCATGCCATGCGTTTTCAGTTTGCAGACGTCGATCACAAAATCAGCCTGAACCACCGGGTCAATCAGGTAAAACGACTTGCAGAGATGGTTTTCTTCCCGGCGCACCTCCGAATAGCCAGTCTGGTCATTCAAACGCACACCGTGTTTCTGCGCAAGCTCCGTATACCCGCATGTTTGATAAATGCTGTTGAGAAGCGGCTTGGAATAAGGGCCTCCGGGGCTGTCCGCAATGACAATATCCGTAATGCCGAGCCGCTTCAAGCAGTCAATAATCGCACCCACTACTGCCGGATGAGTTGTAGTAAATTCTTCCGGCGACCGTTTCATGAGAAGGTTTGGCTTAATCGCAACCCGCATGCCTGGTTTCAGCAACGAAGCCAGAGAAAGCTGTTCAAACTGAGTTTCTACCGCATGCAGAACGGCGGCCGGATTGTAGGAATCCACACGCTGACAACTTATTTTTGACATGCTTCCCGTTCCTTTTCCAAATCTTTCATAAATTCACCGATGCGTGAGATTGCTTCCAGCAGGTGCTTCTTTGAATAAGAGTAAGAAACACGAATATACCCTTCCCCGCTTTCACCGAAAGCAGTACCGGGCACAACGGCAACCTTTTTGGAATAAAGAAGTTTTTCACAGAATTCATCCGAAGTAAGGCCGGTCGACTGAATGGACGGGAAAATATAAAACGCTCCCTCCGGCTCAAAGCACGGCAAACCAATGGAAGTAAATCCATCAATGACCAGACGCCGGCGAATGTTGTAATCGTCCCGCATTTCGCGAACACTGTCGTCGCAGTTTTTAAGCGCTTCAATTGCCGCGTACTGGCTTGTGGTAGGCGCGCACATAATCGCAAACTGATGAAGCTTTGTCATCTGTTTGATGATTGGTTTCGGCCCCGCCGCATATCCAAGGCGCCATCCGGTCATGCTGAAGGTTTTGGAAAAACCGTTGATAACAACAGTGCGCTCTTTCATTCCTTCAATCTCAGCAATAGAAACATGCGGACGCTCTCCATAAGTGAGTTCCGCGTAAATCTCATCGGAAAGAACAATGATATTTGACTCACGCAAAACTTCGGCGATCTCCTCTAAATGTTCCCTGCGCATGACGGCACCCGTTGGGTTGTTGGGAAAAGGCAGGACAAGGAGTTTTGTTTTCGGTGTGATTTTTGCGCGCAGCTCGTCCGCTGTCAGGCGGAACCCGTTCTCCGCTTTGGTCGGGATTGGAACCGGAACACCGCCGCAGACACTGACAATCGGCGTATATGCGACAAACGAAGGTTCTACAACCAGTACCTCATCGCCCGGTTCCACAAACACGCGAATGCACAGGTCAATGGCTTCTGAACCTCCGACTGTAACCAAAATCTCGTCTTTAGGCTCATAGAAAAGATTATATTTACGCTGCATATACCGCGCAATCTCTTCGCGCAGGCTGAACAAGCCGGCGTTAGCGGAATAACGCGTCATGCCGCGTTCCAGTGTTTCAATGCCTCTGTGGCGAACTGCCCACGGAGTTTTAAAGTCCGGGTCTCCTACGCCGAGAGAGATGACATCGTCCATCTGTTCCGCGATATCAAAAAACTTACGAATCCCGGAAGGTTTGATCTGCTGCACCTTTTGGGACATAAGAGAGGAATAATCCATCAAAGCAACGCACTCCTTCTCCGGTCAGTATCGCTTCCGCTGAGCACAACGCCTTTCTCTTTATAACGCACCAATACAAAGTGTGTTGCGGTGGAAAGGACGGAATCCAGCGCTGCAAGTCTCTGCTGAACAAACATAGCGATATCTTTAAACGTTTTGCATTCCAGAATCACCAGCAGATCATAGCCGCCGGACATCAGATAGACAGTGTCCACTTCAGAGTAAGCCATAATGCGCCGGGCAATGTCCTCAAAGCCAAGGTCGCGTTTAGGAGACACTTTTACCTCGATAATCGCCTGAACCGCCTGTTCGTCAATCTGTTCGTGGTCAAGCAGCACCTTGTAGCCACGGATAATCCCTTTTTTCTCATAAGCAGCGATCTGCTTTTCAATATCTTCCTCGGTCGTGCCAAGCATGGTCGCCAACTGTTTATTGGAAAATCTTGCGTTTTCATTAAGCAAAGACAATAATTTATCCATCTGACGTCTCCTCCTATACATTTATAAACAGGTTATGCACAAAAAGTGATGATAAACCCAATTTTTCCCGAGCTTTCGGTGAAAATACCATTATTATATCAGCATCTTTTCAAATTGTCCATTCACAGCAAAGCTTCAAGACGGAATACGGGTTCAAACAAAAAGCAAACCACAACTTTACAAAATCGGTAATTCGACCGGCTTATGCTGCACATAATAAGTTAGTGTTTGAAATCCGGCTTCCTTTATTAAGGAAATTGCCTCAGCAATTCCCTTTCCAACATCCTGCGTGCAATGGGAATCCGACCCAACCGTCACATAGTGCCCGCCAAGTTCTTTAAACCTGCGAACAACCCAAAACGGCGGCATCGTTTCCCGCATAGTCTGCCGAAGACCGGAGGTATTGACTTCCAAAGCATGCCCTGTTTTGGCAAGGCAGGACAAAATTTCATCGATCTGTTTTTTATACGGGTCCAAATCGACCTCAAAGCCCTGCGCTTTCATATAACGAAGCGGATAGGTCATATGTGCAAGCGAATCAAAGCGTCCCCAATCCGCTAAAGAAAGCAACTCGGTAAAATAGCGCTTTAAAAGCGCTGGTATATCCTCATCTTGATAATCCAGAAACGCAAAATCCGTATAAGCGATCATATTATGAAGAGACCCCAGAATAAAATCCGTTTTCCCCCAAACATCATCCAGAAACGCTTCAGAAACCGTTTTATTTTCCAGTGCCTGCCCAACCTCGATGCCTTTGAGAAGAACGGTTTTCCATTCTTCCGACGAGCGGACCTGTTCCATCTCTGCAAGAGAGGCAGGAATGGTGTTCACATAGCCTCCCCCGATGAAGTCATTCATTTCACAATGGTCAGTAACCGCATACGCATATAATCCCTTTTGTTCCGCCGCCCGGCACATATCGGCAACCGAATGATCCGCATCCGGCGAATGGGATGAATGGCTGTGTAAATCAATATATTTTTGCATATTCTCATCACCAATCCTGCAATATCAATATCTAAATCACAAATAAATGACAAAATCATTATATCGAAAAAAGCGCCTTCTGTGTAGCACATAATTGACAATTTTTCAAAATTAGCAAGCTAATCTTTGTGCATATCTTTCATTCCAATCTTGTAACAAATATAGTAAGATAGTAATATCCGTTGAAGATGAATCGAAAACATATTTCGGGAGGATTTTTCATGCGTGCAGTTATTACCGTTATCGGCAAGGACACTGTAGGGATTCTTGCAAAAGTCAGCGGCATTTGTGCCAAGTATAACGCGAATATCATTGAAGTGACCCAGTCTGTTTTACAGGATCTGTTCTGTATGATTATGCTGGCGGATATTTCAAAAATAAATGTTGAATACAAGGAGCTTTCCGCAGCGCTGGATGCGCTTGGAAAAGAAATGGACATTTCGGTTCATGCAATGCACGAAGACATCTTTAATTCCATGCACAGAATTTAAGGAGAAGCTTTATGTTAAATACGTATGACATTTTGGAAACCATTCGGATGATTCAGGACCAGTGCCTTGATATCCGTACCATTACTATGGGTATCTCGCTGCTGGATTGCATTGACCCGGATATTGACCGTTCCTGTGAAAAGGTTTATGAAAAAGTAACGCGACTGGCTAAAAATCTGGTCAAGGTCGGCGAAGACATTGAAACAGAGTACGGAATACCTATTATTAATAAGCGCATCTCCGTTACACCGATCGCGATTCTTGCAGCTGCGGCAAAGGGCGATACCGTCAAGTTCGCTAAGACGCTTCAGCGCTGCGCGGAAACCTGTGGGGTAAACTTTATCGGCGGCTATTCCGCGCTTGTCCAGAAGGGGTACAGCGCAGGCGACGAAGCGCTCATCCGCTCGATTCCGGAAGCTCTTGCCGTAACAGAAAATGTCTGCTCTTCTGTCAACATTGGTTCTACCAAAACCGGCATCAATCTGGACGCAGTCGGATTGATGGGCGAAGTGGTAAAACGCACTGCCGAACTCACCGCAGACCGCGACTGTATTGGCGCAGCAAAACTCGTTGTATTCTGCAACGCTCCGGAAGACAACCCGTTTATGGCCGGTGCGTTCCATGGCGTTGGAGAACCGGACTGCATGATCAATGTCGGCGTTTCCGGTCCGGGTGTTGTTCGCGCGGCACTTGCGAAATATCCAGACGCGGATATTACCAAAATCGCCGATATCATTAAGAAAACCGCTTTCAAAATTACGCGGATGGGTCAGCTGGTCGGCACAGAAGCATCCAAACGGCTGGGTGTTCCGTTCGGTATTGTTGATCTTTCTCTGGCGCCGACTCCGGCGGTCGGTGACTCGGTCGCTCACATTCTGGAAGAGATCGGCCTTGAAAAATGCGGAACACACGGAACAACCGCTACTCTTGCCATGCTTAACGACGCTGTGAAAAAAGGCGGCGTTATGGCTTCCAGCAAAGTCGGCGGACTTTCCGGCGCGTTTATTCCGGTCACAGAAGACGCAGGCATGATTGATGCTGCACGCTGCGGTTCCCTTTCCATTGAAAAATTGGAAGCAATGACAGCTGTATGCTCCGTCGGACTGGATATGATCGTTGTACCGGGTGATATTCCGGCGGATACCATTGCCGCAATTATTGCGGATGAAGCCGCGATCGGCATGGTCAACTCCAAGACCACCGCGGTTCGTCTGATCCCGGCAATTGGCAAAAAAGAAGGCGACGAACTGAATTTCGGCGGACTGCTCGGAAGCGGACCGGTCATGAAAATCAACTCTTACTCCTCCTCCAAGTTTATTAAGAGAGGCGGTCAGATACCGGCGCCGATGCAGAGCCTAAAGAACTAACTGGAAATCAGGTGAAGCAGATGGATGAGATCATCAAAGAAATCATCGAAATTGATAAACAAGCCAGTGCCAAGCTGGAAGAAGCAAACCGAATCAAAGACGAGGTATTAAAAAAACAGCTTGAGCACGAAAACGAAGAACTCCGAAAAAAGATGCGCGAGCGTGCGCAAAAGCATCTGGATGAAGTTCGCAGAACAGAACAGGAATATGCAAATGAAAAATGCGCAGAGATTGAAGCAAACAAACAAAAAGCATTTTCCGCTCTGAAAAAAGTATATGACGAGAACCATCAGATCTGGGAAGACGATCTTTACAGCCGCGTTTTAGGCAGGTGAGAACATGTTTGCGACATCCCTCTCGGGCAATACAATTTCCGCTAAGGCAAAGTGTATGTATGGCAAACGCCTAACGGAAGAAAACTATAATGATATGCTGCGCAAAAGCAGTGTATCCGAATTGGCCGCTTATTTAAAGGACGAGACCTGTTATCGGTCCGCTCTGGAACAGATTGATACACACAGTATTCACAGAGGCCAGCTGGAAAGTCTTTTAATGCGGGAATTGTTTAACCGGTATACCAAATTATGCCGTTACAACTTTACCGGAGATAATGACTTTTATAATTATCTCATTCTGCAGGATGAGATCGAGCAGATTTTAAAGTGTGTTCTCTCACTCAACGCGGGAACGATGTCGAGCTTTATTCTGGATCTTCCGGCTTACCTTATTCATCATGCTTCGTTTGACATGATGGAACTCGCAAAGGTGCGCGAGTTTGACGATTTGCTTTCTGTTTTAAATCACACTCCCTATCAGGAGATCGTGGAACAGTTCCGCCCCGCGGCAGGCGAACCCATTGACTATGCGGCCTGCGAAAAAGGACTGATGACCTACCATTATGAACACCTGCTGGAAACCATCCGGAAAAAGTTCAGAGGCCAAACGAGAAAAGATTTGGAAAAAGTCATCCGTGTCAATGTAACGCTGACGAATCTTATGACCATCTATCGCTTAAAGCGATATTTTGGAGCTCAGAAACAGGAAATTGAATCTTTGATTCTTCCCTTTTCATTTAAGCTGAACCACGGCATGCTTCAAAAGCTGATCGAAGCACCAAATGCCGATGAATTCTTTGAACTCTTTCATGAGTGTTATTACGGAAAAAATCAAGATTCAAACGATAATCTGGTATTTGAACATGATCTAGACCAGATTATTTATCAATACAACAAGAAACTCATGCGGTTTTCAACAAGCCCCCCCGCTGTTCTTTATGCGTTTATTATCCTCAACAATATTGAAGTAAAAAACATTATCAAAGTGATTGAGGGAATCCGTTATCAGGTTCCCGCATCTCAAATCAAACAGTTACTGGTTCTGTAACGTTAAGGTAGGTGCTCAGCATAAATGGCAATTGAAAAAATGTCTCTTGTGAATATTGTGGGCAATGTGGACGATATGGACCGTGCAATGACTGTTTGCTGCCAATCCGGTTATTTTCATCCGGAAAGTGCCAGTCAATATGCAGATGAATTGAGCGGCGCAACATTATTGCAGGACTCCAATCCGTACAGCAGCCTCATCAAGCGCTTGGTTGACCTGTCTTACCGCCTTGGCTTTAAACTGATGTATGAAGATACCGGCAGTCTCAAGCTGCGGCCTTCTCAATTTGAAGAAAAGGTGACCGAGCTGGAAAACAAGTATGAGCAACTTCGCCTCCAAAAAGAGGAACTTTCTGAGAAGGTCACGCAAAACGAGCAGGCGCTCGTGCAGCTCAAACACATGAAAGGGCTTGCGGAAAAATTCGATGATATCTTCGCCTGCAAAGCCGTGTCTTCCCGCTTCGGTATCCTGCCGAATGACAGTTTTTCCAAGCTGGATTACTACAATGACAAACCCTTTTTCTTCTTTACGTTTGATGTGGATGAACAGTATCATTGGGGCGTTTATTTTGTTCCAACTGTAATCAAAGAAGAGATTGATGGAATTTTTCGTTCTCTCTTTTTCCAGCGGATACGAATACCGGATTACGCACACCAAACTCCGGATGTGGCAATTGTAAACATTACCCGGATGCTGGAAGAGAATCAAAACGAATTAAAAAGAACAGAAGAACAACTAAAGCAGCTTTCTGCCGATTCCCGCGTGATGCTGCGGCAAATCTTTTCCGTGTTAAAGTTCGAAAGTGACACGTTTGAACTGCATAAATATGTGGTGGTTCGACAGGAACAGTTTTTTCTGGTGGGATTCATCCCCCAAAAGAACGCGGAAGCATTCAAAAAACTGTTTGAGAGCATTCAAAGCTGCGACTGTGTCACTCGCGCAGATGACGCCGATCCGAGGCTTACTCCTCCGGTTAAACTCAAAAACAACTGGTTTACCCGGCCGTTTGAAATGTTCGTTTCCATGTATGGGCTTCCCGAATACGGAGGGTTTGATCCGACTCCATTGGTCGCATACACCTACTGCTTCTTGTTTGGCATGATGTTCGGTGACCTGGGACAGGGATTGCTGCTTTCGGTTATCGGGCTTCTGATGTGGAAGCTGAAAAAAATGATGCTCGGCCGTATTCTGGCGCGAGTCGGAATTTTCAGTGCGATTTTCGGCACGGCATACGGTTCTGTTTTTGGACTGGAGCATCTGCTGGACCCGTTCTTTATAAACGTTCTTGGACTTCCCGGCAAGCCGATTGAGGTATTTGACCCGGAAACAACCAACATGCTTCTGCTGGTAGCCATTGGGATTGGCGCGGTGCTGATCACCGTATCCATCCTGATCAACATTATACTTGGCTTAAAGAAGCGAGACTATGAACGATCTATTTTTGGTAACAATGGGGTCGCGGGGTTGATATTTTATGTTTCTGTCATTGCGGCTGCCGCACTGCTCATGTTCTTTAACATTAACGTTTTAAATCCGCTCTTTATTATTCTTTGCATCGTTCTTCCCCTGCTTCTGATTTTTCTGCGGGAACCGCTTGCGAAATGGGTTTCCAAACGCAAAGATTTAAAACCGGAAGACGGCATAGGCGGATTTATTGTAACCAACTTCTTTGAGTTGTTTGAAAATGTTTTAAGCTATATTACAAACACCGTTTCATTCCTGCGTGTTGGCGGATTTGTTCTGAGCCACGCGGGCATGATGGCGGTCGTGCTCACGTTAATGGAAATGATCGGCGGTGTTGGAAGCCCGATCATCTTCGTCGTAGGCAATCTTTTTGTTATGGCAATGGAAGGGTTGATCGTTGGAATTCAGGTATTGAGACTTGAATTTTACGAAATCTTCAGCCGTTTCTATGAAGGAAACGGAAAAGAATTCCGCCCTGCCGTTGTAACATATAAAGTAGACGAATAAGCGTGATTTTTCAGGAGGACAAAATTATGGAAAACGCTATGATGTTTTTACTGCCGCTTGCAATTGTTATTCTGCTTGCTATGCCGCTGGTGCCGATTATCCGTGGTGTAAAAACCGGAAAGAAAGCAAAACACGCCATCGTGTTTAATCTTTGCGCATTCGCAGGCGTCTGCCTTGCTGCAATCGCTCTTCCGCTCACCGGTCTTGCTGCTGACGCTACAACTGCCGTTGCTGGTGATGGCGGTGCGGGACTCGGTTACATTGGCGCGGCTCTTTCGACTGGCCTCGCATCGGTCGGTGCAGGTATTGCGGTTGCCGCTGCTGTTCCTGCCGCAATCGGTTTGTACAGTGAAGACGCAAAATCCTTTGGTAAAGGCCTGATCTTTGTAGCTCTTGGTGAAGGTATTGCACTGTACGGTATCCTGATCTCAATCTTGATCATCAACAAGCTTTAAGCTTTGAAGGCGATGTGATAACAATGCGCTTTTACTTACTGAGTGATAACATTGATACCCAGATGGGCATGCGGCTCGCCGGAATTGAAGGCGTTGTCGTACACGAAGCGGATGAAGTAAAGGAAGCACTTTACAAAGCCTGCGACATGCGCGATGTAGGTATTGTTCTGATGACCGAGAAACTGGTCAAACTGATTCCGGAAACGGTTTATGATATTAAACTGAACCGAAAATCCCCGCTCATTGTGGAAATTCCGGATCGTCATGGCACAGCGCAGATCAGTGAAACGATCAACCGCTATGTTCATGAAGCAGTAGGAATCACATTGTAAAACGAGCGGCTTCGTTTGACGAAAGGTGGGTTAACATTGGAAGAAGAAAAATTGGCAAAATTTCGCCAGGCGGTGTTTTCGGACGTTGACGCAAAAATTGAAAAAATAAAAAAAGAAACCGAAAGCGTAAAAAAAGCCTCTCTCGCACAAACAGAGGATGAACAGTTAAACGACGCTTACGGCTACATTCAGGATAATGTAGCAAAAATCAAAAACGAATTTAAGCTGGAAGTTTCAAAAAAAGACCTAGCCGCCAGACAGGAGATTCTTCTGGAGCGGGAACGTTACCGCAACCTGATCTTACAGGCGATACGCTGCCGTTTGAGCGAGTTTTCCAAAACAGAGGAATACAAAACCTATCTGTTGGAACGATATAAGCTTGCGGCAACGCAAAATGATATGGATCATGCCGTCGTTTCCTACAAGCCGGAAGATCATTGGTTTGAGCAGGCCGTAAAAACGGCATGTCCAGAACAAAACGTTTTATTTCAGCCGGATTCCCGAATTAAAATGGGCGGTTTTATCATCCGCAATGAACAGATGGGATTTCTGATTGACGAAACATTTGAATCCAAACTGGAAGAACAAATGCCGTACTTTAATCAGAATTGCAGAATTTCGGCTGAATAAATACGTTTTTGATTCTGCAAAGAGGTGAACACTTTGGAAAACGTAATCTATTCCATTAACGGCCCGGTCGTAACGGTGAAAGACACAAAAGACTTTTCCCTGCTGGAAATGGTCTATGTTGGTCATCTGCGGTTGATCGGCGAAGTAATTGGAATTACCGATAAATTTACAACCATTCAGGTTTATGAAAGCACATCCGGACTAAAACCGGGCGAACCAGTTGAAACAACGGGCGGCCCTATGTCTGTCACACTAGGGCCTGGGATCATCACCAATATTTTTGATGGAATCGAACGTCCACTGCGCGACCTGCGCAAAGCAACCGGCGCTTTCATTGGCGAAGGATGCAACATTCCTTCCCTTGATGATACCAAAAAATATAACGTGAGCATAAAAGTTCAGGTAGGCGATCATCTCACCGGCGGCGCGATTTATGCAACCTGCCCGGAAACACCGGTGATTGAACACCGGTGCATGGTTCCGCCGAAAATGTCCGGTGAAGTCGTGGAAATCGTGCCGGACGGAGAGTACACCATCAACGACACCGTTGTTAAACTCAAGGATGATACCGGCGCGGTTCATTCATTGACTCTTTGCCAGAAATGGCCGATCCGTGAACCTCGGCCGGTAAAAAACCGCATGCCGATCACCCGGCCGCTGATTACAGGACAGCGGGTTATCGACACCATGCTTCCAATCGCAAAAGGCGGTACCGCTGCAGTTCCGGGTGGCTTTGGCACCGGAAAAACCATGACTCAGCATCAGCTCGCAAAATGGTGTGACGCAGATATCATCGTTTACATCGGCTGCGGTGAACGCGGCAACGAGATGACGCAGGTTCTGGACGAATTTTCCGAACTGATCGACCCGAAAACCGGTCAGCCGCTGACCGATCGCACCGTTTTGATTGCCAACACCTCCAACATGCCGGTGGCAGCGCGTGAAGCTTCCATTTATACCGGTATTACACTGGCGGAATATTACCGCGATATGGGGTACCATATCGCCATCATGGCAGACTCCACCTCACGTTGGGCAGAAGCATTGCGTGAGATTTCCGGGCGGTTGGAAGAAATGCCGGCTGAAGAAGGTTTTCCGGCTTATCTCCCTTCCCGGCTTTCCGCTTTCTACGAACGTGCAGGTTACATGGAAAACTTAAACGGAAGCGAAGGTTCTGTTACCATCATCGGTGCTGTCTCACCGCAGGGCGGTGACTTCTCCGAACCAGTCACACAGAACACCAAACGGTTCGTTCGTACATTCTGGACGTTAGATAAATCGCTTGCGTATGCGCGCCATTATCCTGCTATCAACTGGATCACCAGTTACAGCGAGTATGTGGAAGAACTGCGCGGCTTTTACGACAGCATTGACCCGAACTTTCTCAAATGCCGGCTTCGTCTTCAGGCGCTGCTCAACGAAGAAGCACAATTGATGGAGATCGTTAAACTGATCGGATCGGATGTTCTTCCGGATGATCAGAAGCTGGTCATTGAAATCACCCGTGTGATTCGTGTTGGATTTTTGCAGCAAAACGCATTCCATAAGGAAGATACCTATGTGCCGCTTGAAAAACAGCTGCGGATGATGGAAGTCATCCTGCACCTGTATGACAAAGCCAACGCGCTGGTCCGCAAAGGCGTACCGGTCTCTACCATTATGGAATTAGGGCTGTTTGATAAAGTCATTAAAATGAAATATGACGTGCCGAATGACCACATTGAGCTTTTGGACGACTACATTTCTGAAATTGACCAGAAACTTGCGCAGGCGGAGCAAGAATTCAACATGGAATGATCCATCCGGCAGATGAAAAGGAGGCGCTCTTTTATGAGCATTCAATATATTGGGCTAAAAGAGATCAATGGGCCCATGGTTGTAATTGATAATGTGCCGGACGTTGCGTTTGACGAAATGGTAGAACTTGTTCTGGATTCCGGCGAAACACGCACAGGGCGTGTTGTAACGGTAGAAGGAAAACGAGCGGTCATTCAGGTATTTGAAGGAACCACCGGCCTTTCTTTAACCAATACACGCACCCAGTTTACCGGGAAACCAATGGAGCTTCCGCTTTCTAAAGAACTGCTCGGACGCATCTTTAACGGCGCCGGCAAGCCAATTGACGGGCTTGGCGAAGTATATGCGGAAAAATATATGGATATCAACGGTAAGCCGTTAAATCCAGTCGCACGTATTTACCCCAGAAGCTATATTCGTACCGGTATTTCTGCCATTGACGCATTAATGACCCTGATTCGCGGGCAGAAACTGCCGATTTTCTCCGGTTCCGGTATGAGCCATAACCGCCTTGCGGTACAGATCGTCCGTCAGGCGCAGATTGCAGAAGACCAGGGGAAAAACTTCGGCATTGTTTTTGCGGCAATGGGCGTTAAAAATGACGTTGCGGACTACTTCCGGCGCAGTTTTGAAGAGTCCGGCGTTCTTTCGCGTGTTGTGATGTTCTTAAACCTTTCCAATGACCCGATCATTGAACGTATTCTCACCCCGCGCTGTGCGCTGACGGCGGCAGAATATCTGGCCTATGAGCAAAACATGCACATTCTGGTCATTCTCACCGATATGACCTCTTACGCGGAAGCACTGCGTGAACTGAGTTCTTCCAAAGGTGAGATTCCGGGACGAAAGGGTTACCCGGGCTACCTTTACTCCGATCTGGCTTCCATTTATGAGCGTGCCGGTATTGTACAGGGTGCCAACGGCTCGGTGACGCAGATTCCGATTCTGACCATGCCAAACGATGATATCACCCATCCGATCCCGGACTTGACCGGATACATCACCGAAGGGCAGATCGTACTGGATCGCCAACTGGAGCAAACCGGCATTTATCCGCCGATTTCGGTCCTCCCTTCCCTGTCACGTCTGATGAAAGACGGCATCGGCGAAGGATACACCCGTGCAGACCATTCAGCTGTTTCCAACCAGTTATTTGCGAGCTACGCAAAGGTTCAGGATGCGCGGGCGCTGGCTTCCGTTATCGGTGAAGATGAGCTTTCTCCAGTCGATAAGCTCTATATGGATTTTGGTAAGATGTTCGAGAAATACTTCCTTTCACAGGATTTTAACGAGAACCGCACCATTGAACAAACGCTGAATCTGGGCTGGGAACTGCTTTCCATCCTCCCGAAAGAGGAGTTGGATCGTGTTGACGCTGAGATGCTGGATCAGTTCTATGACCCTGCTAAAGCAGAACGGTTTAAGGGGTGATTTTATATGCCGGTTATCCCAACAAAAGGCAACCTTTTAAACATCAAAAAATCCCTGGGTCTGGCAACGCTTGGTTACAGCCTGCTCGACCGCAAGCGGAACATCCTGATTCATGAAATGATGGCATTGATTGACGATGCCAAAGCCATTCGCGGTGAGATTGAAGAAACCTACAAAGAGGCGTATCTGGCACTGCAAAACGCCAACATCACCTTGGGTATCTGCGAAAACGCCGCAAAAGCGGTTCCGGTAGAAACCGGCGTTCATATTACCTACCGGAGTGTTATGGGTGTGGAGATTCCAAAAGTAAAACTCCACCCTAATCCGATTAAGCCATATTATGGATTTCAATCCACCAATGCGGCTTTGGACAACGCCTATGTACAATTTCAAAAAGTTAAACAATTAACGGCAACACTTGCGGAGATTGAAAACAGCGTTTACCGATTGGCAAACGCCATTAAGAAAACGCAGAAACGCGCCAATGCGCTGAAAAACATCATTATTCCGCGTTTTGAAGCAGACAGCAAATTTATTGCCGACGCTCTGGAGGAAAAAGAACGCGAGGATTTTTCGCGGCTTAAAATCATTAAGAAAAACCGTTAAAAGCGATGCAACCATGCATCGCTTTTTTCTTTTTATGCAAATATATTTAATTGAATCAAACCAAATGCGTATCAAAAGCGCTTGATATTATTGTTTGAAAGCGAACTGATTTTACGTGTTTATTGGAAATGAAAACGGATCAATGTAACAATGCGAAAATCTCCCAAGTCCTTTTCGTGGACTTGGGAGATTTTGTTCAATCCAATTCTTTTTCGCCCATCCAGTAACGAATGCAGGCGCGGTAACCAAGCTTTGCATACCAGTGTTCCAGATAAGTAAAGCCCAAAAATCCGTTTTTACAGCCTTTACGCTGCAATTCCTCCGTAGCCGCTGCAACCATTTGCAAGCCGATTCCGCGCTTGCGCGCAGAAGGAATCACGCCTACACAGCCGATCTCACCGGTATCCGCAAAAAGCGGAGCTCCATCCGGGTTGACAATGCAGAAGCCAAGGATTTCTCCGTTTTCCACTGCCACGAGGACTGGGCAGGATATATGCTCAAAATAATGGGTCCAATCCGGCTCCGCCTGTTTTACGGCCGAAAGAAGCTGTTCATGTTCCTCTGGTGTCACGTAACGGAAAGAAACATCACCTGCACAAGGGTGAATGGAACATTTATCCTTTGAAAAAGTGCCAAGCGGCATGCTCATGTCGACACTAATCTCATCCGCTTTATAACCGCGCTTTTCAAAAAAATGAACTGCCTCTTCACAAAACATGGGAACCCCTTGAAACAGGTAGGTGTGTTCACCCAACCCAAGTACAGCACGCTGAAAGCCGGCCTGTTTTATGGCGTCTTCACTCTGAGAGAGGAGTTTGCTGCCAATCCCTTTACCCCGAAACTCACTCAAAACGCAGAGGAGCATAACTGTGTTCCCCTGTATCAGCGAAAATCCGACGAGCTTTCCGTCTTCTTCTGCGGTTAAGCACTGGCAGGACGAAAGATGAATCTCGCGTTCAAATTGTTCTTTGGAAATAGCGAGCCGGGGAAATGATAAGTGAAAAATTTCATAGATGTTTTGCTTCATATCGACTCACCTCAATCATTTAAACGACTACATCAACCATTAAAACGACAGACAGCGCCACCATAAACACTGCGGATATCGTTGCAAAAGTTGCTCTCGCCTTTTTAACACCAAGCTGCCAGATGAGCATACCAACAAACAGTGCCCCTACAAGAAGCCCAATTAAAATGGAGGAAAGAAGTGTGATGTCGATTCCCGTCTGGTTACCTGTAAGGAAAAGATATGCCACAAACTGCCCGATTAAATAAAAAACCGGCACACTTAAAAGAGGAAGTGTAACAAGCGCGTAATTCGGGCGTTTAGAACGCAGAAAGATAAAGCTCATCATTAAAATAATCAACGTGATGGTAAGGCATTCAATAATCATAACGACTCCTCTGTTTCCTCTACGGAAGTATTCTGCTTGGGTACAGTATGGGCTTTTAAATAATCAAACAACGCATCATAGCCTGCTTTTTTCAAATGCATTCCGTCTTTTTCCGCGTATTCCGCACTCAACGTTCCGCTTTCATCAGACAAAAACGCATGAACATCCACGAAATAAACTCCTTTTTCCTCTGCCAGTTCCAGCAAATACTGATTATAAGCATCAATGGCGCTGTTGTCATAACGCGCATCCTCTGCTTGTTTTGCCGCAGTTACCGGGGGAATCGACGCAATGTAAATCTCCGCGTTCTCGTTTTGGGCAAGCACTACGTCCAGAAAATCCGAATACTTCTGCGCAAGCTGTTCCGGCGAAATCCAAGCAATTCCATTAGAACCCAGCATAATGTAAATTTTTGCGGGTTGTTTCAGCGCCAATGCGTCAGGAATCGTTGACGCTCCATTAGGTGTTGATATACAGGCTTTTGTCATGATTGTATCCAAATTGATTCCAACGTCCGCAAACACGTTTTCCATGCTGACGACCCCATAGCTTCCAAATCCGGACATCAAAGAATCACCCACAAAAACAGCGTCGTCAAAATAACTATCGTCAACCGGAGCCGTTTCTGAAACAGGCAAGCTCACAGAACTGCTGCTTTCTTGAGAAGACGATAAAAGACTTTCCGGCTGTGATTCAGACGACGACAATTCGGCAGGAGCAGACTCATCCTCCAAGAAGGAATCACTGAAAGAACTTTCTGATTCTTTGCTGTAATATTCAGTCATGATTGCAGAGGCAACCGCGACCGACGCCAGTAACAGGACAAAAATGAGCAACAAAACCGCGGCATAACGCCTTCTTTTCAATTTTTTCTGTTCAGAAGACCGTTCGCTCACATCATTACCCCCAGAATCATTTTATTCACTGCCTTTAGATGTACATTATACAACATTTCTTAAGACTTGTCATGAAAAAAATGGTTTTTACGTTTACAAAAGCTGCGGTAACATGATAAAATGGTTTTCATAAGGAAAAAAGGGGGTTTTTTTATGTCTTCACCACTCGCAGACCGCCTGCGCCCGGACAGTCTGGAAAATGTTGTCGGGCAGAAACATCTGCTGGGAGACAACATGCCTTTGCGGAGAATCATCGACAGCGGCAATATCCCCAATCTGATTTTTTACGGGCCTTCCGGTGTGGGCAAAACAACCGTTGCGCGCATCATTGCGGAGCGCACCCACAAACGGCTGCATAAACTAAACGGCACCAGCGCTTCAACCGCGGATATTAAAAGTATCGTGGGAGAGCTTGATACTTTTGCCGGAATGTCCGGCATCCTGCTTTACCTGGATGAAATCCAATATCTGAATAAAAAGCAGCAGCAAACCCTGCTTGAATACATAGAAAGCGGCAAAATCACGCTGATTGCCTCAACAACCGAAAACCCCTATTTTTACATTTACAACGCTGTTTTAAGCCGATGCACTGTGTTTGAGTTTAAGCCTGTGCCGGCTTCCGAAATTGAAAAAGCGGTAGAACGGGCGTTCCATATTCTGGAGGAGGAACGGCACATCGTTATTCATACCGAAGATGGCGTCACACGGCATATTGCCGTAAGCTGCGGCGGTGATGTCCGCAAAGCGATGAACGCGGCAGAATTATGTGTAATGACGGCTGAACCGGAAAAAGACGGAGTTTACATTTCTTTAGAGCTGGCAAAAAGCCTTTCTCAAAAAAGCTCGTTCCGGTATGACCGCAGTGGTGATGAGCATTACGACACCATATCCGCGCTTCAAAAATCCATTCGTGGTTCGGATGAAAACGCGGCGCTGCATTATCTGGCACGATTGGTCGCCGCGGGCGATTTGATCTCTGTCTGCCGGCGTCTGCTGGTCATTGCCTGTGAGGATATCGGTCTTGCATACCCGCAGGCCATTACCATTGTAAAATCATGCGTTGACGCCGCGCAGCAGCTGGGCTTTCCGGAAGCGCGAATCCCACTGGCGGAAGCGGTGGTTTTGCTGGCAACAGCGCCGAAATCCAATTCGGCTTATTTGGGAATCGACCGGGCGATGAGCGACCTTGCGACACTGCAAAACAGCAGTTTTCCGCGTCAACTCCAAAACAAGCATTACGATGGTGACGACGTTAAGGAAAAAGGACAGTTTTATAAATATCCGCATGATTTTCCCAATCATTATGTGGAACAGCAGTATCTGCCGGATGAACTGAAAGGCCGTGTTTACTACGAATACGGCCCGAACAAAACCGAACAGGCGGCCAAACAGTACTGGGAAAAAATCAAAGGAAAAAAATTGCCGTAATGTGTCTGTCTCTTCAATCACAGTTTCCAAGACATCTGTTTTTGGTTACAAAATACCGCTAAACATCCGAATAAACAAAAATGGCACAGGTCATAACCTGTGCCATTTTTTATTGAATACCGATTAATAAAGCGGGTATGCTTCGCAGATTTTGCTCACTTCACCGCGAATATAATCTTTCTTGGCTTCAAATTCAGGAGAAGCAGCAAGAGCAATCAGTTCGCCGATCTTTTCCATATCCGATTCCACAAGGCCGCGGCTGGTAACCGCAGGAGTGCCGATGCGAATACCGCTTGTGATGAACGGGCTCTGCGGGTCATTCGGGATGGCGTTTTTGTTTACGGTGATGTAAACCTCATCCAGCCGTTTTTCCAACTCTTTACCGGTAACGCCGGATTTGCGGAGATCAACGAGCATAAGATGATTATCGGTACCGCCGGAAACAAGATCAAACCCATGCGCCATGAGCGATTTTGCAAGCGCCTGCGCATTGTTTACAATCTGCTGCTGGTAAACCTTAAACTCCGGTTTGAGCGCTTCTCCAAAGCAGACAGCTTTTGCGGCGATGATATGCATTAGCGGGCCGCCCTGTGTGCCCGGGAACACCGCTTTGTTGATTGCTTTGGCATATTCTTCTTTGCAGAGAATCATACCGCCGCGCGGACCACGCAGGGTTTTATGTGTTGTTGTTGTGACAACATCCGCATACGGTACCGGGGACGGATGCAGGCCAGCTGCAACAAGGCCAGCGATATGAGCCATATCGACCATGAGATAAGCGCCAACCTCTTTGGCGATTTCATAAAGTCTGGCGAAATCAATAATGCGTGGATAAGCGCTGGCGCCCGCGACAATCATCTTCGGGCGGTGCTCTTTCGCAAGAGCATAAAGTTTATCGTAATTGATGGTATGAGTATCGTCATCCACACCATAAGAAACGAAATTATAATAGGAGCCGGACATATTGACCGGAGAACCATGCGTAAGATGACCGCCGTCCGCAAGGCTCATGCCAAGAACCGTATCACCCGGCTTTAAAAGGGCAAAATAAACAGCCATATTTGCCTGTGCGCCGGAATGAGGCTGAACGTTTGCGTGCTCGGCGCCGAAAAGCTTTTTCGCGCGTTCAATGGCGATGTTTTCTACAACATCCACACACTCACAGCCGCCGTAATACCGTTTTCCCGGATAACCTTCTGCGTACTTGTTGGTGAGCACACTGCCCATTGCAGCCATGACCTCTTTGGAAACGATGTTTTCACTTGCGATCAGTTCCAAATTGCGGCGCTGACGTGCAAGTTCAGAGGACATTGCCTGCGCGACTTCCGCGTCGCTCTTTTTCAAATAATCCATTGGTTCGACCGAAAACTCCATGTTACTACTCCTTCTTATGTTGCTGAAACGATCTTATTTAAAAACATTATACGATATTCCTTCGCAAGAATCAATCATATCAGGCAAGATCAACGAAACAGTTTGCCGGATTTGTCATAAACCGCCTTTTTCAGCACGCTTGTATGCTCAGGCTGAACAGAACTGATTTTTGAAAACGCATCCAGCACCAGCAAAGGGCTGATGTTTTTCTCAGGCCCTGCCGGAAGCACGAGAGAAAGGCAAAACGCGTTTTCTGTCATCTCCGAAGCGGTCACAGAAATATCCGGGCGGATATCGACTGTTTTCATTCCTTTTTTGCTCTTTTTTTCCGTGAGAATCTCAGAACGGTCCAGGAACGCATTCCACTCTTCAAGCAATTGCCGGGGCTGAGATGAAATGAGTTTCACCTCAAATAAAGCGGATGAGATATCATGCGGCTTCAACACCGGTTTCGCAACCGAAAGCACCTTCATTCCCTCAGGGAAAGAATCCTGGATTTTTTCGGCGATTTCATCCGCCGGCCGTTCCGCCGTCAAACGGAAATCCATCACCTCATATTCGCTTTCCAGCCCCAGCGCGAGCGGAAGCGCAAAGGTGATATAGATATGCGGATTAAACCCTTCCGAGTACCAGACCGGAAGTCCGCTGCGCTTAAGCGTGCGCTGCATAAGCCGGTTGGTATCCAGATGGGAAATGTATTTGAGCCGCCCGGTTTTGGTATAAAACAAGCGATAATCAATGAACACTGCAGCGGCCCCCTTCCATCAAACGGTTTGCGCCGCAGCCGGAACAGTGCTGGCGGCAGTTCGGCGTTGTTTCAAAGCGATGCGCCTTTTCATTTTCCCGACGCAAAAAGTCCTCCGTTACGCCGAAATCCAAATGGCTCCACGGGAAAATCTCACCAAATGGACGCTTTCTGGAGGCATAAAACTCCATGGTCAAGTCGTTTTGCTCAAAAGCTTTCTGCCAATTTTCAAAGTGAAACAGCTCGTCCCAGCTGTCAAAATGGCAGCCCATCTTCCACGCGTCCAGCAAAACCTTACCAAGACGGCGGTCACCACGCGCCAGAACCCCTTCCAGAATGCTGGTGTTGACATTGTGCCAGCTGCAGCTGATTTTTCTGGAACGAATGGTCTCAACCAGATGCTTCTGCTTTTGGGTCACCATCTCACGCGTATCCTGGGCTTCCCACTGGAACGGCGTAAACGGCTTCGGCACGAAGGTAGAAACACTGACCGAAATGCTGATTTTCTTCCCTTTCGGCCGATTCGGAAGAGAAAAATAGAGGTCCAGAATGCGGTGAGCCAGTTCAATAATGCCGGCGACATCCTCCAGTGTTTCAGTGGGGAGGCCGAGCATAAAGTACAGCTTGACCGATGTATATCCGCCCTCAAACGCGATGCGGCAGGTATTCATGACCTCTTCTTCGGTGACGTTTTTGTTGATGACATCACGCAGACGCTGGGTACCGGCTTCCGGCGCAAATGTAAGCCCGCTTTTACGAACCTTCTTGATTCGTTCCAGCAGTTCTTCCGAAAAATTATCAATGCGCAGAGAAGGCAGAGACAGGTTGATGTGCTCCCCTTCCGTAAAGGTCAGCAATTCGTCTAACAGCGGCTCGATTCCGCTGTAATCGCTGGTAGAAAGCGAGGAAAGCGAAATTTCCTCATAACCGGTGGAATCACAGAGCGCTCTCGCCTGTTTGCAGACGACTTCCGGCGTTTTTTCGCGAAGCGGACGATAGATAAATCCAGCTTGGCAGAACCGGCAGCCACGAATACAACCGCGCATGAGCTCTTCCATCACACGGTCGTGAACGACCTCCATATAAGGCACCAAAAAGCGGTCCGGGTAATGAGAAACATCAAGATTCTGTTCAATTTTCTTGACAATGCGGGCAGGAACATCCTCATTCGGCTGAATGGAGTAAACCGTGCCGTCTTCATGGTACGAAACATCATAAAACGAAGGAACGTAGATTCCCTCCTGACGGGCAGCCAAAAGAAGAAATTCTTTTTTGCTCATGCCGGATTGTTTTGCCTGTCGGTACAGAGCAACAAGGTCGTTTAACTGTTGTTCCCCTTCGCCCAAGCAGAAAATATCCACAAAATCACAGAGCGGTTCCGGATTGCAGGCGCACGGACCGCCGGCAATGACTAGATTCTCAAGCCCGGTGCGTTCTGATGCGAGAAGCGGTACACCGCCCAAAGAAAGCATCTGAAGCAGATTGGTGTAGCTCAGCTCATACTGCAACGTAAACCCGATGATATCAAATTCACTCAGCGGAGTAAAGCTTTCCAATGAATAAAGCGGGATGTGGTGTTCCGCCATCACCGCTTCAAAATCCGTCCAGGGGGCAAAGCAACGCTCGCACCAGACAAACGGGAGTTCATTCAAAGACGAATATAAAATTTTCATGCCGAGGTGGGACATGCCAACCTCGTATACATCCGGAAAACAAAAGGCAAAACGAACATCCACCGCCGCAGGGTCCTTTACCACCTGATGCAGTTCTCCGCCGACATAACGCGCGGGTTTCTGCACTTCAAGCAGATACCGTTCCACCTGTTCTCTCAACTGCTCGGACATGATTTCCTCCTAAAAAATGAGATACTAGTATTGTACCCCATTCCCCGTCCGATTGCAAATTAAACCTGCTGATCGGTGATTAAATTGACTAGTAAAAACAGTGATGTAACAAACAGTGTGATGTTATGCGCGGAAACAAGCAGATAAACCGAACAGCCAAACAGCGGTAAAAGAACTGCCCACGATACTATTATGGAGATGAGAAACGCCGCCTTAATAGGAAGAAAAGCAAGGAGCAGACGCTTTAGGATCATCCCTCCATCCAACGCACCAATGGGCAGCGCGTTAAAAATCCCGATAAAAAGCTGTGCAAACGCAAGTTGAGTAAAATCACCCGTTATGTTTCCGTAAATTCCAACAGCGAACAGAATAAAATTAACAAGGCACCCTGCGGAAAGCGCAAAAATATCTTTGCCGGGAGTGAGATAGCGTTCAGAAGCTGTAATGCGCATGCCTTCCACCGAAAAAGAAAGTGCCTTAGGGCGTTCGCCTACCAGAAAATAAGCAATCACATGCCCCAGTTCGTGCGAAAATACAGCGAGAACTCCGCAATAACCATAGCCGCTCTCGTCCAAAAGCAGATAAATGGTCACCACGGCAAAAAACAGGAATGAAAACCTTACTTTTATGCCGAAAAGCTCAAACTGTAACATAACCAGCCTGCACAGTATAAGGAATCACATCAAGCGGATTAATGAAAACACCGTTGACCGAAAGGTCAAAATGGCAGTGATTTCCGGTGGAATAACCGGTGTTGCCGACAAAGCCGATCACATCACCCGCATTTACTGTATCGCCCACCTGAACATTCAGGCTGCTGCAATGCCCATACCGGCTGATGACCCCGTTTTCATGCTGGATTGCGACAAAGTTTCCAAAGCTGACAGAAGCCTGCGCCTGCACCACTGTGCCGGAACGGAGTGCAGCAATCGGTGTACCTTCTTCTGCGGGAATATCAATTCCCTTATGAAAATCCGCTAAACCGGTAATAGGGTGAATCCGGTAGCCATAACCACAACTGAGCGTTCCATGGATGGGAACAACATCCTCTTGGCTGGTTTGTTTGGATGATTCTCCCAAAACGGGAGATTCAATGCTGAGCGGAAGCGGGTTTTCTTCACCGCCCATTCCCATTCCGTAAGGAAAAAGCGCACTTTCCGACACGGATGTTGTTTGAAGCGCTGAAGCTGATGATGAATCTTCAGAAGAACCAGATGACGAATCAGAAGACCCTTCGTCTGATTCGGACGAAGAAGCAGATTGATCAGAGTCGGAAGCGCTGGCATCTTCGGAACCGGAGGAGGTACTATTCGAGCCGCTCTCGGTTAAAAATCCGGTTACATCTTGAAACACATCTTCAACCGTTTGAGTGATTCCCTCATCGCCTAAAATTTGGTTTTTTAAAAAGATTTTCACTTCATCCAAAGCATGCGGAGAGCAAATATTGATCACCAAAAGAATAATTGCGGTCAGCAGAACAAGAATCATTTCTGCCGCAAATAAGCTCCAAAAACCGCCTTGCTTTTCTCCCTTTTCGGGGAAGTCTTCCTTTTTCTGTCTGCGAAATTCATGATAATCGATCTGATTTTCCATGTTGTTTCTCCTGAATATGATTTTCCGATAAAAGACAAAGTCTTTTGCTTTATTCTTATTCGGGAAAGTTGGAAAATAGACGTGCCAATCAGTCAACTGAATCAGCTCAAGTCTACATGACGCATTGAAACTCTTTTGCCATAAACTAGTTCAACTAAAAATGATTTTAAAATACAGACTTTCAAAAACGCTTCGCCTAACCTTGGGTTTGCCTCTGACTCTGAATTTATAGGAGATAAAAAAATCCCCGGCAGATTGCCGGGGATTCCAAAAAGCTTTATTGCTTATTTTTTAAGAGACATGGATTTTTTAACAGTCTCTGCAATGTTTTCTGCACACAGGCCATATTTTTTCAGCAGCTGAACAGCCGGGCCGGATTTACCAAACTCGTCGTTCACGCCAACTTTAATGACCGGAACCGGGCAGCTTTCGCAGACAACATCCGCAACAGCAGAACCAAGGCCGCCGATAACGCTGTGTTCTTCCGCGGTGATGATCAAACCGGTTTCCTGAGCCGCTTTGATGATGATCTCTTTATCAATCGGTTTAATGGTATGGATATTGATGACACGGGCATCAATTCCTTCCTCAGCAAGTGCTTTCGCAGCCTCAACCGACTCATTAACCATCAAGCCGGTTGCAATGATGGTAACATCCTTACCAGCTTTCAGCTCGATGCCTTTGCCAAGTTCAAATTTATAGGTAGCCGGATCGTTAAAGATCGGGGTAGCAAGACGTCCAAAACGGAGATAAACCGGTCCGTCGATCTCACAGGCAGCTGCAACAGCCGCTTTTGCTTCGGTGTCATCTGCCGGGTTGATGATGGTCATGCCCGGGATGGTGCGCATAAGCGCGATGTCTTCGTTGCACTGATGGGTCGCGCCGTCTTCACCAACAGAGATACCGGCGTGGGTAGCGCCAATTTTAACGTTCAAATGAGGATAACCGATGGAGTTGCGTACGATTTCAAACGCACGGCCGGCTGCAAACATCGCAAATGTGCTCGCAAACGGAATTTTACCGGTTGCTGCCATACCAGCGGCAATACCCATCATATTTGCTTCTGCGATACCGCAGTCAAAGAAACGCTCAGGGCATTTTTTCCAAAACACCTGAGTCTGAGTCGCACGCGCAAGGTCTGCGTCAAGAACGACAAGGTTTTCATATTTATCGGCCAATTCAGCCAACGCTTCACCGTAGCTCTGTCTGGTCGCTTTTTTTACTACTTCGCTCATTCAAAAACCCTCCATTACCGAGATGGTATATTGTTTAAAATAAAGGAAAACGATCAACCGGAACTTACGCAATTCAGATTGCTTCATATGCAGCTTTCAGTTCAGACATTGCCTGCTCATACTGCTCTGCGTTCGGTGCGCTGCCATGCCATGCAGCATTGTTTTCCATGAAGGAAACGCCTTTGCCCTTTACGCTCTTCTGAACGATTACAACCGGTTTGTCGGTTACGCTCTCAGCTTCTTTGAACGCTGCCTCAATCTTATCAAAATCATGCGCATCGTCCAGATTGATTACATGCCAGTTAAAGGCTTTGAATTTCTCGTCGATCGGATACGGAGAGTTGACATCGTCGATCTTTCCGTCAATCTGAAGGCCATTGTTATCCACAATCGCGATCAGGTTATCCAGTTTGCGGAACCCAGCGAACATTGCAGCTTCCCAAACCTGTCCTTCCTGAATCTCACCATCGCCAAGAATGGTAAATACACGGTAGTCTTTGTTTGAAATCTTACCGGAAAGCGCCATACCGCAAGCAACAGAAATTCCCTGACCAAGAGAACCGCTGCTCATATCAATGCCCGGAATGGTTTTCATATCCGGATGGCCCTGGAGCATGCGGCCAACCTGACGGAGTCCTTTGAGTTCTTCTTCCGGGAAATAACCTTTCTGAGCAAGAACCGAATAAAGGCCAGGAGCCGTATGACCTTTGGAAAGGACCAGACGATCTCTATCTTCCCATTTCGGATTTTTCGGATCGACCTTCATCTCCTTGAAGTACAGGTAGGTCAGCAGGTCAGCGATAGAAAGGGAACCGCCCGGATGACCCGATTTTGCATTGAACACTGCTTCGATGATGCCCATTCTCACCTTACAGGCAGTCTTCATCAGCTCTTTTTTTGTAGCCAGATCCATAATAAAACCTCCAATGTTATTTTTGCTAAGATTTACCTTATTTGAACAGGGCTCCTACCCTGGGATCAACAAACCATTTGCTCCAGTTTCTCAATCAAATCGGCCAGCGCATGATCATCGTTGTGGCAGACAACCATTCTGGCAATGTCCTTAAGGTCTTGAGGAGCATTTTCAACTGTAACACCAATGCCCGCTTTACGAATCATCTCATAATCATTGTAATAATCGCCGATGGCAACAATGTGATCCACCGGAACGCCGGTAAATGCAGAAAGATGCTTAAGCGCGCCGCCCTTGGAACACCCTTTCGGAAGCATTTCGAAATAATGGGTAAAGGAACGGACAAAAGTTACATCCGGATATCCCTTCGAAAGAAGATATGATTCAAACTCATCCATTTCAGAAGGCTGCAATGCGAAAAGTGCCTTGAACCAACCATCTTTAGGAACCTCATCCAACGTTGTAATGACGTAAGCGAGTTTTTCTGTATCCAGATGTTTGGATACGATATCGTTCAAACGCACAACGTAAATGCAATCTTCCATTAAAATTTCAATACCAACCGAAGGGAACCGGTCATAAACATCCTGAAGATACGCGCGTGCTGTCTGGTTCAAAAGAGAATGCCAGAGCATTTTACGGCTTTTATAATCATAAACCGCACCGCCATTATACAAAATTGTCGGTGTGTCCAATTTCAGTTCTTCAACATAATGTTCCAACGATGGAATCGACCGGCCGGTTGCTACAGTAAACTTTCCGCCTTTGGAACGGAAGCGATCAATCGCTTCCAGATTTTCTTTTGAAATATGTTTATCCGTGGTTAAAAGCGTGCCGTCCATATCGGTCACGATCAGCCATCCGGCCATGGAATTTTGCATGTATACCCCCAACTTTATCTAACCTGATCCAGGAACCGGACGAAATAGTCCGGAAGCGGACTGCTAAAATGCATCCGCTCGCCTGTTACAGGATGTGTAAAACCAATTTCACGCGCATGCAGGCATTGACCGTGAAGCTCTGAAATCACCTTGCGAGGACCGTAAACCGGATCCCCCGCTACCGGATGACCAATATAAGCCATATGTACGCGAATTTGATGAGTGCGCCCAGTTTCCAGCTGCACCCGAAGATGCGTAAAACCATTTAAACGTTCCAAAACCTGAAAATGTGTTATCGCTTCTCTGGAATGAGACGCAATAACTGCCATCCGCTTCCGATCCACCGGATGACGGCCGATCGGTGCGTTCACGGTACCGGAATCCTCTTTAAACTGCCCGTAAACAACCGTTTCATACACCCGGTCAAACGAGTGCTCCTTAATCTGCTCCGCAAGCCCAAGATGAGCGCGGTCATTTTTTGCGACCATCAAAAGCCCGCTGGTGTCTTTGTCGATTCGGTGAACGATTCCCGGGCGTATGACTCCGTTAATCCCGGAAAGACTGCCCTTGCAATGGTATAGCAACGCATTGACAAGCGTTCCGTCACTGTTACCAGGAGCGGGATGAACAACCATTCCTTTTGGTTTGTTGACAACCAGAAGATCGTCATCCTCATAAACAATATCAAGTGGGATATTTTCCGCTCGGACCTGCAATTCCTGCGGTTCAGGAATCCGCACCAGAACCTCACACACACCGGACAGTTTATAATTTTTCGCAACCGATTTCCCGTTGACCAGAACGCAACCGTCTTCCATCCATTTCTGAATGGCAGATCGAGAATGGTCAGGCAAGCGCGCCTGCAAAAAACGATCAACTCGAATGCCGCTGTCTTCCGTACTAGCGGAAAAAACCAACTCAGTCATTGGATTCATCTTTATGCTCCGTCTTTTTATGAAGATGAAGAACATCGGCTTTATCGAAAAACAAGAGATAGACAAGCAGGCTGATCACACCCAACACGACCAAACAGTCGGCGAAATTGAAAATTGCGAAATAAACAAAATCAAACTCAATATAGTCAATCACACTGCCGCGAAAAATGCGGTCAATCAGATTGCCGAGCCCGCCCGCAATAATGACGGCTATATGCCAGACAATGACCGGATTGCGAATCTTTTTCAAAACCAGCAATACAATCAACGCAACAATTACAACACCGGTAAGACCAATCAACAGCCAGCGCTGGCCGTCAAACGAGTTAAATGCCGCACCGGTGTTTTCCACATAAGTAAAGCGGATAAACCCCGGGATGAACGACACAGACTCGTTTAACTGGAGATTTGCCTGAACCAGCACCTTGATGAGCTGATCCAAGCCAACCAGAACGGCAGATACAGCCAATGCAATATAAGGAATAATGATCACCTCATCGCTTACTGATTTTTCACAACAGCCGCACAACGGGCGCAAAGGGTCGGATGTTCTTCACATTCGCCCACTGTGGTGCTGTATGCCCAGCAGCGTTCGCATTTTTCACCATCAGCCTTCTGAACCGTGATAGAAAGCCCTTCCATATCGGAAGCGGTCTCCCCTGCTCCGTCAGACAGTTCTACCTGAGAAACGATAAACGCGGCAGCAAGTTCATCTTTCACTGTTTCAAGGAATGAGGCAAGCTCTCCCGAACAATGCAGAATAACCTTTGCTTCCAGTGATTTACCAATCACTTTTTCGTTTCGTTTGCCCTCCAGAGCTTTGTTGACTTCATCACGCACCTGATGAATCCGATCCCATTTAGCAAGGAAGGATTCGTCAGTATGGAGTTCGATCGGCTTCGGCATATCATTAAACAGTACCGAACCGGTATCATCCGAAGCAAGATGCGGCATGGCAGCCCAGATTTCCTCCGAAGTAAACGCGAGGATCGGTGCGACCAGACGAGTCAACGCACTTAAAATCATATAGATAGCAGACTGAGCGCTGCGGCGCTCAAGGCTGTCCGCTTTTTCACAATAGAGACGATCTTTGATGATATCCAGATAGAAGTTGGACATATCAACCACACAGAAATTGTGGATTGCATGATAAACCACATGGAAATCAAAGCTGTTGTATCCCGCTTCCGCTTTCGCAATCAGTTCATTCAGCGCATGGATCGCCCACAGATCAAGTTCCGGCATTTTCTCCACCGGAACCATATCCGTTTCCGGAGTAAAATCAGCAAGGTTGCTGAGAATATAACGAGCAGTATTCCGGATTTTACGATAACCTTCGGAAAGCTGTTTCATAATATCCGGAGAAATACGGATATCCGCATGATAATCGGACGAAGCAACCCAAAGGCGAAGAATATCCGCGCCGTACTGTTTGATAATGTCCTCCGGAGCAACGCCGTTGCCGAGGGATTTCGACATTTTTTTGCCTTCGCCGTCTACGACCCAGCCGTGTGTGCAAACGTTTTTATAAGGCGCAACGCCTTTGTAAGCTACACTGGTCAAGAGCGAAGACTGGAACCAACCGCGGTACTGGTCTGCACCCTCAAGGTACAAATCAGCCGGGAAATGAAGCTCTTCGCGTTCATCAATAACGGCAGCGTGAGAAACACCGCTGTCAAACCAAACGTCCATAATATCGGTTTCTTTGGTGAAGGAATGGCAGCCGCACTCACAAGCGACATCCGCCGGAAGGAATTCAGACGGATCTTTTGTATACCATGCATCAGAACCTTCCGCACGGAACAAATCGGAAATCGCGCGGATTGTTTGATCATTTACAATCGGCTTACCGCAATCTTTACAATACAGAATCGGGATCGGCACGCCCCAGGTACGTTGACGGGAAATACACCAGTCGCTGCGGTCACGCACCATACCTTTGATACGCTCTTCGCCCCATTCCGGAATCCAGTTAACACCGCTGATCGCTTCAATGGCTTGATCTTTAAATCCATCGACCGAGCAGAACCACTGTTCGGTTGCGCGGAACAGAATCGGTTTTTTGCAGCGCCAGCAATGCGGATACTGGTGAACAATCTTAACCAGCGCAAAAAGGTGACCGGTTTCATCCAGCTTTTTGGCGATCGCTTTATTTGCGTCGTCTGTAGAAAGTCCTGCGAATTCCCCTGCAAGTTCGGTCAATTTGCCTTCTGAGTCAACCGGAACAATAACCGGAATATCTTTGTAGTTCTGACAAACTTCAAAGTCCTCCACACCATGTCCAGGCGCTGTATGAACACAACCAGTACCACTTTCCAATGTAACATGGTCGCCCACAATAACAAGCGATTCACGGTCAAGGAACGGATGAGCTGTCTTTATATACTCCAGATCACTGCCTAAAAAGCTGCTGACTGTTTCGTAATCGTCGATTTTCGCGTCTTTCATCGCAGCACTGACCAGATCTTTTGCCATAACCAGATACTGACCGCCAGTTTTTACGAGGGTATACTCATAATTCGGGCCAAGGCAAATTGCAACGTTACCCGGCAGAGTCCAGGTAGTAGTTGTCCAGATGACAAAGTAAACATCTTTCGGATCAATGCCCATACCAGAGAAAACGCCCTTATCATCCGTTACGTTAAATTTCACATAAATGGAATAGCAGGGATCGTCCTCATACTCAATCTCAGCTTCCGCCAATGCGGTGCCGCATTCGGTACACCAATAAACTGGTTTCAAACCTTTATAAATATAGCCCTTTTTGGCCATCTCTCCAAACACTTCGATCTGCTTTGCCTCAAAAGCAGGGCGAAGCGTCTTGTAAGGATTTTCAAAATCGCCAATAACACCCAGCCGTTTAAACTGCTGGGTCATGGAAGCAATAAACGATTCCGCAAACTCACGGCACAATTTTCTAAGCTCAACTGCCGAAATCGTTGCCGGATTGACACCGTCTTTTTTGAGCGCTTTCAGCTCAATCGGAAGGCCATGTGTATCCCAGCCGGGAATATAAGGCGCGTAAAAGCCGGACATGTTTTTATGACGAATGATAATATCCTTCAAAACCTTATTCAAAGCGGTACCCATATGAATATTGCCGTTTGCGTATGGCGGTCCGTCATGAAGGGTATAGTTCGGCTTACCCTTGTTTTTTTCCATTAACTTATCGTAAATCTGGCTTTCCTCAAATCCTTTCAACATCTCCGGCTCCCGCTGCGGCAGATTCGCCCGCATTGGAAAATCGGTTTTTGTCAGGTTCAAAGTACGGTTATAATCCTGAGGCATTCTTTTTTCTCTCCTTGATGGTTACTTTTTTACGTTGTTATTACGACCGAAACGCAGCTCACCGAATTTAGATTCCAGAGTCCTTGTTTCATCGCGTGTGCCAAAACGGCCCTGATAAATCGGCGGCACGCCGTTTTTCTCGTTTTCAGAAGAAGCAGCGGCCGGTTCTGCAGCCTTAGGAGCTTCCTCCGTTTCCGGAGCAGCGACCGGAGCGGCTTCCGCTATAGGTTCTGCAGCGTTTTCCGCCAACTTAGAGGAGATACTCTCCACTGCTTCCGAATCCTTTTCCTTAATTTCAGGAATGGATGTAATAGTATCCAAATGAGATTTATAAAGAGCGAGCAGTTTCGACTTGAAGTTTGACACTTCTCTTTGAGTCATGAGCAACGTATGCTGCTCTTTCTCAATGTCTTTTTTAATACCCGCCAAGGATTTTTGAGATTCTTCAACCGCGTTTTTGCGAATCTCTTCACTTTTCAACTGCGCTTCATTCAGAAGCTCTTCTGCTTTTTCCTTTGCTTCCTTGAGAATCGTATTGCCAAGCTTCTGAGCACCAAGAAGTGCTTCTTTCATACTATTTTCATCCTGACGGTATTCTTCAAGCTTAGAAGCAAGTATTTCAAGCTTGTTCTGCAATTCCATATTTTGAGCGGTCAACTCATTCATTGCTGCTGCAACATCGTCTAAATAAGAATCCACTTCTTCTGTTTTATAACCGAAGGCCGATTTATCAAATTTCTTTGATGCAATTTCTTTGGCGTTCACCGGACAATACCTCCCTATATGTATTTTTGAATTGTAACAAACATCCGTCCCTTTTTAGTTGGACGAATCTCTTGAGATAAAACGAATTTTCCATGGCCACGAACTGAAAATACGCTGCCAGGCTTGACCTGATAACTCACCGAGTCTATCTGCTCATAATCACACTGCACCAAGCCGGTACGAATAAGCTGCGCGGCCTTTTCACGGCTTGTGCCGGCCGCCTCAGCCACCAGGCAATCCAAACGAAGCGAAGACACGGTTCCGCTAATCTCCTTAAATGCCGGTTGATACGACACCACGCTCAAATCGCACGGTTCAACAGAAACACCAACCCGCCCGATCTTTTTCACATTTTCAGTAAAATAGTCAAACTGTTTTTCGTAAAGACAAACAACAGTTTGACCCTCGTCAACCAAAATGTCACCAATCACTTCCCGCTTTACGCCAAGTGACATAAAACTGCCAAGAAAATCCCTGTGAGAAAGCTGATCTGCCTTTCGGTAGATAAACTTCAAGCCAACGACAGGAAAAAGCTGCTCATCCGGTTCCATATACTCCGGAAAAACACCCAACATTTTCCGCTGCGCCCCTTCAAATCCTCCGAAAAAAAGAAAATTGGAAAAACGCTGATGCTTCAAATGCTGTTCTGCCATGTAAGCCTGCCGTTCGTCCAGAAACAAACTGAACCGCGGACTATTTCTGCGTTCTGCTTGAACAGCCAGATCTTCTACTTTGGCGAGGAAAAATTCATCTTCCCGGGTAAGCATAATTAAAAATAGAGGCCGTTGCTTTCAAGTTCTCCAAGCAGGTCTCCCATAATATCAACATTGTACGGAGTAATGATAAAAGTGCTGTTAGCCACACGTTTAATCTGACCGTTGTTCGCATAAGCAACACCGCTCAAAAAGTCAACCAAACGACGAGCTGTATCCTTATTTGTAGACTCAAGATTCAAAACAACTGTACGTTTTTCATTCAAATGGTCCGCAACAGAACTCGCGTCCTCAAAATGCTCCGGTTTCACCAAAACGACCTGCAGCTGAGTGGTCGCATGAATGTTGACAACACGATTGCTCTTCTGCGAACCGCTTTTGCCGGAATGATTGTCGGTAGAGCTGGAATTATAGTCAAACGCTTCGGAAGGACGATTGTGCTCTCTGCTGATGATTTCCTGCTCCATGCCTTCGTCTTCGTACTCGTAATCGTCATCTTCGGCTACAAAAACGCCTTTGATTTTATCCATAAAACTCATACTTTTTCCTCCTGTGAACGTTTAATTTCTTTCACCGAACAGGCCACGCCCAACACGAATAATCGTGCTGCCAAAGCGTATCGCATCAATATAATCAGCAGACATGCCCATCGACAAAATATTCACATTCCTATTATCTAACTTTTTAGCCTGCATGTCAATAAGCAACTTTTGCGCCTGCTCAAAATACCGGGCGCCTTCCCCAACCGGCGGAATCACCATGAGCCCTCTGAGAATCAAATTTGGGTATCTGGAAACTTTTTCCGCCAACTCGAACAAGTCTTCTTTTGCGACTCCCGATTTGCTCTGTTCTCCGCCCAGGTTTACTTCCAGCAAAATTTCCATGGTTTTTCCGGAAAGTCCGGCACAGCGGTTAATTTCCGCGGCAAGATGTTCCGAATCCACCGATTCAATCATACTGACCTTATCAATAATCTGCTTTACCTTATTGGTTTGAAGATGACCGATAAAATGAATCTGTTTAAAATCCGTATGGTAGAATTCGTACTTTGAAACCAGTTCCTGTGCGCGGTTTTCACCAAGGAGACGGACTCCTTCAGAAAGAGCAACATTTACCAGTTCAGGAGAAACGGTTTTAGTCACCGCCATAAGTGTCACATCATTAGGATCTCTGCCACACGCCGAACAAGTCTCCTCAATTTCAAAGCGAATCCTTTTCAAATTTTCCCGAACCTGATCACTTGATCTGTTTTCCGTCATAAAAATCAGAACCTTTCACAATGACATCATCGTAAATACGGACATAGTCAGACCGTTCGTTTTCAGTTTCAATGCTTCTGCTGATGAAATATTCCTCATTTTCATAAAGAATATCAACCTTTTTAAACTGCATCGTTTGTCCATACTTGATATAAACTCCTTTTTCGGAGCCTTCATCCGTTTGGATAATGTGAAGCGCAGATTTTGGAATTTTGATTCCTTCAAAAGTATTTAAAATGACTTCCGCCTCTTCCAGCCGAAGCTTAACCGTCTGCTCTGAAATACGATCCGATTCAAACACAACCAGCGCCTGATCCGCTTCATTATCGATCTTGCAGGAAACAAGATTCATGACGACCGTATCATCGCCACTGGATGGGAACCGAAGGTTATAGTTCCAGCCTTCGTTCAGATTCATCGCGTCATCCGCATCCATCAACGCTACATATCGCCATTGCGCATTGGTGATGATCTTCCCGACGGAATTGCTTTGTACTTCCTGTTCTTGTTGGGAAAAATACGCTTCAATATCTTCCGCGGTCAATCCGGACGCTTTTTCCAAAGTCAAATCGCCCTCGTATCCGTCAACCATGTTTACAAAGTAACCCGATGAAGACGCGACGACCTGTGAGGCAGAGCTGCCGCTCTGCTGCTTCAAAGTCGCGATTTGTGCTTCCAGCTCAGCGATTCGAGCATTAAAGTCAGTAGCGGTGGAAAATAGAATCTGGCTACGGTTGTACGCATCCAAAAAATTATTTTTCACTTCATACAACGAATCCAAATCATGGTTCAAAACCAATGACACATACTCATCATTAATGGAATTTATCTGCCTTGTTAAAGCGTTCGCCTGCGTAGCCGCTGTACTGCCTTGCTGCGAAGCCTTAACGGTTTCCAGCTCCGCTTCCATCCGCTCGACCTGTGCCATTGTCGCAATATCCTGTTCACTCGGATACATTTGCGCGATGACCGAATTTTTGGCAACCTTGTCTCCGTTGCGAATCTCATAATCCACCGCGCCGGATTTTTCCTGCTCCAGCACAATTTCATCGCGCGCGATAACACCCTTTAAAGCGAACGATTCATCTACCTGAGCTTTATAAACCGTTTCAACCACATAAGGATTACTGAACACGATATATACCTGCATCGCAACGAGCAGAGCCAACGCTACCGCAAATATACCAAGAAGAATCTTGGGGAGTTTTGACATCATGGTTTAGTTATCCTCGTTGTTCAGAGCGTTGTTTTCATCAAAAATCTGAATGTTCTTCGCCGGGATAATAGTAGAAACAGCATGTTTATACACAAGGCTCTGTTTGCCATCGTTATCCAGCACAATGGTAAAATTATCGAATCCTTTCACGACTCCGCGGAACTGAAATCCGTTCATCAGATAAATGGTAACCGGTTTACGCTCTTTCCGAGCTGCGTTTAAAAAGACATCCTGCAAATTAATTGTTTTCATAACGATCACCTTTCCTGTGTATTCAAATTATGATGAATCAACCGTTCAGCTGATTGCACCAGCTGTTCCGGCGACTGTTCATCCAAATAAAGCCAATGAATTCGCTCATCTCTGCGAAACCAGGTAAGCTGCCGTTTGGCATAACGCCTGGACTCCTGCTTGATTTTTTCCAGCGCAGTTTCTAACGTGCATGTGCCGTTAAAATAGCCTGCCAGTTCTTTATAGCCGATTGCCTGATAAGCGGTCCTTAAACCGGGGGTTTCCAAAATCCGCCGGGCTTCTTCCAAAAGCCCTTTTTGCATCATTTCATCGACTCTTCTGTTTATTCTATCATACAATACCTGTCGATTCTTGGCTGTGAGACCAATCATACACAACCGGTAAGGAGACGGTTTTTCGCGGCTCCGGCGCTGATGCTCGCTCATGGTGATGCCGGTCAACCGATATACTTCAATTGCGCGAACGATCCGATTGCCGTTGTTCGGGTGAAGGGCCGCCGCCGTTTCCGGATCAAACTGCCTGAGCTCATCGAGCAGCGACTGCCCGCCTTCACGATTCAACCGGTCCAGCAGCTGCGAACGAAGTGAACTGTCTGAAACAATCTCATCAAAGGAAATATGATTGACGAGACTTGTAATATAAAGCCCTGTTCCGCCAACCACAAACGGAAGTTTCCCGCGCCCGTAGATATCTTCGATCACGGCGGACGCCTGCTTAACATAATCCGCCACGCTGTACGGCTCAGAGCAATCTAAAAAACCGACCAGGTGATGGGGAACGCCCCGCATCTCTTCTAGAGTAGGCTTTGCCGTTGCGATTTCCATCTGCTTATAAATTTGCATGGAATCGCCGGACACTACCTCACCGTCAAATCGCCTGGCAAGCTCAACCGACAGCGCTGTTTTTCCGCTTCCGGTAGGACCCGCAATGACAACAAGTGGAATTTGACTCATAATTACCTTCCAAACATACGCTTTATTTTTGACTGCGGCCAAACCTGAAGAACCGGACGCCCATGCGGACAATAACGAATGGCTTCATCGTAGTAGACACGCTCCGCCAACGCCTGAAGCTCTTCCGGCATATTAATATCATGCGCTTTCACCGCTGCCTTACAGGCTACCGAATGATAAAGATCATCCAGCACATGAGGCGCAGGATCCATTTTGTTGTTCTTTAAATTCAGCGCGATCTCGGCAAGCAGCTGCGAAGCATCGTGCTGATCGAGCAGGACCGGGATCTCGCGCACATACAGCATGGAACCGCCAAAATCCTCCACCAGAAAACCAAGGCTGTCAACAAGCGACAGATTCGAAAGTACCGCGTCACATTCTTCCGGTGACAGGGCCACTGTAAAGGGAGACAACAACACCTGATGATCGAGCGGTTTTCTTTCCGAACGCAGCTGTTCATAAAGAATCCGCTCATGCGCCGCGTGTTTATCGATCATCAGCATGGCATCGCCAACCTGTGCAATGATATAGGTTTGAAACACCTCGCCGATCACCCGGACAGGTTCCTTAGGCGGCTCCGCGGATGGAGCCGGATCATCCGGCAGATCAGCCGGAATTTCTTTCTCCTGTATCTGGGAGGATGGCTGAAGCATTTCGGGTTTCAAGAATTCAAAGGTACTGCCTGCAAACGGGTCGGAAACGCCGGAATCCTCACGGAACCGATACTGCGAAACCGGGTGTGCCACCTTCTGCCCTGATGAGACAGGCGACGAAGCAGAATACTGTTTTGGCTGAACCTGCTCTTTTTCTTCCACTGCCGGCACAACTACCCCATCCGATGAGGATTCCAGATGAATTCGCTGAGCAACCTGCTTTGCGAGGCTGTCCGGCTCAAACATCTGCTGAACGCCTCTATCCTCAAAAAACGGCGACGGGGATTTTGCGCGTACAGCCGGTTCGGCAGGCTGAAGGGATTGTCTGTTGTTTTCAGCAATGGCGCTTTTTACCGCGAAATACAAACTGTCAAACACACTTTTTTCATTGATAAACCGCACTTCTGTTTTGGTTGGATGAACGTTTACATCCACAAAATCATACGGAACCGTAAGATTGAGCACACAGGCCGGAAACTTTCCAACCATCATAGAATGATGGTACCCCTCATCCAAAGCAGAAGAACAGGTGCGGGATCTGACATAACGTCCATTTACAAAAAAGTGCTGCATGGAACGATTTGGCCGGGCATTGGTAGGGATGCTGGAATACCCTTTTACATGAATCTCGCCAAAGGAATATTCCACTGGCATGAGCGTCTGCGCAAACGCTTTGCCGTAAACCGCGTAGATGGCCGAATACAGTTTTCCGTCACCCGGTGTCTGAAGGGTTTTCTGATTATCCCGGATCAGCGTAAACGAAATGCCGGGGTTGGATAGTGCAATGCGATTGAGTACCGTTGCCACCGCATTGGCTTCCGAAACATCTTTCTTTAAAAATTTGAGCCTGGCGGGCACATTGTAAAACAAATCGCGGATGACAATTGTTGTCCCCTGCTGACAACCGCTCTCTTCCAAAAGAACCTGCTCCCCGCCCTCCATTCGAATATGGGTGCCGAACGCGTCATCCGGCGTTTTGGTGAGCATATCCACTTTGGAGACAGCACAGACTGAAGCCAGCGCTTCTCCGCGGAACCCAAGCGTTGCAATATGGTTGAGATCCAGCTCAGTTGAAACCTTACTGGTTGCGTGACGGAGAAACGCCGTTGGAACATCTTCAGCGGATATTCCGCAGCCGTTGTCGGTGATGCGGATATAATCCACGCCGCCTTTTTTGATCTCTACGGTGACCAGTGTCGCACCCGCATCAATCGAGTTTTCCACCAGTTCTTTGACCACAGACGCCGGGCGGTCGATCACTTCGCCGGCCGCGATCTGCTCTGCTACCTGTTTGGATAATACATTGATCTTCGGCAACGTTCCGCCTCCTGTTTTAAAATCATCGTCTTGTTGTGGCTTTAATATTTACGAATTGTTTTGATACACGGTTTAAGATTCATCCAAAAGTTTTTTCAGCTCAAACAGGCTGTTAAGCGCTTCAATCGGCGTTAGCGTATCCAACTCAATCGCCCGGATCTTCTCCAGCACAGCGGACTGGCCGGAAGGTCCGAAGGTGATCTGCTGAGGGATCTCCTCCTTTCGCTGAGCGGATGATTTCCGCGGAGCCGATGCGCCGGATTCAATCTCCGCCAGCACCTCTTTTGCCCGGGAAATGACCCCTTTTGGGATACCGGCGAGCTGAGCGACCTCAATGCCGTAGCTGTCATCCGCTCCACCAGGAATAATCTTGCGCAGGAAGGTAATATCATCGCCGCGCTTCTTCACCGCGACACTGTAGTTCTTGACGCAGGGATAAATTTCATCCAAAGCGGTCAGTTCATGGTAATGGGTGGCAAACATGGTTTTGCATTTGAGACCACGGGACTGGATGATGTATTCGATCACCGCACGCGCGATGCTCATGCCGTCAAAGGTAGAAGTACCTCGCCCGATCTCGTCCAGAATCACAAAACTGCGAGGGGTTGCGTTGTGCAGAATATCCGCCACCTCACTCATCTCTACCATAAAAGTAGACTGGCCGGAAGCGAGGTCATCCGAAGCGCCGACACGGGTGAAGATTTTATCCACCACCGTCAGCAGCGCGGAACGCGCCGGAACAAAGCAGCCGATCTGCGCCATCAAAAGGATGAGTGCATTCTGCCGCATATAGGTGGATTTACCCGCCATGTTCGGCCCGGTGATGATCAGCACACGGTTTTGTGAGCTGTCAAACCGCGCGTCGTTTGGAACAAACATACCGCCGGAAAGCTGTTCTACAACCGGATGCCGTCCGTCTTTAATATCGATTTTATCCTCCGTGGTAAACTGAGGACGTACGTAATGGTTTTCAAAGGATACTTCCGCAAAGGAACAGAGAACGTCCAGCATGGAAACCGCCGAAGCGGTGGCCTGCACCTCGGTGAGCTTCTGGGCGACAAACACACAAAGCTCGTCGAAAATGCCCTGTTCCAGAAGGATCATCCGCTCGCTTGCGTGAAGAACCTTCTGTTCCAGATCCTTGAGTTCCTGGGTGATATACCGCTCACAGTTCGCGAGAGTTTGTTTGCGGATATAATGTTCCGGCACCAAATCAATATTTGACTTGGTGACCTCTATGTAATAACCGAATACCCGGTTATAACCAACCTTCAGGTTTTTAATGCCGGTAGCTTCCTTTTCGTGCTCTTCAATGGACGCGATATACTGTTTGGCATTGGTGTACAGATCCCGCAGCTCATCCAGCTCCGCGTGAAAGCCCGTACGAATCACGCCGCCCTCTTTTAGGTTGACGGGAGGCTGGTCCACAATGGCGCGATCGACCATCGTGCGGATCTCCTGCATGGTGTCGATCTCATCGTTGAGCTCTTTCAAAAGCCCCGCCTTGCAGCCCGAAAGGCATTCTTTAATCTCCGGCAGGCGCGCCGCTGAAAAGCTGAGGGCTTTTAAATCCCTCGGCCCTGCCGAACGGTAGATCACGCGGGTCATGAGACGTTCCAGATCGTAAACATCGTTTAACAGCTCTCCGAGGCGGGAACGAAGAATGGAATTCTCCAGCAATTCCTCCACCGCGGAATGACGCTTGGTGATCTGCGCGATATTCAAAAGCGGCTGTTCCAGCACCTTGCGCAGCCGCCGCTTCCCCATGGAGGTCCTGGTGCGGTCAAGCACCCACAAAAGCGAGCCTTTTTTCTCTTTGTTGCGCATGGTCTCTGTCAATTCCAGATTCCGCCGGGCGTTCATGTCCAGCGTCATATACTGTTCGTTATGATAGACCTGTAAACTGACGATCCGTTTGCCGCCCTGACGCTGAGTGGTGTCGATATATCCCAACAGGACACCCAGCGAGATGACCGCTTCCTCGGAAGCCTTCACCGGCTCAAGCAGCGCGGGATTCTCTGAAAAATGGTGCTTGAGATGTTGCTCCGCCCGGTCCGGTACGCATTCATCGCGGTCTGCAATATCCACCACACAGGAAAGACGCTCTTTTAAAAATGAATTCAGTTCTTTGAGAGACAGGCAGGCTTCGTTCATCAGCACTTCCGCAGGCATAAACCGGGAAAGCTCGTTGATGACTTCCTGCTCAAAGCCGGAATCGGTGCGGTAGGTGAGATGAATCTCACCGGTGGAAACATCCGCAAACGAAACGGCGTATGATTTTTTATGTACAAAAATGCTGGCAATGTAGTTGTTTTTTGCCTCGTCCAGCATGGTATTGTCGGTAACCGTGCCCGGCGTTACAATGCGCACAATATCGCGCTTAACGATTCCTTTTGCAGTCGCCGGATTTTCCATCTGTTCACAGATGGCAACTTTATAGCCTTTATCAATGAGTCTTTTAATGTAAACATCACAGCTGTGGTAAGGAACGCCGCACATGGGCGCGCGTTCCTCCAAGCCGCAGTCTCTTCCGGTGAGAGTCAGCTCCAGTTCCCGGGACGCGAGCTTTGCGTCATCAAAAAACATTTCATAAAAATCGCCCAGCCGGAAAAACAGAATCTGGTCTTTGTGCTGTTCTTTGATTGCCAGATACTGCTGCATCATGGGAGAAAGGGTCGCCAACATCATCACCGTCCAAAAATTTGTCAGTCAAACCGTTTAGCGGCAGGTTTTCCGCCGTGTTTTGTTGGTTAGTGGCAGCCGCCGCAGGTAGAACAGCTTCCGGTGCAGGACGGTGCCGGGTCACAAGTATCCGGGTCTTCGCCGTTTACACACATGACAAGAATGGTGTTGACCTGATTCATGAGCATGTCCATCTCATTTTTCGCCTGCTCATACTCCGCCATGTTCTGGTTGGTCATGACCTTCTGGTAAAGGTCGCGCATCTCATGGTTGAGTTTTTCCAGCTTTTCATCGTCCTTGTCGGATTTTGCGAGCTGATTGTTGAGTTCCATGCGTTTGAGATTGAACTGACCGATGAGATCCTGAAGCTCGGTATCGTTGTCGTTCTTCTCTTTTGCTGCCTGAAGACGTTTGTACTCTTCAGATGCCTGAATCATCTTACCCATTTCACGTGCCTGTTTGATTAAATTCATAATGCCCTCCAAAAATTTATATTTTTTCTCCCACCAGCGCCCAGTTGAGAGCCCCGGTTATTTTAACGGAAACAAACTGACCAATCAGCGATCTGTCCCCTTTAAAATCAACAATCATATTATGTTCGGTCCTGCCGGAAACAAAACCGTCTTCCACACGGCCCGGTCCATCTACCAGAACACGAAGCGTTTGACCAACATAACTCTGGTTATGCCGGATGCTGCATCCGCGCTGTACTTCCAAAAGCTGCTGGAACCAGCGGGATTTTTCCTTAGCGGGGATGGGATCATCCATCTCCGCGGCTTTCGTGCCTTCCCGTTTGGAATAAATGAACGTATACAACAGATGATAATCCACCTGTTTCACAAGTTCCAGTGTCTGTTCAAAGTCCTCATAAGTCTCACCGGGAAAGCCCACGATAATATCACTGGAAAGCGCCACGCCGGGAATCCGCTGTTTTGCATACTCAATCAGAGAAAGATACTCTTCCACCGTATAATGGCGGTTCATCTCTTTTAATATGCGGTTCGAGCCACTCTGCACCGGAAGGTGAATCTGCTTACAGACCTTCTCGCATTCCGCAACTGCGTCAATCAGTTCATGGGTGGCGTCCTTCGGATGAGAAGTCATAAAGCGAATGCGGAAATCCCCTTCCACATCGTTCACCATCCGCAGAAGTTCTGCGAAACGGACCGGCTGTTCCAGGTTTTTCCCATATGAGTTGACGTTCTGCCCAAGCAGCATGATTTCCTTGTAGCCGTCTGCCACAAGGCCCTTCACCTCCGCAAGAACGTCTTCCGGCTTGCGTGAACGCTCCCTTCCCCGGACATACGGCACAATGCAGTAAGTACAAAAATTATTGCAGCCATACATAACCGGCACAAACGCTTTATAAGGGTCTTCCCTGCGAACCGGAAGCCCTTCTACTACGGTACCGTCTTCCTGTTTTGCATCGAAGATCCGCTTTCCTGTGGTAAGCTCGCGGTAGAGAAGTTCCGGAAATCGCGAAAGTGCATGGGTTCCGAACACTAAATTGACGTATGGATAGCTCTTTTTGATCCGCTCGCTGATGTGCTCCTGTTCGACCATGCAGCCACAGATTCCAATAATCAGATTTGGATTGTGCTCCTTGCAGTGCTTGAGCTGACCAATGTTGCCAAATACCCGGTCTTCCGCGTTTTCACGCACAGCGCAGGTATTAAAGATAACGATATCCGCCTGGTCCGGAGAATCGGTAAAACCGTAGCCGATCTCCGCAAGCATTCCGCGCAGTTTTTCCCCGTCGTTCACATTCTGCTGGCACCCAAACGAGTGCAGCATAGCAAGCGGCGGATGGTCGGAAATGCGCCGGCGGACGCATTCGCGTGCAAGAGCAGTATAATCCACTGAAACGCAGTTTGAATGATTCAAAAATACAACCTCTATCTACTATTTTTTTAATATTTCTTTATAAAAATACATTATAAAGTATATCATTTTTCAAAAAACGAATCAATGGATAAATCTTGAATAAAAAGGAAAAGTACAGCCACACTTTTCATCGAACAAACGAAATGGCTGCCACGAAAAGGAATTGTATTTTTTCCGGTTTCATGGTATAACAAAAAATGATATATACGCCATATATTTAACGGCGAATAAAAAGGAGAAAAAGGCTGCCTATGAAAAAATCACGTTCTTTTCTGCTGATCATTCTGTTGGTCAGTTTTATTTTTCTGTCCGGCTGCCAGCAGAGTCAAATCGAATCAAACTCGTCCGGCTCATCCATTACTCTGGACGATTTGTTATCTCAAAGTGACGATCTTTCCGAGGAAGAATCCGCTTCACAAAGCGATACAGACGCCGGTGATTCGGCAAAAACACCGCCGCAGAACAATCAGCAGTCCGAATCTTCACAGATGCAATCCAAGCATACCCACAATTACACAGCCAGTGTAACATCTCCCACCTGTACTTCCAGCGGATACACCACCTTGACCTGCTCCTGCGGAAACAGCTATACCGAAGATGAAACCCCCACACTTGGCCACAGTTTCGCCGGCTGGACAGTTACAGCAGAAGCAACAACGACTTCCGAGGGACGCAAAGAACGGACCTGTACGCGGTGTGGGTATACGGAGGCACAATCTATTCCCAAAGCGATCGATACCTCTTCGTTTTCAGCGCGGGTAATCCAGCTTGTAAATGAAGAACGCAGCAAAAACGGGCTTGCACCTCTTCAAGCCGCCGGCGACCTGAACACGTTCGCCTACACCAGAAGCACCGAACTTCCCAGCCTGTTCGCCCATCAGCGGCCGGATGGTTCCAACCCCTTGAACAGCGTAATCGGCTTCGGATATATGGCAGCGGGCGAAAACATCGCTTACGGATTTTCAACGCCGGAATCGGTCATGGAGGCTTGGATGAATTCGGATGGCCACCGGGCAAATATTTTAAGTACCGATTTTCAATACATCGGAGTTGGCTGTTATTTGGAAAACGGTGCGTATTACTGGACACAGACCTTCGGGGGATAAACGGTTCCAGCAGAAAAGCTGATTCTTCTCCCATTACACCGCAACGCATAACACATGATATACCGCGTTATTAAAAACGTCTCCGCTTTTACGGAGACGTTTTTAATTATCACAAGCAAAAAAGGAAGGCACACATGCGCCTTCCTTTTTACAGATTCATTTATCTTTACAGAGTCGCCGCAAACTCCTTGCCAAATTCTTTCGCGTTTTTCAAATCCTCTTCAGAAGGAACAAATACAACACGGAAGTTCTTTTCAAACAGGTTGACCTTCAAACCTTTCAGCCGCTCGGTCAAATTCGGGACCGCTTCACCGCTCCAGCCGTAAGAGCCGAACAATGCGACCGGACGTTTTGCGATGTTGACCGCATCCACGTGCGCAAGCAGAATCCAAATCGGCGGAAGAGCATCCTTGTTGAGGGTCGGAGAACCGATGAGGAATCCATCCGAACCGTTCAGGGCTGCCGCCATCTCACCCATATCGTGCTCAATGACATTGTAAAGGGTAACTTCCGCATCCGGAATAACTTCTTTTACACCCTCAGCAATCGCTTTCGCGAGCAGCTCAGTGTTTCCGTACGCAGAACAATAAAACACCGGAACGGTCTTGTGCGCTTTGGCGACCGGAGTGCTCCACACGCGGTACTGCTCTTTTACCTTTTCCAGCAAGCCGCCTTTGGTCAGCACCGGACCGTGGCTGGTACAAGCATATTCCACATCCAGCGGGTCAATTTTTTCCAGACCTTTGAGCACATATGGTTTGAACGGCCCAAAAATCGCATCATAATAACCCTTCATCGCGGTTTCATAAGCCGCGGGATGAGTAATTTTAGTATCCATAATCTGCGGTTCGCAGTAATGGGAACCCAGGAAGTCGCAGGTAAAGAGAACTTTCATGTCCGGCACCCAAGTGAACATGGAATCCGGCCAATGCAAAAACGGAGCGCTGATGAATTTCAGTTCACGTCCGCCCAAATCAATGCTCTCACCGTCTTTTACAACCTTGTAGTTCACGTTCGGATTATTGGTGATATTTTTTAAGTAAATCGACCCAGCCTGAGATACTACAACCGTAATATTCGGATTGAGTTCCGCCAGCTTGGCAATGGAACCAGAGTGATCCGGCTCGTTGTGATTCATAATGATGTAATCAATTTTATCCACATCGGCAATCGATTTGACATTGTCCATAAAATAATCAACGGATTTCAGATGTGCTGTTTCCACCAATGCCGTTTTTTCGCTGCCTTTGATCAAATACGAATTATAGGAAGTACCGTAATCGGTCTTCATAACAATATCAAAAACACGCAGATTCGGGTTTAAGACCCCAACATAATACAAATCTTCGCGAATTTTAAATGCGTTCATTTTTAAACCTCCTGCTGACTCAAGAGTACCCGCCGAAGCAGATAACTGCGGCGGGTACTGCCTGTTTCTCATTACTGAGCGCTGAACATGTCTTTGCCGACACCGCAGGTCGGGCAAACAAAATCTTCCGGAACCTCTTCCCACGGAGTACCGGGAGCAACGCCCTGCTCCGGACAGCCTACTTCAGGATCATAAACATAACCGCAAACATCACACACGTACATACCAGTCATCTCCTTTTCATTTTTCATAATTATACCACACAGGTATATTACTGTAAATACCCATTTGATATTATTTTAACATTTTTTTCAGATATTTTGCCGTATAAGATTTCTTTGAACGAATGAGTTCCTCCGGGGTACCTTTCGCAATGACCGTTCCGCCGCCATCCCCGCCTTCCGGGCCAAGGTCGATGATATAATCAGCGGTTTTGATCACATCCAGATTGTGCTCAATTACAATCACAGTATTCCCGGCATCCACCAATTTTTGCAGAACATTAATGAGATTGTGTACATCCGCCGTATGCAGGCCGGTGGTCGGTTCATCCAGAATATACAGTGTACGGCCGGTGCTGCGCTTGGAAAGTTCTGCCGCAAGCTTGACCCTCTGCGCTTCGCCACCCGAGAGGGTCGTTGCAGGCTGGCCAACCTTAATGTATCCAAGCCCCACTTCGCACAGAGTTTCAAACTTACGTTTGATTTTGGGAATGGAATCAAAAAAGGTAGTTGCTTCTTCTACCGTCATTTCCAGTACATCGTGTATATTTTTCCCTTTATAGCGGATTTCCAAAGTCTCACGGTTATAGCGCTTTCCTTTACAGACTTCGCAGGGAACATAGATATCCGGAAGAAAATGCATTTCAATTTCAATAATACCGTCGCCCTGGCAGGCTTCGCAGCGTCCGCCTTTGACATTGAACGAAAAACGGCTGCTGGTGTAGCCTTTCATCTTCGCATCCTGCGTCTGAGCAAATAGATTGCGAATATCGGTAAACACGCCGGTATAGGTCGCCGGGTTAGAACGCGGTGTTCTCCCGATAGGCGACTGGTCAATATCAATAATCTTATCAATGTTCTCGATACCCAGAATCTCATCATGGGCGCCTGGTTTCAGACGGGAATTGTTTAAAGTAACCGCAAGCTGCTTATAAAGGACCTCATTTACCAAAGAGGATTTTCCCGAGCCGGACACGCCGGTAACACAGACAAATTTACCCAACGGAATCTCTACATCAATGTTTTTGAGATTATTTTCCCTTGCACCCCGGATGGTAATAAACCGCCCGTTCCCTTTTCTTCTTTCCTTTGGCACCTCAATCTTCTTCCGGCCACTGAGATACTGACCGGTGATGGAATCCTCGCAGGCGATAATATCCTGCACCGGGCCGGCGCAGACAACCTCACCGCCGTGCACTCCGGCGCCAGGACCGATATCAACAATATAATCAGCGGCATACATGGTGTCTTCATCGTGCTCAACAACGATCAGCGTATTCCCAAGATCACGCAAACGTTTTAAGGTGGCAATGAGCTTGTCATTGTCCCTCTGATGCAATCCGATACTCGGCTCGTCCAGAATATAAAGGACACCAACAAGGTAAGAGCCAATCTGTGTCGCCAAACGGATGCGCTGGCTCTCGCCGCCCGACAAGGTAGACGCCGAACGCGCCAGAGTGAGATACTCCAGCCCAACGTTATTCAAAAAGCCAAGCCGTTCCTTGATTTCTTTCAAAATACGGTCACCGATCATCTGTTCCCGCTCGGTCAGCTGCATATGCTCCACAAAGTCGAGCGCCTCTGAAACAGACATGTGACAGAATTCACTGATATTCTTTCCTGCGACTGTAACGGCAAGAATTTCTTTTTTGAGCCGCTCTCCGTGGCAATCGGGGCACGGGACCGCACTCATGGAACTTGCAATCTCGTCTCTCGCCCAATCGCTCTGGGTCTCACGGAAACGGCGCTCCAAATTGTTGATAATCCCCTCGAATTCGGTGTAATAGGTACCCGTGCCGTATTCATTCTGCCGGGTCATTTTAAACCGTTCGCCCTTTGTACCATAAAGGATTACATCAACCGCCTTTTTGGGAAGATCTTTGACCGGGGTATCCAACGAAAAACCGTAATGAGCAGCAAGCCCTTCATAATACATCTGCGCGATGGTCCCGCTTTCACCGAAATACCAGCCGCTTGCCTTGATTGCTCCGCCGCGGATGGACTTGGTTTTATCCGGGATGACCATATCCGGATCGACTTTCATAAACGTACCCAAACCAGTACAAGTCTCGCAGGCACCATATGGATTATTAAACGAGAACATCCGCGGAGAAAGTTCTTCCATGCTGAAGCCGTGCTCCGGGCAGGCATAATTCTGTGAGAAGAGGATCTCTTCCCCGCCAATGACATCGATCAAGGCAAGGCCGCCGGTCAATCCCACTGCTGTTTCCAGCGAATCGCTCAAACGAGAGCGGATCTCTTCTTTGACAACCAGACGGTCGATAATGACCTCAATGTTGTGTTTTTTGTTTTTTTCCATGGGAATCTGCTCAGACAGATCGTAAATGTTTCCATCCACCCGAACACGGACATAACCGCTTTTCCGCGCGGATTCAAACTCCTTCTGATGTTCGCCCTTTCTTCCCCGGACAACCGGCGCCATTACCTGAATGCGGGTTCCCTCTTCCAGTTCCATGACCCGGTCGACGATCTGGTCGATGGTCTGCTGTTTGATCTCTCTGCCGCAGATCGGACAATGCGGGATACCGATGCGCGCATAGAGCAGACGCAGGTAATCGTAAATCTCGGTAACAGTCCCCACTGTGGAACGCGGGTTCTTGGAGGTCGTTTTCTGATCAATGGAGATCGCGGGAGACAATCCTTCAATGTAATCGACATCCGGCTTGTCCATCTGCCCCAGGAACTGCCTGGCATAAGAGGACAGGCTTTCCACATAACGGCGCTGACCGTCCGCATAAATGGTGTCAAACGCAAGTGAAGACTTTCCGGAGCCGGAAAGTCCTGTAAAGACGATAAACTTGTCACGCGGAAGCTCTATATCAATGTTTTTCAGGTTGTGCTCCCTTGCGCCTTTGATGATAATTTTATCTCTTGCCACTGCTTGCAATTCCTTTCCTAACGTGTCTTTTTCAATTCTTCAATTCGGTCACGAAGCGCGGCCGCATGCTCAAATTCAAGTATTTTCGCCGCTTCTTTCATCTCTTTGGTCAGTTTTGCGATCAACTCTTCACGCTCTTTTTGTGAATAACGTTTCTTCTTGTTATCCACCGTATCCTTTTTGGATATTTCAATGATCTCACGAACGTCTTTTTTAATGGTCTTCGGAACAATTCCGTGCTCTTCGTTGTATTTCATCTGGATGGCGCGGCGGCGTTCGGTTTCGCGAATCGCCCGTTCCATGGAAGGAGTGACACTGTCCGCATACATAATAACCTTGCCTTCCGCATTTCGCGCCGCACGACCGATGGTCTGGATGAGAGAGGTCTCCGAACGCAGGAATCCCTCTTTATCCGCATCCAAAATACACACCAGCGATACTTCCGGAATATCCAGCCCTTCACGGAGCAGGTTGATGCCGACCAGCACGTCGAATTCGCCCAGACGCAGATCGCGAATGATCTCCATCCGTTCAATGGTATCAATATCGTGGTGCATATACCGGACTTTTACGCCCATTTTTTCCAAAAATGCGGTGAGGTCTTCCGCCATTTTTTTGGTTAAGGTGGTGACCAAAACCCGTTCTTTGCGTTCGACCCGTTCATTGATCTCAGACAGCAGATCCTCGATCTGTCCTTCTACCGGACGAACGCTGATCTCCGGATCGACCAGTCCGGTCGGACGGATGACCTGCTCAACAATATTCTGGCTGTGTTCCCGTTCAAATTCCGCGGGAGTCGCGCTCACATACACCGCCTGATTCACATGGCTGTAAAATTCCTCAAAATTCAGCGGACGGTTATCCGCCGCAGAAGGAAGACGGAAGCCGTAATCGATCAGCGTTGTTTTACGCGCGCGGTCGCCGAAATACATGCCCCGAACCTGTGGAATGGTAACGTGGGATTCATCCACAAACAGCAGATAATCATCCGGGAAGTGGTCTAAAAGGGTGTACGGTGTGCTACCGGCCGGGCGTCCGGCAAGAATACGCGAATAGTTTTCAATTCCCTTGCAGAAACCGATCTCACTGAGCATTTCAATGTCATATTTGGTGCGCTGCTCGATCCGCTGCGCCTCCAAAAGCATATCATTTTCTTTGAAGTATTTGACCCGTTCGATCATTTCCTGCTCGATTTCCTGCACGGCGCGCTGCATTTTTTCCGCCGGGACAATGTAATGGGATGCAGGATAAATCGCCACATGAGAAACAGTGCCAAGCACCTCCCCGGTGAGGACATTGATCTCACTGATGCGGTCAATCTCATCCCCAAAAAACTCAACACGAACAGCAGTATCGCCCGAATAAGCAGGAAAAATCTCCACCACATCACCATGAACACGGAATTTATTACGCACAAAGTTGATGTCGTTGCGTTCATATTGAATATCCACCAGTTTGTGGAGCAGCTCATCCCTGTTTTTCTGCATACCCGTGCGCAATGAAATGACCATGCTGCGGTAATCGATCGGGCTGCCGAGCGAATAGATACAAGACACACTCGCAACGATGATCACATCCCGCCGTTCCGAAAGTGCTGATGTAGCCGAATGACGCAGTTTATCAATCTCATCGTTGATGGCGCTGTCCTTTTCAATATAGGTATCGGTATTCGGGATGTAAGCTTCCGGCTGATAGTAGTCATAATAGGAGACAAAATACTCGACTGCGTTTTCCGGAAAGAATTCTTTAAATTCAGAGCAGAGCTGTGCCGCCAGTGTCTTATTATGGGCAAGTACCAGTGTGGGACGATTGAGCTGAGCAATCACATTTGCCATGGTAAAAGTTTTACCGGAACCGGTTACACCCAATAAGACCTGACCCTTATCCCCTTTTCGAATCCCGTTTACGAGACTTTCAATTGCCTGCGGCTGATCACCGGTCGGCTGATAAGGAGAAACAAGTTTGAATGTTCCTTCACTGTTCTGACCACTCATGATACACCCTCCTTATCTCTGACAAACTGGGTCAATCCGCCAAAAAAGAACAAACGTTTGCAGTTCGTTTTCATATTACGCTCATCAATGATTTTTGTCAATATTTTAGTATATCATACTCATCAAAAATCCATGCAATAAATAATGGATTAAAATTGTATCGTGAAGAAATTCAAGCGTAAAAAGTACGCGCAAATTATAACAACACTAATCAATTTTTCTACCGCATGGCACAATACAATTTATTATACCATATACAAAGATTTTTTAAAGAACAGATCATGAAAAAGTCACCGCATTTTCAACGGTTTCATATATGCCGTTTAACACGTACCAAAACAAGCGTGACGAATCAAAAATAGTTCTGTTCTTCTGTTGTGCTACTACACGATATCGTTTATTTCCTCCATTTCTGTTTTGTATTTTCATGCTTCAAGAAGTTATTTTAAAAACAAAGCCAGACGGGATTTTACCCCGTCTGGCAACCATTATCAATGACATCTCTTTCATCATTTACGCTTTACACGTTTGAACACAGCCAATGTCACAAACATTCCTAAAAGCCCTACACCACACATCGCAATCCGCAAAGCAAGATTGATGTTATCACCAGTTCGCGGAGCGTCGTTTACCGGCGGCACGGAACCATCTGGTATATAACGGTTGGTGATGGTAAAACCGGTTTCCATATCGCCGCTGATCAACGTCTCATAATCATCCACCGACACTTCCTCCACCGTATAAACAATCTTACGGCCTGCTTTGTATTCATCCAGGTCGGTGAAGCTGCCAGCCCAGTTATTGTCTTCGCTGAGCAAAAGCGTTTTACCGGTCTCATCCCCGTCAGCCAGTAATCTTACTGCGATTTCATCGGGACGTTTACCATCCTGATCGTTATTATCCTGCCAAACCTTCGAAACATCAATCGAAATACGACTGAGGTCATTAGTGAAAGCAACCTGTGCTATATCACCTGGCTGAATCGTTCCCGTCTCCCCGCTGCCGGTTGTGGTGTAGGCTCCCTGATTTGCCTCCTGTTCGACAACGGAGTAGGTAATACCTGCCGGCAGATCGGTCGCAGTCTTGCTTTCTCCATGACTTAAAGTAAACTCAGCAACACCGTTCCGGAAGGTCATCTCTCCATAGATACCGTTCATACTCTGATCGCTCAGCGTAACAGTGAAATGGAATTTTTCATCAGGATCACCGCTGCCGGTCACATGCTTGGTAACCGTTAGATTTCCATTTGCCGTATTGGCGATTACCTGTGTACCGTTCTGCTCCTCACCATAGCTGATCTGGTAGTGTCCTGAAGCCGATGTTTCTACCACCGAATACTCGATCAACGTTCCGGTATCATCATATTTAGGCTGGTCTTTAAAGGCTCCGCTCCAGACGGTATCACTGCCGGTCAGGAAGTTCCGGAAATTTTGAATCGGCCCTGATTTCAGTTCAAGTATTTGGCCGGTAGGCTGGCCGTTGGCATAGAGTTCTACGATAATGGCATCCGGACGGTAACCCAACTTATTATTGTTGTCGACCCACACTTTTTGTACGGGGATATCAATCTGTTCCGAACGGGTATTCTTAAAGTGGAATGTATTAGAACCACTGCTGAGAATTTCATGCTCATATCCTTCTGGAACAGTTTCCGTCACCAGATAGGTGTATTCTTCTCCCGATACAATATCATACTTTGGTAAACCAGTAAAACTGGTTCTCCACTGGTTGCCGTTCCTTTCCCAGACGTATGCTGCATCATCTACAGGTTGCCAATCATCCTCACTAGGATTGGCGACAGTCGTACGTTTCAGTGTCAGGTCTAAATTCGGAGGCCGGTTCTCAATATCCGATACATCCGCCCAATCCTTGATGACATAAATGGTTTCGAGCTTATGATTATAGATATGGAATCCACTTTCTGCATCACCGTCATAGGAAATTGCGTATCCCCCGGTTTCAGCGGCTTGTGCCGCGTCCTGTCCGCCAATCAGTGTTTCCACTACCCAGTATTCGTAGGCGTTTCCGTCCGAATCATACTTAGGCTGCGGATCAAAGGTATAACTCCAGTTCGTAGCTGCTGTCAGAACCGCTGTATCCGCCTGCTCCGGCGTTTCATTCACGGCTGTTTTTCGGTAAAGCTCCACCGTCACTTCTTGTGTATCCGAAACGCCCAGCCAGTGTTTGGTGACACTGGGCGTCACGCTGGGAGTGTTGGTAATGGTGACGGTGTTTCCAGCCATCTCATTTTCGATGATATAGTCGCCCGTCACCGTTTCAAAAACCTTGTATGTGGTATGACCAGTCTCATCATCCAGTTCACTGCCCACTATGCGCAAGGGAACATCATTCCAAACAGCTGTCCAATCTTCCTCGGCATAATACAGAAGGTCACCGGGATTTTCTTCCGCCTTTTCAGCACCCAGATGCACCTGCGCCGCCGGAACAAAGGGTTCATAATCTGCCGGATTGTCCGGATTGCCACCTTCTTTCAGATATTTGAGTTCCAACGTAACATCCGAATGGGTCTGCTCCTCATCGTTCCATACCTTTTCCGCACGAAAATCCGTAGTGTTGAGGGTGTTGATCGCAGTCAGGCCATCGTCGCTGTAACTTACGGTATAGCTGCCATGGAAGATATCTCCTTCATCTAGCGGCTGACGTTCTGTTCCTGCAACGGTGGTTTCTGCACTCTGGAGCTCCTGCACACGGTAGGTACAGGGCTGCAGCTTTCCATCTGCATCAAAAATAAATGCGGGAAGCCCACTTACCGCTACACTTTTTTGACTCTCTGCATCGGTTCCATGAAGGATGACAGTTTCTACAGGCGTCAGATCCCATGTTACACCGCCGTTGATGCTGCGCTGAACAATTAAGGTAACCTCCCAGTCATAGCGTGTGCTGGTCGAAGCAGGCCGGGTCTCATACACTTCGTTATGATCCCCTCTCCACTCCTTAGCCACAGTAATTCCGGTCGTTTCTATCTGGTTTTTATGGGTTTTTGTATTGTTCGCCTGGGTGTCTTTACCGGTTCCGTAATAAGGAACAAACAGCGCCGTATCACCGCTAACCGTATAGGCATATGAATTACCACCATTTTCAAGCGGCGCAGTGTAGGTCTGCGTAAGAAGAGGATTCTCCTGCCCCGTACGATAAACCTTCACTTCAGTTTCTACCACACGATACTCGAATGCGTACACAATATCTGTACCATCCATAACATAGCGCGGCAAATTGTTAAAACTATTGTCCGTCCCGCGGTAACTTTGATTCCATGCGGAATCGCCCAAAGCGGCGCGGATTGTACCGTTGTACGTGCGAGTTCCCAACAAGGGATCACCCTCAAAATACGTATCAGCTGATTGCCAATAACTCCATGCACCGCTGCCGTCCGATTTTTGTTCCAGGGTACGCACTTGCAGCTCATATCTTACTTCCAGCTCAATGTCATCACCTAACAGGTTTTCTGTGATGGTCTTTCCGTCGCTGTCCACCCAAGTCTTTTTGAAATAGGTACTGGTAAGCATAGAGTTTGTCAGGTCATTCATGGTGATGTTCCCGCTGGTATCAGGCGGCTTTTGGCTGGCAACACCACCGTTGCTCGCCGTATAGTATGGAACAGGTTCCTCGGTGATCTGGTAAATCCAAGGCATACCGTTGGGCGCATAGCGCTCCAGACCAATGATGGTATAGACCCAGCGGTCATCATTCTCAGAGTCCTTTCCCCAAGTGATCTTGCTTTTGATATCCACAGGTTCCCAGTCGATGGCGTTGTCCTGCCCAGTCTGAGCATTGGCGCGTCGTTCCAACGTGACGGTAAGTCCCTGCGACGGATCAGCCGGACGGAAATCATCGTTCAGGTCAATCCACCTCTTACTGCCGGTAAGTTGAATCGGATCGGGCGCTGTTTCAGGTTGATTCAGGAAGGTGGCGTCGATGTCAGAGCTGTTATCCGCCACAAGACCGGACACAGCATTGGATAGATTGTCATCCGTTTTAATGCTGTCAGCCGTCGAATCACCTTCAGAAGCCCAGGTGATAAACCCACCAAGCTGACTTTTATCCTCGGTAACAGTGTAGATGTATTTTGAACCGTTGGGCGCATAGACAGGCAGATCATCAAAAGTGAAGATGTGTTCCGCTGTAACAGTATTTCCTAAAGAGGCAGTTTGTGCGTCTACCGCGTCTTTAACTTCGTCAGCAGTCCAAGTAATAACTTCTACTGTTTCTGATTCAGAGACAGTGTTTCCACTGGTAGTATAAGTACGGGACAAAACCATCCTGACAGCAGGATATACATTCTGATCGGCAGGAACACTTAAATACTTCTTGACGGACAGCTGGGCGTCGCCAACTTTATTGTAGCTGTTGGTGAAGGTCTGCCCAGAGTATGACATACCAAAGATGTTATCTGTTGCATCGGAGTTACCCGCATCTGTACCATCCCAGTTGATCGTTTCCGTGAGGGTGTAGGTGTACAGACGTCCCTTTGCATCAAACCGGGGCAGTAATGATTCGTCAGAAGGAATTACGGTCGTTTCTTGGTCAAAGCTGCTGGCAGGTTCATTTTCTCCTGTATGCCCAAAAGCAAACGCATAATGCCCGTTTACGTTCAAATTCTGCCAGTCGGAACCTGAAATCGTCATGGTGGCAATACCGTAATCTGTCGTCCCATCCGCCGTAGACCGGTTGAGGGTAAAGGTGACCGAAGGCAAATCCACCAGCGGGTATCCGTCCGGCAGATTGGTCCACAGCTTTTCACCCGAATAGGTGATGGTGCTGTAGATCGTGTTGACAAACGTATTGCCGGACATCAGGGCGAAGGTATCCGCATCGGGATCATCGCTCACATTTTCAATAAGGTTTTCAAGCGCATCGTCCCCGAACAGACCGGAAGCGTTGGCAAATACATCGTCACGGTTGCTGGTTTCGCCCGGCGCATAGGCAGTGGGAAGGTAGTCAAAATCACTGGTTGACACCACAGAATTCATCACAGCAAAATAGTCAATCTCATAACCAAACGCATCATATTTCGGCAGGTTTTCAATGGTGCACTTCCAGAAATTTTGATATGTAATATCCGGGTCATCGTCGTATTCCTCAAATTCCCAGCGATAATTGCGAATAACGAGCTTGGTTTGGGTTGTGCCGTCCTCATTGTGCACACGGGCATAAATGTTCAGATAAATATCCGGGCGGCTGCCTCCGCTATAAGCAAAATCATCCATCCACAGGGTATACCAACTCACATCTGTGGTATCGCTGAGTTTATTCGTCAAGGTAAATTCCTGTGTATCCAGCGCATGGTTTTCCCCAACTGCATATGGGCCTACTGTGGTGGATTTGGCGTATTCCTGCCAGGCTTCAGCAACATCCGCATATTTTGCCAGATCGGTAACTTCATTTCCTTGATTGTCAACAAAAATTTCTCTCACGGTATACCGCACCGACGCGCCATTTCCGTCATACTTTGGCAGGTGCCAAAAATACAGAGTCTGCTCCGATTGTGTCAAATCCAGCAGCTGAACAGAATCCACAGGATTCCCGTTAACATCCTGTATTGGTGTAGGATTACCCGAACTAATGGTAACGGTATCTCCCTCGCCATCTTTTCCGTATCCGGTATCAGTGATTTCGTATATCTGTTCCATTCCCAAAGACGGCTCGCTTACAAACTCCAGTTTGACAGCAAGATTCAGTCCAGCTGCCTCAAGAGCGTTCTGCAATGCAATCCGCTTTTCGCCGTTGCCATCTACCCAATTTTTCGTAACCGTCAAGTTAATATTTCCCAAGCGGCGATTCGTTACAGTATAACAGCAAATTCCTTTAAAGGAGCCACCGCCGCTTTGAGAAGCACCGAAATCTTCATCGTAGGAATAAGTGGCTTCGTAATCATGATACGAGGTGCTGAACCGAACAGCAGTGCCGGTTACGGTTTCAGTATAAACCGGAGGAATTGGGTTCCCGTTTTCATCTACGGGGTTTTCTATCTCTGTATTACCTACTTTTGTTTCCAGAAGATATACTTCGTCTGGTTCTCGGTTGCCGATGCCCACCAAAGCATACCATGTATCAGTACCCAAAGTAACCGGTGCACCAATCGGCTTATTTGTAACTTTGTCGTATATGGTAATCTCCACCGGCAAACGGTGCTGAGAGTCACTTTCATCTATCCACTCTTTTCGCACCAAAATAATATTGCCTGATCCTGGGCCGTTAGTAATAACACTTTCATAATTCCCGTCATTGTCCCGCTCTGTTGTCATCGTAACAGGACTGCCGTCTGATTCCAGAAGCAAATATTCATATTGCTGACCATCTGCATCAAATTCCGGCAGTCCGTGAATCACCACATGCCATTCTCCAAGCTGTTCAATGGAAAGGTTCGCATTGTCCGCCACATATTTAAAAATGTTCGGTGGACCATTCGTAATGTCTTTATCAATGGTAAATGTAGCATAGCGTTCCAGCTCTGAACCGCTGGTAGAGCGGAATAACGAAAACGTATAAGTATCCGCATAATCATCTTCGTTCCATGAAGGAGAAAACTCTTTGATCACATCATAATCAATCACATTGGCAATAGAGTTGGTAATGATGGTACAATTTTCCTTCTCATCGTTATCGGACAAAACACAACTGCTGCTGTATATCATATTTCGGCCATTCTGCCACAGAGTAAAGGTACGTGAACCATCCGCTCCTTCCTCCGAAGGAACCGGTGACCCGCCAACATAAACATTGTTTTGCACCGTACCACCCTGCCAGACAGCTTCTTCCACCCAACGATATTCCAGCTCGCGTCCCAAAATATCATATTGCGGATAATTTTCGGTGTGAGTCACTGTAAGATTTTCCGCCAGGAAACCAAACATCTGATAGGTGTATTGGGTGTCTTCCCATTCGGCATTCCGGTCTTTTAAGCGAGACTGCAACCGCAGTTCTACCATGACGTCATCGAATTCTGATTGAAAGGAAGCCGCCTTCCAATCTTTTGTAACTGAAACCGGAACAGTTCCTTCCAAACGGTTAGACAAAGTACCGCCATTATATAGGAAAGTGTCGTTGGAATCACGCAGAGAATACTCCGGCAGTGTATCAGTTACCGTACCGTCCTGTTCAACAATGCCAAATACCTGTTCATAACGGTCGGCGTTTGCTCCGCTCAAATATTCGCGCACCACATAGCGATACCGGTAACCCTCAGGGTCATACTTCGGCAAATTGTCCGTAAAGTCGATGTCGTAAGTCCCGTCTGAATTTGGGGTGACATCATCCAAATCAAGCGTAAAGTGTTTTCCGTTGGCATCACGCACCAAAGAAGCTGTGGTATAGGCCTGACCGCTGCGGTAACGCCAAAGCTCCATGGTAACTGTAGGACGTTCTGTCTCGCCGTCATCAAGCCATACCTTAGTGGCATGATATTCCATTGTCCCGGTGAGCGTCAGTTTTAAAAGTCCGCCGCTGTACACGGCCGTTGTCTCACTGCTGAAACTGGGTACTGCGCTGTTATCGTAGCTGACAGAAAAATAATCTCCGTCATCCAGTCCGGACACTCCCGTCAGACGATGGTCGATATCATTCTCGGATTTTCCTTCCCGAATGGAATAGTTGATTCGAGTATTGTCCAGATTATACCGCCACAGATTGGTAACCGTAACGGAAATGAGACTGGGGTCGTCCGGATTTTCCACCGGTTTATAGTGGCCGTCGTCCCGGACATCGGCCAGCTGAAAATATTGATGCTGGCCTCCGGTATAGGAGGCGTCCAGATAAAACTGTTCCAAAAAGGCATCGCGAATATCCTCAATCTCATACTCCGAATTGCCCTGATAGATTCGAGCCGTAAAGGTCTGACTGGTCTCAAGGACATAGTAGGTACCGTATTGGTCTTTCACACTGGAATAATCACCGGCATTCTCTGGAGTGACCTCCACCATAGCGTAACTGTCGGGAGCATGATTAAATACGATACGCCAGCTAACGTCCCGGGTAATCGAGTCACCGCTGCCGGTTTTGTCTGAATAAGTAACCTTTTCAGGCAGAGAATCTTCCCAGCTAAACTGCCACACGCCGCCTTGCTGACTCGCTGTCGGCTGTGGAATGCTTTCCAGTCCCAATCGTTCCATGTTCTCTTCTGTTAAAGTTTGATAGTTGGAAGAGCCGTCCAGCGCATACTGCAGTTCGTATAGGCCGCTAACACCGGATGGGCGTGTTCCCCCTACATTTCCGTTGTCAGCCCAATATACATCGTGTTTTAGCTTTGATAACCACTCTTCCACGGCGACAACATCATCCGGAAACGGTTCCATACCACCGATAAAATACCAGCCCCGGTCAAGCCCGGCAGGATAATCACCAGCATTCGAATCGGTTATCTCCACCAGTCTTCCAGCGTTCTCATAATAATCATCCGGGTAGGAAGGCTGCAAAAACCAGGTTACTTCTTTTTCCACGTACTCTCCGTTCTGCAAAACAAGCACTGTGGACGGGAGAGTACTGGCGTCCTTAACCTGGCCGGTCCATGTATCAGCACCGGCTACAGTAGTAATTTCCGGGATTTCATCAAGGCCGAAAGGAAGATTTCCCTCTTGCAGGGCAGACGCACTCTCGCCATTTACCTGGTAATAGAGCGCAAAATCCGGCGCGGCTTCCTGACGCGCAGCGGCTGTTCCATCCTGATTTACATAATGCACCGTCACATCTTCTACCTGCGCTGAATATACCGTACCGCTGCCGTACTCATCATCCGTCGGCAAGTTCTCAATAAATGTGATTTTGTCCCATGTCAGATTGAGATTCACATAGGGACTTACCTGATAATCTTCCGGGAGAATAGAAACTTGAATATCTTCCTTGCTGATATCCAAAGTTGACAGCGAATCTGACCGAACAGGAATTGAACAGTCAAAAGAGACTTTTCCGCTGTTTCCGTCATTGACCAGTGTAAAAGTCAGTTGATTGCCGTTCAAAGTAACATTGGTAAGTTCCGAAACATCCAGCATTGCAATTTCTTCATCGCTGAGCGAAACGTCAATTTGTGCTTGGGTAACTTTTTTACCATGAATACTTCCCGCAATGGTAAGAAGCGCTCCTCCGTCCATACCCCACTCGGCGTAATCCGAGTCAAAAGTCAAGCTGACATCTACCGTCGTAAAGGTACAGTTTGTATGATCCACTGAGCATACAGGACAGTCCTCGTTGACCAATCCATCTTCACACAAACTGGTACAGATGCAGTCGCAAACAGAGCATACATAGTCGCACGGCACTGGTTCTACGGGAGCTTTATATCCACAGTATTCATCATGAATATGATTGCATTTATGCCCTGCCACCGCCGGCTCGTACGCACAACCCTGCACATGGTCAATCACACCATCATTATTTGTGTCAACACAATTTTCGTCGCACGGAATCTCAGCTTTTGCTTCTTTATATTCACATTCGGCGTCATGTACATGGTTGCATGGTACTTCTTCTGATCCCTCACTGTAACTGCAGTCAATATGCTCTGTATGATGTGGGCACAGACTATGATCCTGGTTAGAACCTACCGCAAGTGCAGGAATTATATTTGCTGTCATGGAAAAAATCATAATCACTGCTAAAAATAATGCTTGTATGCGCTTGGGTTTCATAAAACATCATCTCCTTACCGTTAAGAAACATTCAGATTAAGATACGCCAATAAAGATATTCCTTCGATTTATTGCAATCACTTTTGATTAAATGAAACACGTATTTCCTAATCTGTTCTCTTCATTGCAAACAAATTAATACCCACATTTGGAAATCACCTTCTCATGTTTTATCATTTTGTTTGTGTAATATCAGGTCAAAATCTGCTCTTACAGTAATTTTTCATTGCGATGGCACCTTCTTCTAGAATCCCGTTTGAAATACGTGATCACACTCTATTTTGTCAATAAAAGTTTTGCCCATCTGTTAGTGCCATTGTGTTGTGCCTACTTCTGTTAATATAAAAATTTAAAAAATAAAAGGCGCATTGCGTCCGCTAAAAC
>OFMJ01000140.1_pt1 | contig 82844 bp, 71 predicted proteins | sample 1541801 | NCBI WGS metagenome assembly OFMJ01 (sample SAMN04209234, study PRJEB22552) | human gut metagenome | biome: gut; material: feces | host: Homo sapiens | place: USA: Oklahoma
GCACAGCAACCGACTGAACACGTCCGGCGGATAAACCGCGGCGTATCTTTCGCCACAAAAACGGACTGAGCTTATAGCCAACAACGCGATCCAATACACGTCTTGCCTGCTGTGCATTCACAAGATCCAAGTCAATTTTACGGCTGTGTTCCATACCATTGCGAACGCCGGTTTTTGTAATCTCATTAAACGTTACACGGTTATTCTCGTTTAAATCAAGATTTAAAAGATGCGCTAAATGCCAAGAAATCGCCTCACCCTCACGATCAGGGTCGGTTGCAAGATATACGTGCTCGCTGTTTTTCGCGGCTTTTTTCAAATCCTTGATTAACGTCTCTTTTCCCTTAATATCCGTATATTGAGGTTCAAAACCATTTTCTACATCAACACCGAATTTACTTTTGGGCAGATCGCGCACATGCCCCATAGAAGCAACGACTTCATATCCGGGGCCTAAATACTTTTTAATTGTTTTTGCCTTGGCAGGCGATTCCACGATTACTAAATCAGACAACTTCTCTACCTCTTCCATTTAGGATTTATTCAACAGACCATAACGTGCCCCGGAACAGGAATAAGCAAATCCCTTTACTTCCAGTGCCGTCAAATGAGCCAAAACATCCTGCATATCTAAACCGGATTCACTGACTATATCGTCAACTGATTTCGGTTTATACTCCAAACAATCATACACCTTTCTCTCATCCGGAACTAAACCGGACGGAGGGGTTGGTTTTTTGGAAATATCTTCTTCCTCATCTTTTGTATCTGCCGGTGAAACATTCGATTGCTGAACCACCTTTTCACGAGTAGGCATAGCAGCTTTTTCCTGTCCGCCATCCTGCCCGGATGTTCCACTTGCTTTGGAACCCGTGTAATCATCCAGCATCCTGTCAACATTCAATACATGCGAATAATTGGAAAAATATGACGACAAAACATCTTTCGCACAAAAGACAGGCACAGCACCATCCCGCAGAAAACGCACTACACCAAAACAACGCGAATCGTAAATATCTTGCGGAGGCACACAGAAAATATCCCTTCCCTGATCCAAAGCAAGTTGCGCAGTGATCAATGAACCACTTTGCACCGGTGCTTCCGTTACCAAAGTCCCAAGAGAGATTCCGGCCATGATTCGATTTCGAATCGGGAATATAGTCGACGTAGGCTCTGTTCCGGGAGGAAGTTCCGTAATTAATGCTCCGTTTTTACGCAGAATCTGCTGCTTTAACTCTCGGTGTGCGGATGGATAGTTGACATCCAGTCCACAACCCAATACGGCAATCGTACGGCCGCCGCCTTTTAGAGCGCCCAAATGAGCATAACCGTCAATACCTACTGCGCAACCGCTGACAACCACAGCGCCAGCACGCGCAAACTCATAACAGATATTACCAGTTACCCGTTTTCCATACTCACTTGCATTTCTTGTTCCGACCACCGTTATCATCGGCAGTTCTTCCATGCCCTGCAAATTTCCTAATGCATATAACACCAGCGGCGCTGAAAAAACATCTTTTAGCCTAGATGGATATAGCGAATCTTCTAGGGTAATTATCTGTATTTTTAAACGACTGCACTCTTTTATAATAAATTCAGCACGATCTAAAGAGGTTCGTCGTATTTTAGAACGCTCCGCGTCAGTCAGATATTCAATTTCTTCCAACTGCTCAAGCCCGTTCTCGTAAAACCCTTCTGGTGAATCAAAATCCATTAAAAGTTGATTTGGTTTATCGCTTCCGGGCAGAAAACACTGTGAAAGCCAGACCCAATAAAGAAGGTTCTCAGCCATTAATGTCTCCTCCAACTCACTGTTTTGTCATTTCCCACATGAGAATTCCGGCCGCCATTGCCGCATTTAACGATTCAGCTTTTCCTTTCATTGAAAGGGTGATACGGTATTTGCAAAGTGCGGAAAACGCTTCCGGCAAGCCGTTTCCTTCATTACCTATATATAATAAATGAATCTTTGGCAAATTGCAACTGCCGAGGCTCAGGTCTGCATTCCGCACAACCGCAGCAGCGGAAATAAGCCCATGTTTTTTCATACTCTGCTCAAATTCATACATATCATCCGCAAAATAAAACGGAAGATGAAATAACGAACCCATCGTGGAACGAAGAACTTTGGGAGAAAAAACATCACAACATCCGGAGGAGAGAACAATCGCCTCAAAGCCAAACGCATCTGCGCTGCGAATGATAGTCCCCATATTGCCTGGGTCCTGTATATCATAAAGGCACAGGATTTTCTGAAGCCCAAATAATCGTTCCATCGCAAACGGCGCCGGTTGTTTGCAAACCGCAAACACTCCCTGCGGTCCGGATGTATCAGAAATCTTTCGCGCAAGAGAATCCGTTATAACAAAAACAGGAATTTTCTTTTGCTCCCATTCACACATATGTTCCGCATGCGATTCAGCAAAACTTTCAGAAATAAGCAAATATTCCACAACAACACCGCTTTTCATCGCTTCTTCGCATAAGCGAAACCCCTCAAGCGGAAACTTGCCTGTTTTTTTTCTAGCCTGTTTCCCAGAAACCAGTTTACTGTATTCTTTCAGGCGAAAATTGTCTTTGCTGGTAATACATTCGTTCAAATTTGCCCCTCCTTCCGTGCATATTACAAAAAACGCTCAAGCTAAAACAGCTTGAGCGCTTTAATGCATTTACTTCAACGCAGCTTTTGCCTGCTCACAAAGAGCGGTAAAGGCAGCCGGATCAGCAATTGCAATTTCAGAAAGCATTTTGCGGTTTAAGGTAACGCCTGCTTTTTTGAGCCCGTTCATAAAAGTAGAATAATTCATGCCGTTCATTTTGCAACCAGCAGAAATTCTGGTGATCCAAAGGCTTCTGAAATCACGTTTTTTCTGTTTGCGGCCAATATAAGCATACTGACCGGATTTCATAACCGCTTCTTTTGCGGTGCGGAACAGTTTGCTTTTACCGCCCCAGTAACCTTTTGCAAGTTTTAATGTTTTTTTTCTTCTTTTGCGAGTCATCATCGCGCCTTTAACACGTGCCATAATTCTCTATACCTCCAAAACGTAAACATTCAAATTTTGAAAAACGCAACTTATTTATACGGAACCAGAATTTTGATTGCCGCGGTATTGGTCTTATCCGCATAACCGCCTTTGCGCAGTGCGCGTTTGCGTTTTGTGCTTTTCTTGTTCAGAATGTGGCTTTTGTAAGCGTGCGCGCGTTTAACTTTTCCGGTCTTGGTCATGTTAAAACGTTTTTTTGCACCACTGTGAGTTTTTACTTTCGGCATAATTCATATCCTCCTTGAAAATAGAGCCTTATTTGACTGGCTTGGCGGAAATAACCATAGACATGCTACGGCCTTCCATTTTCGGTGGCTTTTCAACAACTCCGTACTCAGAGCACGCTTCTTTAAAGCGCTGCAAAAGTTCATTGCCCAAATTGGTGTGGGTCATTTCTCTTCCGCGGAAACGCACAGAAACCTTTACTTTGTCTCCGCCTTTTAAAAAGCGAAGTGTATGGTTGACCTTGGTATTAAAATCGTTGGTATCAATATTAAGGGACATACGAATCTCTTTAATATCAACCGTTTTCTGATTTTTTCTTGCTTCCTTCTCTTTTTTAGCCTGTTCAAAACGGTATTTTCCGTAATCCATAATACGGCACACCGGAGGAACGGCCTGCGGAGCAATCTTTACAAGGTCCAAGTTTTTCTCAACAGCCAAACGCATTGCTTCCGCTGTGCTGATGATACCAATCTGGCTGCCGTCTGCGCCGATCACACGCACCTCTTTGTCACGAATTTCTTCGTTGATCTGCAATTCTTTGTTGTTAATGGTTAAGCACCTCCATCGCCACGAAAACATCAAATAAAAAAGCGCAGGCAAAACCACCTGCGCTCACAAATACACAAAATGAAAAATGCGTATTAACCACGGGGCAAACGGCCCATAGGTGAGAACAACATGGTTCTGCTTTGTTTGTATTTAATTATAGTCAATCTTTTTTGAAAAGTCAAGTACCTTTTACAATTCAATTTCTTTCATAAGCTGTAACGAATAAAGCAGGCATTGCTTGACCGGAAGGCCAAAGCTTTGAGCAAGCGCCTTTGCGTAAATAGACAGCTGATTGCGGTAACGATTTTTGAGTTCATCCTCTTCCAAAACATGATCGGTCTTATAATCAATGATGATTAAACCATTATCCTCAATCAATACCGCATCCGCGACGCCCTGCAAAAGTATCCGCTCACCTTGTGCATCGCGCAAGTCGAACAGTTCATTTGCGTCAACATCGTACATAAATTTGAATTCGCGGTACAATTTTACACTAGCCGCACGCATGCGTTCTGCCAAAGCCGAATTCAAAAACGCATTTACCTGGTCCGTCACAATCGTGCTCGCCTGCTCTTCGTTTAAAAAGCCATTGTTTAATTGTCTCTTGATTTCCTCCGCCGCATCCGCGGCACACAAATCAATATGCTGCATAAACCGGTGCAGAATCGTACCGCGTTCCGCCGCTGTAAATTTGCGTCCTGTTAAAAACGCTGGCCTTGCCAGAATCACAGATAATTCTTCACTCATTTTCGCCAGCTGTGTAACCGCCAGCTTACTTGGAAGAGCGACCGCTGCCTGATAAGGATAACGATAAGAAAAATTCCGTTCAAACTCAGAAAGCAGTTCCTGATTTGGTAAGATATCTTCTTCCTTTCCCGACACTGGTAACTCAGCTTCTTGCTCAGATAAAGGATCGCATACACGAATATTGATCTCTGGCGGCTGTAAGTTACTAACTGGATAGTCAGCTTTTGAAAGCCCGGTCCGCTCTTGATAAAAGGAAGGATGATATAAAAGAGCAGAAAAAATCCATTCCGCATAGCTGTTCTGATTTTGGAGAAAAAACGCTGAAGGAATTTTCATGCCGCCAAGCTTCCAGCGCAGACCCGCAATCATCTTTTCCGGATTGGGACAGCTTGCTACAAGAATTAGGCGTTCTTTGGCACGCGTCATGGCTACATAAAGAGTTCTTAATTCCTCTGAAAGCATCTCTTTTTCTGAAGTAATTGCCAACGCTTCATACGGCAGTGTTGAATAACGCTTCAACAGCTGTTGATCGCGTACTTTCATCGCAATGCCTAAATCGGGATGAAGCAAAACATCGCCATACAAATCAATCTTATTGAATTTTTTAAACAAGTCAGCCAAAAAGCATATCGGAAATTCCAATCCTTTGGAATGATGAATCGTCATCAAACGAACAACATTTGCCGATTCATTTAACACATTCGCACCGGAAAGGTCACTTCCCTGCTCCAACGCACGGTCAATACAACGAATGAATCCCGAAACACCCCGATAGCCGGCCTGCTCATAATAAGTCGCATATTCCAATAACAGCCGCAGATTAGCCGCACGCTGTTCACCGGTCTGTGAAGCACTCGCGAGTGCAATAAAACCTGTTTGATCATAAATTCGCTCAATCAACTGGTCAAGCCGCGAAACGGCGGCATATTGCCGAAAAGCATCAATCTGCTTCAAAAAAGAAATCACCTTTGTATTTCCCCGTTCCCCAAAACGGCACAAAGCAAGATACAGAGGCAACTCACGGTCAACAAGGCGGATTTCTGCAATTTCATCAGGCGAAAGGCCATACATCGGAGAAACCAACACCGACAGAAGCGGGATATCCTGCAAAGGGTTATCGATTACTTTCAGCAGGTTCATCATAACAGCAATTTCTTCTGAACCAAGATAACCGCAAGAAGAATCGGACCAAATCGGTAACCCCTGCTTTTGAAATTCCTCTTCAAAAACAGACGCCTTATCTTTCACAGAACGAAGCAGGATACAAAAATCATTCAAACGGCAGGGACGTTCTGTTCCATGGTCATAAACCATCGTTTTCTCCGCAAGCATACGACGAATCTCAGCCGCAATATGCCGTGCTTCATATACGATCCGTTTTTCATCTTCTGAAGGTGTATCACTGCAGTCAATAATATCCACCCGTGTCTCGCAATCCTTCGTTGCCGGATAATCCGCTTGGGCGTGTAGCATTTCTTTGCCGTAATCCACTTCACCAAGAGCCGGTGACATCAAACATCCAAAGAAAAAATTTACTGCGGATGTCACTTCCGAACGGCTGCGGAAGTTGGCGTCCAGCTGAATGCGCGCCGGAAAGGTTGTACCGTCAAACGGATGATAGGTTTGAGACTTTTTCAAAAACAATTCCGGCATTGCTTTCCGGAAACGGTAGATGCTCTGCTTTACATCACCGACCATAAACAAATTTGTCTCGTCCCGTGACAGAGCATGAAAAATAGCGTCCTGAACCTCATTGGTATCCTGATATTCGTCTACCATGATTTCATCAAACTGCTCCTGATACTGCAAAGCAAGCGGGGTTTTGGCTATATGGCCATCTTTTTCCTCTAACAGCAGTTGAAGCGTTAACAGTTCCAAATCGGAAAAATCCAGGATGTTTTTTTCTTTTTTAGCTTGTTCAATTTGAGCATATACCTCTCGAACCACATCGAATAAAGTGGAAATCACCGGGTACAGCAATTCGATGTCTTTAAAAACATCCTCCCGCTTTCCGCATTTTCCAAGAACATCACCGCATTTTGCCGCGACTGATTTTAATTCGCCGCGCATGGAAGACACAATTTCTTTCTTTTCAGGATCATTGTAAGCACGCAATGGTTTTAAATTCTGAAATTTATGCCCAACCGCTTTTGACACAAGCACATCCCAGTCTTTATTCTGCGCAAGATCAGAAAGGCTTTGAAAATATTCTCTGTCTGACAAAAACGTTTCCAGATAACTTTGCGTCATTTCTGCATCGCCATCCATCATGTGTTCCGCCATTTTGCTGAGGGAAACCGCATAATCGCACGCATCGCAAACATACTCAAATACAAGTTCCTCCCACGGAAAAACGCCATGGTCCAACGCAGACCGGTAACGTGCCTGCTGTTTATCCAGCCATTTTAGCGGAAATGGATGAGAACGGATAAACTCATAAACCAAAAGCACCTGAGAAGTTAACAACTGATCGTTGCGAGAGCCGAAAAAATCTGCCAGCGTTAAAAAACCCGGATCATCCTGCTCATAAAACTGACTGATCACCGAATCTGCCGTACGCTGTTTGATTAAAGTAATCTCCGTATCATCCGCAATTCGAAAATCGGGTGAAATGCCCGGAATTTCAAAATGTGTACGGAGCATGTCAGCGCAAAATGCGTGAATTGTGCTGATATGCGCCTTGGAAAGCAAAAGCTGCTGCTCCAACAGATAAGAATTATCTGGCTGTTCAGCAATTCTGCCAGCAAGCGCTGCGGCAACCCTCTGCTTCATTTCCGCCGCGGCTGCCTTTGTAAACGTGACAACCAAAAGTCGGTCAGCAGGAACCGGATTTTCCCGGGAAATAATCTTTTGAATCACTCGCTCAACAAGAACCGCTGTTTTTCCGCTTCCAGCGGCAGCGGAAACAAGAACACTGCCACCGGACGCAAAAATCGCGTGTTTCTGCTCATCGGTCCAATTACACGCCGGCATTCTCGTCTCCTCCAATCAATTCAAAAAATTCATCGTGTGAAATGTCATCAGCCGGGCGGAAAGTTTCCCGTCCAAAGCTGCCGCAAACATCGCGATAATCACAATATTCACAAGGTTGCTTGCTTCCCTTTCCAAAAACAGGTTTCGCCTCAATGTTGCCGTGATAAAGTTCATCGGCCATCTTCAAAATAAGACGAGTCACATAACCCTCTAATTTCCCAAGTTCTTCCAACCTTAACAAGGATGAACGTTTCGAAAAACTTCCGTCTTTGTTGCGTTCCACAGGAATAAAAACACCTTTTACATCATGCTCCATTGCCTGAACGACCTCATCATCCTCCAAAACAAAGCCATTCATTTTGTATTGAGCCAAACGCTGGCGTTGTATTTCCTCCTCCGAAGCGTCCCTTCCCAGCGCCGGGGAAGCCTCACCAGCCGGCATATACAACACGCCCGCAGGAAGAACATCGGCATACTTATTTTTCCCGTTCTTCCACAAAGTAAAAAGGTAAAGAATCATTTGCAGATTCAAACCATAATATACATCGCTGAGCTTGAACTTTTTGACTCCAGACTTGTAATCCACGACGCGCGCATATTTCTGGCCATCAATCTCACATAAATCCACACGGTCTATGGTGCCGGATACCATGACTTTTGTGCCGTCCAACCGATCAAAAATCATAGGTGCAACATTTTCGCTTTTACCAATTTCCAGTTCAAAATCTACCGGCTGAAAACGGCTTTGTTTAAATTCTGAAATCAAACGCAGCACAATTTGCACCAAAGTGGAACGCAGACGATAAAAAAGCGCAAGAAAACGCCGGGATTTATCTTCTTTTCCTCCCATGACCCGTTCAATATAGTCGTAGAGATACTCAGAAACGGCTTTTGTAATTTCATCTTTCGACATTTCATACATCTCATCGCCGCGTTCTGACACAAAACGATACAACAGATCATGTATAACCATACCCCGTTCCATGGGGTTAAACTCTGCCTTTTCACGGGGATATGCTTTTAAGCCATATCGGCAAAAATAAGCAAAATGGCAGCGGTAATATGCTTCGATTTTGGATGGAGAAAGATACATTTGATTTCCGAACAGTTTTTGGGAAAGCTCTTCATTTTTTAAAGAAAATGCCTGCGGATAAAGCGCTCTGTTTAACATATCTACCTTTCCGGAATATTCTTCATCGTTCAAAAAAAGCGTTTCAAGCGTTTTGATAAAAACACTCGGGCGTGCATATCCGGAAGCAAGTTTAAGAAAAGCTGTTTCTTTCGTCGGACAAAAATAAGTCGACTCTGACGGCATGTTTTTCAGAATGTCATTTCCAAACATCATTGTAAGCTGCTGAAAAATTTCAGAGACTGGTTGTACCTCACCGGAAAGATTCGCTGAACGAGCAGTCAGCACCAAAACGTCTGTCGGAACGCTAAGTGCCTTATAAGAAATAAAACGCTCTTCCAGAAATTTACGTTTAAAATCCCCTTCCAGTTCCAATCCGGCATTGTGAAGAAGCACTCGTTCGTCATAACAAAGCAGTCCGCTGTCCTGAGGGACTAACGGGAAAAACCCTTCATTCACTCCAAGAAGGAACAGAGCTTTTGGAGAATCAGTTCGCATCCGTTCCGGGGACCCCACCATTACACAGTCAAGCACCTGCGGGCGATCTGCCAGATCGCTTTTCTGAACCGCTAAAGAAAACAGTTCCGCAAACCGTGCCGGTTCAACAAATGAGTCTCCTGCGGCTGTGACCATGGTATCCAGCACCGTCATAAGACTTTCCCACACACGGGCATGATCCTCAGCTTCATCCTGTTTTCCGCTGCGATTGAGCTCATTAATCTGCATGGATAATGTATCCGGAACTTTATAATCTTCCAGCAGATGATAAAACGCCTGGCACATCTGTTTAACAGAAGCACGAGAGATCCGGTTGCGGAATTGTTCCAGCGGATCGATCACAAACGATCTCATCTGATTCAGCTGCTGCAAAATCTTCTCATCTTCCGCAGTTAAAGCGCCTTTAAAGCCACGGGGATTTGCTGAAAATTCCGTGCTCCACTTCGTACCTGTAATCCCCCACAAAAAGGTATAATTTTCAAGTGCTGAGACTTCTTCCAGAGAAAACGGAAACAGCCCACACTTAAACAAATCGAGAATCCGGTCAGTATCGAAAGAACCAGAAGACAGCTGCAAGAGAATTTCAAGGAAACGAGTCGAAGGGAATTTTTCCAACTCAAAACGGCTGTCCATAAAAAACGGAATGTTGTATTTTTGAAAAGAAGACTCCAAAATATTTTGATATACATTCAAATTTCGCGCCATGATTACAATATCGCGAAATCTCATTCCCTTTTCACGTACTAATTTCCAAATGCCGGAAAGAACATAATCAACCTCCTCGTATTCATTTTCAGCCAGGTAAAGTTCAATACTTCCGCTGTTTTCTCCGTCAAAAATTTCCGGTGAACACCGAAATACATTTCGTTCCACATGTGAAAGTTCCTGCGTTTGAAAGCGTACCGTTTTTTCTAATAATTTTGCTTTCTTCTGAACAATACCGTGCTTATCTGCCATTGCGGTCAAACGGCTGGCTGTTTGTTGTACACACGAAAACAACGGTTCATTTTTCTCAAGATAATCCATGCAAAGCGTTACATAACAGCAATCCGCTTGTATAAGCATCTGCTCAACCAAATCAAATTCCGGTTTTGTAAACCCTTTGAACTCATCTAGAAAAATTGTATATCCGTCAAAAGCGCGGTGCTCTTTGACCTGTTCAAGGGCCTTGGCGAAATCGTCCAATGCATCTTCATATGACCGATCCAAATACCCTTGATAAACAGCATATATATTCGAAATCTCTTTCAGCTTCTGTCCTTGTTTTTCTGGAGCCAGAAGAACCGTTGCCTCATCATACAGCTCAGGCGTAATACCATTGAGTTTTAACTCCTCAACCGTTTGAAGGGCGGAATTCAAAAAAGTACGTGTGCGGCTCGCTCGATGATAGTGCTGCAACATATCCGATATTTCATGGATCGCGAGGTCCATAAGCATGATTTTCGAAGTTTCATCCGCATAACGGCGTGTATTTCCACCATACAATTCAAAAAAATGGTGACACATTCGTGTAAAGCTATACACCTCTACATGCGAAAAACCGTGTTCCCCCAAAAGAGAAAGAAGATTGCGTTCACTTTCAAAAGAAAACTGCTCCGGTACAAGAAGCATGATCTTCTCTTTTGTTTTTACCGCCTCTGCAATGGAATTCATAACCCAATTACTTTTTCCACTTCCAGCAGCACCATAAATAAATTGCAGCATTCTTTTGATTCTCCTTTCCGCACATTACAAAGCTAGATTCATTATACAATACTTTTAATCAAAGAAAAAGGGATTGGGTTCAACCAGGCAACGCAGATCGATCAAACGAACAAAAAGCGCCGGAGCTCATACTCGGCGCTTTTATATCAATTTTCAGTTATTCTTTTCTTTTAACCAGATTTCTTCGCTTTCGTGTCTGGTAGGACGTTCCATCAACGCAGCGAGCGCCTGATCAATCGGCTTATCATGGTAAAGTACTTCGTAAGTTTCATGCACAATCGGCATTTCAATATGATAAGCCTGCGACAGCTCATAGGCAATTTTTGCGGCCGTGTAACCCTCAACTGTACCTACCTTTTGCACCGCTTCTTTCGGGGAAACACCTTGGCCGATCATAACACCGGCCCTGCGATTCCGGCTGTGCTCACTTGTGCAGGTCACGATCAAATCGCCAATACCGGTCAATCCCGCAAAAGTTTCCGTTTGTGCTCCCATGGCAACCCCCAAACGGGCAATTTCTGTGATGCCGCGTGTCATCAAAGCGGCTCGAGTATTGTCTCCTAATCCAAGGCCAACACAAATACCGGCACAAATGGAAATTACGTTTTTCAGCGCTCCTCCCAATTCTACTCCCACAACGTCATCGTTTACATACAATCGGAGAGTCGCAGAAGACAAAAGGCCTTGCACATACTCTGCCGCTTCACGGTTTTTGGATGCCGCCACTACCGTTGTCGGAACATTACGCGCGATCTCTTCCGCATGAGAAGGGCCGGAAACAACGACAACCGGATGTTGAGGGAGTTTCTCTTCAATCACCTCAGAAAGGCGGCGATTATCACTCGGATTAAACCCTTTAGCGACAGAAGCCACAACGGTATTTTTCCCAAGATAAGGTTTAATTCGCTCTGCAGTTTCTCCTACAGCAAAAGACGGAGTCGCAATGATCACCAGGTCACTTTCTCCACAGCAATCCAGCTCGGTTGTAAGGTGGATTTCCGGCGAAACAGCTACACCCGGCAACAACTTTTTGTTTTCATTATCCGCGCAAATATCACATAATTGACTTTCAAAAGGAGACCACAAATAAACGGTATTCCCTTCTCTGTGGCAAGCAACCGCAAGCGCTGTTCCAAAACCGCCCGCACCTAAAATGGTAATTACAGACATATGCCAAAACCTCTATTTCTTTTTCCCCAGTTTATTTTCTGTACCATGAACAAGTCGGACAATATTCTGATGATGTTTCGCAATAACGGCAGCACCAACAACAAACGCAAACGCAAATTCAACCCAAACATCCGATTTTCCAAACAAAAGCCCTAAAACCAATACGGAAACAGGGAACATTGCTGCGGCGCAAATCGAAGCAAGCGACACAATTTTTGAACAAGCTACCACAATGAGAAAAACGAGCAAAATAACACCAAACACCAACGGATCGAGCATGATAATTGCGCCAGCCGAAGCAAGCACGCCTTTTCCGCCTTTAAACTGATAAAACACTGGGAAAAGATGTCCAATCATAACAAACAGGCATCCGATCAGACCTCCAAGCCGAATGCTCTGAGGACCAATAAGCCAATATGCCAACAGGTAACCAACACCTACCGCCGCAACACCTTTTAAAAAGTCACCAACAAGAACAACGGCGGCAGATTTTTTCCCCTCAGTACGAAGAACATTGGTCATACCGGCATTTCCGCTGCCATAATCACGAATGTCTTTATGAGAACGGAACTTTGTAATGATAATCGCAAAATTAATACTGCCAAGCAGATACGCAATAACAGCCGTTCCGATTACTGCAACAAAAAACTGCCAATTCAAAACCACATTTTCAAACACCGTTTCTCCTCCTTACTGGTCATTTCCACGCTCACGAATAATAAAACGAATCGGAGTCCCTTCCAGTTCAAATGATTCACGGATTTGGTTTTCAAGATAGCGTTGGTACGAAAAATGAAACAATTCTTTGTTGTTGACAAATGCTACAAACGTTGGCGGTTTCGTGGAAGGCTGGGTCATATAATAAATTTTCAAGCGTTTTCCTTTGTCGGATGGAGGCTGTACCCGCGCCGTTGCACGGGCAAGTATATCATTTAAAACACCGGTGGAAATTCGTATGCTGTTATTTTGATAAACCTTTTGAATCATTTCAAACAGTTTATCGATCCGCTGACCGGTCTTTGCCGAAATAAACAGAATTGGAACATATTTCATGAACGAAAAATCCACTTCCAGCTTCTGACGGAGCTCGCTCATGGTCTTGTCCGTTTTTTCAACCGCATCCCACTTATTTACAGCTACAATACAGGCTTTTCCCTGTTCGTGGGCATATCCCGCAACTTTGGAATCCTGTTCGGTAAACCCTTCGGTGCCGTCAATCAGAATCACGCAAACATCAGCGCGGTCAACTGCCATATAGGCACGCAGCACACTGTACCGTTCAATGGTATCCAGCACCTTTGATTTTCTGCGGATACCTGCTGTATCAATAAACACATACTTACCGCGTTCATCGTCAATTACAGTGTCAACCGCATCTCTCGTTGTACCTGCAATATTAGAAACGATAACACGCTCTTCCCCAGAAATACGATTGACTAGCGACGATTTCCCAACATTCGGCTTTCCGATGATGGCAACCTTGATGAATTCATCATCATAGGAATCATCTTCCATGTCACCAATGTAACGGTAAACTTCATCCAGCAAATCGCCTGTGCCGTGTCCATGAGCCGCGGAAACCGCAACAGGATCACCAAGCCCTAAATTATAAAACTCATAGAACTCCGGCGAAGGAGCTCCGACTGCATCACATTTATTTACGCATAATACGACCGGTTTCCCACTTTTGATCAACATGGCCGCAACATCATAGTCGGTTGCTGTCACACCTGAAGAAAGCTCGGTGACCAGAATAATCACATCTGCGCTTTGGATGGCAAGCTCTGCCTGACGACGCATCTGGGCTAAAATAATATCATCTGTCTTAGGTTCAATACCGCCGGTGTCCACCAACATAAAGATCTTTCCGCGCCATTCACAATCACTGTAAATCCGGTCACGGGTAACGCCAGGGGTATCATCTACAATAGAAAGGCGTTTTCCAACCAACTTGTTAAACAAGGTCGATTTTCCTACATTCGGGCGTCCTACAACTGCAACAACCGGTTTCGCCATGATTCCACTCCTTTCTATTCATCATCCCAGCAAAGCTGAGAGCAATTCATATCCATCGTTTTCTACCGGACACGCATCCGTTTCAAGCGCTTGAGCTACCTGTTCCGGAGTGAGATCGTCCAGAAAAACATCCCGTTCCATACGCAGCATATTCGCAGAAAAAAGCAGTTTCCCCTGCACATTTCCTTTTAACGCATGAATCAAATCGTTTCCGGTAATCAGACCAGCAACCGTGATCCGCTCGCCGAAGAAACGATTGGGAACCGGAATAATTTTACAATTTAAATTATGCCATTTTTTCCGAGCCGCGTCAACCAAATCGCAAATTAACCCATAAGCCGCCACAGATGTTGCGATTGTGACAACTCTCGTTTTATCGTCTGCCGAACGCTCATTCAAAGCCGTTATAAACTCATCCCGTAAAAGGGCGCTCATCCCCACACCATTTTCCAGCTGAGTCAATTCTCCGTAATAAGACACGTCCGGAATCGGTCTTTCCGCCATTAAAAAGAACTCGTCAGCGGGATAGACCATCCGTTCCCCAAATTCATTTAAAAACTCTTTTGAAAAACGTTCAATAATATCAATAACCTCTGATGCAGATTGCTTGGAATACGGCGTCAAAGGCTCCAATCCATCACGATAGCGGGTAAGTCCTACCGGTACACAGGCTATGCTTTGAATTTGCGGAAAGAAACAAGAAAGTTCCTCTAACGAACGTTCTAACTCTTCCCCATCATTCCAACCAGGGCATAAAACAAGCTGGACATTCATAAAAATGCCCGCTTTAGCCAATTTTGGAATATAGGATAACACTTCACCAGCGTGTTTATTTTTCATCATACGCACACGCAGTTCCGGGTTAACCGTATGCACCGATATATTGACCGGAGAGATTCGCATTTTAATGATGCGGTCAATATGCTCTTCGCTCAAATTAGTCAGGGTAATGTAATTTCCAAACAAAAACGAAAGGCGTTCATCATCGTCCTTAAAATAAAGCGAATCACGCATTCCTTTGGGAAGCTGATCGATAAAGCAGAAAACACATTTATTCTTACACCCGGTCTGCTTCGACATCAAAAAGGTTTCAAATTCCAGTCCCAGATCTTCCTGTTCCTGTTTACGGATATGAAATACCTTTTGGGAACCATCCGGCAGAGCCACGGTTAACTTCAGCCGATCATCCATTGAATAAAACTGATAATCTAAAACATCATTGATTTCATGACGACCGATCTTAAGCAACTCAGAACCGGAAACAATCCCAACAGCCCCACAAGGCGAACCTGCTACAACATTTTTTATATATACACTCACGCCATTTTCTCCTTTAGAAAAAATGAAACAGATAACAAAAAAGCCTGCTTCTGTTGCAAAGCAGACTTTTTATTGGTTATGCCTCTTTTTTGATAACCTCTGCGCCCTTATAATAACCACAGTTCGGGCAAACTCTGTGAGGAACTTTCAGCTCACCGCACTGGGTGCATCTGGAAAACGCCGGAGCGCTCAGTTTCCACACGCTGGAACGTCTTTTGTCACGTCTCGCTTTGGAGACTTTTCTCTTTGGTACCGCCACAATCAGCACCTCCTTAATAAAAGATTATGTCAGCAACTGTTTTAATACATCAAACCGCGAGTCGCCTTTTGGCTCGGTACAACCACAGTCACCTTGATTTAAATCTTTCCCGCACTGGGGGCAAAGGCCTTTGCAATCATCAGAGCAGAGATTCTTGGTCGGCAACATCAGCACAACGTCAGAAACAACCAACTCGTCCATATTCAAAAGCGAATCTTCCACGACGATATAATCGCCGTACAAGTCATCCTCCGACTCCAAACGGTTTACCAGAATGTGATAAAAATCTTCTGAAAAACAACGTTTAAACTCTTTCAGACAACGGTCACAGGACAACTGCATTTCAAACGAAACAGAATATTCCAGCGTAACAACCCCTGCAACGTTTTTTACAATGCCCTTGATTTGAATCGGGGTGATAAACGGATGACCGCCATTCAGTTCATAACCACGTAAATCCAACTCGCAGTCAACCGGCTGCCTGCTGTCTACCAGTTCAAACAACTGACGTAAATCCAATACCATTTCTTCACCTCATAATACCACTGAAATATTATATCGTTAAGCGATATAAAAGTCAAGTCTTTCTTTAAAATACTTTTTTCAATATGGAAACAGCAGACCATCCAGCCGGACAGCCTGCCGTTCTCATTACCTCAAATCAGCAGTATCGAACTTAGTCCAAATACTTCTTAACAGAATCAGGAAGTTCCGAAGCATCAGCCGAAACGGTAAAGACCAGTTTCGTATTCGCCTGCTCTGCCACTTTATTGATTTTATCAAAGAATTCGCCAAGCGCGTTCAAATCCTGGCCGCAGATTTTAAGGATAGAGTCAACATACAATTCTGTAATGTCATAGTTGCCGGACAAAAGGCCTGCTACATAACCATAAAATGCATCAAAACCGGAAATATCATAATTTACAACATCTAAGAGTCTGACGCTATGATCAAGATCATATGTGAGTTTTGGTTTCTGTTCTACGCAGACAACGTTTCCGTCGGTTGTTTTGGCAGCGTTGTTTACCATATCGACTAAAATTTTTGTTTTTCCGCTTCCTTTTTTACCTACAATTAGTTTGATCATGTATAACATTCCTTTCATTCATGCCCGAAGGCATTGAAATACAATTTCAAGCTGAATATTATTTCAGCTTCTCCTCTAGCGCAGCTTTCTGTGCCTCATAGCCAGGTTTTCCAAGAAGAGCAAACATATTCTTTTTATAGCTCTCTACACCAGGCTGATCGAACGGATTCACACCCAGCAGATAGCCGGAAATCGCACACGCTTTCTCAAAGAAATAAACCAGGTAACCAAATTCATACTCGTTCATTTCCGGCATTTCCAGTACAATATTCGGAACGCCGCCTTCGGTATGAGCAATCACAGTACCTTCAAACGCTTTGCGGTTGACTACTGACATATTCTGATTAGACAGGAAATTCAGTCCGTCAAAATTGTTCGGTTCACTCTCAATGAAAAAGTCCTGTTTCGGTTTTTCGACTGAAACAACCGTCTCGAACATCACACGGGAACCATCCTGAATAAATTGGCCCATCGAATGCAAATCAGTCGAGAAAGTAACCGCGGACGGATACAAGCCCTTGTGATCCTTCCCTTCACTTTCGCCAAACAGCTGTTTATACCATTCTGCCATCATAACAAAATTAGGCTCATAGCTTACAAGCAGCTCAATTGCCTTTCCTTTGCGATAGAGAATATTTCTTGCTGCCGCATAACGATAACAGGAATTCTCTTTTAAATCGCAAACGGAAAAATCATCCATTGCCTTAGCCGCGCCATCCATGATTGCCTGAATATCACAACCGGAAACAGCGATCGGCAAAAGACCTACCGGAGTAAGAACAGAGTAACGGCCACCAACATCATCCGGAATAACAAAGGTTTCATAACCTTCTTTGTCTGCTAATTCCTTTAATGTACCGCGCGCTTTATCAGTCGTACAGTAAATGCGGCCTTTGGCACCGTCTTTCCCGTACTTTTTCTCCATCAAATCACGGAAGACACGAAACGCGAGCGCCGGTTCTGTTGTAGTACCAGACTTGGAAATTACATTAACTGAAACATCTTTCCCGTCGCAAAGAGAAATAACCTCATTAAGATAAGTAGGGCTGATATTGTTTCCCACAAAATAAATTTCCGGTGTGTCTTTTTTCAAATTATTATAAAGCGGAGATTTCAGGCATTCGATCGCTGCGCGAGCTCCCAAATAAGAACCGCCAATACCAATCACGATTAACACATCGCTGTCTGCCTTGATTTTTTCAGCCGCTTTCTGAATGCGCGAAAATTCTTCTTTGTCATACTCTTTCGGAAGAGCCAGCCAACCAAGAAAATCATTTCCTGGGCCATTTTTGTCCTCAAGAAGCTGATGCGCCGCTTTTACCTGTGGTTCTATTGCAGAAAACTCATGCTCTGAAACAAAACCGCGGAGATGCTTATCACTAAATTTTACTGACATCGCAATTCCTCCAATTTTATTGATACATCTTGCTGATTTATAGGTTTATTTTACTATATTATCCGTTAGAATTCAAGTCGTTTTTGTGAAATTCGCAAATTATTCACGAGTCAACTTAAATGCAGCTTTCAGCAAACGATTTTGCGTAAAAAAATATAAAATGCATTCCAGAAATCCATTTCCGGAACCTCCTGCGCAGCAACAACGCTTCTTTCCTGCAAAAGAGCACCATTCAAGCTGACGCGAATCGTACCCACACTTTGGCCGACGCTGACCGGCGCTTCAATCTCAGGAAGAATATCCGCCTCAACTACGATCTCACCTTGCCGACCATTGGGGATTAAAACTTTTTCTCCACCCGCAATTTCGGTTTCAACCTGTGCATAAACACCGTGATTCACCTTAACAGGCTGCATAAACTCTTCATCGATTTCCGGTGTGATGACAACGAAATTCTGAAACGCATAATCGAGAAGTGTTTTGGCATCCTCGAAACTGTCTTCTGTCTGTTCAATTCCCATTGCAACAGCCACAAATGAATTATCGCCTTTTGAAGCACTTGCGCTGATACAGTTTCTTCCGGTCTCGCTGACCCCGGTTTTCAACCCTGTGCATCCGTCATAAAAACGGACCAGACGATTGGTGTTAACAAGCTGGGTTTCTCCGCCGCGCAGGTCATACATCCAAATAGTGGAATATTCTTTAATCTGCTCGTGTTTTAACAGCTCGCGTGACATCAGCGCCACATCATATGCACTGGTTTGTGAATTGGTATTATATCCAGAAGCATCCAAAAAGTTCGTATCATTCATACCAAGTTGTTTTGCTTTTCGGTTCATTTGTGCTACAAAACTTTCCTCGCTTCCTGCAATGTGTTCCGCCAGCGCAACGGCGGCATCATTTCCCGATCCAACCATAATTGCCACCAGAAGGTCCTTTACGCTCATCTGCTCATTTGGCACCAGCCATATTTCAACCCCGCCTACAGAACAAGCGTTTTCAGAAGCGGTAACCATTTCATCCAAACTAGTTGTTCCAGATTCCAGTGCTTCAATCACCAACAAGGCCGTCATAATCTTTGTAAGCGATGCCGGCGGAAAAAGCTGATGCGCTTCCTTTTGCAGCGCAACATCCCCTGTTGTCAACTCCATTACCACATAAGAAGGCGCTGTGACCGATTGTGTTAACTGAGGATAATCGGTACTTTCCTGTGCTTCCGCAACAGATTCCGGCTGCTCTTCCTTTGCGACTGCGACAGGCAAAACAGAAAAAACAAACATGATAAAACAGAAAAAAACAGCGATTCGTTTTCTTGACATAAGGCAACGCCTCTTTCCTTGCGTACTCACTGATTCATGTTTATTCAATCCCCTTATAAAAAATGAACAAACCGGCTGCTGTTTCCACTGCCCTACAAATGCTTTCAGATAAACAAAAACCGCACACTATTTAAAGTGTGCGGGTTTTGAATTAGCCGATTTCAAACAGCGATACACTGTGAGCAGGCAGTTTAAATTTCAGTTCGAGAGAATCCCCCTTGCCGGAGCGCTCTACATCAATCGTCTCCAAGCCCTCCCGTTCCTTGATTCGGGTATACTGTTCAAGAGTAGGATACCACGGTTTTCCCTGACGGACCCATTCCGCATACGCGTTGGAATGCTCCGCGTCAATGCGGTAACAGCACACCGGAGAATCTGCCGAACAACCTTTCAACGACAAAACAACATCTTTTAAATCCGTTTTGGTTTTATCATCGTGATGGCTGTAAACCAGCACCTGTACTTTTTCTCCTTTTTTGACCGCAAAACCGGAAACCTCTGTGCAATCAACATTGGCCGCAGCGCCAGTTAAGCGGGGCATAGCAGAAACATCGAACGAACCAGTGCTTTCCATCGCAAGAGTTTCATCACCGAGCCGCGAAAAGATTCGGAACATATTAAACACCGCTTTGTCAATTCCCTGTGTGGAGAATGTTCTTGTTCCTTCAAAGCAGCGCTCTCCTGGGAACAGAAACGCCCACGCAAGCGGTTTCACGTCCATGCCATATTCTTCTGCGACCAGCGCAATCTTATGATAAGCAGACGCAACATACGTCGCATAATACTCTGTATTGCGGAAAGACATATTCGCGTTATCAAACACACCGCCTGCTGCCCATCCATCCGGATCCGCTTCCGAAAGCACGATTTCCAAATCCTCATACCCGTATTTTTTCACACAATCCAGACCGTTTTTGACCTGATTGACAAGGCTCATGACCGACGGACTTTCCTCTTTGGCGTTGGTATCAAACGTAAAGCCTCCGCCTTTTACATGGAATGTGATGTAATCAAGCCTTGTTCCTTTCTTTCCGGAACAGAAATTGGCGCCCTCTTTGCAATGATTTAAGAAAAACTCAAAAAAGCGCTTGGAATCTCCTTCGCCGAGAATTCCGGTCGTAGCAGGGCCCGCGAGCCGTACATCAGGAAGGACAGAGTGCACGGCGTCTTCCGTGTAATCAAACAATTTGCAATATTCCGGAGTACTGCCTTTCCAATAGTTAATATCAGGTTCGTTCCAAAGTTCGAAATACCAGGATTCTACCTCTTCTTTGCCGTATTTTGAAACGAGATGTTCCATCAAATTTACAATAAAACCATGCCACTTGTCATAGTCCTTTGGCGGGCACTGCCATCCTCCGCCCTGATACTGACCATAACGACTCCACTCGTATTTGACCGGCGGCAGATAATTAAAATCGACCAGGTCAAACGGCATAAAGCCAAGTTCAACAAACGGTTTGCAGTGATTTTCCAAAATGCCGTCCAGAATCATATCGTAAATTTCATAATGATAAACCGGATTCCCGTTTTCATCTTCCGTATAAATATTGGTCGAACCAAATTTATAACTGCCATGGCAATTTCCGGTACAAAACATGAAATGGGTGCGGACAAAATAAGGCGCGTCTTCTAAAGAACCAAATTTCTTCAGCTGCTCCATCCCTTCCGGAATATAAGTATAGTTGCATTCATCGTAACCGATGTAGCGCCAGATGTGTTTGAGTTCTCCGCAGTTTTTTTGAGTGTCAACGTTTATGCATACTGTATTGTGATCCATATTTTTGCTCCTGTTTTATAATTATGATGATATAAAGACCTTTCCAGCACAGTATAACAAAATGGCTTTCAGAATTCCAGAAATGAGGTACCGAAATTTACTGTTGAAATTTAGTCAATTCTTATAAAACAAAAGAATAACGCATCAAAAAGGCTTTTTAGGTTAAAAATCGAAAAAAAGCAAGCAAAATCAACACCGCTCCGCCAAGCCAGGATAACTCTAATCTTGAGCAGGAGGCAATCAATCTTCCCAGCAGACAACCGCAAAAAACAGCGAATAAATTCATAAAAACAGCACCGGCTCCAAGCTGCCATGCACTCATTCCCGCAAATCCGGCACCAATCCCCGCAGCAAGCGAATCAACCGACAGTGCCGCCGCAAGGTAAGCTGCTTCCCTTGTGCTCAAATAACTCGAATGGTCTGCATCCGCCTTGGTTTCGTCCATTAATACTTCCACAAAAAAATCCAGCCCGTGCAACTTAAAATGCATACTTGCTCCGGATTCACGGCGCCGTTTTATGTAACTTTTCACAGCCCCTTGAATAAAATTAAACAATCCAACAAAAAAAAGAATAACAAAACTCAAGGTTTTGCAAAATGTCTCAGACAAACCTCCTGAAATCCAGTTGCCAATCCACGCAGACAGCAAGAGCGCAAATCCGCCAAACAGACTGATAATAATCCCAGAACCAAAACCAATTTTTATTTTTTCAGCACCGTAAGCTATTCCTGCCGTAAAAGCGTCCAGGCTCAAAACCATTAAAAAAAGCAGCAGCTGCACCCGCATCCTCCTTTCCCCTTCAATTATCAATATATGGTGCTGGATTGGAAAATGTCCGTATATATGGTGGACAAATTGTACATTATACCAATTCATTTTTGGTTTTTTGGCTGGTATTTGTGGATATTGATGCGTTGCAAAAAAGCGGAATTTCAAGTAAAATAAAATTATCGGTTTTTGTTGAAATGACTTTCAGGAGTGCAGAATGAAACAAATGCGTTTTTGGCTGAATTTCCCATTATACCATCGCGGTTTTTCATGGGATTCTTGCAGTCTAAATGCGCCAATTACCGCAAATGTTCTCTGCTTTTCTGCAAAAACGGGCAAAAGTATATAAGTCAGGCTATGTGTATCTTCATAGCCTGATTTTGTTTTTGGGGGGAGAAAAATGTCTTTGAACAAAAAAGTTGCTGTTATCATGGGCAGTGACAGTGATCTTCCGGTTGTAAAAAACGCAGTCAAAGTTTTAAAGAATTTTGATATTCCGGTAGAACTGCACGTCATGTCTGCACACCGCACTCCGGAAGCCGCGTGCAATTTTGCGGCCAATGCGCGTGAAAATGGTTTCGGAGTCATCATTGCCGCTGCTGGAAAAGCGGCACATCTCGCAGGTGTACTTGCCGCACATACGACCCTGCCGGTTATTGGCATTCCAGTAAAATCATCTACATTGGATGGACTCGATGCCCTGCTTGCCACCGTGCAGATGCCGAAAGGCATTCCGGTCGCTACTGTTGCGATCGACGGAGCAGATAATGCCGGCTATCTGGCTGTACAAATTCTGTCGGTTGCTGACTGCGAACTGGCGGACAAGCTTTCTCAAATGAAAGCGGATATGACAAAAGAAGTTTTGGAAAAGGACAAAAAAATTCAAGCGGAGGTTGAACGGATATGACATACCAAAAAGGCGCACAGCTTTATGAAGGAAAAGCAAAGAAAGTTTACACCACTAATGACCCGGAAGTATTGATTGTAGACTATAAAGATGATGCAACTGCCGGAAACGGTGCAAAAAAAGGCACCATTCACGATAAAGGCATCATCAACAACCGGATGTCTAACTTTATGATGAAGAAGATCACCGAAGCCTACGGTGTTCCCACCCATCTAATCGAAGAGATTTCCGACCGTGAGACTGTTGTTAAAAAATGCTCTATCGTCCCGCTCGAGGTCATTGTACGCAATATTGCAGCTGGCTCTTTCTCCAAACGCCTGGGCGTTGAAGAAGGCACTGAGCTTGCCTGCCCGGTTTTGGAATTTTGTTATAAAGATGACGCTCTCGGCGACCCGATGGTCAACGAATATCACATTCTTGCCATGAAGTGGGCAACACGCGAAGAGCTTGATACCATTGCCGATTACACCTTTAAGGTCAATCAGTTCTTAAAAGACTATATGCTGAAAAACTGCAACATCGTTGTTGTTGACTTTAAAATCGAGTTCGGACGTCTTTCAGACGGAACCATCGTACTTGCAGACGAGATTTCTCCGGACACCTGCCGTTTCTGGGATGCCGATACCCACGAGAAGCTGGATAAAGACCGCTTCCGCCGTGATCTTGGCGGTGAAGAAGACGCTTACAAAGAAGTTATGAAGCGTTTGATGGGTGAATAATCCGAAGCGGATAAAATCACATAAAAACCGAATTTAAGCGGTGGGGATTTTTTCACGCCGCTTAAACTCTTTTAAGCAAGAAAAGGATGTGTTCCCAGATGGGCGGAATTTTTGGCGCCATTTCAAAAAAAGACTGCGTGACGGATGTTTTCTTCGGAACAGACTATCACTCTCACCTTGGTACCCGCAGAGGCGGTATGGCTATTTTTACGGGAAATGGGTTTGAGCGTGCCATTCACAACATTGAAAATTCTCCGTTCCGCACAAAATTTGAACGCGACGTTACCGAAATGAAAGGTAACTCCGGCATTGGCTGCATCAGCGACAGCGACCCGCAGCCGTTGATCGTGCGTTCGCATCTCGGAAGTTACGCACTTACAACGGTTGGGCGTATTAACAACGAGAACGAGTTAATAAACGAAGCGTTGGAAAACGGTACCTCTCATTTTCTGGAGATGAGCGGAGAAAAAATAAACGCCACCGAGCTGGTTGCTTCGTTGATTAACCAAAAAAGCTCATTAACAGAAGGCATTCGCTATGCGCAGGAGAAAATTGACGGTTCTATGACCCTTCTTCTTCTGACAGCGGAAGGTCTCTATGCCGCACGTGATAAAATGGGGCGTACTCCTATTATTGTCGGAAAAAAAGAGGATGCTTACTGTGCTTCGTTTGAGTCCTTCGCCTTTTTGAACCTCGGCTATAAGCCGGAACGTGAACTGGGAGCAGGTGAAATCGCATTCATTACCGCAGACGGGATTGAGATTAAATCAGCGCCCTGCAAGCACAAAAAAGTTTGCGCCTTTCTCTGGACCTATTACGGTTACCCGACTTCCTGCTATGAAGGCGTAGACGTTGAGCAGATGCGTTACCGTTGTGGTGAAATTCTCGCAAAGGATGACATTAAGCTGGACATCGACTCGGTTGCAGGTGTTCCGGATTCCGGTGTCGCCCACGCCATCGGTTACGCAAACCAGTCAGGTGTTCCTTTTGCGCGTCCGTTCATCAAATACACTCCCACATGGCCGCGCAGTTTCATGCCGCCGAACCAGAATATCCGCAACCAGATTGCGCACATGAAACTCATTCCGGTGGATTCGCTCATCCGTGGGAAAAAGCTTCTGTTTATTGACGACTCGATTGTTCGCGGAACCCAGATGCGTGAAACGGTTGAATTCCTTTATAACAGCGGCGCAAAAGAAGTACACATTCGTTCTGCCTGCCCGCCTATTATGTACGGCTGCAAATACTTAAACTTCTCCCGTTCAACCTCTGAAATGGATTTAATTACCCGCCGGGTCATTGCTGAACTGGAAGGAACGGAAGATGTTTCTGAAGAAACCATTCAGAAATACAGCGATTTCAATTGTCCGGAATACCACAAGATGATCGATGTCATCTGCCAGAAACTCAATTTCACTTCCCTGCGCTACCAATCGCTTAAAGGGATGCTTGATTCGATTGGAATCGATCCTGACAATGTTTGCACCTACTGTTGGAACGGTAAAGAATAAACCAAAAAGGATGGTAAATAAAATGAAAAGCTTCAGTGACAGTTATAAAGCTGCCGGGGTTGACGTAACTGCCGGCTACAAAGCAGTTGAGCTGATGAAAGCCCATGTTGCCAAAACACTTACCTCCAATGTATTGACCGGACTAGGCGGTTTCGGCGGATTGTTTGAGCTGGATATGACCGGCATTTCTAAACCGGTTCTTGTTTCCGGCACGGATGGCGTAGGAACCAAATTAAAACTCGCTTTCCTGCTGGACAAACATGATACAGTTGGTATTGACTGTGTCGCCATGTGCGTCAACGACATCATCTGCTGCGGAGCGAAGCCGCTCTTTTTCCTGGATTATGTAGCAGTTGGTAAAAATGTGCCGGAAAAAGTGGCAACCATTGTTTCGGGTGTTGCAGAGGGCTGTCTTCAGTCCGGATGCGCTCTCGTAGGTGGTGAAACCGCTGAAATGCCCGGCTTCTATCCGGAAGATGAGTATGATCTGGCCGGTTTCAGCGTTGGCGTTGTAGACAAATCCAAAATTCTGGATAACAGCACACAGAAAGCAGGCGATGTGATCATTGCTTTACCTTCGAGCGGTGTTCATTCGAACGGGTTTTCTCTTGTCCGCAAGGTGTTCGACGTAGAAAACGCCGATTTGAACCGTGTTTTTCCGGAACTCGGCAAAACGCTGGGAGAAACATTGCTGACACCGACGAAAATCTACGTTAAACCAATGCTTGCGTTGATGGAGCAGGTTACCGTTAAATCCATCTCTCATATTACCGGCGGCGGCTTCTATGAAAATATTCCGCGTTCCCTCAAAGACGGCATGAGCGCCAAAATCGACCGCGCGTCTGTTCGTGTTCTGCCGATTTTTGATTTAATCGCAAAAGTCGGAAATATTCCGGAACGTGATATGTTCAACACCTACAATATGGGTGTCGGCATGTGCTTGACAGTTGCCAAGGAGGATGCTGACAAAGCACTTAGCATTCTGCACGCAAACGGTGAAGATGCTTATATCATTGGTGAACTGACTGAAAGCGATGAAGGCGTTATTTTTGCCTAATGAGGTAGGAAGATGAAAAACATTGTTGTGCTGGTCTCCGGCGGCGGGACCAATTTACAAGCGTTAATTGACGCCTCTGAGGCGGGAAAAATCCCAAACGGTGCTATTACCTGCGTAATCGCATCCCGTCCGGACGCTTACGCGTTGACCCGCGCGAAAAATCACGGCATTCGCACCCGGGTAATTGAACGCAAAAAATACCCGGATTCCAAAACATTTTCAGCAGACCTGCTTGCCGCTTTGAAAGAAGAAAAAGCTGATCTGGTGGTTTACGCCGGCTTCATGACCATTGTAGATGAAATGGTCGCAAAGGCATTTCCAAACCAGATGATTAATGTTCATCCAGCTTTGATTCCAAGTTTTTGCGGAAAAGGGTTTTACGGGCTTCACGTACACGAAGCGGTGCTTGCGCGTGGTGTTAAAGTAACCGGAGCAACGGTTCACTTTGTAAACGAAGTCTGTGACGGCGGGCCGATCATTCTGCAAAAAGCGGTTGAGGTAAAAAATGGTGATACGCCGGAAACATTGCAAAAACGCGTTATGGAACAGGCCGAGTGGGATATTCTTCCCAGAGCAGCAGCACTCTTCTGCGATGGCAAGATTCAGGTAAATGCGGATAACACCACAACTATTTTAGAGTAACGGAGGAACAGCCATGCAACTTTACAAATTGGAAAACCTTCTTTCGGAAAACAGTTACCCCGGGCGCGGCATCGTAATCGGCATTACTGAAGACGGTGAAAACGCTGCGATCGCCTACTTTATTATGGGACGGAGCGAAAACAGCCGTAACCGCGTTTTTGTAACAGACGGCGATGGCATTCGCACCCAGGCGTTTGACCCGGCAAAACTGACCGATCCGTCGCTTGTTATCTACGCACCGGTACGTGTTTACGAAAACGAAACCGTTGTTACAAACGGTGACCAGACCGACACGGTTTATGAAGCGCTGAAAGCCGGAAAAACGTTTGAGGACGCTTTGCGTACCCGTGAATTTGAGCCGGACGCGCCGAACTTTACCCCTCGCATTTCCGGTATTGTCACAACAAAAGACGGGAAAGCAAGCTACAAGCTTTCCATCTTGAAAAGCGCCAACGGTAACGGTGATTCCTGCGAACGGTTCTTCTACGAATATTCCGCTCCGGTTGCCGGAGAAGGCCGGTTTATCCACACCTACCTGCATGATGGTAATCCGATTCCTTCGTTTGAAGGCGACCCGGTACGTGTTGCGATAGCCGGAGACATTGACTCGTTTACCAATACAGTTTGGGAAGCGCTGAATCAGGACAATAAAGTTTCGCTGTTCACCCGTTTTATCTCACTGAAAACAGGCAAAACCGAAACACGAATTGTAAACAAAAACAAATAAACTGTGGGAGGATGACTGAATATGGCAAATGAACTGGAATTAAAATATGGCTGTAACCCCAACCAGAAACCCGCACGCATCTTTATTGCCAACGGTGAACTGCCCATTAAAGTATTGAGCGGAAAACCGGGATACATCAATTTTCTGGATGCCTTTAATGCTTGGCAGTTGGTATCAGAACTGAAAAAAGCAACCGGGCTTCCGGCGGCTACTTCTTTTAAACATGTCAGCCCTGCTGGCGCTGCTGTTGGACTGCCGCTCTCTGACACATTGAAGAAAATTTATTTTGTTGATGATCTGCCGCTCTCCCCTCTTGCCTGCGCTTATGCCCGCGCGCGCGGCGCAGACCGTATGTCTTCTTACGGGGATTTTATTGCCCTGTCTGATACCTGCGATGTTGAAACAGCGAACCTCATCAAACGCGAAGTATCCGACGGCGTCATTGCCCCGGGCTATACCGCAGAAGCGCTGGAAATTTTAAAATCCAAACGCAAAGGCGGCTACAACGTAATTGAGATCGACCCGTCTTACCGCCCTGCGCCGGTTGAACATAAGGATTGCTTCGGCATTACCTTTGAGCAGGGACGCAACGAACTGAAAATCGACAATGACATGCTCGAAAACGTTGTAACCGAAGCCAAAGAGATTCCGGATGAAGCAAAGCGCGATCTGGTCATTTCGCTCATCACCTTGAAATACACCCAGTCTAACTCGGTCTGCTATGTAAAAGACGGACAGGCAATCGGCATCGGAGCGGGACAGCAATCCAGAATCCATTGCACCCGTCTTGCAGGAAACAAGGCCGACATCTGGTTTTTGCGCCAGCATCCGAAGGTCATGGGGCTGCCGTTTAAAGCCGGTATCCGCCGCGCAGACCGTGACAATACCATTGACGTTTATATCTCCGATGATTACATGGATGTTCTCGCAGACGGTATTTGGGAAACTTTCTTCACTGAAAAACCAGAACCACTTTCAAGAGAAGAAAAACGCGCATGGCTCGACACCATGACCGGCGTCGCACTTGGTTCCGACGCGTTCTTCCCGTTTGGAGACAACATCGAGCGCGCACACCGCAGCGGCGTGAACTACATTGCACAGCCGGGCGGCTCGATCCGTGACGATAATGTAATCGACACCTGTAATAAATATGGAATTGCCATGGCGTTTACCGGAATCCGCCTGTTCCATCATTAATCCAGGAGGAGCAGTAGTATGAAGGTTTTAGTTGTTGGCGGAGGTGGACGTGAACACGCCATCATCCGCAAATTAAAAGAAAATAGCTCCATTGACAAAATTTACTGTGCTCCTGGAAACGGCGGTATTTCGTATGACGCGGAATGTGTCAGCATAAAAGCAACCGACGTTGACGCAATGGTGGATTTTGCAAAAACTAACGGGATTGACTTCTGTGTTGTCACACCGGATGACCCGCTTGTACTCGGCATGGCAGACGCAATGCGTGAGGCCGGGATCAGATCATTTGGGCCAAGCAAACTTGCGGCACGGATTGAGGGCAGCAAGGTCTTTTCCAAAAACCTGATGAAAAAATACGGCATTCCCACCGCAAAATACGAAGTTTTTTCCAATGCGGAAGATGCAATCCGGTACATTGAAACCGAAAACACCTTCCCCACCGTCATCAAGGCAGATGGGCTTGCACTTGGAAAAGGCGTTATTATTGCGCAGAATCTGGAAGAAGCAAAAAATGCTGTGCATTCCATCATGGAAGATAAAATTTTCGGCGCCAGCGGCAACGAAATTGTTGTGGAAGAGTTTCTGACCGGACCTGAAGTATCCGTTCTTGCTTTTACCGATTCCAAAACGGTTGTGCCGATGGTATCCTCCATGGACCATAAACGCGCGCTGGACGGCGATAAGGGGCTGAACACCGGAGGCATGGGCACAATTGCTCCAAACCCCTGTTACACAGAAGCATGTGCCAAAGAAGCGATGGAAAATATCTTCCTGCCGACCATTCATGCTATGAATGCAGAAGGCTGCCCCTTTAAAGGCTGTTTGTATTTCGGATTGATGATTACGCCGAATGGAATTAAAGTGATCGAATACAACTGCCGCTTCGGCGATCCGGAAACGCAGGTGGTTCTTCCGCTGTTAAAAACCGACCTGTTCACCATTTTCAACGCAGTTTGCGATGAAACACTTTCCGATCTTTCCATTGAATGGGCAGATGAAGCGGCTGCATGTGTTGTTATGGCGTCCGGTGGATACCCTCAAAAATACCAGACCAGGTGTGAAATCACCGGCCTTGATGAAAACGGACAGTCTTCACTCGCAACCGTTTACCATGCGGGAACGAAGTTGGAAAATGGAAAACTGCTTACTTCCGGCGGACGTGTGCTAGGTGTAACCTGCACGGCACCCACGCTTAAAGAAGCATTAGAACGTTCTTATAAAGCGGTGGAGAGCATCCATTTTGACAAGGCTCACTACCGAAAGGATATTGGCGCAAAGGCTTTATAAAAACACAAGCGATGAAAAGCGGCGAAGTATTTCGCCGCTTTTTCTTTATGTACTGGATGAAAACACCAAAATCCTTTTTCATTCATTTGGCTTGATTTTTCGTTAAACCCCTGTTAAACTAAATTATAATAATCGAAAAAGGTGGTGTCTTTTTGGCAATTGTTCTGTAAGCATGATTCGGAATAAGCGGAATTACATCCGTTTATTTGTGCTGTCCGTTTTATGCCATACAGAATATTCTGCCGAAATAGACTTTCGCGGTATGATGAAAACGGCAGATGACTATCTGCCGTTTATTGTTTTGTTTGGCATAATCATTTACTTATCACAAAATAGAAAGGTGATCTGTTATGAACGAAACAAAATATAATCAACTGATTTCAGACAAACGCAATCTGATGGGGCCGAATGTTATTCGCATGCTGAATGAAATAACCTCCCGTGTTCCGCTTGCAAACGGAATGCGCGTGCTCGATCTTGGATGCGGTACCGGGCTGTCATCCATCTACCTGGCTCATCAATATGATATTCAAGTTTATGCAACCGATTTGTGGATTTCTGCTACTGAAAATTACAGAAGAATCCGTAATGTTGAAGCGGAAGACCAGATTATTCCAATTCATGCTGATGCTAATTGCTTGCCCTATGCCGACGAGTTTTTTGACGCAGTAGTCAGCATGGACGCTTATCATTATTTTGGGCGAGAAAGAGGGTTCTTTTCCCAAAAACTACTCCCTCTCCTCAAACCGGGTGGAATTTTTCTGTTTGGTGTTCCCGGATTCAAATGGGAACTGCATGATAATCCACCGAAAGAACTGTTGCTGTCGTGGGGTGACGAAGATCTTACCACTATGCACAGCTGTGCGTGGTGGCATAATCTCCTTACAGAAGAAGGCAGCATAAATAATCTTTCTATTTTTGAGCTGGATTGTTTTGAACAGGCTTGGGGCGACTGGTTAAACTGCGACAACACCTACGCAGTCACTGACAGAGCAGCAATGAATGCCGGTGCTGGACAATATATGAATCTAATCGGTATAACAGGTCAAAAAGCTCGATAGATTCTATATATTGGTTTTGATTCCTCGTGTAAAGATAAATATCTTTACACGAGGAATTTCGGTAAAATACTCTTGATTCATCAGCAAAAGAAAGGTTTCCCTTTTTCGTGTAAATTTGGTATAATAATAATTGTATTCTGTTTTATTATGCCCTGCCCATTTGCAGGGAATCAAAGGAGTTTTGCATCATGAGCAAAGAAAAGTATTACTTGACCACCGCAATCGCGTATACCTCGCGTAAACCGCATATCGGCAACACGTATGAAATTGTGTTGACCGATACTCTTGCACGCTATAAAAGGATGCGTGGTTACGATGTATATTTTTTGACCGGTACCGATGAACACGGGCAAAAGATTGAAGAAAACGCTAAAGAAGCTGGCATTGCACCAAAAGCTTATGTAGACAAAGTTGCCGGTGAAGTAAAAGACATCTGGGACCTGATGGGTGCCAGCTACAACCGTTTCATCCGTACAACGGATGAAGATCACGAAAAAGTGGTACAAAAGATCTTCAAAAAACTGTATGACCAAGGCGATATTTACAAGAGTGAGTACGAAGGAATGTACTGCGTTCCCTGTGAGTCGTTTTTCACTGAAACACAGCTGGTTGATGGATGTTGTCCGGATTGCGGCCGCCCGGTAAAACCGGCGAAAGAGGAAGCTTACTTTTTCCGGATGAGCAAGTATCAGGACCGTTTGATGAAATACATTGAGGATCATCCTGAATTCATCCAGCCGGAATCCAGAAAACGTGAGATGGTCAACAATTTTCTGAAGCCGGGCCTTCAGGATCTTTGCGTTTCCAGAACATCGTTCAGCTGGGGTATCCCGGTTGACTTTGACCCGAAACACGTCATTTACGTCTGGATCGACGCGTTGAGCAACTACATCACCGCCCTTGGTTATGACCCGGACGGAAGCTCTGAGCTGTTTAAAAAATACTGGCCTGCCAACGTACACATTATTGGCAAAGATATTCTGCGTTTCCACACCATCTACTGGCCTATTCTTCTCATGGCGCTTGACCTTCCCCTTCCCGGACAGATTTTCGGTCACCCATGGCTGCTGTTTGGGCAGGACAAGATGAGCAAATCCAAAGGCAACGTGATGTATGCGGATGATCTGGTCAAACGGTTCGGTGTAGATGCCATTCGTTATTACCTCCTGCACGAGATGCCTTTTGCGGCAGACGGAAGTATCACCTACGAAACCATTATCGCCCGCTTTAACTCCGACCTTGCCAATACACTGGGCAATCTGGTTAACCGTACGGTTACAATGTGCAAAAAATATTTCGACGGCATCATTCCTGCTCCGACCGCACCGGATGCGCTGGATGACGAACTTATCCGCACAGTTCTGGATGCGGTACCGGATTACTGCAAAGCCATGGATTCTTTCCATGTGGCAGATGCGCTGGACGTTATTTTATCCATCGCGCGGCGTTCCAACAAATACATTGATGAAACCATGCCGTGGGCTCTTGCTAAAGACGAAACACAAAAAGCACGTCTTGGTACTGTTCTTTATAACCTGCTGGAATCCATTCGCTTTATCGCGGTGCTGGTTTCCCCCTTCATGCCATCTACCTGCAAATCGATTCTGGAACAGATCAATTCAAAAGCCGATGATTTCGACTCGCTCAAAGAATTTGGCGCAGTGCAGGCAGGTCAGTCGGTAGGCACTCCTACCCCGCTGTTCAACCGCATTGATGAAGCGAAAATGCTTCAGGAAATCGAGCAGGAAATCAACCAGAAAAAGAAAGCAGAACAAGAAAAACAACCGAAGCAGCCAGCACCGGAAAGCATTGCTCAGATTGGGATTGATGATTTTTCAAAAGTCAGCCTGAAGATTGCGCAGATTAAAACGTGCGAGAAAGTGGAGAAATCCGACAAATTATTAAAGCTCATGCTGAATGACGGTGAAGGCCTACGCCAGGTTGTTTCCGGTATTGCCAAATGGTATACGCCGGAAGATCTGATCGGCAAAAAAATCATTCTGGTTGCCAACTTGAAGCCTGCCAAGCTTCGCGGTGTAGAAAGCAACGGTATGATTCTGGCGGCAGATGTTGAGGACGGCGCTGCGAAGGTACTTTTCGTAGATGATTCCATTCCGACAGGGAGCAAGATTCGCTGATGGAGCAACAGAATCTACAGGTAAGCGGCATTTTTGACTCTCATGCACACTATGATGATGAAGCTTTTGATGAAGATCGTGAAGCAATCTTGCAGAACATTCAGCAGAATGGTGTTTGCAGGGTAATGAACATTGGGTGTGATCTGCAGAGCTCAAAATTTGCCATTCAGTTAACAGAAAATTACGATTGGATCTACGCCAGCGCCGGTATTCATCCCGGAAATGTGGAAAATTTACCGCATGACTGGCTTGCTCAGCTGGCGCAGTTATTGTGTACTCCAAAAGTAAGAGCCGTTGGCGAGATTGGCTTAGATTACCATTACGGCAGCGAAAACAAGCTAAGGCAGCAGGAAGTTTTCTTTTCTCAGATGAAGCTGGCTGAGGAGCATAAACTCCCAGTCATCATCCACTCCAGAGAAGCAACGGCCGACACATTAAACATTTTAAAGCAGTTTCCCGCAAACGGTGTTGTGCACTGTTTTTCTGGATCAGCGGAAATCGCCAGAGAACTAATCAATATGGGTTATTATATCGGTTTTACCGGCGTAGTTACCTTTCAAAATGCCCACAAAGCCAAAAAGGCCGCAGAAGCGGTGCCGTTAAACCGACTTCTTTTGGAAACCGATGCCCCTTATATGGCACCTGTTCCCTGCCGTGGAAAACGCTGTACATCCGACTTGATTCGTTATACAGCTCAAGAAATTGCAAATATCAAAGGTATCCCGGTTCAGGAAGTTATTGATGCGGCGCGCAAAAACACACAGCGCTTGTTTCAAATTGAGCCGTTGTAATCCGCCTTTGCCAAACTCAACCTAACACAAATAAAAAAGCCTTTTCCTAAATTGGAAAAGGCTTTTTTATATAATCTATTCCACTGTTACACTTTTCGCTAAATTTCTGGGTTTATCCACGTCACAGCCACGCGCTTTTGCTGTATGATATGCCAAAAGCTGCAATGGAACAACTGCCAGAACCGGCTTAAACAAGTCTGCGATTGTTGGAATAACCAATTCAAAATTGGCTCCGTCCACCGACGGAAGCGTTTCACATTTCAGATTGACGACTGTCGCATTTCTCGTCTGAACCTCTTTGATGTTACTCTTCATTTTTTCATAGATCGATTCAATCGTTGAAAGACAAACGACCGGTATTCCCTCACGCAGCAACGCAAGAGCGCCATGCTTTAATTCCCCAGCTTCATACGCTTCTGCATGAATATACGAAATTTCTTTTAATTTATGGGAACCCTCAAGCGCAATCGGATAATCTGTCAACCTTCCGATGAAAAACATATTTTCTGAATGTGAAAGAGTATCAGCTATTTGTTTGATATCGTTCGACTGTGCCAGAATCTCTTCCACTTTCACCGGTAATGAACGCAACGCCTGAATGCAGCTTTCGTACTTCTCTTTAGAAATTTTTCCCTTTTTATCCGCAAGATACAGACCAATCAAATACAAAGAAATGAGCTGTGTTACAAACGCTTTGGTAGACGCAACGGCAATTTCCGGCCCGGCAATAGTATGTATTACATTTTGCAGTTCGCGGCTTACGGTGCTTCCGCGAACATTGGTGACCCCAATAACCTTTGCACGATTTTTTAACGCCTGCCGCATACTTGCAAGTGTATCGGCTGTTTCACCAGACTGGCTCAGAACAATGACAAGATTCCCTTCGTCAACGATGGAATGCTTATACCGGTATTCCGAACCAACTTCGACCTTCGTTGGAAGATCGGTGAGCTCTTCTAAAATATATTCTCCTACCTTTCCCGCGTAAGATGCTGTACCGCACGCGACGATTGTAATCCGCTTTATACAGTCAAGCTCTTCCCCGGAAAAATAAAACGGCAATACAACTCGATTGTCTTTCAAATATTCGTTAAGTGTTTTGCGAATGGCATCCGGCTGCTCAAAAATTTCTTTGAGCATAAAGTCCTCAAAACCGGCTTTTCCAATTTCCTCCGCATTCCAGGATGCAACAAACGGCTGTTTCTCCGCCTTATTTCCATTGCTGTCAAACACCGCGACTTCATCCTGACAGATCAACGCGAGTTCTCCGTCATCCAAAACATAAAACTGATCGGTATATTCCAGCAGAGCAGAAATATCAGACGCGATAAAGTTCTCGCCTTTTCCCAAACCAATCAAAAGAGGACTGTCTTTTCGCATAACAGCGATTTGCTGAGGATTCTCCCTATCCAACACGGCAAGCGCATAAGAACCTCTCATCTTTTTCTGAAGTTTTAACAAGGTGCTGCGCATTTCGCCATCGAAAAGTGATTCAATCAGATGGGCAATCACTTCACTGTCTGTATCAGATACAAACTGATGCCCTGTATTTTCAAGCTCTGTTTTCAGCTCACTGTAATTTTCAATAATACCGTTGTGAACAATCGAAAACCGTTTGGTACAGTCAAAATGAGGATGAGCATTTTTATCGGAAGGTTTTCCATGTGTTGCCCAACGGGTATGCCCAATCCCCACATTGGCAAAAAGACCGCATTTTTCAGCTGATTGTTTTAACACTTCAATTCTGCCTTTGTTTTTCAAGCAAACGATTTCGTTTCCTGCAAGAACCGACAATCCCGCTGAGTCATACCCTCTGTATTCGAGTGTTTTTAACCCTTTGAGTATAACATCAACAGCGTTTCGATTTCCTACATATCCAATAATACCGCACATATTAATTCCTCCTCCAAAATTCAAAAACAGAATTTTAGAAATCGTGATCATTAAATATTAAATTAATAACATGTACCTGAAAATTGGAGACAACATTTATCTTATTTTGAGTAATTAATTATTCCGCTTCGCTTGTTGAGCTCATTTCGCTGGAAGAAGACTCCGAAGACGAAGTTTCTGAGCTATTTGAACTGCTGGAATTGGACGTACCGGAAGAAGAGCTGGAAGAACTGGAGCCGCTGGACACACTGTTACCACTTAATACAGTTTCTACCGCAACGATCTTATAACCGCTTTTTGTTTCTTCCAGCACATATTCCATAACTTTAACAACTTTGCTGTTGTCCTCTGTTTGCTGAACGCTACGCATAAAATCAGGAGAAACATATTCCACACGCAAACGAATCTGATTATCGGCATTCGTAATCTGAGTCACCCGGGGAACATAAGAGAAAAAGAGAGCGGAATCCGGAATATTATACGTTCCATTTTCTTCATTGTATGTAAACGAAAATTCCGCGTCACCAATGGACTGATGCTCGAACGTCAATCCTTCTCCAAAAAGCATTGTCGTATAAACCTCAATATCCGACTGCGGTACAGTCATGAAGCCAAATTCGTCTTTTTCATATTTAGACGTGTCTGCGTTCATGATAAAATTCCAAACACCTGCCGCGAGCATTGTATTCTGGCTTAACTTGCTAACCGAATCAAACGCGGGCGGATCCTGCAAAACCAACGGATAAATATAGTCGGCAAAACGATCCTTCTCATCCTGATTTTCAATTTTTGCGATCACCCAGTTACTGGTTAAAACGATTGTGGTAACAAATCCAATCGCGGCGAAAATAAGAATCAACGCACCTACAATTGCCATCAACCGATTACGGGCGTGAAAAGACAACTTTTTTCGTGATGCTTTTGAGGAAGAAGACGTTTCTTTTGGAATGTCAACTATTTCGGTTCGTACTTCAGCATTCAAATCTTTTTTCATTTCATCTACCATTCTCATGCTCCTTTTTCCATTTCTTGATTCAGCGAATCTGACCGTTTCCTTCAATAATGTACTTTGAAGATGTCAACGCATTTAATCCAACCGGACCACGGACATGCAACTTTTGTGTAGAAATTCCAATTTCGGCCCCGAAGCCAAATTCTCCGCCATCCGTAAAACGGGTAGACGCGTTTACATAAACTGCTGCAGAATCCACCTCGCTGGTGAATTTGGAAATATTTTTATAGTCATTCGACAAAATTGCTTCAGAATGACCGGTTGAATAGCGATTGATATGGCGAATCGCTTCGTCAACATCCGCAACGACTTTGACAGACATTTTATAATCAAGATACTCGGCGGCATAATCCTCCTCAGTGGCAGGAAGAACATCCGCTCCCAGAATTCTCCTGGTTTCATCACAACCATAAAGGAGAACCTGTTTTTCATCCAGCGCCTTTTTCACCATAGGCAAAAATTTCTCTGCAACCGCCCTGTGAACCAATAGGCTTTCTGCCGCGTTGCATACCGACGGACGGCTGGTTTTAGCATTATAAACAACCTTTACTGCCATATCTAAGTCTGCTGATTCATCCGCAAAAACATGACAGTTGCCTGTGCCTGTTTCAATTACCGGTACAGTTGCATTCTGCACGACCGTCTGGATCAATCCGGCACCGCCTCTTGGAATCAAAACGTCCAAGAAATTACTCATACGCATCATCTCTTTCGCGGTTTCGCGATCCGTCTGCTCCACAAATGTAATAATATCTTCCGGCATACCACAAGCAGAAACCGCCTTACGCATCAACTGTGCCAAGCAACGATTGGAATAAAACGCCTCTTTTCCACCGCGAAGCATCACCGCATTACCCGCTTTTAAACAAAGAGTTGCGGCATCGACCGTCACATTGGGGCGGGATTCATAAATCATCCCTATTACTCCAAGAGGAACGGTTACCTGTCGAATTTTCAGGCCCGAAGGACGCACCCAACCGGATAAAATCTTACCAACAGGGTCTTCCATAGAAACGAGTTCCCGCACAGCGTCTGCCATAGCAGTAACGCGTTGTTCGGTGAGCATCAAACGATCCACCATGACAGAAGAAATACCATGCTCACGTGCGGAACAAACATCTTTTTGATTTTCTGCAAGGATTTCCGGCACAGAGTCTTCCAGCATCTCTGCAATTTTATATAACAGAGCGTTCTTCGTTTTTGTATCCGCGTTTGCAATACTGCTCTTAGCCGCTTTTGCGCAAGCTCCCAAATCCGTTATGTAACTCATTTACTTGTCCTCCGCTCGTTCAAAAAGTGTTCCAACCTGTTCGCCGTCAAACAACCGATACAGATTATCCGGAGATGCTCCATTGATAATATACATGGCGATATCCTCTTTCATCACCATTTCAGCTGCGTTGAGCTTTGTTATCATGCCCCCGGTTCCCTGTTTCCCAGCGCTGTCTCCTGCAAGCGCGCGGACTGAACCGTCAATCACGCTGACACGAGGAATCAGCTCAGCATCCGCATAATGGTGCGGATCTTTATCGTAAAGGCCATCAATATCGGTTAAAATTACCAGAACATCTGCATGAGAAAGGATTGACACAGTCGCCGACAAAGTATCATTATCACCAAATTCAATCTCTTCGGTAGAAATGCTGTCGTTTTCATTCACGATAGGGATTGCTCCATACTCCAGCAATCGCTCAAATGTATTAACAACGTTTTCCTTACGCTTTTTATCACGTATAATATCACTCGTTAAAAGCATTTGTGAAACAACATGGTTGTATTCAGAAAACAACTTGTCATATATGTACATCAGCTCACACTGACCAATGGCAGCGCAAGCTTGTTTGGAACGTGTATCCACTGGACGGCCCGGCAGACCAAGCTTGCCCACCCCTACTCCGATTGCACCAGAACTTACCAATATAATCTCTCTGCCGGAATTTTTTAAATCAGACAGGATTTTCACCAGTCGTTCAACACGCCTTAAATTTAAAAGACCGGTCTTATGAGTTAATGTAGAGGTTCCAACTTTTACTACGATACGCTTAGCACTTTGAATATTCACTGATAACTCTCCTAAATTTAATTTGCATTAATCTACTTTGAAATTTAATGTATTCTGCATGAATTCATTCTTATAATCCATAATATACTTTTTCGCGTAAAGGGCTTTTGTCATCTGTATATACGGGAAGGTCCACAAACATGGTATTAACAACACGTTTAACAGATAATATGGCAAAAAAGAAACATCCAGCGCAAACAGTTCAAACTTTTTATGTTTCATAATATACACTGAATTTTTAAATGCTGTACGAACTCGCACAGTTGGGTCGTCACACATAATATAGACAACTAAAAAATACCGATAACAAACGATCCAAGAAAACAAAAGGCCGAGCAATTCAAGCCCTACACACAAAAAGAAAAGGGTAAAACTGATCCACGTATCCACCCGATATACCACTGAAAACACGTAGACGAAATACAAGCCCAGTGCCGGCAACGAAAAGAGAATGCTCCAAAGCAAACGTTTGAAAAACAACAAATAATAACAACGTAATGAACGGAAAAATCTACTCCAGGCGGTAAACCAGTGAAAAGCGGAAGAAACAGCCCATATTTCACCCGACGAGCGCGCGTAATACCAAGCGTACATCCCTTGCATAAACGGAAATATTCCAGTAAGCGTAAGAATTAAAGTGCTAAACCACAATAAAGCAGATTGGTACAATTCCGAAAGATACACCGTGACCTTTCCGTAAATAAACAAAGGCATCAGCAACTGTTCTAAAGGTTGTATTCTCAAAAAAGATGCGATCATCTGTTCCAGAACAGAAAAGAAAAGCAAAATTAAGACTAAATAGAAAAGCAGCGCAATTGCCCGCCCCCATATTCCTTCCAGCAACTGCCTGGCTTTGGCTTTTAAAGGTTTTCGCAGCATCGTCTTCTCCTGTTTCTATCCAATTGAAATTGTATAGAAAGTGTTGGCAAATTCAATCAGAAATATGCTCGCCAAACATAAAAACAAGTGGCCTATATATCAATCGTTTTCATCGTTTAAATCGATTACATTATACACTTTTGAAGGCTCTCTGTCTACAATTCCGTACGGCAAAGGATCAAACACTTCCATTACCTGACCCTGAGCCCAGAGCATCGCGCTGGTCGTAACAGTAAAGCCGCAGCCGTTGCCGGTCATCCATAAATGAGGCTCACGTTTTGGAAGTCCATGTGCTGCCAGCAAGGTCATAATCACACCGCCATGAGCAATGAGAACCGACTCCGAAATTCCCCGGTTCATCATATCCTTTAACACAAACTCAAAGCCGCGGGTAATCCGCTGTTCAAACAAACGGGTATCTTCCATTCCTTCTGCGGGAATTCCACTCTTTAACCATGCCATAAAAGAAGCGTCTTTCGTTAATTCATCGGCACCTTTGTTTTCATACGGTCCAAAATCGTACTCAGCCAGGTCATCCACTGTACAAAGTTCCAAAGACGGGTAAAGAATTTCTGCAGTCTGCATACAACGCATGAGCGGACTTGAATACACACGCTGCGCACCAGGATATTCGTACTTCTCGCACATTTCTTTTAACTCCGCACATCCGGAATCACTCAAAGAAAGATCTGTTCTTCCCACAAATTTAGCCTGTTCGTTGGCTGATGTACGTCCATGCCGAAGCAAATGAATTTTATAATTTTTCATAGAATTCTCCTGACCATAAAATACTTAGAGTTAAAATTTTCCAGAAAATGTTACGTTATTTATCCGTTTAATCCCTAAAATTATATCATTTTTTTCAGAAAAAGGCAAAATTCACAAATAATAACCCAAAATTTTTTGACTGAATCCCCTAAAATGAGAGTGTTTTCCACTTTACAAAGGTTCGTAAATATAATATAATTTACTATACGTTGTGTTGATTTTTTAATGAAAGGAAGCTGTGCGGCGATGAATTCTGATTTTCCTAGAATTTTAACGCTTTTGCGCAAAGAGCGAGGAATCAGCCAAAAAGAAGCAGCACAGTCACTGGGGATCTCTCAGGCACTGTTATCGCATTATGAGAAAGGCATTCGAGAATGCGGACTGGATTTTGTTGTACGTACGGCGGACTTTTACAATGTTTCCTGCGACTATTTACTCGGCCGTTCGCCCGAACGGACTGGTACAACGATATCAGTGGATGAAATCCCGGAAGCGGATTCGCTTGGAAAAGAAAATAGTTTTCGTGGCGGCGGCAGTCTTTTGCCTATATTAAACAAAAAACTGATTGTCAATTCGCTTCACGTGGTTTTCGATTTATTAGGAAAAGTAAACAACAAATCGTTAACCAACGAACTTTCTTCTTTTTTGATGTTGGCTATTTACCGTGTTTTTCGTATTATTTACAGTGTAAATCCCAAAAATGAAGAAGCGATTTTTAACATTCCAAAATCACTGGCTAATTCAAAGGCAAGCGCTGAAATGATTCTTCGCGAAGCAAACGCCAGTGCAATTTCACAAGGCATAAAGTTAAAAGGAATCACACCTGTTACAAAAAGAGAAGAAAGTGTTTCCATAACGACCGAAAAAATCGCGGAAGAGTACCCTCAGCTGGCCTCTTCGTTATTTAATCTTATACAGAACAGCGAAAATTTTATCAAGTAAACTTCATATTGAATTAAGATAATCGGCAATGCTCTCACATATGATGAGAGCATTGATTTTTTTATCAAACAAAAAACGGCAGACAATGTGTCTGCCGTTTTTATTTGTAGTGTTACAGTTCTGCTTCCATAAGAGCCTTTGCAAATTGCGCAGGACAAGACGTTTCTTTCATGCCGCAGCGAATTCCAGAGAGTTTTTCGATCAACTCATCCGCTGAACGGCCTGCAGCCAATATCGAAACACCCTGCGTATTACCGCTGCATCCTCCGATAAACTGAACAGATGTAACAATGTTATTCTCATCCACGTCAATGATGATTTTTCTGGAACAAACACCTTGTGGTGTATACTCAATAGTCATTTAAATCGATCCTCTTTATTTATTTTTCATGCCAATTTCATAAACGGCTTTCGCAACACTTTCAGCGACCTTTTTATTAAATGCATCCGGAAGAATATATTCCGGACGAAGCTCCTCTTCCGGAATAATAGAGGCAATTCCATAAGCGGCAGCAAGCTTCATTTCATCGGTAATATCACGCACACGCGCCTGAAGAGCACCTTTGAATATGCCCGGAAAAGCCAAGACATTGTTGATCTGATTCGGATAGTCGCTTCTGCCTGTACCAACAATAAATGCTCCGCCTTTTATTGCATCTTCCGGAAGAATTTCCGGCGTTGGGTTTGCCATTGCAAATACAATCGCCTTTTCCGCCATAGAAGAAACCATTTCAGCGGTAACAAGATTGGGCCTTGAAACGCCAAGGAAAGCGTCCGCTCCACGCAACGCATCAGCTAAAATTCCGCGCATTCCGGTACGATTGGTTACTTTCGCAAGTTCCATCTGAGCAGGATTTAAACCTTCAGCGCCATCATAAAGAATTCCATTGATATCACACAAAATAAGGTCGCCAATACCCGCCATTAACATCAACTTGGCAACCGCAATACCCGCCGCGCCAGCACCGTTAATAACGAGGGTCATATCCTCGAGTTTCTTGCCAGCCAGTTTTGCGGCATTGATCAATGCTGCAAGCGCAACGATCGCTGTTCCATGCTGATCATCATGAAACACCGGGATATCCAATACTCTTTTCAACCGTTCTTCTATTTCAAAACAACGTGGAGCAGCAATATCCTCCAAATTAATTCCGCCAAAAGACGGAGCAATCAATCGAATGGTATTGACGATCTCATCCACGTCCTTCGACGCAACACAAAGCGGAAAAGCGTCCACATCAGCAAATTCTTTAAACAGCGCACACTTGCCTTCCATAACCGGCATTGCAGCAGAAGGACCGATATCGCCAAGTCCGAGCACAGCGGTACCGTCGGTGATAACAGCTACAAGGTTCCCTTTACGGGTTAATTCATACACCTGTTCCGGATCTTTTTCTATCTCCAAGCAGGGCTGCGCCACACCAGGTGTATAAGCCACCGAAAGTTCTTCCCGATTTGTAATAGGAGCGCGAGAGACAACCTCGATTTTTCCCCGCCACTCACGGTGTTTGAGCACTGCTTTTTCTTTGATGTCCATACTACTTTACAATCTCCTTATAATGGCTTGAAATATGATACAGCCGCTCCAGCGTTTCTTTGCCAACCGTACGGCTGCCGATAAAGCTTTGATCGGTCGAAGAATACATGCCGTGGAAATCAGAACCACCCGTCACCAACAAATCATGCTGCTTGGCAAGTTCTAAAATTTGCGGAATATCTTCCTGTGTATTGCGTGGATGATACACTTCCACACCATCCAGCAAATTTTTATCGACCAGTTCCCTTAACAGGTCCATAGACTGATATACGCTCGGGTGTGCCATAACGGCAATTCCGCCAGCCTCATGGATTGCATTCAGCACCTCATAAACGTCAGGATAGCGATACAATACACTGCAGCTGCCGGTTTTGCGAGCAAAAAGCTGATTAAAAAGCGGACCGTAAATCGTTGTTGTATAACCGGCATCAAACAAAGCACGCATAATATGCTGTTTATAAATACAATTTGACCCGGACGAATATTTTGTAATGGATTCTGGAGTAATCGGATACTTTTTCATAACCAGCCTGGCCATTTCGTTGCCTGCTTTTTTACGGGATTCATTCGCGCGGATGCACAATCCTTCCAAACGATCCGGCTTTAACGGCAAGTAACACAATATATGTACCTTTCGATTACGGAGCTCATCATAACCGGAAAACTCTACACCCGGAATCACCGTAATCCCATAGCGTTCCGACAAAATACGCGAACGCGAAAAAGAAGCCATTGTGTCGTGATCTGTAATTGAGATGAAATCAAGGCCAACGCGTTTGGCAAGCGCAATAACCTCTTCAATTCCCTCCGAGCTGTCAGAAAGTTTTGTATGGCAATGTAAATCACCTTTCACCGAAATCAACTCCACTCTTTTATTAGTAATACCGCCAATTAAGAAAATATCAGGAAATCGTTTTCCCTCCTCTTCCGCTGTTCGGTTTTACCGCCAAGGTTGATTTAGGTTCCAGCGTTCCAAGATCTGTAAAGATTACTTCATCTTCATCTTCTTCGTACACATCGCCGAAAACATTATTTTTTCTTTCCTCTGGATGTGCTTCATAATAAGGGTCTACCAGCAAACGTTTTACATGCGGGAAGCTGTTAAACAAAATAATAAAGCCAATCAGCGAAGAATAAAATAACGGCACCAATGTGATCGTAAAGGTTGCCACCAGTTGAATTGGAAGAAGAGCAGCTGGGATAATAACCAACAGCAGCATCCAGAAAGTTGTAATCAAATTGGTTTTGATTGCAGCAAGTGTTAAAATAAGTGCGTTTTTAATGAGCTTTGAAATACTGAGCGCCAGCGTAATCATCATGGGATAAATATAGTAGTGCATGATTAAAACAATTAAGGCAACTGCAATATACAAAACAAACAAAACATATTGAAACGCGCCGTCATTAAAGCGTTCCAAAGAGAAAATAATCGTTGCACCGATTATGGTAATCACAGCAGAATCCAAAATAGAAAATAACAGCGACTGTTTAAAGTTCTTTTTCATACAGTCGATAAAATCGTGCCACACAAACACCGGACGCTGCAATGACATTTGCCGAAGCAAATAGGTCATTCCACATACCGGCGGACCGATCAGCGCCAAACCAAGCGTGATTCCAAGAATATTAATCGGACGCGGCAAAAAAAGAAAACCGGCAAGCCCAACAATCAACGCAGGAATCAGGCAAAGCGTGAACATGAGATTCGCGCGGATAAGTTGCCCAAACTTTCGAAAATACAACTCAAAAAACAGGAAAAACCGTTTCTTTTCCGGCCGGTTTTTATCAACACCCGGCCCTACTTTTGAGGAACCAAAAAAACCAAACGCCAACAGTAAACATCCTTTCAACATGAATACTTAACAGATTAATTATCCTAAAAAGTTGAACTTTTGTCAATATAAACAACGTTTTGTTTATAAAAAGGATACAAATTAGAGCTGATTTAATCCCAACATTGGCGAAAAAATGAAATTCAACAGTGTATCAGCCCCACAAACACCCAACACCAATATGAAATAAAAAATATATTTTACACAGTATGCTTTTAAAATTTCGGCGCTCACTCCTGCCCCAAGCCTTGGAAACGCGGACGATAAAAACAAATTGGAAAGTTTTAAAGAATCACGCAACGCACAAATAAGTACAATCGTAAATAGCACCGCCGCAGGAACTATCAAAACAAGACAGTATAGCACACCAGAAAAGTGATGATTCATATAAATATTACCCATTGCCAATCCTAAACCAAAACCGCGAAAAAAAATTATAAAGAAATCAACTGGCTGACCGAAAGCAAAAAATCCAAGCAAAAAACCGAAAGCAAGGTAAAGAATATTGGAACTGAGCACCGTGAGAAACGTAGTGAGCAATGACTGTTCTTCTCGGCCCGAAATATATTCCCGTGTCAAAAAAGACAATATATTCTGAAGCGGTTCATTTCCATGTGACATTAAAAAAGAACCATAAAACAGCGAAAGCAAAAACACACTCAAAAACGCGACTACCAAACGGTTATGACGAATGTTTCGTTTCAACGAACTCCATCCGGTTAAAAATTCTCTTTGACTTGTCCTTTCCATAAAAAAACCTCCCTGTCCATTTTACTGAACGTTACAGTATATGAACAGGGATTGATTTATTATGCTTAGGATTTTGAAAGCTCGTAGGCTCGTTTGGTACAATGTTCACACGCATCAAGCACAGCAGCAGACAGATCATGTGCTTCCAACCGTTCAAGGCCCGCGATTGTTGTTCCACCTTTTGAACTTACCATTTGAATCAACGTGTCAATATCGTGACCGGAATGGAGCATCATCTCAGCGGAACCTTTTAATGTCTGGCAGAATAAACGAAGAGCCGCATCATCGTCAATTCCAACACTTTGAGCATACTGCATAAAACATTTTGCAAAAAGATAAATGAACGCCGGGCTGCTTCCGTTAATCGCAATGATCTCTTTCATCTGTTCAGGTGGAATTACCGCCACCTCTCCGCTTGCTCGGAAAATATCACATACACCCTCAAATTCAGTGTCACTGGTTGGTGACACTTTTGCAAGAGCAGATGCGCCTGCGCCAAGCAAAAGAGGAGTATTTGGCATGACCAAAACAACCTTGCAGTTTTCCCCAAGAAACTTTTTAATATAATCCCCCGTAATTCCCGCCGCAATCGAAACAACTACGGTTTGAGACGAAAACAACGGAGCAATTTCTTTAAGCGCGTCTTCTATATTTTGCGGCTTAACAGCTAAGAACAGATAATCAGCCTGTGGTACAGCTTGCTCCAGTGAAGCGGCATGTATCCCGGAATCTGCCAAGGCAAGCGCCTTGTTTTCCATGACATCATAAGCAAAAATATCGTATTCCGCTGCATGGGTTCCGGAAATCATCCCTTTTATAATTGCTGTCGCCATATTTCCAGCGCCGATAAAAGAAACCTTTTTCATGCTTCGCACTTCCTCATTCAGCCAACGCGGCTTTGATCATAATTGCACATTCCAAACGCTTTTTCTCAAGTTCACAGGAAAGCTTGTGGGACTTAAGCACATCCCCTGCATATTGAAGATTGTTGGCATTGCAGCCTCCGCTGCAATAAAACTTGGCCCAACACTCTTTACAATCGTGCTTGTTATATACTGTCGTCTGAGAAAAATAGTCCTTCAACTTGAAGTCAAATGTACCTTCATGCAAATTACCCATTTTCCATTCCTTCATACCAACAAACTGATGGCAGGGGTAAATATCTCCATCCGGCGTAACTGCAACATATTCATTTCCACAGCCACAGCCACGAAGACGCTTTATCGCGCATGGGCCCTGATCCAAATCAAGCATAAAATGAAAGAAATTGATTGATTTTCCTTGCTTTTTGATCGCAATAATTTTTTTAGCAAGGATTTCATATTCCTCAAAAATACGAGGAAGCTCTGCCTCTGTCAAGGCGTAATCCTTGTCAGAAGGAGACACAACCGGCTCAACCGAAAGCTGGTCAAAACCTTCTTCGTAAAGATGCATGACATCGTTCGCGAAATCGAGATTATACTTTGTAAACGTTCCACGGGCGTAATACTGGTCATGACCACGCTTTTCCACAAGACGTTTATATTTATCCATAATAATGTCGTAACTTCCCGCACCATTAATGCAGGGGCGCATCTTGTCATTGACTCCACGGCGGCCGTCAATGGAAAGAACAACATTAGACATTTCTTTATTAATATAGTCAATCTTCGCGTCGTCTAACAGCATGCCGTTGGTTGTAATGGTAAAACGGAACAATTTATTATGCTCCTGCTCCAAAGAACGCGCATATTCAACGATTTGCTTAACCACTTCAAAATTCATCAGCGGTTCGCCGCCGAAAAAGTCAAGTTCCAGATTGTGACGGCCCTTTGATTTTTCAATCAGAAAATCAATGGCTTTTTTACCGGTCTCAAAATCAAGCAGTCGACGCCCTTCACCGAAATCACCGGTCGAAGCAAAACAATACTTGCAGCGAAGATTACAGTCATGCGCCACATGAAGGCACATAGCCTTAATCGGGGAAGCAACCATACGATCGGCAAACTGCTCATAATCATCGCTGGAAAAAAGAATTCCGCCTTCATAAAGTTCATAAAGTTCGCCATATGTCTCCAGCACCTGCTGAGCGGAATATTGCGGCACAAATAAATCCAGAATACCCTGCGGACATTCGCGTTCCAAAGGGTCTGTTATATGGTCAAGCATATTATACGCGAGTTCATCGACTACATGAACACCGCCGCTGTTAACATCCAGCACGATATAATAACCATTTAAATGAAACTTATGTATCATAGGTCTGCTCCTTACTAGTTCAGAGAAAAAAGTCCAACATAGAGAAGTCGCCTGCTCATCCAAAACAGGACAAGCAAGCGGCCCAAAATGATTTCATAAACTTTGAGAACTTATTTCTCACATTTCTGATTTGCAACAGTGCAGGAAGTTTTGCACGCAGACTGACAGGAAGCCTGGCACTCACCGCAACCACCTTTTGCAGCGGTTTTCTTCAAATTTGCATCATTCAGTGTTTTAATGTGTTTCATTCTAAAGCCCTCCTTGATTTTAACGATATTTTTTTCGGCTATTAACTCCTAAAACTCCGCCTAAAGCAGCAGAAGAAGCAACAACCAAAACCTTGAACAAAAATTGCCACGCAAAACAACGGTATACAAGTACCGAAAGCAATAAAACAACAGCACACAAAACCAAGCCACACAAAAGCCCTATTCTCAAGCCATCTTTCCATAATTTTTTAGCGGCAAAATATCCGCCAACAAAACCGGAAGCAACCAACACTGCAATTGCAGCGGCAGTAAGAAATGTATCCGGCAAAGAGGCAAAAGACATAGCAAATGCAATACAGGCAACCAAAACAGCCAACACGATACAGGAAAACAGAATCCCAATTCCGATTGCCTGTAAAGCTGGAAATTTAACAGATTTCGCGCGCTTTTTACCGGTCACAATACTTCTCCCCTTACCTGGTTATATACTAGCCTTAAGCAATACAATATATGAACAGGTAGAAAAGTATATGCAACAGCCGTAATCCTTTTACTGATTAAGACTCGCTTTCATCATGAACGGTCTGATTGCTGGCAATTGCCCAACGTTTAATGCGAATCTTGCTACGTTCACTGCCAGTTTCAATGACAATATTGTCTTCTTTCAAACTGACAACTCGTCCTACAATTCCGCCCTGAGTAACGACTTCATCGCCAACCTGAATGCTGTTACGCATTTCATTTGTTGCCTTTTCACGTTTTTTCTGCGGACGAATCAGCAAGAAGTAGAATACAACAAAAATAAGGACAAGCGGTAAGAACTGAAGAATCATCATCCACGGATTGCTTGAACCGCTTTCTGTTGTTGAACTGGTCGCTGTTTCCAAAAACATTACACTTAAATTTGGCATATCATCTGCTCCTCAAACATGATAAGTAACATTATACAGGATTGTCCTCACTTTTGCAAGGATTTCCTGTTATTTATTTTGAATATACTCATCAATTGCGTTCGCAGCTTTTTTCCCTGCACCCATCGCAAGAATAACCGTAGCAGCGCCAGTCACGGCATCACCGCCTGCATAAACGCCATCGCGTGTTGTTTTCATGGTGTCTTCGTCAACAACCAGGCAGCCGCGGCGGTTTGCTTCCAACCCTTTGGTCGTGCTGCGGATCAGAGGGTTTGGAGATGTACCAATCGACATGATAACCGCATCAACATCGAGCACATACTCAGAACCTTCCACCGGAACCGGCGACCGGCGACCGGATTCATCCGGCTCACCAAGCTCCATGCGAATACATTCCATTCCCTTGACCTTACCTTCCTCGTCTCCAAGGATTCTGGTCGGGTTATTCAATGTAAGGAACTCGATTCCTTCTTCTTTTGCATGATGAACTTCTTCCAAACGCGCGGGCATTTCCGCTTCAGAACGGCGGTAAACAATATATACCTTTTCCGCACCCATACGTTTCGCGCAACGTGCGGCATCCATCGCAACGTTTCCGCCGCCAACAACCGCAATGGAGTTGCAGTGCATAATCGGTGTATCGTAGCCAGGTTTGTAAGCTTTCATCAAATTAATACGGGTCAGGTATTCATTGGCGGAATACACCCCGATAAGGCCTTCGCCTTCGATGTTCATGAAGCGCGGAAGTCCTGCGCCCGAACCGACAAATACCGCCTCAAAGCCCATGTCAAACAATTCGTCAATGGAAAGAACCTTACCAATAACCATGTTGGTCATTACTTTAACACCAAGATTCTCCAAACCGCTGATTTCATTTTTTACGATTGCTTTTGGAAGACGGAATTCCGGAATACCATAACTCAATACACCGCCGGGAACATGAAACGCTTCAAAAATAGTGACATCATAGCCGCGTTTCGCAAGCTCACCTGCGCAGGACAATCCAGCAGGACCAGAACCAACGACAGCAACTTTATGACCGTTTGCTTCCGGTTTCACAGCTGTTTCATTGTTATTGAGGCGATGATAATCCGCAACGAAACGTTCCAAACGCCCGATGCCAACCGACTCACCTTTAATCCCGCGAACGCATTTTGACTCACACTGGGTCTCCTGCGGGCAAACACGGCCGCAAACGCCCGGAAGGCCGTTGGTTTCCGTGATCTTCTGATAAGCTTCTTCAAACTTTCCGGCAGCAACAAGACTAATGAACTCCGGGATCTTTACGCCGACCGGGCAACCGCTTACACACGGTTTATTTTTGCAGTTTAAGCAACGAGTCGCTTCTTCCACAGCCATCTCAGCAGTATAACCAAGAGCGACTTCTTCAAAATTTTTATTGCGAACATCCGGATCCTGAACCGGCATCGGCATTTTATTCGGGGACATGTTAGGCATTGTTCGAACCTCCAAACAGCTGGCAAACGTGATCTTTTTCTTCCTGTTCCTGTTTCTTATAGAAACGATTACGATGCATCAATTCATCAAAATCGACCAAATGGCCATCAAAATCCGGACCATCCACACACGCAAAGCGGATTTTACCATCTACCGTAACACGACAGCAACCGCACATTCCGGTACCGTCAACCATGATCGGATTCAAAGAAACCATGGTTTTAATGCCATACTCTTTCGTCAACGCGCTGACCGCTTTCATCATAGGAATCGGTCCGATCGCAATCACGATATCATATTTATTTCCCGCTTCAATCATTTCGCGCAATACGTCAGTTACAAAGCCATGTTTGCCGTAACTGCCGTCATCAGTCGCCATAATCAGCTGATCACTGACGGCTTCCATTTCCTTTTCAAGAATTACAATATCCTTATTGCGGAAACCAGCAATGGTATGAACTTCCACACCATCCGCATGAAGTTGTTTTGCCTGAGGATATGCGATGGCGCAGCCAACGCCGCCTCCAACAACACAGGCTTTTTCCACTCCGTCAAAGTGAGACGCAACGCCAAGCGGCCCTACAAAATCAACGATTTCTTCTCCTTCTTCTTTGGCAGCCAGCTTCATCGTTGCGGCGCCGACATGCTGAAAGATAATCGTTACAGTACCCTTTTCCGGATTCTGGTCGGCGATAGTCAAAGGCACACGTTCGCCTTCTTCATCCACACGGAAAATGATAAACTGGCCCGCTTTTGCTTTTCTGGCGATAAACGGCGCTTCAATTTCCATTAAAGTGACAGAATCATTCAACTTCTGTTTTCTCGCTATTTTAAACATGAAGGTTCACCTTTTTCCTTTCATTTTGGCTGGTTTTATTATACCACTGAAACCGCTTTATTTCAACAAAGCTGCCGTCACACAGCCTGTCAAAAAAAGTTGATATGATGCACGTTTTTTTATCAAAACCATACAGATGTAAATCTTTAATAACTGATATTCCAAACAGGAATATCGCTCTACATTATCTTCTGCAAAGACGCGCGTTCATTCTGCATCGCTTCCGAACCGGATGTAAACATTGCTGAATAACTATACAGCGCAAAGCCTCCGTAATGTGCCTGATTTCGGCTGTCTGCTACCATACGACTTAAAACGTCACCAGAACCAGACCAATTCTCCTGATCGATTTTATAAGCCGCCAGTCCGGGAACGAGTTTTACATGCTCCGCCTTTACCGTGCTTTCCCACAACTGAAGCGTTTCCAAAAAAGGCTGCGTGGCATGATTGTAATTCCAGTAAATCTGTGGAATGATGTAATCCAAATATCCTGATTCTGAAGTCCATTTTTCTGTATCCGCGTACAGTTTATTTCGATTGTTGTTCATATTTCCGGACGGACTGACGCTGAATACGGCTGAAGGGCGAATCTCTTTCAGCGACTGATAAATTAAACGAACCGTTTCATCTACATTATTCGTTCGGAAATCCTCCAATGTTTTGCCATTGCCACAAAGCGAAAATGCCAGTTCATCAAATGACGTATCCGTAGTCGGATAAAAATAATCGTCAATGTGAATACCGTCAATTTCATATGTTTTGGCAATTTCACGGACTCCATTCGCAATTAATTCACGCGCTTCCGGATAACCCGGATTAAGGTAACAGGTGCCATCTAATACAACCACCCGATCAGAGGATTCCCGTTCATCATACCACTGACGAGTCAAAAACTCATTTGAAATTAATTCCATCTGATTCACTGTCTGAAGCCGGTAAGGATTAATCCATGCGTGGATTTGTATTCCAACCCTATGGGCTTCTTCCACCATGACCCCAAGCGGATCATAAGAAAGCGCCTGTCCTGCTGCACCGCTCACATATGCAGACCACGGATAATATTCAGAAGGGAAAAATGAATCCCCATTCGGCCGTACTTGGACAAAAACCGTATTCAAACCAAAATCAGCGCAGTTTTTCATCATTGCTGCGAACGATGCTCGAAATGTGCTTTCATCCGCGGAACGAATAGGGCTAATCTCAAACTGCGTAATCCACACCGACTTCATCTCTGTCACGTCGGAATCCGGCATGATCGTACCGCCAACCGGAGAAGGACTTTCGATCACCCCAGAAAGCGCAATGCTGTCATCCACTGGCTCAGACGAAGATCCAATCCATTCAAGATCAGTGCAACCTGAACAGACCACTAAAACAAACAGTGCAACCACTAAGGCAATCATCCGTTTCATACCCATTCTCCCCGCCATATTCATTTCAGAAATTCTTATGCCTCAGCGGGAAAAAATATACAGGTTTCACTTTAAAACAGCAAAGCAGCTCGATAATTTTTAACTGTTTGTAACCAGACAAATAAAAACGGCGTCCATTTTCTGGACGCCGTTTTTTTAAAATGGCAAACGAATTTTTGTCTCCACCTGATCAGACTTAACGATTAAATACTTTCCGGTTTGATCGGAAACAATACGGATATTTTCAACCGATCGTCCGTGTAATGGAAGATTCACTTCATTCTCCTTGATAACCGGCTGCGCAAATGGTTTCGCCTGCTGAACCGTTTCGGCAACATCTAAATCATTTAATCCATAATCGCGAAGCATAGAAACCAGCTCTGACGATTCAATTCCATCCATGCCCAACGAGCGAAACAGTTCCTCATATTCCTGATCCTTTTCAGCGGGAGTATTTTCCGGCTGCTGCGCTTTTTTGTAAGGCTGTTTTAAAACATCGTCCACCGTTTTGTCATTGGTTTGCGCAACTTCAGAACCCGTATGAAGATCTGTTAAAATCTGCTGCGCATTCTGCTCATTTTCCTGGGATATAGCGGTACGCTGTTCCGCGGAACTGCCTGAAAACTGATTGGTCAGATTGGACAATTGATGAATCATATCCTGGTCTGTAAGAATTTCCTTGGTGTTCGGATCACCAGCATATTTTTTTACATCCCAAACCCGATCCAACTCTTCGTTTTTCCGCTGTGAAGCTTCCAGTCGGAAATCATCTTTCACTTCCGGAACAAAACGGGATCGCCGTGCGGGCTCATCCTCTACATCATCAGAATCATCACTCTCTGCATGCTCTTGTTTTCTGCGCCGTGCGGAAACAACTAGATTGACCACCAACAAAAGGATCACGACACCGGCGGGGAGAATCACCGCGAGCAGTATTCCTGTAGATGTATTTAAAAAATCGATCACATAACCAAGATATGAAATGGAATACACAACCTGGCCATAGATATCCGCTCTTAAAACAGTTTCAGAGGATTGTTCTTTCAGATTCCAAACAACCTTTAAAGAGGCGTCGCTGTCAAATGAAACCACTTCACTTACACGGCCGACACGCTGTGCCCCATCCTGCGTCTTATAAAGAACGATGTCATTTACAGCCGGATTTGGCTTTGAAACAACCAAAAGCGCACTTCCTTGCGGCACAATCTGTTCCATTTGACCGTCTGTTTCACAGGCAATCTGATACCCGAATAAAGTGGGAAGTGCTTCGTCTTTTTCGGCAACCATTTTTATGACAAGATAAGACGCAGCAACAATCAACCATAATGTCAACAAAACAATTACAATACCAAAAAGTATGCTCGGGAAACGCCGTTTCCGTTTTACATTCGCTTTCATAAATACCTCCGGCAGCTCCTGAAAAATTCTAAATACACTTTATATCATCAAACTTTTTAAGAATTTTGTCAAGTATTCTGCGGCAAATGATTTGTATTGGGGCTTTTATTTAAAATGCGCAAAAAAGCAAATGGTATTCATAAAATAAAAATGCCTGCCAAAACGGCAGGCATTTTACTCAGTGAATACTCTGAATACACCCTGTAGGGCATTTCTCTGCACAAACACCGCAATTAGTACAAAGGTTGTAATCAATCACCGCAAGATTATCCGTTACCTTAATCGCACCGGACGGACAATTCTTCTCACAGATTTTACAACCGATACAACCATTTTTACAAACGGTTCTTGTCACCTTACCGGCATCGTGACTGCTGCAGCATACTGCAACCTTACCCAGCTGGTGCTTTTCGTGAATCAATCCTTTCGGACATGCAGAAGCGCACATCATACAGCCAGTGCATTTCTCATTGTCAACATGAGCTACGCCATCCTGAATCGACAGCGCACCAAACTGACAAACATTCACGCAATCGCCAAAACCAAGGCAAGAATAACGGCAATCCCCATTTCCCGCGAAAAAGGCGTTACAAGCAGCACAGGAAGGCGTTCCGGCGTAATCAAAACTCTTTCCGGTAGCATCCGGATGACCGGAGCACGCGACTACCGCTGCTTTGCGAACCGTTTCTTCCGCAGTTTTCCCCATGATCTCGCCAATGCGGGCAGCGGTTTTTTCCGCGCCCGGAACACATCGGTTAATAGGAGCGTCGTCGTTTACAATGCTTGCCGCATACTCGTCACAACCGGAAAAACCGCAAACACCGCAGTTAACACCCGGAAGTGCTTCGCGTACCTGCTCGACCCGTTCGTCTGTTTTTACAGCAAAAACCTTCTGCGCGACAGAAAGCAGTAATCCGGCAAGCAAGCCCAAAACAATAAAGAGTAAAATTGGAAGAATATAAGTTTCAAACATTGTTTACCTCCGCCTTACTGAAACAGGCCTTCTACTACGCCGCTGAAGCCAACGAACGAGATGGACACGATCGCCGCCGCAACCAGCGTAATCGGAATACCCTGAAACGCTTTTGGAACATTACAGCTCTGCATTTTCTGGCGCACACCGGAAAACAGGATCAAAGCCAGCATAAAGCCGAGCCCCGCGCCCAATGAATTGACAAGCGACTGACCAAAGCCATAGGTCTCATCAATATTTAACAATGTAACACCCAAAACCGCGCAGTTTGTGGTAATCAGCGGAAGATAAACACCGAGCGCTTTGTAAAGCGGCGGCATGAACCGTTTGAGCAGGATCTCAACCAGCTGTACGAACAGAGCGATGATAAGAATAAACGCAACTGTACGGAGATAGTCAAGCCCATACGGAGCAAGGAAATAAGTGTAAACCGGCCAGGTGATTGCAGTAGCCATACACATAACGAACGTAACGGCTACGCTCATGCCAAGCGCCGAACTGATCTTTTTGGAAACACCCAAAAACGGGCAGATACCCATAAACTTTGAAAGAACAAAGTTATCGACTAAAATGGCGCTGACAAGGATAACAAGCATTTCTTTCATGATTATTCATCCTCCTTCGCCAGTTGTTCGCAAGCTTCCGCAGACGGGCAGCCTTTGCACGCACCGCAGCCTACTTTTTTCTTGGAAATCTTATACTTAGTCAAAATGTTGATAAGCGCAATCAAACAGCCCAGCGCAAAGAAACCGCCGGCCGGAGACACAAACAGCTTCATCGGTTCGATCACTTCTTTTGTCAGCGTCAAGCCAAACCAGGTTCCGGAGCCCAAAATCTCACGGACCGAACCCATAAGGAAGAGTGCCAGTGTAAAGCCAAGCCCCATGCCAAGTCCGTCAAACGCGGATTTTACCACGCTGTTCTTGCTCGCGAACATCTCAGCGCGCGCAAGGATGATACAGTTTACAGTGATGAGAGAAAGGAACAATCCCAACGCACTGTAAAGGCTGGGGACAAAACGCTCAAGCAGAAAACCAACAACGGTAACAAACCCTGCAATAATAACAATAAAGCAAGGCAGGCGAACTGCTTTTGGAATAAAGTTTTTCACCAGCGAAATAACAATGTTTGAACAAACCAAAACAAAGGTTGTCGCAAGGCCCATACCCACACCGTTAACCGCCATGGTAGTGACAGCCAGAGTCGGGCACATACCGAGAAGCAGCACAAACACCGGATTTTCTTTAATAATACCGTTGAGCAGAATTTTCAAATTATTCATTTGCGGCCGCCTCCTTTGCTGCAGGATAACTTTCAAGCGCAAGGTTCACACCATTGATCACTGCATTGGACGACAGTGTAGCACCGGAAATAACAGAAACTTCCGTATCTGATTTCGGATCACCCTTTACACCCGTTACTGCGGCTGTTTTTCCAGTAAACTGGTTTCTGAAGTCGTCTTCTGTGATCTGCGTCCCAAGTCCCGGGGTTTCAGAAGACTCCGCTACTTCATAGCCGATCACGCTTCCGTTTGCATCAATTCCAACAACCAGTACAAGGCCTTTGCTATAACCTTTCAGCTCCATTTCAAAGCCGATCGCGTCGCTTCCGTCGGGAAGGATCACATTTTGTATCTGTTCATCCAAGCCATCGACTTCCACCGTCTCAAAATTTTCCGATTCCGGGAACAGCGCCTGACAAGCAGTCAGTGTTGTATCACTTAAATCCCCAACCTGTTCTTTTTTAGTTGCGTTATAAGTAAATACCAATGCGGCTGAAACAACCAGAGTAACCGCTGTCAATGCCGCAGTCGGCAGAAGGATCTCTTTAATGGATTTATTCACGGTCCTTCGCCTCCTTTACCGGTTTTAACTTTCCAAACGGTTTCAATCGGGTTGCCTTATCAATGTACGGCACCAGAATATTCATCAGCAAAATTGCAAATGAAACACCTTCCGGATAGGAACCGAAAATACGGATTACTACTGTAATAATGCCACACCCCACTGCAAAAATGAGTTTGCCCAACCGTGTCGTCGGTGAAGTGGAGTAATCGGTCAGCATGAAAAACGCGCCGAGCATAACGCCGCCGGCAAGGATCTGATAAACCGGGTCGTAACCGAGCGCCCATGTGAACAAAAAGACGGTTCCAATATAAGCTACAGGGATGATCGGGCTGATAATCCGGCGAATAATCAGATACAATCCGCCAATCAGCAGCGCAAGTGCCGCTGTTTCGCCCAGAGAACCGGCCCGTGCGCCGAGGAACATATCCAGCAAGCTCGGAAGCGTTTCCGTATTGGTAATATCCGCAAGCGGAGTTGCCGTTGTAACTACATCAGCCGGAACAAAGAACGAATTAAAATACGGCGCTACCCATGTAGTCATTTGAGCCGGGAAAGAAACGAGAAGCACAATTCTGCCTAAAATCGCCGGATTCGCAAAGTTTTGACCAATGCCGCCAAACATCTGTTTTGCAACAACAATCGCGACGAAATCACCGATGATAAGCATCCAGACCGGCAAAGTAACCGGCACGTTAAAAGCGACCAAAATGCCGGTAACTACCGCACTAAGGTCCCCAATCGTATTATCTCGTTTCATAATCCGACGGATGAGATATTCAAACAAAACACATGCAAGAACGCTGACACAAGTCAGCATCAGTGCACGAAAACCAAAAAAGATAACCGCGCACACCAAAGCTGGCATCAATGCAATAACAACGTTGAGCATGACTTTACGCGTTGTTACATTGCTTTTCAGGTGTGGGGAATATGTAACCAGCAGTTTTTCCAATGCAACTACCCCTCCGTTATTTTGTATTCTGTTTGGATTGCCGCACAAACGCTTTAGCGAGCTGGTTTTTCTGTGCCAGATTACGCTTGGCCGGGCAAACATAACTGCAGCAACCACAGTTCATACACAAATGAATGCTGCCTTTTTCCAAAGCCTGCACATTGCGACTGTCATACGCCATTTCCAGTGCGCGCGGCATAAGCTTCATCGGGCAGGCATAAACACATCTACCACAGCGGATGCAGGCGGTCTCTTTTGTATCTGCAACCTGTGCCGCACTCAACGCAAGAATCGCATTGTTGTTTTTGATGACCGGTGTATCCAAGTCGCGCATAGCAATTCCCATCATTGGTCCGCCCATCAGCACCTTGCGGCAATTATCCTTCAGCCCTCCGCAAAACGCGAACAGCTCACGAATGGATGTACCAATCGGAACACGCACGTTTTTGGGGTTGTTTACGGCACCGCCGTCAACAGTCAATCGTTTGGATACAAGCGGCATTCCGGTGCGCAGATACCGAGCCAAAAAACCGATACTGGAAACATTCATAACGATAACACCGCAGTCTGCGGGGAGTTTTCCCTCTTCTACAACGATGCCGGTACACGCGTACACGATCACCTTTTCAGCACCCTGCGGATAGCGGGATTCCAATTCAACAATCGTCACGCCGGGATCGTCTTTCAAAAGTTCCTCCATGTGGCTAATTGCAACCGGTTTGTTATCCTCAATGCCAAGATATACATCGCTGATATTCAGCCATTTTTTTACAAGCCGGATTCCATCCACAACATCCTGCGCATTTTCAACACACTCGCGATAGTCCGCGGTGATATAAGGCTCGCATTCCGCCGCATTAACGACTAACTTCGTGACACGGTCAATGTCTTTATAACCCAGTTTAATATGGCCCGGGAAGCCAGCGCCTCCAAGTCCGGCCAAGCCGCTTTCATACACTGCCTGAATAAAGTCATCCTTCGTGTTGACAACAGGCGGTTTTACTTCTTCGCTCACCGTCTGTTTGCCGTCTGTATCGATCACAATCGCCTGGACCGAGCGGCCGGTTGTGTCCGACATTTCAGAGATTGCTGTTACCGTACCGGAAACACTGGAATGAATCGGCACAGAGAATCGATTTTCGCTCTCACCTATTTTCTGTCCGACTTTTACCGTATCTCCCACCGACACTTTTGGAACACATGGTGCTCCCATATGCTGCAACATGGGAATTGTCACCTGTTTTGGCAGCGGCAGCTCTTCTGTTTGGTGTTCTGCCGTAAATTTATAGTGAGAAAGATGAATCCCACGCAGCCTTTTAATTTGTATGGTTTTTGGCAAATGTCTCCCTCCTCCGCCAAACTGAAATAAAAAAGCACACTGTTTTCATTTTACAGGATTCCTCGGTATAAAGTCAATGTAGCAAAATAAAAAACAATATCGTTTTGAAGAAAAATTAAATCAGATAAACACAGAAAACAAAAAAGCGGAACAGAAATACTGTTCCGCCTTTCCGCAGAGTTTATGCTCTATTATTTAACTGTACGTTTCTTTTTGCTGTACGCTACCGCGCCAAGTGCGCCGGCGCTGGTTACAAACAGAAGAACAATACAACCAAACAGATTATTGCTTCCACCGGTCTTCGAAGATTCTTCTACATCTCCACCGCTTTCCGCAGCGTTAATTGTAAAGGTCGTTCCTGCCGTTCCGCTCTTGGAAACGATCGCAATCGTATGCTTGCCAACAGAAAGAGTAGCAAGATAATCTGCCTTCAGCGTAACAACAGTACTACCTTCCGCAACTGTATAATTCGATGGGTCCAGATCCTTTCCGTCTACCATGACTTTCAAGAAATCATCAAACTCAGCGTTGGAAGTGAAGCTAAGGCCATCTTTACTGTTCTGCGTCCAAGTTCCGTCATTGCCTTTAATGATCTTAATCAAGCCTTCGGTCGGATCGGTCGGATCGGTTGGATCGGTCGCCTCAACCAAATCGTTTTTGGCTTTTTCAAGACCAATCAGCAGAGATTCAATCGCCTCTACAGTAAGTCCCGGATCATCCGCTGTAGACTTAGCCAACGCCAAAGCAGCACGGAAAGCAGCAGCAGATTCTTCGGTATAACCGGACAGATCGATCGCTTCCAGTTCAGCAATCTTATTGTTAAGCTCTTGTTTTGCGGCATCCAGTTTTGTTACCAAACCGATTTCCGCGGTTTCAAGAGCCGCCAGCAAGCTTTCCGCATCTTCCAAAGTAAGAGAACCAGATGCTTCCGATTTTACACGATCAAGCTCCGCTTTAAACGCAGTATAAGAAGCTTCTGTGTAAAGCGCAGAATCGAGTTGTTCTAATTCCGCGATCTTATTATTCAGTGCTTCTTTTGCGTCTTCCAGCTGATACTCGCGACCCAATTCAACCAAACCATCAAACGCGGGTTTTGTGCTGAGGTCAGCATTAAAGAGAACCGGACTGTTCCAGTTTTTCCAGGAGAAATTATCAGATACCGCCCAAATGGTCACACTCGAAATGCTGTAACCTTCTTTTTTAGCTTCTACAAGGCCTCTAAACAAATCAACATACTGTTGTTTTTGTGTATTAAAGTCCCCGTTGTTCGCTTCAATATCCAGCTCGGTAATCTGCACATCATAACCAGCGTCACAGTATTCTTTGACTGCCTGAATATGGTCACTGATATTTGTGTACCAGCCAAGATGACTTTGCATGCCAATACCATCCACCGTACCAGCTGCTTTTGCTTTGGCGAGAATATCAAAAATACGCTGCTGTTTTGCATTGTCAGCTGTACCATAATCGTTGTAATACAGCTTCATATACTCCGGCGCATATTTGTCAGCATATTCAAATGCCTTCGTCACAAAATCGTAGCTGTTATCAAATACTCTATACCAGTTGCTGTTTGTCTGCGCAGAAGCTGCTTCATTCACAACGTCTACCGCGTAAACAACGCCCGGATAATTTGCATCACACCATTCCAGAATCTGTTTGATGTAATTTTCCAAACGTTTTTCCATGAGCTCACGGGAAACCATCGGCTGTTTTACATCATAGTCTTCATGGAACAGAGCTGCTGGAGTCTGGCTATGCCATACCAGTGTATGCAAACGGTATTTGATGCCATTTGCCTGACAGAAATCCAAAGTCGGTTTCAATGTGTCGAAACTAACTGCTGGGGATTCATCGTATTTCTCAGGCTCCGCGATGCACGCATCAATATCAATCAGGTTTTCCGGTTTAGCTTCATTTTCGCTGGTCAAGCTGTTGTACTGCTGTTTGATCAGTCCGGAATGGTCGACCGACTTAATCAATGCATACGGCGTACCAACGCCAACCAGGAAGTAATCACTGTAAAGGTCTTTCAGGGATTCCAGATCGGAGTAATCCACATAAGAAAGCTGTGACTCAGAACCGACGATTTTAAGATCATCCACATAGAAATCATTGGTTGTCCTGGAAGTTTCAAAGTAGAGCCACGCTTCATCCAGATAAGAAGGAACATCAAACGTACCGGTAATTTCGTACCATGTCCCTTTTCCTTCCGGTGAAGAAACAATGGTGGCATACTGCGAAGCGCCGCCCGCGATCTGTTCGATATTGGCTTTGACCTGCGCATTAATGTCGCCGCTCATATAGACTTTTGCAGTAACGGTAATACGCTTATCGATAAACTCACTGATGTCAAACTTCACGCCAGCATACGGGTCGGTCGTACCAACACCACGGTCAGTCACCTGAACTACATAATTGCTGGTGTTGATTCCGCTCTTACCTGGGTTTGCAGCGATCTTAACCGTTTCACCAAATTCACGAGGTTCTGCGCCGTGAAGTTTCTGATCCTCAAAATCAATGCGGATGGAACCATACTTCAGTTCATTTCCCAACTCAACCAGCGCATAGAACGAATCTTTTGGCTGGAGATTATCATTGGTGCCTTTGAAAATGAGCGGGCTATTCGCTTTTTTCCAGGAAAGATCATCGCTGAGGCCCCAGAAGGTGATGTTTGAGAATCTGTAACCCTCTTTTTTTGCTTCTGCCCAGCCTTTAAAAAGATCGTAGAACAGCTGCGACTGTTTTGCTGGATTTGGGGATCCATCATTATCTTTTACTTCAATGTCTAACTCAGTGATCTGAACATCATAACCCAGTTTAGAAAAATATTTGCCGCAGGCAACATACTTTTCGGCATCTGTATACGAAACACCAAGATGGCCCTGCATACCGATACCATCAATATTTCCGGCCTCTTTCGCATCCTTCAGAATCTGCACAATCAGCGCGGTCTTACCTGTGCTTGCGGCAGGATTATCCGGATTAAAGCCATCTGCCGGACCGTAATCGTTGTAGTACAATTTGATGTTCGAAGAAGCATACTTTCTTGCATACGCAAACGCATTGGTTACAAAGCTGTAGTCGTCTTCTCCGTATACTTCTGCCCACTTACTCTTTACATTACCGATTTGGTCTTCAATCCCAAGCGCAGCAGAAGCAACTTCGTTAACGATATCCGCCGCATAAATGACGTCATCGTACTTGTTACAGAACTCAAACACCTGTTTGATGTAATTTTCCAGACGTTTGTTCATCACATCTTTGGAAACGAGAGCCTTGCTTGTATCATAATCTTCATAGAAGAACGCATCCGGAGTCTGATTATGCCACACCAGCGTATGCAGGCGGTATTTGATGCCATTCGCTCTGCAGAACTCCAGTACCTGCTTTAATCCATCAAGCTTGACCGCCGGAGACTCCTGATATTTTTCAGGTTCACTTTTGGATGTCTCGATGTCAATCAAAGAATCCGGTTTCGCTTCATTTTCGCTGGTGATGCTATTGTACTGCTGCTTGATGAGGTCCGTATAAACGCTGTTATTTAACGCGCTGTTCGGAACCGCCACGCCAATTGAAAAATAATCAGCATACAAGTCTTTCAAAGACTCCAGCGTGGAAAGGTCAACTGCCGGTGTTGAAGGTGCTAATGGTGTAGCGACAATTTTAACGTCGTCAACATAAATATCATTCAGTGTTTGACACTCAAAATAAAGAAGCGCTGCAGACGCGGAACTGTCGATTGTCTGAGTACCCTTGATTTCGTACCACTGTTTTGATCCGCGTTCAGACGTTGTTACCCGAAGATACGAATCTTCGGAGCCAGGTGTAGATACCTGCACAGTCGCAATAACTTCATCCGCGGTGTCGCCATCAAGATAAACTTTTGCCGAAACTTCAATTTCATAACCAATGAATTGAGAAACGTTAAATTCAACACCGGCATAATTTGCCTGGCGATCTTTAGCTCGAACAGCATATTCACTGGCGTTAATTCCGCTCTTGTCCGGATTCTTAACAACTTCAACAGTTGAACTGCGGTCTTCCGCCGGATCTTTGACCTGATTCTCAAAATCATACGGTCCCCACGTCTCCGGATCAGCTGCCAGCGACATTGGCATGATCGCAACAACTGTTGCACAGGCAACTAAAAATGATGTCACTCTCTTTGCAAGAGACTTCATTTTCACAAAATCACTTCCTTTACTCTCAAAATACCAACAATACCGTTTGAAACATTGGTCAACAAAAACGCGGCGACTCTTTTTGAAAGAGCTTTCATTTTCACAAAATCACTTCCTTTACGCTCAAAATACCAACAATACCGTTTGAAACATTGGTCAACAAAAACGCGGCGCCACATTTTTATTACCGTTTTAATTATACGCTCTATTGTAATTAGTTTCAATTGTCTTATTTAATATAAAAAGTTGTAAATTATTGTATAATATTTCCATGCGATTTTTAAATCAAGTAATATTCAGGCAATAAAAATTTTTTTTATATTAATTTGTAGAAAAAATATTATTTTTGTAACCTTTATAACGCTGCTTTAGAATGCCATATCGATCACCCCACTCTTTTCTTACAAACAAGAAAAAGCAGGTACAACGCAAACACGTTGTACCTGCTTTTTACGTTTAACGGGATAATAAGTTTTACCAAATTACCACCGTACTATTTGCAATATTTTTCTGCGATGGCACGAATCTCTGCAAGATGGAGCGGCGCCCATTCTTTCCATGTTGAACCGTCAGACTCAACTGCTTTTCCGAATTCCGTCAACAACGCGGACATATCCTGTTCAAGCACGATACCCAAAAACTCTCCAAACGCTTCCTTATAAAGCGCATCCGTACCATTGACCGTCAGACGATAAGCCGGCATCGGTTTTTTGTCAACCGGCTTTACACATCCCTGAAAGCCAATCGCCGCCACCTGATGTGCACCGCAGCTGGAGGGGCAGCCCGAAATACGAATACGAGGCAATGTGCCATCCTTAAACTTCTGCTTGCGCACCTCATCCACCAGCATTTTAAGAGTTGACTGGCTGTCACGCACACCCTGTTGGCAAATTGCAGCGCCAATGCAAGAAACACTGTTTTCAAATTCGTTCAGAGCACTGTCGTTTGTAGCCTCCAAAATAGTAGCAGCCTCATCTGCGGTAAGATTGACGATATACATCGTTCCATCCGGAGCAATCCTGCATTCAGCCGCTGGAATCCCTTGCAACAGACTTTCAAGCTGCGCGGGCTTCTCTACCGGAAGGCATCCGCCAATCGGATGATAAGAAACAGCAAACAAACCAGACTGTTTCTGTGCAACAATCCGTTTGCCGGAAATTTCACCGCTTCCCTGTTTATCGACGACGATATCGGAAATCTCTAATTCCGGAACACCATCTTCTTTTACCTTTTTTACATTTTCAAGGAATGCGTTTCGAAGGCCTTCTTCACCCAAGGTTTCCTGCATATAACGGGTACGAGCTTTCGCGCGGTTTTCATAGTTCCCGTGTTCGCAGAAGGTCAGAATCATCGCCTTGATATAAGCAAGAATTTCATCTGCGGCAATCCATTTTTGCGCAAGAATGCCCATTTTGTGATTACTGCCCAAACCGCCTGCGATGTAAAGGTCAAACGCGCCATCCGGATTAGCGAGAAACCCCATATCGCGGAAGGTTGCATGGACCGAATCATCCACGCCGTTTGAAAAAGCGACCTTTAATTTTCTGGGCATTTTAATCTTGCCGGATACCGATAACAGATACCGGGTAGCCGCTTCCGCGTAAGGAAGAACATCAAACGCTTCACCCTGCTGCACGCCGGAAAGCGGACTGCACATTACGTTACGGGGATTATCTCCTCCACCGCCAAGCGTATAGATACCATAATCAATCGCCTGTTCCATGATCTGAGCAACCTGATCCTGTGTCAGGTTATGGAGCTGTATGGTTTCACAGGTTGTCAATTTCATTAAATCAATCTGATAACGTTCAACCGTTCTTGCAAGAAAACCAAGCTGTTTAACGGTCAAACGCCCACCGGGCAAACGAAGCCGAAGCATGTTTTTAGAAGGATCTCGCTGTGCATAGCTGCCAAACCCGCCAGAAAACCCTTTATATTCTTTACGGTCAATTTTCCCTGCATTAAAATCTTGTAATTTTTCATCAAATGCCAAAATTCGCTCACGGAAATCATTAATCCACTGTTCGTTTTTCATTCATTCATCCCCTTTGTGACTTTTCAGTATTTTATCCTGAATTTATTATATCACACATTTCATGATTGTCAAATTTTTAACATAAATATGAATAACGAACAACGCACGCGTTCATTTCAGGTTCACGCTCGTGTGATTACCCATAATTTACTTTACTGTCTTTCAATAGATTTGACAAATCACTACCACAATGGTCGATCGATTCATGTTCTTTCTGCGAAAATTCAGTCATATCGCTCCAATAGCGTTTTGGCATATGGTTCATCCTGCATCGGGGATTTTCACGGCCCTCCACCGCTATGGTATCATAATACCGCTTCCAAAGCGCACGGTAAAAGGATTCTTCACGACCAGCGGGCGGCATCTCAAAAGAATCAATGTTAATGTATTGGCATTTCCCTTTACAGTAATACAGTGCGGTTTTATGGACCGCATCATAAATAAAAAACGCTTCATTGGGATAACGCTCACAAAAATGCGATTGAATCACTGGAAGGACGAAATTCTTTGGATGAATCACGCTGACCAGCACACCGCCAAATTCGGAAAAACGGAGAAAACCGGTCAACAAGTGGCTTTCATTTTTTATAAACAAAACCGCCTTATTTACTTCGCTTACAACCGGATCAGCCAGCTGTTTTTCCACTGCCGCACCATAACGATATCCTTTTCGAAGGTATTTGAGTAAAAGAAGTTCTTTTTCCGGATGACAGCTTAAAAAGCACAACCGCACCGTTTCTTCCACACGCGGCGAGATTTTTTTCGGAATAGATGCGAGTACCCGCAGAGCTTTTGCTGAATCTGTTTCAATCCGTCGGCAAAGAGAAAATGAAAGTTGCTCCGGCTCTCCCGCAAAAATTTCTGACGGAACTTCTTTGCGCTGATAACTTTCAAAAACGCAGCACAAAAAACCTTCAAACGAACCGTCATACACATAATTCATTGGATGGCAGGAAGGCATTCACCCACCTCCTTCGACGTGATCTTTCCGGCAGAGAAAAGTGATATCTGCTCATATTGCTGAGGCATTTCCCTATGAAGATAATCCATACCCTGCTCGGAAATCAAACTGCGCAGCATTCCATCCTGCGTAATTTTCAAACCATCAGCCAGCTTTCCTTTGCAGGTGATGAAATACTGCGCACGTTTAAGAACTACTCCCAATCGTTTTAAGCCGGAATAATCAAGCTGGCCGGTTTTACGGGCGGTTAGAATTCGTTTAGCGCTCTTTACCCCGATTCCGGGAACACGCAACAGCATCTCATAAGAACAGCAGTTAACCTCAACAGGAAATAATTCCAAATGATTAATCGCCCAGTTGCATTTCGGGTCAATAAGCGGATTAAATTGCGCGTGTTCCTCATCGAGCAACTCACCTGCCGTAAACCCGTAATAGCGCAACAACCAATCTGCCTGATACAATCGGTGCTCCCGCAAAAGCGGAGGACGTGTGCCCAACGCAGGCAACAAAGGATTCTCGACAACCGGCATATATGCGGAATAAAAGACTCGTTTTAACCGATATTTCCGATACAATCCTTCAGCGAGATTCAGAATCTGGAAATCCGTGTCAGGCGTTGCACCAATAATCATTTGAGTACTCTGCCCTGCGGGGGCAAACTTGGGAGCGGAACGGTAATGGACCAAATCCTTTTGATTTGCCTGTATTCCCTGCGCAATCAGTCCCATAGGTTTTAAGATTGCTTCCTTATTTTTATCCGGAGCAAGTTTCGCAAGGCTTGTCTGAGAGGGAAGTTCAATGTTAACGCTCATTCGGTCAACAAGCAGGCCAAGCTTTGCAATCAACGCATTGTCCGCACCCGGAATCGCTTTTGCGTGGATATAACCGCCGAAACGATATTCTTCCCGAAGAATGCGAACCGTTTGTATCATCCGCTCACAGGTCTCATCCGGACTTCCGATAATACCGGAACTGATAAACAGCCCCTCGATGTAATTCCTCCGGTAAAAACGAATGGTCAGATCGGCTAATTCGCGCGGAGTAAATGCAGCGCGTGGAACATCGTTGCTTCGGCGGTTGACACAATAACAGCAATCATATATACAGTAATTGCTCATCAATACCTTCAAAAGAGAAACACATCGTCCATCCGCGGCAAAAGTATGGCAGATTCCGCAGGAAGCTGCGCTGCCAATCCCTCCTTCCGGCGTTTTCCGATCCACGCCGCTGGAAGTACACGCCACATCATACTTTGCGGAGTCAGCAAGAATCTTCAGCTTTTCCATTAAGTCCATTGTACTCCCCTTCTTTCTATGCCAGTATAGCAAAGAACAAATGTTCTTGTCAAGAAAAAAGAGAATACATACGTGCGGAAAATTTGGATAAAAGAAAAAAAGTGAAGCTGCAAAAGCAGCTTCACTTTTAACCTTCCAAAGAAAAATTACATTCAAAATTAATATTTATCGTACCAGTGAACCATAGGCAAGCCCTGAACCGGAACCTTGAACGAAGGAATATTAGTTGCACGAAGCGAACCAACGTAAACCGTATCTCTGTTCGGCCCGCCGAAGCAAACGCTTGCAATCCACGGAGCAATTCCCTGGCCGGTTGCGAAAAGAATCTCATTGGTTACACGGCTCTCATAAAACGCATCATCCAGCGCTTTTACTTTTGCCGGATCACCGCCGTCGTAAAGAATTCTATAATCACCGTCAGGATCAATCACCCAAATTTTATCGGAGTAAACCATAGTACCCCACAGATTTCCGTATGCGTCAAACGCGATACCATCCGGGAAAGCGCCAGTACCCATCTGATTTGGGCTATAAGTTTCACGATTGTGAAGATCACCATTTTCGTCAACCCGCCAACGAAGGATATGCCCTCCGTTTACACCGGTTGTTTCAACTGCGTAAAGGTATTCTTCTTTCGCGTCAAAACGAACCTCATTGGTAAAGTGCAGGTGATCGGCAACGATATGTGCGCCGCGATGATCGTAACGAATGATATATCCGTCATCGAGATCCGGAACAAGAGCCGGAAGCCAGCTTTTAAGCTTTGTTGTAACAGTGATCCAGATGCGGTCTTTTGAATCCCGCAAAACGAAATTAACCTTGCCGATCGGGCTGCCGTCAACCGTATCAAACAAAACCTTTGTTTCTCCTGTATGACGGTTCATCAGCTCAAGGCAATCGGTACCAAAATTCGAAATGAGAATATCGCCGTTGCGGTCAAACGCAAGACCATTCGGCAGAGTTCCTTCAAAAAAGCGGTTGACATCGCCTTTGTTAATATCCCCTTCATCGGTGCGCTTCTGGGTAATGATATCCTGTTTGCCGTCCGGATGGATGTGCATAACACCGCCTCTGGCATCAGCTGCCCAAAGGCTGCCATCACTTTCTGCCAAAATACATTCCGGACGTTGAAGCCCTTCACCGACATAAGTGATCTTTTCCGGATCAATTTCGAATCCATAAAGCGGATTGCTGGTTTTCATTGAAAATTCCCCCTATGATTTGATTCTGTTTTGATTGTGAGCCGCAAAAAAGCTGCTCGAAGTTCCATTTTTACCACAATTCAGAGTATGATTTTTCAAATATATGAAACCAAATTCATTATAGAACGCGACTTCTGGCTTGTCAAGGAAAAACAGTCATATCACCGTCTGTTCTGCGTCATACATTTTGATTAAAATTTTAACTGTTATCCGTACTTTACAATCTCCTTTTAAACAGATTCATATCCCCCAAAACGCAAAACAAAAAGGCAGGATAAATCCTGCCTTTTTCAGTCTGAGCAACTTATTTCTCGTCGTTCCAAGAATACATTTTACGAAGCTCTTTACCCACTTTTTCAAGCTCATGCTCCGCTTTGATTCTTCTGGTCGCATTGAAGTGCGCACGACCGTTTTTATTTTCTGCGATCCATCTGGTCGCGAATGTGCCATCCTGAATTTCAGAAAGAACCTTTTTCATTTCTTTCTTAGTATCTTCGGTGATGATGCGTTTGCCGATCTCGTAATCACCATATTCTGCGGTATCGGAAATCGAATAACGCATTTCAGAGAAACCGCCGTGATAGATCAGGTCAACAATAAGCTTCATCTCATGGATGCACTCAAAGTATGCATTTCTCGGGTCATAACCAGCTTCAACCAGGACCTCAAAACCAGCCTGCATCAAAGCGGTAACGCCGCCGCAAAGAACAGTCTGCTCACCGAACAGGTCGGTTTCGGTCTCAACACGGAAAGTGGTCTCAAGAACCGCAGCTCTTGCGCCGCCGATACCAGCCGCATATGCCAGAGCAAGGTCAGTTGCTCTTCCGGAAGCATCCTGATGTACTGCGTAAAGGCAAGGCACGCCTTTTCCAGCAAGATACTCGCTGCGAACAGTATGGCCCGGGCCTTTCGGAGCAATCATAACAACGTCAACATCCTTCGGCGGGATGATCTGCTGGAAATGAATGTTGAAACCATGAGCAAAAGCAAGAACTTTACCGGCGGTCAGATAAGGCGCAATGCTTGTTTTGTAAAGATCTGCCTGTTTCTCATCCGGAACAAGGATCATGATAAAATCAGCTATTTTTGCAGCCTCTTCAGTTGTCATAACTTTCAAGCCAGCCGCTTCTGCAGCCGCCCAGGATTTGCTGCCTTCGTAAAGGCCGACAACAACATCCACGCCGCTCTCATGCAGGTTCAACGCATGAGCATGACCCTGGCTGCCGTAACCGATGACCGCAACGGTTTTTCCGTCGAGAAGGCTCAAATTACAGTCGCTTTCATAAAAAATCTTTGCCATTTATAATTCCTCCTTTGATTGACAACAACTTATTTTTGAACCGAAATGGAATCCATGCCCTTTTGCAGAGCAATGGTCCCGGTCCTTGCCACTTCTTTAATGCCATATGGCATGAGCAGATCCAGCATGGTTTGCAAATGTTCTGCTGTATCCGCAATCTCAACTGTCATGGTGTCTGTTGTAATATCCGAAATTTTACCGCCCATGATTTTCGCTACATCCATAATGTCCCCGCGAGCGTTTGCTTTTGCAGAAACTTTTACAAGCATCAATTCCCGGCTGATGATCTCCTGCTGCGGAAAAGTGCGCAGCTTTATGACATCAATCAGTTTATTCAGCTGTTTTTCAACCTGCTCGAGCATATATTCATCGCCGTCCACCACGATTGTAATGCGGGAAACGGTTGGATCATCCGTAATTCCAACAGCAAGACTTTCAATGTTAAAACCCCGGCGTGAGAAAAGCCCTGAAACGCGGGACAATACACCGGCGTGGTTTTCTACCAGAATGGAAACCGTTTGTTTCATTTTGCCAACTCCTAAAATTCTGTTTCTTTCATCCGTTCTTACAGACTGGATTCGTCTTCGCTCACCACGCACTCCAAAAGAAACGGCCCGCGGCTGCTTAAAAGCGTTTCAATCGCCGAATCGATTTCATCCGGGCGGCTGATCGAAGCAGAAGGAATGCCATATGCTGAAGCGAGTTTTACAAAATCCGGACTGCCGTCTAAAAACACAGCGATGTAATTCCCGGCATAATTGTTCTTCTGAAGCTCACGCACCATGCCAAGGCGATCATTCTTCATTACAATGATTTTAATGTTAAGCTGTTCCTGGCAGATTGTTGCGAGTTCCATCATCTGCATCTGAAACGAGCCATCCCCGCAAACCGCAAGAACCATACGCTCACCGCCGGCCATTTTTGCGCCGACTGCGGCCGGAACAGAATAGCCCATTGTACCCATGCCGCCGGATGTCAGAAAGCGGCCGTTTCGAATCACGCAGTTTGAAGCGGACCAGATTTGATTCTGACCGACATCAGCAACATAAATAAAATCATCCGGGGCTTTTTCCGACAATTTATGAATGAATTCTCTTGGATTGATATAGCCGGAAACGCCTTTTCCGAATTTCGGGGCCGAACGATATGCGGACAATTCTTCCAGCCATTCGGAATGATCTAAAGATTCCGCCTTTTCAAGCGCCTGATTCAAAACAGTTTTCACATCGCCTACGATTGGAATGCTCACATCCACGTTCTTGCCGATTTCAGCAGGATCAATATCAATATGTACAATCTTTGTACGCTTTTCCAGCACTCCTGGTGTTGTCACGGCACGATCACCAACCCGGGCGCCGACAAGAACCAGCAGGTCGGATTCATTGACCGCCATATTCGCACAACGCTGACCATGCATGCCAAGCATACCGAAATTCAGCGGATGTTCCGTGCGAATCGCACCGAGCCCCATCATAGTAGTAACAACCGGAAGATTCATGGTTTCAACAAAGCGCTGAAGCTCCTTCTGAGCCTGGCAGGAAAGAACACCGCCGCCGGCACATACAACCGGTTTTTTCGCCGCTTTGATTGCGGAAAGCATGCGTTTTACCTGTCCTTGATGTCCAACCACCGTGGGTTTATAGCCGCGAATGTTCGGCTTAAACGAATAATCAAAATTTATCTTCACACGCTGCACATCAACCGGAATATCAACCAAAACAGGACCCGGGCGCCCTGAAGATGCAATATAAAAAGCTTCTTTCATAATACGGGTGATTTCTTCCGGCGATTTGACCAGATAACTATGCTTAACAAACGGTTCTACTGCGCCGGTAATATCCGCTTCCTGAAATACGTCTCTTCCAAGCAATTCGGTAGAGACCTGCCCTGTTATAATTACCATGGGAATCGAATCCGCATATGCGGTTGCGATACCGGTTATAAGGTTAAGTGCCCCCGGCCCGGATGTTGCGATACACACTCCCGGTTTTCCGGAAATACGTGCATAACCGCTCGCGGCATGGGCAGCGTTTTGTTCTTCCCGAACCAGTACATGATGGATGGATGAAAGGCTCATTGCATCATACACCGGACAGATTGCCGCTCCAGGATAGCCGAATGCGACCGATACGCCCTCCATTTCAAGGCAGCGCACCACCGCCTGAGCTACTGTAATCATCCAATCCCCTCTTTCCCCTTGATTCCTATTATTATAGCTTTATTACACGGAATCCGTCAAGAACGAAATAGCCAAAATCACTGCACATGAAGATTTGATTTTTTATGAATTTCACGCTACAATAGAAGAAACCCTTTTACAAAACGGTTTTCAAACCCAAAATGAAACTTTTTTCACAACAAGTTTCATTTTGTATATCACTTTAAAGCGGCAGCGTAATACAGCTGCTGCCAACGAAACGAGGAGAAACACTTGACAGATTTAAAAAAACTTGGCTATGAGCTTACGAGCATTGCCATTTACCATTCTTTACTGGAAAACGGCGCAGCAAAAAGTATGTACGACCTACTTCAAACCCTTCATGCGGACAACCACAACGATTTTTCCGTTCCGTTGCATCAATATGCAACATTGTGCAGTCAGCTTTACGATTCACCGTTTAACGGCAATTGGACCGACTACCTTTATGACGCCATCCTGTACCACCGAAATGTTGTAACAGTTCAGGCGGCAAATGGGAACTTTGACCTTTTGCCGGAAACCATACGTAAAGCCGCGGCACATGACTTGGATATCCTTTACCGGCTTTCCGGAACTCAAAGCAGTGAAATCAAAAAAACACTTGAGGAAATATTTCCGGAATACGCCGATATTATTTCGGAACTGCCTGAATATTCCGTTAACGAACTTCAGAAGGAAAACTGGGGAAGCCACTTAAAACAATTTGCTAATTTTAACCTTCAGCACGGCGTATCCATCTTCGCAAAATACTACGCGTTTCATTATTCCAGCCGATACGGCTTAGAACCGGTGGAGAAATTTGATCCCATCCGTTTAAAAGATCTTAAGCACTACGAAGTACAGCGGCAAAAAATCATTGATAACACACTCGGGCTGTTGCAAGGCAAAACATTTAACAACGTTTTGCTTTACGGCGACCGCGGCACCGGAAAGTCCTCTACTGTCAAAGCGCTGCTCAATGAATATAAAGAGCAGGGACTGCGCATGGTAGAAATACCAAAACAGGAACTGACCAATTTAGATAAGGTCATCCGGCTGATCCAGGATATTCCTCTCAAATTCATCCTGTTTATTGACGATCTCGCTTTTGAGGAAAGTGACCCGTGCTTTGGTATTTTAAAAGCCCTTCTGGAAGGATCGCTGGTCAGTCGGCCAAATAACATAGCTGTTTACGCGACCACCAATCGCCGGCATCTGGTAAAAGAAACGTTTGCGGCGCGTGAAGGCGATGAAGTTCATCGCACCGACACGATCGACGAGGCGCTTTCGCTGTCCGACCGGTTTGGCCTGTATGTTACATTTACATTGCCGGATAAAGCCAAATTTTTGGATATTGTACGAATGCTTGCCAATGACCGCGGAATTGACATTGACGATGAAACACTGTTCCGCGGCGCGGAACAGTTTGCCATGCGAAAAAGCGGTCGTTCTCCTCGCTTGGCCAGACAGTATATCGACTATATTCAAGCGCGTAAATCCATGAATCTTCCGTTGTTATAATGAGGAAAGGGGCGCGGGGTATTTTGCGAAAACTTCTTAGTGGTATACTCGCACTTTTAGCTCTTCTCTGCTGCTGTGGATGCAGCGGGGATAATCCTTCTGAAGAAAACGAACCATTTCCGGTCACCGTACTGGGAGTTACGTTTAACGAACCGGTTGAATCTGCGGTCATTCTTTCCCCGTCCGCTGCTGAAATGGCTGTTTCGTTTGGTTTATCGTCAAAAGTCGCTGCCGTTTCAGAGGAGTGTGCTCAAATAGAGGAACTGGCGCAACTAAAAACGGTTGGCAGTGAAGAAAAGCCGGATATCTCGGCTATCATTGAGCTTTCACCGGACGTTGTTATTACACGCAGATCCTTTTCCAAATCTACGTTAGAGCAGTTTAACAACGCTGGAATCAAAGCGCTGGTAATTCCAAACGCGACTGATATGCGGGAGCTGAAAAGCTACTATACCGCTTTTGCGACTGTTTTTTTGGGAAGTGAAGACGCAAGCATACAAAACAAAACATTAATGGAAGATGCTTTTTTCAAGATAAGCGCACTTCAAAATGTGCTCAATGAAACCAAAACATCATTCTTGCACTTAAATTCCCCCTCTTCTCTTGCTCAGAAAGGCAATTTTCTTTCAAGCTTGCTCAGCTATATCGGAAGCGATGTCACAGCTTCAGGCGAAATGGACCTGAACACAGCGGTTCAGCAAAATCCAACTAATGTACTAATTGCATCACCCTATACAGTAGAAAACCTGGCGGCTGATCCAAGCATGTCTGCTCTTCAGGCCGTGATTGAAAAAAGGGTTTATACGCTGGATATATCACTCTTTGACCGCCAAAGTCTCAGCAGTGTTGACGCGATTTATGAGCTTGCAAAACAGATGTATCCAGAACAGGCAGACGCTTTGGACGCTTTTGTAGAAGAACAGAAAGAAAGCAACATGTCAGAAAGTGAATCATCCGCCGAAGAAAGCACTGTTTCTTAATCGCAACATAACAACTTCATTCATAATGCTTCGGGCAAACAGATCAAATTTTAATATTGCGGCATAGCAAAGGCAGAAATAAAGGCGTCAATCTTGTGATTGACGCCTTGTTTTTTTGCGGTAAAATCCACACATTCTTTTTCTGCTACATCAATTGCGCTCGGTTCGGTTATCGTAGAAGACTCCACAAATTTTCAAGCACGTTGAGCATATATCTTATCGCAGAAGGTTTTATAGCCTTATCGATAACCAATAACAATTTCACATTTTTATACTTAAAACACGGTTATGCTTTATTTTTTTGGTAAATAAGGAACAACCCTTTCAGCAAAAGCACATCATCCAAAATAATTTTATGAGTACAATGCGGAACAATCACATTTGAAATACCTCCGGTAGCAACTACCGTTGCCGGTTTTCCAAGTTCCTTTTCAATCCGGTCGATCATTCCGTCTAAGCAAGCGGCATTTCCATGAATAATACCGCTCTTCATTGACTCAATGGTATTCTTCCCAACCAAACGCTTCGGCGCTTCCAGACTAATTTTAGAAAGCTGAGAAGCCCCGCTCACCAATGCTTCCAGCGAGGTATTCACCCCCGGGATAATAATGGTGCCGGCATAGCTCTTGTCCTCATCCACCACTGAAATCGTGGTAGCGGTACCCATATCGATAATAATTAAGGGAACGCTGTATTCATGAATCGCGGCAACCGCATCTACAATCAGGTCGCTTCCTACCTGCGCGGGATTATCCGTTTTAATGTGCAGGCCGTTTTTTACGCCCGGTCCTACAACCAACGCTTCCAAACCGGTAACTTTAAAGATAGCCTCTTTTACAACACTGGTGATCGGCGGAACAACAGAAGAAATAATCGCCCCTTCCAGATGTTCTGAAGAGAGCCCGTAAATTTCGAGCAGATTTTTAATACTGACCGCATACTCCACAGCGGTTTTTTTTGTGTCAGTCGACAGGCGCTCTGCAAACACAACATTTGATTCAGATTCCATATAACCGACTACAATATTGGTGTTTCCAATATCCAACACAAGAACCATGTTTGGGACCTCCGTTTTATTAATCCATCAAAACGCCGTTTTTTTCCTGACTTTTCTTAAAATGTGGCCGATTGCGCCAACCAGCACAGCGGCAACGATTGCTTCTACAACGCCGTTGGTTCCGATAATGGTCAGGATCGCGCCATAAACTACCTGAGAAGACATCCCCTGTACCTGTGCGTAACTGTCACGGAAAAAGACAAAAATAAGATTCATGACAAGCAAGGTATTGGTCATGGCGCCGGCAAACCCAGCAACGCCAAGCGGAACAAGATCGTTCCATTTGCGTTTCTCAAACAAATACATCAACCCACGGAAAACAAAGTACGGAACAACTCCGGTCAAAATCCGCGGTACAAAACAGATGATCAGACTGAAAGCGTTTCCGTGAACGTCTCCCAAACTGTAAAATGGCGTAAACACAAACGAAGTAAGATTCGGCGTAAACGTGTTTGTCAGAAAACTGGTCAAACCAAAAACGCCGCCCAACACAGCGCCGGCTTTCGGCCCAAGCAGAATGGAACCCAAAATAACCGGAATGTGAATGGTCGTTGCCCGTATAACACCAAGCGGAATATAGCCCAGAAACGGTACAGTTCCCATGACGATGATGAGTGCGGTAAATATGGAGATATACACCAAATTTCCCGTCTTACGCGGATAAGTACTACCTGTTTTCATATAAAATTTTCCTCCTTGTTATTATTCCCTTTCGGGATACAATACAAGCATAATTATACCATATTTTGGCGTTTGGAGCAAGAAAAAACGTGCTTTTTTCGTGTTTTCATGTTAAAATAAGGCATATCTCCACAAAAAGGAACGAATGAATGATGTTACAAGGTAAAACAATTTTATTGGGAGTGACCGGCAGCATTGCTGCTTATAAAGCAGCAGCTCTTGCAAGTATGCTCAAAAAGCTGCATGCGGATGTTCATGTGCTCATGACAAAAAACGCCGTCAATTTTATCAATCCCATTACATTTGAAACGCTTACCGGAAACAAGTGTTTGATTGACACCTTTGACCGTAATTTCGAATTCAGCGTAGAACACGTTTCCCTTTCCAAAAAAGCTGACCTTGCATTGATTGCGCCCGCTTCTGCAAACGTAATCGGCAAAATGGCAAACGGGATCGCGGATGATATGCTGACTACAACCTTGCTTGCCTGCACCTGCAAAATCCTCGTTTCCCCTGCGATGAATACCCGGATGTATGAAAACTCCATTGTGCAGGATAATTTGGAAAAGCTGCGCCGCTATGGTATGACCGTGATTGACCCTGCAAACGGATATCTGGCCTGCGGCGATATCGGTCCCGGAAAGATGCCAGAACCGGAAGTTTTGTTAAATTACATTTTAAAAGAAGTTGCTCTTCCGAAAGACATGCAAGGACTCAATGTACTGGTTACCGCCGGTCCGACACAGGAAGCCATTGACCCGGTGCGATACATCACCAACCATTCCACCGGAAAAATGGGATATGCGCTCGCACGCTGCTGTATGCTGCGCGGAGCTAATGTCACTCTCGTCACAGGAAAAACCGCTCTGGAACCACCACCGTTTGTAAATGTTGTTCAGGTGGTTTCCGCCGCGGAAATGTTTGACGCGGTTGTTTCCCGCAGTGCCCAACAGAATATCATCATCAAAGCGGCAGCGGTAGCGGATTATCATCCGGCTGTCACCGCAGATGAAAAAATCAAAAAATCGGATGGAAACATGTCCATTTCGCTTGTACGCACGCAGGACATACTTGCTTATCTTGGCGAACACAAACGAGAAGGACAGTTTTTGTGCGGCTTTGCAATGGAAACCCAGAACCTTTTGGAGAACGCCACTGACAAACTCCGCCGGAAGCACGCAGATATGATCGTGGCAAACAGTTTAAGAACAGCCGGCGCCGGTTTTGGAACAGATACCAACGTAACCACTGTTTTAACGGAAGATGGCAGGACCGAACTTGGGCTTCTTTCCAAAGAGGAAACAGCAAACCGCATTTTAAATGAAATTTTAAGCCGTCTGAGCCGAGAAAACGGCTAATCTGTTTGTTCACCATTAAAAAACAATATTGTCCGCTGACAAGACATTTTACGCAAGACCAGAAACAGCCGCCGGAAGAAAAATTCTTCCGGCGGCTGTTTGACTACACGCCAAAATATTATAGCATAATGTACTGAGATGAAACATAACCGGTTATATAATTGCTTTCAATCACATACCAGCCATTCCATTCTCCCCACACGGTAACGGTCTGACCGTTATTAAGACGCCCAATAACCGGGCTGTTTACGGTTGGACGGTCCCGTACATTCAAACGCGCACCGGAAGTAACCACCATTCCCACACGAGCCGGTTTCGGAAAAATAAACGGTAATCCGAAATACTCGGTAAGTGACAGAACAACGTTGTACGCGATCGGCTGAATATTTGAAATAATCCAATTGGCATCATCGATGTTATCATGGTACGCGAATTCAATCAACACAGCAGGAGCACGTGTACGATTCACTTCGCCGAGCGAGGTTGTAGTAAGCGTGCGTACATTGTTTGGGTCTGGATAAATCGCTTTCAAATTTGCCGCTATGATTTCCGCGGCCTTTTGCCCCCACCAGCTGCGTGAATCGTAATAAACCTCACACCCAGTACGCTGACCGGCGATTGATTCCGGAGAAGCGTTGGAATGAAGCGCCAGATGCAGGTCAAAGTTTCCGGCATTGGAAGCCGCAATTGAAGACGCCGCCGTCATTTCGGGAGTATTGCGAACGTAACGTATCCCACAGGAACGCAGATATGGTATCATGGCATCCGCAATCTGATTCATGTAATACTCTTCAGTACCGCCGGTAATATACGGGTTCCACTCCTGTGTTGAGGGGCTTAGATAAATAATAGGCATTGGTCACCGTCCCTTTCCAAATCAATTTCCTGATTTATACTATGCAAACATTTGAACGGAGGGCACCAATGTAATGAAAACAATCAGCGCAGGCTAGTTCATGCACAAATGTAAATTATACCTTGAACGCTGACTCAATTATTTAAACATGCGGAACATTACACCGTCCCCTACTTTACCCACAAAATGAAACCCAACCATTGCAGAAAAATTTATTTTTTCTTCTATTATTTTAATTTGCATTTTCAATAGTTGATTTACACAATTTTATGTAAAAATTATTAAAAAAATTGAAAATAATTATAATGCGAAGTATAATGTCTTTATATCACAGCAAAATAACGAATCATTTAAGTCATATTATGTAAATTGGCTTTATAGAAACGGACATGGCAAATACATAAGCCATTGTTTAAAATATGCAGGAGGTGATAAAGCGGGATATTTGCAGAATGTTATCCCGGGCAACATTAATTCGGTAAAGTTGTAAAAAATTCCGAAGCAGACATTGGTCATCCAAAATATTTTAAGGGGTTGTTTTAAAAAGGAGAGTACTAAGATGAGAAAGAGAAAACTCTTAGCCAACATTTCACGACTTCTCACCGTCATCATGTTCTTCTCTATATTCACGCTTGCCCCTTCGGCACAGGCTGCTGCAGCCGGAGATGACGAGAGTAATATTACAGTTGAACTAAACGATCTTATCACACAAGCCGAGTCTTTAAAAGCCGGCAATGAAGAATTCACACTCCAAATCAGCTATACAAGCGACGGGTCTGATGTAAATCAGGCGTTTCCTTGGATGTATGCTGATGAATTTGAAGAATTCAACGACGCGATTGAATTTGCACGTAATGCAAAAGACACTGAAACAGAACAAGCAATCACTCGCCTTCAAAACGCAATCAGCTTGATTAAATCAGACGGATCTGATCCATATTTCCGTCTTGATCCGGGCCTTGGCAGTGTACCTGTAAAAATCACCGCCCCGTCCAACAACTGGACTACAAGAAGGCCGCTCGACTATCGTGTTCCTTCTGATTTTGCCGGAAGCACTGTTGAAATGACTGCTTACCCCTTTGCAGACTCTGAAGGAAAAGCCGATGTGCTTCAAATCAATTACAAGCACAACGGCACAAGCACCTTCGGCGGCATCAGTGTTGAAGCTGCACTGGAGCCCGAAGTTGAAATCCCCGAAGGTTCAACCATTGAGTTTGATGTATACTACCCCAAGAGCGCACAAGGAAAATATATGCGCTGGAGAATCAGCACAGACGGCCGTTCTACAACAGACAGCTATTTAAGAGAGTACGACTACACCAACTTAAACCCTGATTGGGTTGGCAGCTGGAATGGTGAAACCTGGCTGAAGGCTCATCACAGCGTTGTTGCCACAACCGGTTCCGCTTCCAAGCTGATTCTGGAACTGCACGGCGAAAACGCTCGCCCGGCAGAAACTGGTATTCTTCTGGTTTCTGACATCAAGATAACCGCGCCTGATCCAGATGGCACTCCGCTTCCGGAAGTCGTTAACACCGAAAATCAAAGCGAAGTCACACCTTTGAAAGATATTTATAATACCGAAAACGGTCTGTTTATGGTTGGTTCCATCGGAACCGGTTCTGTAACCGGCACCAGAGCCCGTCATTACGAAATTTTTGTTGATGGCAATAACCTGAAAGCTGACAGCACCCATCCAACCGGACCGAACTGGCTGAAAAGTGTTGACGGAGCCCCGTTAAATGGCGCAACCGCTGAACCCGGCCTTGCGGAGTACCGTTTCCCAACCAATTCTTACCTTGCTATTCGGGATTCCGGAGAAGAAGGCGAATACAAAATGCATGGCCATGTTCTTGCGTGGTACAACCAGGCTCCTTCATGGATGCGGCAGATCATTCCTGAACATCTTGCCTCTGGATACACTGGAACAGCCGAATTCTACGGTTTAGGCAATGGTGTTACAGACACCGTAAAGGTTGATAAAGATACAGCCAGACGGGTACAGTACAACCATATCATGTATGTCATGCGTCACTTCCTGACAACTGACGAAAAATATGGTTCCAGTGAGGAACGCGGAATTATCCCCTTCCATTCTTGGGACGTTCTCAATGAGGAAGTTCACGAAAGCCGTCACAGCGAACTCATTCCGCAAGACCCGAACAGCTGGAGAACAAGCTTAAAACACACCAACTGGCTCGTCGCCATGTCTGATGATGAAATCAGCGGTGACCTTTCTGAGCATTATATTTACCTGCTCTTCAAATACGCTCATATTGCAGCACCGAACGCTCAAATGGCTGAAGCATACAAAGCAAATTATGACAGCCTTCCCGAATACATGAAACTAGACGGGCATGATGACGCGGGCAGCATTGACGCGTATGTTACCGATAATCCTCCGAAGCTCACTTACAACGATTACGGAACCGCTACCCGCAGCAAGGCGCGCACAATATACAATATGGTTCGCGACCTGAATACTGAGTGGGAATCCGATCCGTTGTATGACGGATGTCCTCTGATTGAGGTTGTCGGTTTCCAGGGACACGATTCTGTAAATAAGACCCTTGCAAGCGACAACCAATATGCAATGTCTCTGTTCGCTTCACTGGTTGATGAAGGGCTCCTTTCCGGTATCTCCTTCTCTGAATTTGACCTGAAACTGTTGACTGATGCTCCCGGCGGAGGCGCAACTGCTCCTGCAGCGCTCAATATCAGGCAATCTGACGCTCTTGGTTATCAGTACGCTTTGATGTACAAACTGTTCACCCGGTTTGCACCGTACATCGACCACATCATCAGCTGGGGTGTATCCGGTTCCGGTTGGCAGGGAAGCTATGTTCTGTTTGACAGCCAAAGCAACGCCAATGCTGGTTATTACGCCGCTGCTAATCCAGACCGGTATATTTTAGGCCACTCTTACTTAGACGATTATTTTGACGGTGAATACGAGAAGCTTCAAGATGACTATGTAATTGATCTGGGTGATCTTGGAACTTATATTCCAAAGGGAAGCGTAATGTCATCGATTGATATTACCACCGCACCGAGCAAAACAGTCTATACCGAAGGTGAAAGCTTTGACCCCACTGGTATGGTAGTGACAGCAACCTATGCTAACGGCAACAAAAAAGCCATCACTGACTACACCATTTCACCTGACGGTGCCTTAACACCTGACGTTACCTCTATCACTGTCACTTATACCGAAAACGGTGTAACGAAGACTGCTGCGTTACCAATTACGGTAAATCTCGATCTCAGCCGGGTGGAAAAAGTTGAAGAACAGATCAACGGTCTTCCCTCTGTTGAGGATATTGTAATCGACAACGAAGAGCATATCAAAACGGTTGCGGACGCTAAAGCAGCTTATGATGCTTTAAGTGATGATGAAAAGAGCATGGTCAGTAAATCCTGCAAAGACAAATTAGACGCATTACTCGCCGCTTTGGTTGCTTATGATATTGTGAAAGGCGACGGCAGCAAATGGCAACAGGGCTCTGACGAAAGTTTGTCCTTTACCGCAAATGGCCCATTCAGCAAATTTATGGGTATTAAAATTGACGGCAACGAAGTTGACGCAAGCTGCTACGAGGTAAAATCCGGCAGTACAATCATTGCTCTGAAACCGTCCTATCTTGCCACATTATCTGCTGGGAAGCACACAATTACCGTAATTTACATTGATGGAGAAACAACCGGTGAATTCACCATCGCAGATGATTCTGCAACCGAAGACAACAGCAAAACAGGAGATAAAATGGATTTAATTTTCTGGACAATGCTGTTTATCATCAGCGGCAGTGCGGGAGCGGTCTTAATGCTTTACTCAAAAAAGAAAAGACTAATTAAATGAGCAATGCCCTTGCAGAAAAGACTGAGTAATTGCTAACCACGTTCAAAAAACTCAGGCACATTCATAATGAAACAGGCCGAAAATGAAAAGCGAGTTTA
>OFMJ01000144.1_pt1 | contig 81951 bp, 78 predicted proteins | sample 1541801 | NCBI WGS metagenome assembly OFMJ01 (sample SAMN04209234, study PRJEB22552) | human gut metagenome | biome: gut; material: feces | host: Homo sapiens | place: USA: Oklahoma
AATATTCCTGCACCAGTGGCTTTTTTGTACTGTCTGCTCAATCTGGGGCGGTTCAATTCAGATGGCTTTTTCCTTTTGAGGAAAACGAGACGGCTGTTTTTTAGTTAGAATTTTGTTTGTGCGCAGAGATGAAGCATGGCTGAAACGTTTTTGTGTTTCATTTAGCTTTGGGTACTTTGTTTTTATGCCGGTTGTACAATCACTTTTGTGAAACAGAATCCACATCGGTTCGGATTTTTATATTCATTTCATCAGCCGTTTTTCCATCACATAGTTGGTGAGGGCAATGCCCTCCACCAGAACCTGCTGCCGTTTCAATACCTGGTACCCCCGCTGTTCGAAAAATGGTTTTGCGGTGATGGAAGCGTGTACTGTTACCAAAGGGGTTCCTTGCAGCAGGGCTTGTTTTTCCAGTTCATCGCAAAGCATGGTCGCAACGTTTTTTCTCTGGTAGTCTTTATGAACGAACAGGTGGTCAAGATAACCGGTGGAGTCGATGTTTCCATACCCCGCAATCTGCCCGCCATCAACAGCGACAAGCGTGTATAAGCGGTCAAAAAACTCCGCCCGGTCCAGCAGGCGGTCTTTTTTTTCTGCCCATACACGAACCTGCTCTGCGGAGTAGTCCTTGCGGTTTACTGTGTGTACGGTTTCATAAAACAGCCGGGCAATCTGAACAAGGTCTTCCGGCTGGTAACGTCTGATTAGCATAACGCTTCTCCTTTTGACTGACTGCTTTCAGCCGAACAGCGCCTGAAACAGGCTGTCCTGTTCGGAAAAATGTACGACATATCCAACGGCGACCTTCCCCTCAGTCGCCGAAATGACTGCGCGTGCGCCGTCTTCGCCGAACGCGCCGCACAGTTCAATGCATTGAACGCCGCTTTGCATCAGTTGTTTTGCCGTTTCACAGGCCTGTTCCAGCGAAGAAACGCCAATCATTTTTGTGCCGTCCGCAAAAGCCGCGCGGTCACGGTCCGGGTCAAAATCCCCCATAATAAGAAAAGTATATTTCATAACAGTTCCTCCTGTTTGATTGTGAGCGGTAAAAAGAATATGACGCATGTCTCCGTTGTAATACCGCGTGGTAAATTCTTTTTCCGGCTTCATTCCAACCGCTTCCGCAACCCGCATGGATGGATAATTGCCGACTTTAATGATTGCGTGAACTGCGTCGGCGTGAAGATTGTAAAAGGCATATCGTTTGCATCCTTCAGCTGCTTCGCTCGCGTATCCATGATGGCGAAACCGCTGTTTCAGGTGATAGCCGATTTCAAGCACTTCATCGCCTTCACACGGCTGCATGGTAAGCCCCGCCTGGCCGATCACTTCGCCGGTCTGCTTTAAAACAAGCGCCCATAGGCCAAATCCGTAACACCGGTAGCGTTCCTGCTGACGGCAAAGCCAAGCCTGAACATCTTCTTCTGTAAAATAATGCTCATATACCGCCGTAACGGCTTCGTCCTGTAAAATCTCACACAGGTCTTTCAGGTCGCTCTGATTGAATTCCCGAAGAATCAGGCGTTCCGTTTCAAAAATCATACAGTACCTCCGCGGGAAGGTTCGATAAATGGTTCTTTTATTGTAACACACAAGAATGAGAAAGTCACTTTGTGGAGAACGCCCATTGTTTTAGCATACGCAGGTGGTATAATGTCGTTAATTGATTTATATTTTTGTTTTGGATGGAGGGCTTTTATGAGCAGGGTGGTTCTTCTGGTCATTGATGGTTGCGCGCCGGCGTATTTGACCCGTCAGACAGCGCCGAAGCTTTATCGTTTGGCAGAACAATACGGGTTTGTAAAACAGGTGGAATGCGCTATGCCGTCTGTGACCAATGTAAACCATGCGTGCATTCTGTCCGGCAAATGGCCGGATGAGACCGGCGTTACCGGCAATTATTACTATTGCCCTCAAACGGGTGAAGAGGGGTTCATTGAAGAAAAGGGATATATGAAAGCGCCCACCCTTTTGCAGCATTATCGCGGGATGGGTCAAAAACAGCGCTTTTTACCGTGAAAGGGAAGATACTGGGCGTGTATGGGGAAGGCGCGCAAATCGGCCTGAGCGCTCAGCAGCCGGATTCTGCGCTGCTCGATCGTTATGGTCTGCAGCCGCCTCCGCCGATTCAAAGTGTGGAGAGCACCCGCTGGATTTTGCATGCCGCTTACCGCTGTATGGAGGTCGATAAGCCGGACTTTTTGTACTGTACCACCAACGACTGCATCTTTCACCATCATGCGCCGGGAGAAAAGCAGGCGCTGGAACAGGTATCCGCCATCGATGAGTATGTCGAAAAGCTGTTTTTTGCTTGACCCGGATATGCAGCTTTACCTCACAGCCGACCATGGTATGAATCAGAAAACGACCATTGTCAATTTTCAGCATATTGCGGAAAACGCTGGGTTTGAACTGTTTTGTTTGCCCCCGCTGAAAGACCGGTACATCGAAAACCATATTTATCAGGAAGGCGGTATGCTCTATGTGTTTCTAAAGCACAGAACGGATGCCGAACGTTTTGCGCGGTTTGCCGGTGAGCATCCGCTGGTCGGAGAGGTTCTGACTGCCGCTGAGGCGGCGGAGCGTTATCACCTGCCGCAGGATAAAATCGGCGATTATGTGTTATTGTCCGCCCGGGGGCAAGCATTTGGTGAGGTGGAAGGTGAGTTTCTTCATACGGATGAGTCCCGTACCCATGGCTCGCTGTACGAGCGGGAGATTCCGCTTTTTGCGCTGAACCCTGAGCGGGAAGCTTCATTTTATCATTACAGCAAAGACATTGCAGTGGGGCTGATAGACCACTGTGCCACTCACGCGTAGGTTTCTTTTTGCGTTGTCAGTGTATAAACCGTCTATTGTTGTTAATACAATAATGTATGACAACAATGGGCGGCTTTATTTTCCGCCCGGGAGGGCAGGACATGAAATCCAACCGGCAAAGTTTTCTGCGCGGCGCGGCGATTCTCACCGTTTCGCTGGCAATCGTTAAAATCCTTGGGCTTGTTTTTAAAATTCCGCTGACGAATATTCTGGGCGGCACCGGTATGGGGTACTACAACACGGCGTTTATGCTGTTTTCCCCTGTATTCGCGCTCGCAGTGGGCGGTTTTCCGACTGCAGTGTCCAAACTGGTCGCAGAACATTCCGTGTGTGGCCGTTACCGGGATGTACGCCGTATTTTCCGGCTGTCAATGACGATATATTGTGTGACCGGTCTGGCAGGCACTGCGGCGATTTTAGGCGTTTCCGGCTTTTTTGTGCGGGCAGTCAACAACCCCGAAGCGTATTGGTCTGTTATGGCGTTGGCGCCGGCAGTGCTGTTTAACTGTGTTATTGCCGGGTACCGCGGCTATTTTGAAGGTTTGTGCGATATGCGCCCCACCGCTGTGTCACAAGTAGTGGAAATGGCCATCAAACTCGCAGCCGGACTTGGATTGGCGCTTTGGGCGATCTCATATGCTGCCGGGCAGTTTGAAACAACCGGTTTTGTGTTTGGAACTTATGTTGCGGATGCTTCCGAACTGCCTGGCGTTACGGCACCGTATGCTGCCGCGGCCTCAGTTCTTGGCGTGAGCATCAGTGACCTGACCGGGATGCTTTACCTTGCCTGGCGTTACTGGCGCAATGACAGTATTACGCCGGCGCAATGGGAAGCTTCTCCGGCGCCGTTTGGCAGGAGACGGCTGCTTTCGGAGCTTACGTCGATTGCTATGCCGATTTGCGTCGGCGGTTTTCTGCTGAACATCACCTCTCTGGTTGATTTGTGGTCTATGATGAACCGGCTGGAATATCTGGCGGGAAGATATACACAACAGTTGTATGAAGTGCTTGGCTCGGCGCTTCCGCGGGATATGCCGCTTACCGACATTCCCAATTATCTTTACGGATGTTACACCGGGCTCGCGGTTTCGATTTACGGAATCATCCCGGCGCTTGCGGGAGTGATGGCGAAAAGCGCGCTGCCAAATATCGCGTCCAGCTGGGCGTGTGGCAACCGCGAGCACACAAGGCGGAATATTGAACTGGTTATCCGCATTACAGCGCTTATCACAATTCCGTGCGGTGTAGGCGTTTGCGTTTTGGCGGGCCCCATTTTGTCGGCGCTGTTTTCCGCACGGCCTGCCGAAGCGTCTATCGCGACGCCGATTTTGGCAATTATGGGAATCGGGGTTATCTTTCAGGCGATTTCCACCCTTTTGTTTGCAGTGTTGCAGGCGGTTGGTCATCCGACATTACCGGTAAAGCACATGGCAGCCGGAGGAATTTTAAAGATTTTATTGAATTTGTTTTTGATTTCTGTTCCGTCGTTAAATCTCAGCGGTGCGGCCATCGCATCGGTTTTAAGCAGCCTGTTGATTCTTTTACTGGAACTGCGTGCTCTTGTCCGTGTTACAGGCATCCAATTTCGGTATGGAAAAATTTTCCTTCGCCCTGCTTTTGCCGGAATGCTCTGCGGAATTGGCGGCAAAACATGCTATCAGCTTCTGCTTCAATATATGAGTTCAAAGCTTGCGCTGCCTGCTGCCGTGGTGATTGCGGCACTTGTTTATACAGTTGCTGTCATCTGTCTGAGAGCGGTTTCCAAAAATGACCTTGAAATGTTTCCGGGTGGTAAAAAAGTGGCAAAAGGACTTGAAAAACTGGGGGTTATGCGGTAATATAAGAGCATGAGTTTTCCGGGGAGGTTTGGTGCCGGGCAAAATGAAACGTTTTGAGTTGAAAGAAAATTACGGTGTGGAAGACCTTTTAAAGATCATGGAATTGCTTCGCAGTGAAGACGGCTGTCCGTGGGACAGAGAGCAGACCCATGAGTCAATCCGCCGTAATTTCATTGAAGAAACTTATGAAGTGGCGGAAGCGATTGACCAGCAGGATGCGGCGCTTCTTCAGGAAGAATTGGGCGATGTGCTGCTTCAGGTGGTGTTTCACAGCCGAATGGAGGAGGAAAAGGGAACTTTTTCTTTCCAGGATGTTTGCGATGGGATTTGTAAAAAATTAATCCTTCGGCATCCGCATGTGTTTGGCGACGTTGTGGCGGATACTTCTGAACAGGTTTTGAAAAACTGGGACGAGATCAAAAAGAAAGAAAAAGGTCAGAAAACTCAGACCGATGCTGTGCGTGCCGTTCCGAAAACTCTTCCTGCGCTGATGCGCAGCGCGAAAGTGCAAAGCCGTGCCGCAAAAACCGGATTTGATTATCCTGCGCTGTCGGATGCGATGGGCGATTTGGAGTCTGAGTTAGCGGAGCTGAAACAGGCGGTTCAGTCCGGCGTACAGGAGGATATCTCTGAGGAGTTCGGCGATTTGCTGTTCAGCTGTGTCAATGTGTCCCGCTTTCTTTCTCTTGATGCGGAGGAGGCTCTTTCGTTTGCGACAGAAAAGTTTATCACCCGCTTTGCGCAGGTGGAACGTCTTGCAAGCGAACAGGGTGTAAATATGAAGGAAGCATCGCTTGAAACACTCAATGAACTTTGGGCTCAAGCGAAAAAGAAGGTCAATTCATAGGCTTATCCTATTGAATAATAAAAAATAGCGGAGGTTTATACTATGACGAAAACCGATTTGATCAATGCGGTTGCTGCAAAAGCAGAGATTTCCAAAAAGGATGCGGACAAAGCGGTCAGCGCCGTTCTTTCTGCAATTTCCGACTCTTTGATTGCTGGTGAAAAGGTTCAGCTTGTTGGATTCGGCACATTTGAGGTTCGTGATCGTGCAGCCAGAGAGGGTAAAAACCCGGCTACCGGCGAAAAGATCACCATTGCTGCTACAAAAGTTCCGGCATTTAAAGCGGGCAAAGCCCTCAAGGATGCTGTGGCGAAATAATTGTCAAAATCAGCAATGAAAGGGCCGTGCCTGTTTAAGCACTGCCCTTTTGTTTTGTCTGTGGGTGAATGGTTGGGCGGATCACCGGCGGTTTCGGAGGGTAAATTTGCTTGAACAAGGCGGATGACGCAGTGTTCCATGCTGTTCAGGCAGTTGCTGTAGGATGAATATCGTTGAGAATCGTCACGTGAAAAGGATGTTTTTATGAGACTGGATAAATACTTAAAGATCGTACGGCTGATTAAACGCCGCACCGTCGCCAATGAAGCATGTGACGCGGGGAAAATCGTTGTTAACGGCAAGGTTGCCCGTGCGTCGTATGATGTAAAAGAAGGCGATGTGATCGAGATCAATATGGGCGCCACTCCGTTAAAGGTAAAGGTGCTTAAGGTAAGCGAATATGCCAAAAAAGAAGACGCTGCTTCTCATTATGAGGTAATTGGCTGAAAAAAGAGTGGACTGGGTCCGCTCTTTTTTTATGCAATCGGGCTGCGGTTTGGAAAATGGTGTTATGAACCGCCCGATGACTGCCCGGCATAAAAAATGATTCCGCTGAATAAGATTTACCATTCTATTGTGTCAAAGGTGGTGCCTTCAGTGGAGGATAAAAACGCGATCAAGCTGCCGCATAATATTGTTTTAGAAGACCGGAAACGTTTGAGCATATCCGGTGTGATGGATGTGGATAACTTCGATGAACAAACGGCAGTTGTATACACACAGATGGGTGAATTGACGGTTAAAGGGTACGATTTGCATGTCAGCCGCTTGAATGTGGAGACCGGCGAGCTTACCATGGACGGAGAGATTTGGTCGATGACCTATACTGAAGTTCAGAAAAAGGGGGGCAGCCTGCTGGAGCGGCTGTTTCGTTAAATGAACGGTGAAATTATGAACTTCACGCTTTCCGGACAGACGCTGGTTTTTCTGTATGCCTGTTTGCTCGGTATTGGTTTGAGCCTTTATCTGGATGTGTTTTGCGTGATTCGGTTGTTTTGCGGAAACCGGAAAACAGTTACGCTGGTGTGTGATCTGCTGTATTTTCTTTCGTCCGCGGTGATCGTTTATTTGTTTTTTGTCTGCTTTAGTTACGGGCAGGTTCGGTTTTACTGCCTTGTGGGCACGTTGCTTGGCTTTATTGCCTGCCGGTTTTCAGTAAGCGCTTTGATCGTGCGCTTTTTTTCATGGATCGTTCGATATGTTCATCGCTTGATTCGGGCGATAAAACGTCCATTTGCCGCATATGGGCAGAAACTTGTGGAAAAAAAGAAAAAAAGAAAAGAAAAACGTAAGGAAAAACCCAAGAAAGATAAAAAAATTCGGCAAAACTGCTTGCAACCGGTAAGGGATGTGGTGTATAATTTATTCAAAATACACCGAAAAAGATCAAAGAAGGAGGACGCCTCTCTGCATGAAGCCGCAAGTAAAACGGAAAATGCGTAAAATTGCTTTTTGTGTTTTCATAGGTCTTGTAATTGTTTTTTCTGGCTGTGGTTTTACCACTCAGTTAACTGCTCTAGAACAGAAAAATCGTGAACTCGCAAGCTTGAATGAAAAAATTGAGCAGCAGCAGCAGAAAAATGAAGAACTTAGAGTTATGTTGGATGAAGAGCGGTACAGCGATTATATTGAACAGATCGCACGTGACAAACTTGGCTATGTGTACTCTGACGAGCGCGTCTTCGTGGATGTTTCCGGTAGCTGATTGATTCAAGGAGGAAATTGTTTTTTTATGCAGCTTGAAGTGGGAAAAATCGTTGAGGGCAAAGTCACCGGTATTACAAAATTCGGCGCTTTTGTCGATCTGGGCGAAGGAAAAACCGGAATGGTACATATTTCTGAAGTAGCGGCGAGCTATGTAAAAGAAATTACCGATTTTGTCAAGGAAAACGATACGGTGAAAGTCATGATCTTAAACATTGCGGATGATGGCAAGATTGCGCTTTCCATAAAACGTGCACAGCCAAAGCCTCAGCAGCAGGCACGTCAGGCGCCGCGTCAGGATTTTCGCGGGCGGGGAGCGAACGAATGGACTCCGAAAAAGCAGCCGGAAAATCTTTCGTTTGAAGAAATGATGAGCAAATTTAAACAATCGAGCGATGAAAAAATGTCCGATTTGAAACGGACCATGGACGGAAAGCGTGGTTCTTATTCCCGGCGTGGTTCCAGATAAAGTGGTTTCGCAAAAATAGCTGTGGACGGCTTGCCGTCGCAGCTTTTTTTTGCCCATTTCTTTGAGCTTTGCTTTGAAATGGCTTTTTGAACACAAGTTTACATTTATTTCATCATTTTTTATACTCTATCGGGTACAATACTATTTGACGTAATCAGGAAAAGAGTGGTTGATTGTTCGGTTATGTTCGGCCGTTTAAGCCGGAAATGAAAATAAACGAGTTTGATACGTATAAAGGCGTTTACTGTGGGCTGTGCAAACAGCTTGGCAGGGATTATGGCTTTTTCATGCGGATGACCCTCAATTATGATTTTGCGTTTCTCGCTTTGCTGTCGCTCGGTGTGCACGATTGCAACGTGCCTTTCCGGCGGGAGGCTTGTGTAGCGCATCCTCTGTCCAGAAAACCGTGCCTGTCTGCCTGCGCGGATCTGTCTTATGTGGCGGCATGCGCGGTGATGATCATTTTTTATAAATGGCAGGATAATATTGCTGACAGCGGCTTTTTGAAAGGCGTTTTTTTTCGCATGTTGCGTCCTTATTTTTCTCACGCACGAAAAAAGGCTCTCCGCCGTTTTCCGCAATTGGATGACATCATGCAAAAAACGCTTGCAGGCCAGCAGGAAACCGAACGCTTGCCAAACTGTTCGCTGGATATGGCTGCGGAAGCATCTTCCCGTGCGCTGGCTCTTTTATTTGAGGACTTGAGTGAAAATCCGGCACAAAGAAAGGTACTGCACCGGCTGGGGTTTCTGCTTGGCCGCTGGGTTTATTTGATGGATGCGGTCGATGATTTGGAAGACGATGCCGCGACCGGCAGTTTTAATCCGCTTCTTTCGTGGAGCAGTACAGACGCCGCGGGTGATTCAGAACCTCGAAAGCAGATCCGCATTCGTGCGGAGGGAGCGCTTAACATGACCCACGGCGAACTTGCTTTGGCTTACGAACTTGTCGAATTGAATCGATACAAATCGATTTTGGATAATATAATTTATCTTGGCTTGCCTGCGGTAAAGCGGCAGGTCATGCAGGGTAGGAGGAAAAAATCTGATGACAGATCCCTATAAGGTACTTGGCGTTTCACCGTCTGCGTCAACCGAGGAGATCAAAAACGTTTACAAACAGCTTGCGAAGAAGTACCATCCGGACAACTATGCATCCAGTCCGCTGGAAGAGGTTGCAAGCGAAAAGATGAAAGAAATCAATGAGGCTTACGACCAAATCATGAATGAAAGGCGTTCTGCTGAACGTGCTGGTTCAACCGGTTACCGGAACGGAGGCGGCTACTCTTCAACCAATTCTTCGTTTGCGGATATTCGTAAACTGATTATGCAGAACCGTTATGATGAGGCCGAAGTTCTGCTTGACGGAGTTCTTCCTCAGCAGAGGGATGCTGAATGGTACTTTTTAAAGGGCAGCGTTTATTATTCCAGAGGATGGCTGGATGATGCGCTCGCGCATTTTTCTTCCGCATGTCAGATGAATCCGAATAACCCGGAATATCGCGCTGCTTATCAGCGGATGATGTGGCAGAGGCAGGGCAATATGGGAGGCAGCGCGAATGGGCAATATCGTACGCCGGGTCAGAATCAGACTGGCTGTTCCGCCTGTGACTGCTGCTCCAGCCTGCTTTGCGCCGACTGCTGCTGCGAATGTATGGGCGGAGATTTGATTTCGTGCTGTTAAGGAGGTCTTTCAGGTGAGCCGCGCATTTCGTGTTGCGTTCAGCGGTATCATTGCCGCGCTTTGTATTGCGCTCATGCTTTGTACGGGATTGTTTCCGTTTGCCACGGTTGCACTGCCGGCGGTTGCGGGTCTGCTCATGGTTCCGGTTGTGATCGAATCCGGAGTGAAATGGGCCTATCTTACATACGCTGTAGTGGCGATTGTTTCATTTTTTATCACGCCGGACCCTTCCGCTATGTTGATGTTTGTTTTCTTTTTTGGGTTTTATCCCATTGCGAAATCATCCATCGAGCAGCTTCATAAATACATGCTGGAATGGGCGCTGAAATTTTTGATTTTAAACGTTGCCATTGTGGTGCTGTTTCTGCTGGCGCGGTGGTATTTGGGCCTTGCGCAGGTGCTTCCGAATATGTATGTGTTCGGGCAATATACTTTTTTGGTTTTATGGCTTGCAGCGAACGCGGTGTTTTTCATTTATGACCTCGCGCTCACTCGCTGTATTGGTGCTTACTTAAACTGGTTTAAACCAAATTATCTGGATAAGATGCGCCGAAACAGCCGCTGAAACAAACCCGAGGGAAATTGTGCTTTTTACGGATTTTTTTCTTTACAAATCATGCAAAATCGTATATAATAAAAGAAAATTTGACAACCTTTAAGTTGGTCCCGTGAGGCTGACAAGGCGGTCTGCTGAATGAATATGCATAGTTGCCTTTGTGGCGGTGCATCCTTCTGTTCCAGTGAGTAACCAAACTGTCAGCTCAGGCAGTTTGGTTTTTTTATATTCAGAAAGGGTGAAAGCATGACTGAAAAAGCTGTGATTATGGATGCCAAAGCCATGCAGCGTGCGGTTGCACGCATCTCTTACGAAATTATTGAGCGCAACAAAGGAGTAAACGGCCTTTGCGTGATCGGCGTGATGAGCCGTGGCGTCAATCTGGCGCAGCGGGTCGCGCAGAAGATCGAAGAGGTGGAAGGAAAACGCATACCGCTTGGCATGCTGGATATCACCCCTTACCGCGATGACCGCCCGGCGAATGCTCCTCATTGTGACCGGACCGAACTTCCGTTTGAAGTGGAAGGAAAGAAAATCGTTCTGGTGGATGATGTGATTTTCACCGGCAGGAGCGTGCGTGCCGCGATTGACGCGCTGATGGACAAAGGCAGGCCGCGCACCATACAGCTTGCTGTTTTGGTGGACCGTGGGCACCGTGAGCTGCCGATCCGCGCGGATTTTGTTGGTAAAAACGTGCCAACCTCCAGCGAGGAACAGGTGGTCGTGCGGGTAAAAGAGGTCGACGGGGAAGATCAGGTCGTGATTCTGGAGGAGGCAGCAGAATGAGCAGTTTGGTGTTGAAAAACGGATTGGTTGTTGACCCTTCCCGGAACCTTCATGCGGTGAAGGATGTCAAGATCGTGGATGGAGTGATTGCCGAAATCGGCAGCGGACTTTCCGCGGAAGAAGAGCTGGATGTGACCGGCCTTGCCGTGATGCCGGGCCTGGTGGATATGCACATTCACCTGCGTGATCCGGGGCTCACTCATAAAGAAGATATTTTGACCGGCTGTTCTGCCGCCGCCGCGGGCGGGGTTACTTCGGTTGTCTGTATGCCGAATACCAAACCGGTGACGGATAGTGTCGAGGTCGTAACTTATATTTTGGAAAAAGCGAAACAGGCGAAAGCAAAGGTGTACCCGACCGCGGCCATCACCAAAGGTCTTGCCGGCGGTGAGATGACCGATTTTGCGGCACTGAAGGCCGCAGGCGCTGTCGCCGTTTCGGATGACGGACGCCCGGTGGAAAACGCCGCTATGATGCAGGCGGCTCTGGAGGAAGCGGAGCGCTGCGGGCTGCTCGTTACCTCTCACTGTGAGGACTTAGATATTATAAACGGCGGGATCATCAACAAAGGCGCGGTTTCGCAGAAGCTCGGCGTGAAGGGGATGGACCGCAGTTCGGAAGACAGCATCACCGCGCGGGAGATTGCGCTTGCCGAGGCGACTGGAACCGCTGTTCACATTGCGCATGTCAGCACCAAAGGTTCCGTTGCCATCATTCGTGACGCGAAAGCGCGCGGCGCGCGGGTCACAGCGGAAACGGCTCCGCATTATTTTATGCTGACTGATGAGCTGCTCTTAAAGCAGGATGCGGATTACCGGATGAATCCGCCGCTTCGCGAAGAGGAAGACCGGCTTGCGGTTTTGCAGGGCGTGCTGGATGGTACGCTCGACTGTATCGTGACCGATCACGCGCCGCACACCGCTCAAGAGAAAGCGGACTTTAAAACGGCGCCGAATGGGGTTGTCGGGCTGGAAACATCGTTTGCGGCTTCCATGACGGCACTGGTCCACACCGGCAAGATGACGTTGGACGAGCTTGTAAAGCGGATGTCCCTCAACCCGGCAAAGCTGCTTCACATTCCCGCGGGTACGCTCTGCCCCGGCGCGGCGGCGGATATTGCCGTTGCCGACCTGTCCAAACGTTGGACGGTCCTTCCGGAAAAACTTCATTCCAAGAGTCACAACAGCGTGTTTAAGGGAATGGAATTCTGTGGAAAGATTAAATACACGTTTTTAAATGGAACACTCGTTTATGAGGATCAATAAAGAAAAAGAAAGGTGAGGTACAAGATGATCGACCGTTTGATTGGGCAGATTGTGAAAACCCAGAATCCGACTGTTGCGGGGCTTGACCCGAAACTGGATTATGTTCCGGAGTTTTTGAAAGCGCAGGCGTTTGAAAAGTACGGCGCGACCCTGAAAGGCGCTGCTAAAGCGCTGCTCAACTTCAACAAGGGGCTCATTGATGAGCTGTGTGACATTGTTCCGGCCATCAAACCGCAGTGCGCTTATTATGAGATGTACGGATATCATGGCGTAAAGACCCTTTACAAAACCATTGAATATGCCAAAAAGCGCGGCATGATGGTGATTACCGACGGAAAGAGAAACGACATCGGCACCACGATGGAAGCGTACGCGGTCGCTCATCTCGGCAGACTGGAACTGGAAGGGGATATGGTGGAACCGTTCGGCGCGGACGCGTTGACGGTCAACGGTTACCTTGGAAGCGATGGCATCCGCCCATTGCTCGCAGTCTGCAAAGAGTACGATAAAGGCATTTTTGTTCTGGTAAAAACCTCGAACCCATCCTCCGGCGAATTGCAGGACCGGCTCATTGACGGAAAGACCGTTTACGAGACGATGGGCGCCATGTGTGAAAGCTGGGGCGAAGAACTGAGAGGAAAATATGGCTACAGCGCGGTTGGCGCGGTGGTAGGCGCGACCTACCCGAAGCAGCTTTCTGAACTGCGTGAGAAGATGCCGCACACCTTCTTCCTTGTGCCGGGTTACGGCGCGCAGGGCGGCGGAGCGGCAGACGTTGCCGGCGGGTTTGACGCAAACGGTCTGGGAGCTATCATCAACTCCTCCCGTGGCATTATGTGCGCTTACAAAAAAGAGGGCTGCGCAGAAACGGATTATGCGAAAGCCGCCCGCAGAGAAGCGCTTCGTATGAAAGAGGACATTCTTTCCCAGATTGGTGAAATCCGTTTGGGTTAAGTGATACAGTTACACGCATTTTCGTAAAACAGTGGAGGTTCATATGGAAAAAGCATATTTGCTGCTGGCAGACGGCAGCCTTTATGAGGGCTTCAGCTTTGGAGCGAAAGGAACAGTCATTGGAGAGACTGTTTTCACCACCGGTATGACCGGTTACCAGGAAACGCTGACCGACCCGAGTTATTACGGGCAGATTGTTACCCAGACGTTTCCGTTGATTGGTAACTACGGCACCAATCATGAGGATGGAGAATCCAGCCATTGCCATTTGAGCGGATATATTGTCCGCGAATGGTGCGAACATCCGTCCAACTTCCGCTGTGAGGATGATATCAACAGCTTTTTGAAGGAAAAAGGTGTTATCGGCCTGTACGGGATCGATACCCGCAGCCTGACCAGAAAGCTGCGTGAATACGGTGTTATGAACGGCATGATTACAACAGAGCCGATCACTGATAAAGAAGCGGCGCTTGAAAAGATCCGCGACTTTTACATCAAAGACGCCGTAAAAAATGTTTCTGCCAATGAAACCTATGAACGCAAGGCGCAGGGTGAGTCAAAATATCGTGTTGTGCTTTATGACTTTGGAAGCAAGCGCAACATCGAGCGGGAACTTGGAAAACGCGGCTGTGATGTAACTGTGGTTCCGTATAACACAACCGCAGAACAGGTCAAAGCCATGAATCCCGACGGTATTATGCTTTCCAACGGACCTGGTGACCCGCGCGACAACATTGACATCATCATGAATATCCGTGAGCTGCTTCAAACAGGCATACCTATTTTCGGTATCTGCCTTGGTCACCAGCTGACCGCACTGGCAAACGGTGCAGTGGTGCGCAAACTCAAATACGGTCACCGCGGAGCGAATCAGCCGGTTATCGATGTGGACCGCAGCCGTACGTTTGTTACCAGCCAGAACCACGGTTACGCGGTAGATGGTGAAAGCATAAAAACTTCGGTTGGCGTGGTGAATTTTAAAAACGCGAATGACGGTACCTGCGAAGGTGTTCGTTATAAAAAAGTTCCGGCCTTTACCGTGCAGTTCCACCCGGAAGCGTGTGGCGGGCCGCAGGATACATCGTTTTTGTTTGACCAGTTTGTTGATATGATGAAAAAGGGAGGAAAATAACAATGCCGCTCAGACATGATATTAAGAAGGTACTTGTAATCGGATCCGGTCCGATCGTTATTGGTCAGGCGGCGGAATTTGACTATGCGGGCACACAGGCCTGCCGCGCCCTGAAACAGGAAGGATTGGAAGTTGTTCTCATCAACTCCAATCCGGCGACCATCATGACCGACAAAAGCATGGCGGATGAAATTTACATCGAGCCTCTTACGCTGGATGTGGTCAAACGAGTCATTGAAATCGAAAAGCCGGACAGCATTCTTTCCACGCTGGGCGGCCAGACTGGTCTGACCCTTTCCATGCAGCTTGCAGAAGAGGGATTTCTGGAGTCCCATGGGGTTAAGCTGCTCGGCGCGAACCCGGAAACCATTCACCGCGCGGAAGACCGTCAGGCGTTTAAAGACACCATGGAAAAAATCGGTGAGCCGTGCATCCCGTCCAAGGTGGTCACAACGGTAGAGGATGCCGTTGAGTTTACCAATACCATTGGTTACCCGGTCATTATCCGCCCGGCATTCACATTGGGCGGCACCGGCGGCGGTATCGTCTACAATGAAGAGGAACTGCGTGATATTTCAGAAAACGGTCTGCGCCTTTCTCCGATCACTCAGATCCTGGTTGAAAAATGTATTTCCGGTTGGAAGGAGATTGAGTTTGAGGTCATTCGTGACCGCAAAGGCAACATCATCACCGTTTGTTCTATGGAGAATATGGACCCGGTTGGTGTTCATACCGGCGACAGCATTGTTATTGCTCCGGCGGTTACTTTGTCTGACAAAGAGTATCAGATGCTTCGCACTGCTGCTCTGAACATCGTTTCCGAATTGAAGGTAGAAGGCGGTTGTAACTGCCAGTTCGCGCTCCATCCGACATCGTTTGAATATGCGGTCATCGAGGTAAATCCGCGTGTTTCCCGTTCGTCCGCTCTGGCTTCCAAGGCGACCGGTTATCCAATCGCGAAGGTAGCGACCCGTATTGCCATCGGCTATACGTTGGATGAGATCATCAACGCGGTCACCGGTAATACCTATGCTTGCTTTGAGCCGGCTATCGACTATGTGGTTATCAAATTCCCGAAATGGCCGTTTGAGAAATTTGTTTATGCAAAACGTACCCTCGGCACCCAGATGATGGCAACCGGCGAGGTCATGGCAATTGGAACCTCTTTTGAACAGGCTATGATGAAAGCGGTTCGCGGTGCGGAACTCGGCGTGGTTACCATGAATCTGAAAAAGTTGAAGGACCTTTCAACGGAAGAGATTCGCGACAAACTGCACGTTTGTGACGATGAGCGCTCTTTTGTGGTTTACGAGGCACTCAAGCGGGGTATCACACCGGAAGAGATCCACGAGATCACGATGATCGACAACTGGTTTTTGTATAAACTTTTAAATCTCATTCATATGGAGCAGGAGCTTTCTGAAGGCAAGCTGACCGATGAGAAGTACCTCGCCGCAAAGAAACTTGGTTTCCTTGATGAGACCATTGAACAGCTTTCCGGCCAGAAGATCGAGCATCCGCGTTTCGCTTCCTACAAAATGGTTGATACCTGTGCTGCGGAATTTGCGGCAGAGACTCCTTACTTCTATTCGACCTATGATGATGAAAATGAAGCGGAGCAGTTTATTGAGGAACACAAAAACGAAGAAAAGAAAAAGGTCATTGTTTTTGGTTCCGGCCCAATCCGTATCGGACAGGGCATTGAGTTTGACTATTGCTCGGTCCACTGTGTCTGGGCGCTCAAGGAAGAAGGCTATGAAGCGGTTATCTGCAACAACAACCCGGAAACCGTTTCCACCGACTTTGACACCGGCGACCGTCTGTATTTCGACCCGCTGACCAAAGAGGATGTGCGCAGTATTCTCGAAACCGAAAAGCCTTACGGTGTTGTGGTGCAGTTTGGTGGTCAGACAGCCATTAAGCTTGCGAAATACCTGGATGAGCTTGGCGCGAATATCCTTGGTACTTCGGCAGACAGCGTTGACGCTGCGGAAGACCGTGAGCGGTTTGATGAGCTGCTGGAGCAGTGCGGAATTCCTCGTCCGAGCGGACACACCATCTTCACCACAGAAGAGGCGCTTGCAGCTGCGGAAGATCTGGGTTATCCGGTGCTTATGCGTCCGTCTTACGTTCTCGGCGGCCAGAATATGATCATTGCTCATTCGGACAAAGACATTATTGAGTACATGAACATCATTCTTGGCAACAACATTGAAAATCCGGTTCTGATTGATAAATACCTCATGGGCGTTGAGGTTGAGGTCGACGCCATCTGCGATGGTACCGATTACCTCATTCCGGGAATCATGGAACACGTGGAACGCGCGGGTGTTCATTCGGGCGACTCCATTTCCATCTATCCGGCGCAGAACCTTTCCAAGCGTATCCGCGAAATTATTGTGGATTATACCGGTCGTCTTGCGAAAGCGCTGAATGTTGTGGGCCTTGTCAATGTGCAGTATGTTGTGTACAACGACATGGTGTATGTCATTGAAGTAAACCCCCGTTCTTCCAGAACGGTTCCGTATATCAGCAAGGTCACCGGCGTTCCGATGGTCGATCTTGCGACCAAGATCATGCTCGGCTCTTCTCTGAAGGAACTGGGCTGGGGCACCGGACTGTATCCGGAAGGCGATTATGTTGCCGTTAAGGTACCGGTGTTCAGCTTTGAAAAGCTGCACGATGTTGATACCCACCTTGGGCCGGAAATGAAGTCCACCGGTGAGGTTCTGGGCATTGCTCACACCTTTGAAGAGGCTCTGCTCAAGGGCCTGACGGCTGCCGGTTATAAAATGAAACGTTTGGGCGGCGTGTTAATGACCGTGCGTGATTCGGACAAGCAGGAACTCATCAAAATCGCGGATAAATTCGCTACCCTCGGCTTTGAACTTTACGCAACACCGGGAACGGCGAGCACGCTTAACAAAAACATGATCGCTACCAATGTGGTGCCGAAGCATAAGGATGGTAAAAACAACGTCATCACTCTGCTTGACAGCGGAAAGATCGATTACGTTATCTCCACCTCGGAAAAAGGGCGTGAGCCGGCGAAAGACAGCGTAAAAATCCGCCGCAAAGCGGTTGAGCGTTCGATCGCCTGCCTGACCTCTCTGGATACGGCGAACGCCATGGCGGATAGCCTCTTGCTGGGCAAGACCGTAGGCGATGTGAAACTGGTTGATATTACCAAGATTTAACGGAGGAAAACAATGGCTCTGTTTGTTGGAAGTTATCCGCTTGTAGAGAAAAAAGAACTGGCAAACGGTTTTTATTCGTTTGTCATCCACTGTCCGGAAATGACCGCACAGGCCGTCCCGGGGCAGTTTGTGAATTTGAAGGTGCCGGAGCATTCGCTCCGCCGCCCAATCTCCATCTGTGAGATCGACCGTGAGGCTGAGACCCTCCGCCTTGTGTTTGAGATCCGCGGTGAGGGGACGAAGGTTCTGTCCTCTATTGAACAGGGCAGTGAACTTGACCTTTTAGGTCCGCTTGGAAACGGCTTTACCATCTACCCGGGGAAAAAAGCGGTCGTGATCGGCGGCGGCATTGGTGTACCGCCCATGCTGGAGCTGGCAAAGGCTTATAAAGGGCAGGCGGCGGCAATCCTCGGCTTTCGGGATGCGTCTGTCTGCATTCTGGAAGAGGATTTTAAAGCGCATTGCACTCAGACCATGCTGTACACCGACAACGGTACCAAAGGTGAGAAAGGTTTTGTGACCGACGGTCTGGCAAAGCTCATTGAGCAGCAGGCGCCGGAGGTTATTTATGCCTGTGGTCCGGAGATCATGCTCAAGAAAATTATTGCGATGGCAGACGAGCACAACATTCCGTGTCAGGTTTCGCTGGAACAGCGGATGGCCTGCGGCGTGGGTGCCTGCTACGTTTGCGCCTGCCGCCTTGTCATGGATGGCGAAGAGTATTTCGGGCATGTCTGCAAGGATGGCCCGGTGTTTGATTCCAAACAGGTTGTTTTGTAAGAGGAGGATATCATGGCAGATTTAAGTGTAAACATTGCAGGCGTATCCTTCAAAAACCCGGTCATTCCCGCTTCCGGTACGTTCGGCTACGGCAGGGAATATGCGAAGTTTTATGACATTGGGCGGCTTGGCGGCATTTCGGTCAAGGGAACTACATTGGAACGCCGTGACGGCAATCCGCCGCCGCGTGTGGCAGAGACCCCTTCCGGTATGCTCAATTCGGTCGGGCTGCAAAATCCGGGTGTGGAGCATTTTATCCGGGAAGAGATTCCGTATATCCACGGCGCCGGAACGAAGATCATTGCTAACATTGCCGGTTCCACACCGGAGGATTACGCCGAAATGGCGCGCCGGCTGGATGATACCGACGTGGATATGATCGAGCTCAACATCTCTTGCCCGAATGTAAAATGTGGCGGCGCGGCATTCGGAACCGACCCGAAGGTCGCAGGCGGAATTACCCGCCTGGTCAAGGACGCGACCAGCAAACCGGTCATGGTTAAGCTCACCCCGAATGTCACCGACATTGCGTTGATGGCGAAAGCTGTTGAAGCGGAAGGAGCGGACGCGGTTTCGCTCATCAACACCCTGCTTGGCATGCGGATCGATATTAAGACTCGTCGGCCGGTTTTGAAAAACAACGTGGGCGGTCTTTCCGGCCCAGCTGTTTTCCCGGTTGCGGTGCGGATGGTTTGGCAGGTTGCAAACGCCGTTTCCATTCCAGTCGTCGGCATGGGCGGTATCGCTACATGGCAGGACGCGGTTGAAATGATGATGGCCGGCGCTTCCGCCATTCAGGTCGGAGCGGCGCTGTTCACCAATCCTTACGCTCCAATTGAGATCATCGACGGGCTGAATCGATATTTGGATGAAAATGGTATCGCGAGTGTAAATGAAATCGTTGGGACGGTGCAGCCATGGTAACAACGGTTTACCTTGTTCGCCACGCACAGGCGGAAGGAAACGAAAAACGGCTGTTTCAAGGGCATTATAACGGCGCTGTGAGTCCGATGGGCTGGCGGCAGCTGGAACAGCTTGCGGAATATGCAAAAACCCTTCCTCTGGAGGCGGTTTATTCCAGCCCGCTGACCCGCGCGATGGAGACTGCGAAAGCGGTCGCGCGGTATCACGATGGCCTCACCGTACAGGTGAGAGAAGGGCTGATTGAGATCAACGGCGGCGATTGGGAAGGAAAGCCCTGGGACTGCTTTCCGACCGATTATCCGGAAGAAAATGAGCACTGGGAAAATTCCCCTTGGCTGTTTCAGGCGCCGAACGGTGAGTCGATGCCGCAGGTGTACCGGCGGATTGTCGATGCCGTGATGGAGATTGTAAAAGAAAACGCGGGGAAAACCATTGCGGTGGTTTCGCACGGCTGTGCCATCCGAAATTTTCTCACCTTCGCTAAGGGGCTGCCGGTGGAAGGCATTACCCAAACCGGCTGGTGTGACAATACCGCTGTTTCGAAAATCGAATTTGACGGGGCATTTACCCCGCATATCATTTATGAAAACAGTACTTCGCACCTTGCGGAGGAAACTAAGACGTTTGCCAGACAGCTCTGGTGGAAAAAACATGAACCAAAACAGGAGAAATAAATGAAAATCATGGCAGTTGATCTGGGTGACGCCAGAACCGGGCTCGCATGCTGCGACCGCACGGAGTTTCTTGCTTCACCCATCGGGGTCATTCACGAGACTGATTTTGACCGGATTCTGGAACAGGTTGCAATCGCTTCGTTTGAGTACGGCGTGCAGGAGATTGTAGTCGGTTACCCGAAAAACATGAACGGCAGTGTGGGTGAACGCGCGCAGAAGTGCGAAAAGTTCGCTGAACTGTTGGGGAAACTGGTAAAGGTTCCGGTGAAATTGTGGGACGAGCGTTCCACCACCGTTTCGGCAACCAATTACCTCAATGAAACCAACACCCGCGGCAAAAAACGCAAAGAGGTCATCGACGCGGTTGCCGCAACCATTATTTTGGAAAGTTATATGGATTACCGGAAAAATCACAAAGAAGAAGAGTGATTTCTGCGGTGATTTGCAAAAATGCCCCGGCTTTAGCCGAGATGTGAAATCAAAGCAATATCGTAAGGTGGCGGTACAGCCGGAAGGCTGTACCGCCGTTTTGCGTTGTCAGCTTGTTTCCCTTTTTGGTTTTCGTTCCGAGTCTGCCGTTGAGGTAATGCGATTCTGCTTTTGAAGCCTCCCTTTTCGGTCTAACAATTTTGTAAATTATTTTTTAAATATTGATGAAAAAAGTCTCGAAATCAAATTATCAGCATGATAGAACGCACTTGAAAGGCTATACAAAGAAAAGAGGTCTTGACAATGGCGGCGAGAAGGAAGTCAACGCTGACAGCGCAGAGCAGTGCAGTGTGGCTGCGCCCATTTCTTTTGTCAAGAGCAAAATTTCGTATTTTTAAAAGGCGTATTCCGCCCGTTTTTGCACGGTCGGGGTACGCCTTTTTGCGTTGTTTGGGGACAGCGTAAATTTTTTTGACGATAAATTTACCGCTTGGTCAATAAAACAAGATAGGGGGGGACTTTATGGCGGGTGAAAGAGGTATCCCGGAGCGGCGGGTGGAATTTTTGGAAACCTGTTTTGATGCCTTCTGCAAAAACGGTTTGGAAAACACCACCATGAAAATGCTGGCGGATGCCTGTGGGTCTGCAAACGGGAATCTCGTTTACTATTTCGGTACGAAGGACAATATTGTCGTTCAATCCACGGCATATTGCATGGCAAAGGTAGAAAATGACTTTATGGCAAGAGCGCCGAAGGATTTCGCGGACATCGAACGTTTCTTAAGAGAAATGCCCTATGTCACCGCAGAGCTCCACGGCGAAAAATACCGCTTCATGTATCAGGTGTACGCAAGCCCCAAATTCCGGGAATATGGCAAAGAGTTTTTCAGGGGTGTGAGTGTCCGTTATCACCAGTATGCCGAAATGCTCTCCGGAAAGCTGGGTATGCCTGTGGACTTTATTCAGGGCATGATTTACATTTTTGTTCGCGCCTGCGTCCACTACGCCATTTTTGAGGACGAGGAATATTTAAATTTACAACTCAATGCGATTCGAACCTCTTTAAAATTATTTGTGAATGAATACAGAACAAAGGAGGAAACAACATGAAAAAACGCATTACAGCCGTACTGCTCAGTGTGATGATGGTGGTGACGCTGTTGCCTGCTGTGCCCTGTGCCTGTCGCATCGGCGCAAACGTCTGAAAAGGAAGCAGCTGTCAAAGGCTTTGCCGAAGTTGATGCGATACTGGCCGGACATAATGATACATCCCTCACTTTAGATGATGACTATTATAACGTGATGATAAATTACGGCGTAAATGGCGAAAATAGGTTAGTGTGGGATAATCTAGGAGCCGATTCTTCCGGAAGCAAAGTGATCGATTTGGTCGGCACCTGGATCCGCACACCGTTTAATACGAAGGAACATGTTGATTCCCTGACGGTGGACTCTTGGGAAGAGATGGGCTGTGAGATCGTCTCCTCTGACAAAGAAGTCGATGGAGTTGATCTTGGCTACAATGATTATCCCCACAATAATGCGCCTACGTCTGAAATTTACGGTACCAGTTATGTGCGTAAGTCCTTGCTGGAATTTGTAGATGCTGTGTTTTCTCAGGAAGAAAAGCAGAATCTGGAGCCGACCGAGATCTATCATTCCGTCACGCACAAATATCTTTATAGTGCAGATTCTTATGTGGAATATACAGATATTTATAAGACGAATGATTACGTTCATCTGCCCTATTATCAGGAAAATGCTGTCCAAGATGTAACGATATATTTTGGAGAAAACTCAGCGGATAATATTGCCTCCGGCACAAGGTCTTTTAGCTTGCACGAATGGTTGCGTTTTGCGCCCGTTGTCGGTCAGCTCATGCGCAATGTGGCGGAACCCAGATATCACGATGTATCACATTCACTGACAAAAGATGGATTGATCTGGCGCTATCAGGGAAACGATAAAGTAGCCTACGCGGATGATCCGTATGCTACCTATCCTCCAAGTCCTGCGGCAGTGGTCAGTACGAAGCTGGATGTAAGCAGGGTGTTATTTGCTTCCAGCGGAAAACCGGCGGAGAAGGACGGAGAAGTGTTGGTTTTGGGCGCATATTACTTGAGATATAAAAACGATAACTTGGGCGAAGCCGTGATCACCCCGGATAAGCAGAGCGTGCGGATTGAAAGCATAAATCCCATGTACAACGGTTATGAAGGGTTGAAAGAAGAACCGGTCTATCTCTATGTGCAGTATTCCAGAGCCGATGAAGAGTACCAAGGTCATGCATACGCAAAACAGGTACAGGCGGGCGATGTGATTACCGCCAGCGAGCTCACGAACGGGGATATCACTGACTTCGAAAACTGTAAGGTGTGGCTGGAATCTACGTATTCCGGTCAACGTGCTACGTACGCCACCTATGCGGAGCAGGAAGTAAGTCTGGTTTTAACGCCTTCTCAGGCTTCTCTGGCTGCCATACAGTACCAGCAGATACCGGAAGCGGTTACATTTACCTTGACCAATCCCTATGATGTTAGCCAGGAAATTATTTATTTTGAAATTACTTCGGAATCGGGAAATGATCCGCATGTCGGTTTGCTTGAAGTGACCCCTAGCGATGCTGCGATCCATGACTGGGTTTTATCCCCGGGAGAAAGCAAAACTTTTACTATTAATTTTGATGAGCTTGATGCTCTGGACATTCCCTGGTCGGACGATTTTAACATTCGCATAGACTACCAGGTGTCCGGCACGACAGAACAGAAGTCATTGGAAGCTGCTTTGCACTGCGAGGTGAAAGATGCCGGCGATCCTGCACTTGTCAGCGTGAGTACGGAAGAGTATGATGTGCTGGCGGGCGGAGATGTGACCTATCAACTTTACCTCCCGCAAACAATGTCGTTTGGCAAGGTGTTAGCCAGAGTATACCTGAATGATAACCAGACGTACACGGAATATCAGCTGACTGAAAATACAGACTATATATTGTCCAGTAAGACCGGAGACATTACCTTCACGCTGAAAGAAAATTGGATTAAAAGTACGGATTGGTTGAAGGATGAGGACCGCCAGCCCGATGGCGGACAAGTGACCATATTGTTTCATAATACCGCGGACGAAAGTTGGCTTTTCTTTGATACTTTGTTTATACCATCCGGCCTTCTATAGCGGATAATGCGGGCTATGTGCTCATCAACGGGCAGAAGGTGACAGACACGGCGCTCGTTTCCGAGGGTGTACCTTTTACGATGCAGGCGGTGGCGAATACCGGTTATGAATTTTCCTCTTTTTCCATTCCGTTTACGTCAATAGCCTCACAGGCAAACCCATTTACGCTGACACTAACCCCGCAGGCGTACCCGGGTATTCATGACAACAGCGAATTGACGCTTCAGACCAATTTCAAGCGGGCTAACCAGGAGCCGATGCCGAACGCTTTCTTTACCGCCACAGACGACAGCGCAGGCATACTGACAAATGTGACGGCTGGTATGAAGTACAGCGTGGATGGCGGCACGCAGTGGATGGATATTACCGGAGAGTACGCGGAGGTTACCGGGGTAACAGCGGCAAATGACATAAAGGTCTATAAACCGGGGAACGGTTCAACTATATCGGATTCTGATATCCAGACCATTGATCTAACTCAGCCGGTTGCACCTGCGGTAAGTGGTGCGGATTGCGCGACAACGGAACAAAACAACGGGAAGATTACCGGCGTAAACACCACCATGGAATACAAGCTGTCTACCGCTTCGAGCTGGACGAACATTACAAGCACAGAGATAAACGGTCTCGCGCCCGGAACATATGAAGTGCGTGTAAAGGCAGACGGAACTACTCTTGCTTCTCCTGCTGCAACGGTTACAATCGGTGCACACACCTGTGCGGCGCAGGGCGAGTGGAAGTATGATGAAAATGAGCATTGGAAGCTCTGCTCCTGCGGTGAAAAGGTGGGCGCAGTTCCTCATTCCGGCGGAACAGCCACCTGCACAGAAAAAGCTCAGTGCCAGGTTTGCGGGCAGTCCTATGGCTCTGTAGACCCGGAGAACCATACCGGTACTGTTGTTTGGGTTCAAACAGCAACCACCCATAAAGAGGTATATAACTGCTGTAATGCTGAGGCAAGCCCGGAATCAGCTCATACATGGGAAGACGGGAAATGCACAGTTTGTCAGTATGTCTGCCAGCACCAAGGCGGCGAAGCCACCTGTACGGCTCCTGCTACTTGTGAGATTTGCAAACAGACATATGGTTCTGTGAACCCTGACAATCATTCCGGTGAAATCGTCTGGATACAAACCACCACAACCCATTCTGGCGTGTATGGCTGCTGTGATATTCTGGCTGTAAAAGAAGGCCCCCATAAATGGGAAAACGGCGAATGCAGCGTATGCGGCTATGTTTGCCAGCACACCGGCGGTGAGGCCACCTGCGAGAAACAAGCAGTGTGTGACATCTGCGGAGCTGAATATGGGGGCAAAGACGCATTCAACCATACAGAAACTCTTGTGAAAACAGAAGAGAAACCCGCTACCCACCTTGCTGTGGGCAACACAGCATACTGGTATTGCGGAGGATGCGGTAATTATTTCAGCGATCAAGCGGGTACAAAGGCAATTACATTGGAAAGCACGGTGATTCCTAAGCTGCCGGACCATATAGCGGATGGAACGGGCTGGCATTTTGACGGAAACAGCCATTGGAACGGTTGCTTGTGCGGCGCAGTGTTCAACGAATCGACCCATACGTTTGTGTGGGTGACGGATCAGGAAGCCACTGCCACAGAAGCAGGTAAAAAGCATGAGGAATGTACCGTCTGCGGTTATGCAAAAGCCGCGGTAGAAATCCCGGCAACGGGTACCGATACGTCATCCGGCAGCAATCAGTCGGGTGATACAAGTTCCCCGCAGACCGACGATTATAGAAATATCATGCTGAGCACTGTATTGCTGATGATTTCCGGCATAGGGCTGGCAGCAACGGTTGTTTTTCATAGAAAACGCCGCTGCAAAATAAAATAAAATAAATAGATAAATCAAAGGCGCAGAGGTGTTTCCTCTGCGCCTATTGTTTTTCTGTATGACCGGTTTTATGGTTATCCGTTCTTTTAGTTTTTGAGTCGATTCAATTGCTGTTCAAGCTGTTTTGCGGCGCTTTGAAGCCATCTGTTTTCCGGTTCGACCTGTAACACAAAATGGAGCTTGCCGCACAAATGCTGTAAGTACCGTTTTTCATCGGGTTGGGCGCCGCTCAGAAATTCCACTGCCTGAGTGCGTAGGATGTGCTCTCCTGCGCCGAATTTCAAGGTATAATATATCTCTTGGCGAAGCTTGCGCTTGTAATCGGCGGAAACGGAAATCTTTTCGTTTACCGTAAGACCTGTCACACACTGCCTGTTTGCGTTTGTTACAAAATGGGTTTTGGCTTCGTTTAACTCAAAACCCATCTCCTGAAGCATGGAACGCGCTTTTTGATAAACATGGAAGAGCGGACGATTGGAAGAAAAGCTCAGGTCATCGCAGTAACGGGTGTAAGAGATGCCCCGCTTTTCACACCAGCTTCCCATGCTGTTGTCAAAATTGCGCATGATCAGGTTGGAAAGGGCAGGGGAGGTACAGGCACCCTGAGGAAGCGTATTGTTTAAGCAGCAAAGGGAGGCCAGTAATACGCCGATCTGTTTTGGAAAATACCCTGTATGGAAAGCGGCGGTGTAAACCTGTTCGAAGGTGATGGAATCGAAGAAACCGGCAATATCCAGTTTGAGAAGATAGCGCTTTCCAATGTGTGGGAGCGCGTTGGCCGAAAGGGTGCAGCCCTTTGTGTATGCTTTGGCATATGCCGATACCGGCAGCTGTTCCAGAATCTGCCGCTTTATTTTAGTTTGAAAGCCGCGCAGATCACGGCTTGGGACAGAAAGCTGCCTGGTCCCTCCATTGTTTTTGGAAATAGCAGCCGTGTGATATTCCTGCTCGGGATGTTTGACACAGCGGAACAGGATCTTTTTCCCTCTTCGGAAAAAAGCGGCCAACTGGTCGATATCATACAAAAAAGGAAGCGGTTGTACTGCTTTGAAATCAAGGACCATTTCCGTCGCTGCTGATATGCCGAACCGGGAAACGAACGGCATGTCATGCTCTTCAAAGTGTATGGTATCGCCTTTGATTTTCATACCGTTCACCTCTTTTTAAAATAACACCAAGCAAAGCCTTTTGCGGCACCAAAAGACCGCATATAAGCGAAGGCGAATGGTTATTCACACAGTGAATCCGGAATTCGCCGGAGCGTTATCGGGAATGTATTCTTGCAAAGAATACGTCTTCACCTGTTGTAACAAAACAGCGACTCGCTGTTCTTCCAAAAGCAGAGGCTTTCAGATGTACACTGCCGCAAAAGGCCGCTTGTTGGTTTTATTTTAATGTGTTGCCCTTGATTTTGCAAGACGAATTCAACAATATGATTGAACTCTATCAAGGTTTTCATTTTCTGTAAGCAGAAGAAAACAGCGGTATGATGAAAAGTATTCCATCATACCGCTGTTTTACCTAAAAATTTACTTTGATTTGGGCAGATTTTCTTTTAGCGAGCCATTTTGTAAATCTCGATGATATCCTGCTTGGTGAGTTTTACAAAGTTGCCCAGAGTTTGGGTTCCGCCCTTGGTGCATTTGTCTGCCATCTCTTCGATTTCCGCGTCGGTAACCTGCTTGCCGTTTAACAGCTCGGTCATGCTGATCGGCATTTCAATGGAGCGGTAGAACTCTTCCATTGCCTCAATACCTTCCAAAGCAGTGCGTTCTGGATCGTCAAAATGGTTGTAAACGCCCAGTACGTTGACGGCAAACTGAGCGAACCGTTTGGCGTTGTGTTTGTAAACGTAACGCGCCCAACTTCCCCAAATTGCGGCAAGGCCGGCGCCGTGAGTTACATCGAACAAGCCGCCCAGCTCGTGCTCAATGTTGTGGCTTGCAAAATCACCCACAGAGCCGCAGCCGGTCAGGTCGTTGTGCGCCAAGCTGCTCGCCCACATTACCTGCGCGCGCGCTTCGTAATTCTGTGGGTCTTTCATTAAAATTTTCGCGTTGCGGATAACGTTGCGCATCAGGCTTTCCGCGATGACATCCGTCAATTCCATGGTCTCTACGTTGGTGAAGTAGCGCTCCATGGTGTGCATCAGAATGTCGGTACAACCGCTCTGCGTTTGATACTGAGGCAGAGTGTAGGTGAGTTCCGGGTTCATGATGGCGAACTTGCAGCGGCCGTAATCGGTGTTGCAGGAACGTTTCAGCCAGCCTTCTTCGTTGGTGATAACTGAAGAGTTGCTCATCTCGCTGCCGGCGGCTGCAATGGTGAGAACAACGCCGACCGGGTAGCAGCCGGTTGGCTCAATCTTGCGAAGATATAAATCCCAGACATCACAGTCGTTTGCAAGCCCGTAGCCGATGGCTTTACAGGAGTCAATGACGCTTCCGCCGCCTACCGCGAGCAGGAAATCAACGCCCTCTTTCTTGCAGAGTTCAATGCCCTCGCGCACTTTGGAAAGACGAGGATTCGGCACAACGCCGCCCAGCGAAACATAATCGATTCCCGCGGCGTCAAGAGAAGCGTAGACACGGTCAAGCAAACCGGATTTTTTTGCGCTCTGACCGCCGAAATGAACCAGCACTTTTTTGCAGTTCTGTTCTTTTACCAGTGCGCCTACCTGCTCTTCCGCGCCTTTTCCGAAAACGACTTTGGTGGGGGCATAAAAATTAAAGTTTTCCATTCTTTTATCTCCTTTGCTGAAATGTATGAGTATGATTGAAGAGCGATACGGCTTTGCCGTATGATTTTATGAAACATGTTCAGTATACCGCTTTTTTTAAGGGGCGTCTATGCGTAATTTGACTGAATATTTGAATAATTTTTTAACTTTTGAATGCCTGCACTTGACAGCGGATAGAATAAGTGATAAATTGATGTTAGCACTCAGAGAGATAGAGTGCTAAAATTACAACAAACAGTTTTCTGGTTGCAAATAATCCGGAACGGAAGGTGAGCAGGTTGAAAATGGATGACAGAAAACGGAAGGTTTTGGCAGCGGTCGTTGACGAATACATTAAAACGGGTGAGCCGGTCGGCTCTAAGGCGCTGGTGAATCTTTTGGGGCTGTCGGTTTCTTCTGCCACCATTCGAAATGATATGTCTGCGCTGGAGTCTATGGGCTACCTGGAACAGCCGCACACTTCGGCAGGTCGTATCCCGACTTATGAAGGGTATCGGTTTTACATCGATCACCTCATGCATCCGGCGCCGCTATCCGCAAAAGAGCGTGGGCTCATCGATGACCTCCTTCACAGCAATGATGCGGTCACCGCGGAATCGGTGGTCGAAACAGCGACGGAAGCGCTGGCTCAGCTGACCGGCTGCGCCACCTTCAATACCAAGAATATGCCGCAGATTTCCATGATCACCCGTGTTGAGGTTATCCCGGCCGGGCGCAGGCTGTATGCGCTGTTGATTTTGACTTCATCCGGTGCAATGAGAAATCGGATCTGCCGTTTGGAATTTGATTTGACGGATGATCAGCTCGCGTTTTTTGGGAATTTTTTAAACCAGAACCTTTATGGATTGAAACTGGAAGAGCTGAATCCTTCCATGATCCAGAATCTGGCCGCCGGCATGGGCAGTTACATGATGACACTCACCCCGCTGCTTTATGCGGTGTATGAGCTGTCAAGTGAATTTGCCTCATCCAATATTAATCTGAAAGGCGAAACCAGGTTGCTTGCCAACCACGATTTGGACCCGAACGAGGTTGTCCGGTTTTTGTCTCACAAAGATGATCTGGCGAATCTGCTTTCCTCGGTGTTCAGCGGCATCCACGTTGTGTTCGGGAAAGAGTCCGGCACAATGGCGATTTCCAATTCCAGCGTGATCCTGTCAAAATATAACCTTGGTTCCATTGATGCAGGCGTGCTTGGCGTGATTGGACCGGTGCGGATCGATTACGCGAAGATGATCCCATACATTCAGTATTTTTCAGACAGTGTGACCCACATGCTGTCATCAAGCGAAGAGTTCAGGGAGGAAGAACAGCAGCATGAGCGAAAAGAAAAAGAATAAAGCGGCAGAAGAACAAGCGGCTGCCGAACAGCAGGTAAAAGAAAAAGAAACCGAGCAGGCGGCACAAGAGCCTGCGCAGGAGGACGAACTGGAAAAGCTCAAAAAAGAAAACGCGGAGCTTCAGGAAAAACTTCTTCGCCAGATGGCGGAATTTGATAACTACCGCAAACGCACCACCCGTGAGAAGATGGAACTTTACACGGATGCGACTGTAAAATGCGTTTCCGAAATTGTTTCGGTTGTGGATAATTTTGAGCGTGCGCTCGCCTCTCCGTGTGAGGGGAATGAGGAGTTCAAAAAGGGCGTTCAGATGATTTTCGACCAGTTCATGCAGGTGCTTACCAAAATGGGTGTGGAAGAGATCGATGCGCTGGGCAAACCGTTTGATCCCGAACTGCACAACGCAGTCAGCCGTGTGGATGATGACAACTTTGGTGAAAACACCGTCTGCCAGGTGTACCAGAAGGGCTTTAAATTGCATGATAAAGTCATTCGGCACGCGATGGTAGTCGTTGCAAATTCATAAATAGTACGATTCAATTGATTAAAACCAGAAATGGAGGATTTTATTATGGGCAAGATTATTGGTATTGACTTAGGTACTACAAACTCCTGTGTCGCCGTTATGGAAGGCGGCGAGGCAGTCGTTATCGCGAATCCGGAAGGCGCGCGGACCACTCCGTCGGTTGTTGCATTTTCCAAGACCGGTGAAAGAATGGTCGGTCAGGTCGCAAAACGTCAGGCAATCACCAACCCGGACCGCACTGTCAGCTCGATCAAACGCCATATGGGTACGAACTATACCGTGGAAATCGACGGCAAAAAATATTCTCCGCAGGAGATTTCCGCAATGATTCTGCAAAAACTGAAATCGGACGCGGAAGCTTATCTTGGTGAAACCATTTCCGAAGCAGTTATTACGGTTCCGGCTTACTTTACCGACGCACAGCGTCAGGCAACCAAAGATGCTGGTAAAATCGCCGGCCTTGATGTAAAACGTATCATCAACGAGCCTACTGCGGCAGCGCTTGCGTATGGTATTGATAAAGAAAACGATCAGAAGATCATGGTTTATGACCTTGGCGGCGGTACGTTCGATGTTTCCATCATTGAGATGGGCGACGGCGTTCAGGAAGTTCTCGCGACTGCGGGTAACAACCGTCTGGGCGGCGATGACTTCGACCAGCGCATCATCGACTGGATGATCGCCGAGTTCAAACGTGACAACGGTGTGGATCTTTCCTCTGATAAAATGGCGATGCAGCGTTTGAAAGAGGCGGCGGAGAAAGCGAAGATCGAGCTTTCCGGCATGACCCAGTCGCAGATCAACCTTCCGTTCATTACGGCGGACGCGACCGGCCCGAAACACCTTGACCTGACCCTCAGCCGTGCGAAATTCAACGAACTAACCGCAGACTTGGTTGAAGCGACCATGGGCCCGGTTCGTCAGGCACTTTCCGACGCTGGACTCCAGCCTTCCCAGCTCGATAAAGTTCTGTTGGTCGGCGGTTCTTCCCGTATCCCGGCGGTTCAGGACGCGGTAAAAGCGCATACCGGTAAAGATCCGTTCAAGGGTATCAACCCGGATGAATGTGTTGCGATCGGCGCTGCAATTCAGGGCGGCGTTCTTACCGGCGACGTAAAAGGTCTGCTCCTGCTGGATGTCACCCCGCTTTCTCTTGGCATTGAGACCATGGGCGGCATCTGCACCAAGATCATTGAGCGTAACACCACCATCCCGACCAAGAAATCGCAGATTTTCTCCACTGCGGCGGACGGCCAGACTTCTGTTGAGGTCAACGTTCTGCAGGGCGAGCGTGAGTTTGCAAGAGACAATAAATCCCTCGGTATGTTCCATCTTGACGGTATCCCGGCGGCTCCGCGTGGCGTGCCGCAGATCGAAGTCACTTTCGATATTGACGCGAACGGCATTGTTCACGTTTCCGCGAAAGACCTCGGCACCGGAAAAGAGCAGAACATCACCATCACCGCTTCTACCAACATGTCCAAAGAGGACATTGACCGTGCGGTAAAAGAAGCAGAGCAGTATGCAGCGGAAGACAAGAAAAACCGCGAAAACGTTGATATCCGCAACAACGCAGACCAGCTTGTTTACCAGACTGAAAAGACTTTGGGCGAGATTGGAGACAAGATCACCGAGGATGAAAAGAAAGAAATCCAGGGTAAGATCGATGAACTGAAAGAGGCGCTCAAAGGTACGGATACTGACGCGATCAAGGCAAAGACCGAAGAAGCGCAGCAGGCGTTCTACAAGGTTTCTGAGAAGCTGTATCAGGCAGCACAGCAGGCGGCTCAGGCTCAGGCTGCTCAGGGCGGTCAGCCGGGCGGCAACGCGGGAACGGCTCCGCAGGATGATGTTGTTGACGCAGATTTCACCGAAGCGGACGACGACAAGAAATAAAATAATCTTCACCATGTTGCACCCCTGCCTTTTCGGTGGGGGTGCTGTGGTGATTTAAAACCGGTTTTTCCGGTACATAATTGGTAAAGGGTGGGCATAATTTGGCAGAGAAACGCGATTACTATGAAGTTCTTGGTGTGACAAAGAACGCCAGCGACGATGAAATAAAAAAAGCATACCGGAAGATGGCCAAGAAATACCATCCGGATTTGAACCCAGGCAACAAAGAGGCCGAAGCAAAATTCAAAGAGGTCAACGAAGCGTACGAAGTCCTTTCCGACAGCACAAAAAAAGCGCGTTATGACCAGTTTGGCCATGCGGGCGTTGCCCCGAACTACGGTGCGGGTGCCGGCGGCGCAGGTTACGGCGGTGCCGGATTCGGCGGATTTGATTTTGGCGATATCGGTGATATTTTTGAAGGCTTTTTCGGCGGTGGATTCGGTGGTGCAGCCCGCAGCAACCCGAATGGGCCGCGCCGTGGTGCGGATGTGGAAGCCAATATTACCATCAGCTTCCTCGAAGCCTGCAAAGGCTGTGAAAAAGATGTTACCATTTCTTCGATGGACGCATGCCCGGAATGCGGCGGCTCCGGCGCGGCAAAGGGAACGACCGCGAAAACTTGTCCGGACTGCGGAGGCAGAGGTCAAGTTCGGGTCAGTCAGCGTACTCCGTTTGGTGTGGTGCAGACGACTCGCCCTTGTTCCCGTTGCGGAGGGAAAGGAAAAATTGTGGAAAATCCCTGTCCGAAGTGCCATGGCGGCGGCCGGGTGCGCACCAGCAAGTCAGTGCATGTCAATATTCCTGCTGGTATTGATGATGGTCAGGCGTTTTCTATTTCGGGCCGCGGTGATCACGGCATGAACGGCGGACCGGCTGGCGATTTGATCGTGAATGTCAATGTGCGTCCGGACCCGCTTTTCACCCGCCGTGGGTTTGATATCTGGTGTGATATTCCAATCACCTATGCGCAGGCTGTGCTGGGAGATGAGATCGTTGTTCCGACCATTGACGGCAAGGTGAAATATACCATTCCGGAAGGATTCCAGCCGGAAACGGTGGTTCGGTTACGCGGAAAGGGTGTTCAGCGGATCAACGCGCGTGGACGCGGTGACCAGTATGTGAAGATGAACATTGAGGTCCCGAAGAATCTCAGCAAACAGCAGAAGGACGCTTTGCGCAGTTTTGACGCGCTGCTCAATGAAAAGCAGCATGAAAAAAAGAAAAGCTTTTTTGAAACGCTGAAAAAGAATTTCGGCGGCTAAAACCAAAGCACCGGGTTTTACCCGGTGCTTTTTGCGCGATCAATTGGTTTGCGGTACATGCTCTAATCTTTCTTCGACGGTAATGCGGGAACATGAAGGCTGTGCTGATACCATTTGTTTGTTCTTTGCGTGTACTGTTTTTATAAAACCTTGTGACGGAAAATAAAGAAAAGCGCCTGTTTTTGCAGGCGCTTTTCCTTGTTTTAACAGCTTTATTTTTTCGGGACTTCCAAAATAGCGCCGCGGTTGCCGGAGGTGACCAGAGCCGCATAACGCGCGAGGTAGCCGGTTGTAATTTTCGGCTGGCGGGGTTTCCATGCCGCACGGCGTTTTTGAAGCTCTTCATCGCTGACACGAACATTGATGGTGTTGGCGTTGATGTCAATGTCGATGATATCGCCTTCCTCAATGAGCGCGATGTTACCGCCTACCGCTGCTTCGGGCGATACGTGCCCGATTGCAGCGCCGCGGGTCGCGCCGGAGAAACGGCCGTCGGTGATCAGTGCGACGGTGCTGCCAAGGCCGCGTCCTACGATTGCGGAGGTGGGGTTGAGCATCTCACGCATGCCCGGGCCGCCTTTCGGGCCTTCGTAGCGGATGATGACAACATCGCCTTCCACGATTTTTCCGCCGTTGATGGCCGCCATCGCGTCCTCCTCACAGTCAAAGACACGCGCGGGACCGGAGTGCTTGAGCATTTCCGGCGCGACCGCGGAACGTTTGACGACGCAGGAATCCGGCGCGAGGTTGCCGCGCAGAACGGCGATGCCGCCGGTCTTGCTGTACGGGTTTTCCACCGGGCGGATGATCTCCGGGTTTTTGTTGACCGCGCCCGCAATGTTTTCCGCAACGGTTTTGCCGGTGCAGGTGATGAGATCGGTCTCAAGAAGGCCGAGCTTGTTGATCTCGCTCATAACAGCCGGGATACCGCCCGCTTCGTTGAGCTCTTCCACATAGTGGCGGCCAGCCGGTGCGAGATGGCAAAGGTTCGGCGTTTTTTCACTGATGGCGTTTGCCATGTCCACGTTAAGCTCAATGCCGGCTTCGTGCGCAATGGCAGGCAGATGGAGCATGCTGTTGGTGGAGCATCCGAGCGCCATGTCCATGGTCAGCGCGTTTTTGAACGCGGCTTCGGTCATGATGTCACGCGGGCGGATGTTTTTTTCAAGGAGTTCCATGATCTTCATGCCGGCGTGTTTCGCGAGCCGAATGCGCGCCGAATAAACCGCCGGGATGGTGCCGTTTCCGGGAAGACCCATGCCGAGCACTTCGGTCAGGCAGTTCATGCTGTTTGCCGTGTACATGCCGGAGCAGGAGCCGCAGGTCGGGCAGGTGTTCTCTTCGTACTCGTCCAGTTTTTCTTTGGTGATCTTCCCGCCGTTGTAAGCGCCGACCGCTTCGGAAATGCTGGAGAAACTGGTCTTGCAGCCATCTACCTTACCGGCGAGCATCGGGCCGCCGCTGACGAAGATGGTCGGGATATTGAGCCGTGCCGCCGCCATGAGAAGCCCCGGAACGTTTTTGTCGCAGTTGGGAATCATGACCAGCGCGTCGAACGCGTGCGCCATCGCCATCGCTTCGGTGGAATCGGCAATCAGGTCACGGGTGACTAAGGAGTATTTCATTCCCTGATGACCCATTGCGATGCCGTCGCAGACTGCAATGGCCGGGAAGACGATCGGGGTGCCTCCCGCCATGGAAACGCCGGTCTTGACCGCTTCCACGATCTTGTCAATGTTCATGTGCCCCGGAACGATCTCATTATAAGAACTTACAATGCCTACGAGCGGGCGTTCCATCTCTTCTTTTGTATATCCCAGCGCGTTGAATAACGCACGGTGGGTGGCGCTTTTCACGCCTTTTGTTACTGCATCACTGTTCATAAAAATACCGCCTTTAACTGGATTTGCTTTATTTGGTGCTTTACCACATAAAAGTCTTTTCTATTGTAAAACCTTTTTGGGTGGATGTCAACGGCTGGACGGATACCGCCCCTGTTGAATAACTTTGTGACGCCTTGCGCCGGTGAATCGGGTGCTGGATAAAAACAATCCGCTACGTTTGGTACAGAGCGGTTTGGCTATTGTGTCATTGCTCGATTGCTCCGCGGCGTTCATCCAGGCGCAAAACCGGTTTTACAGGGATGGCTCAGAGCCATTGGACGAACCCTGTTTTGTCGGACGAATTGTAACCGCAGCTTTGGTAAAAACGAAGGACCCCTTCACTTTTGGAGCCGGTCAGGAGCATGATCTTGTAACACCCGGCTTCTTTGGCAAGGCGGCGTGCCTCATCCATACAGGCACGGGCAAAGCCTCTGCCCCGGAAAGCGGCATGGGTAACAACGTTTTCGATGAGAGCGTAAGGGCGCTGACCTTGTGTGAGGTTCGGCAGGATCATGAGCGTGCAGGAGGAGACGATCCTGCCATTTTCTTCCGCGACCAGCACGGAATACCCTTTCGTGCGCAGGATATCGTCCCAAACGCGTTCCAGCCGTTCATCCCGCTCCGGAACAGATGGTTCGTGCAGATGGGTGTATAGCTCCAACAGGTCGCAAAGATCGCCGTATTCTGCTTTTCGTACAACCGGGTTCATATGCTTTCCTCCGGGTTTTGCAGCAGCACCTGTTCGATCAGACGGTCGATGTCTTCCAGCACCTTGAGCTCACCGCACATCCGGCGCATGGAAGCCGCTCCGTGCAGCCCTTTTAGATACCATGCGGCGTGATGGCGAGCTTCCCGCATGCCCATCCGTTCGCCCTTGTGGGCGCACAGGGCAGTGATGTGCCCTTTCATGATCTCCATCCGCCGGGTGAGCGGCGGGTCGGGCTGATAAGCACCGGTGGCAAGATAATCGCGGATCTGCGCGAACAGCCACGGCCTGCCGTAGGAGCCACGCCCCACCATGACCAGATCGCAGCCGGTCGCTTCGTACATCCGTTTGGCGTCCTCCGGGGTCTGTATATCTCCGTTGCCGATGACCGGCACCGAAACCGCCTGTTTTACCTTTGCGATCATAGTAAGATTGACCGGCGGTGCATACATCTGCTGGCGGGTGCGCCCGTGCACCGTGATGGCGGCCGCACCGCTCTGTTCCAGTATTTTTGCAACTTCCACCGCGTTGAGCGAGTCGTCGTTCCACCCGGTGCGGATCTTTGCGGTCACAGGGACAGGAACGGCGTTTGCCACCTCCCGCAGGATGGCCCCGGCGAGCTTCGGGTCCTTCATCAGCGCGCTGCCGCTGTTGTTGGCAACCACTTTCGGCACCGGGCACCCCATGTTGATGTCGATTAAGTCCGGTTTATAGCGCATGGCTTTTTCGGCAGCAAGCGCCATAAAACGCGGATCATCTCCAAACAGCTGCACCGCCATGGGACGTTCCTCCGGCGTGACTTCTAAAAGCTCAGCGGTCTTTTTGTCGGAATACATCATTCCTTTGGCGCTTGCCATTTCTCCCGTCACCATGGCAGCTCCATAAGAGCGGCAGAGGGCACGGAAGGTTCGGTCGGCTACCGAAGCCATGGGAGCAAGACTGGCGGTCTGCTCAATTTCTACATTACCGATGAATATGGTCTTCACAACATTCTCCTTATTTGTTGATAAAAAACGCAGCATATGGTTTCATCCGCCGTAAAACAAAACACCGCGTGACCCGGATGAAATCGACCGGGACCGCGTGTGGATTTATTGAAACAGCGGGTATAATATGGTATAATAAAACGATTATGAAACGGGTCATCCGCTTTCAGTCAATTTTAATCGATTCCCGCAGATTCGTCAACCGGACGAGCCGGGCCATGAAAAAGGGGTGTGCATATGAAGCTTCTCGCCATTGACGGGAACAGCATTTTGAACCGTTCATTTTACGGGGTGAAGTTTTTAACCACGAAAGACGGCTTTTTTACAAACGCGTTAGTCGGTTTTTTGAATATTTTAATCAAGATGCAAAACGAGCTTGCGCCGGACGCGGTCGCTGTTGCGTTTGATGTACACGCGCCCACCTTTCGCCACAAGCTGTTTGACGATTACAAAGGTACCCGCAAAGGAACGCCTGAAGAACTGCTGATGCAGATGCCGGTCGCAAAGGAGATCATCCGTGCGCTGGGTTACAAGGTCATTGAGCAGCCGGGCTATGAGGCGGACGACATTGTCGGCACACTGGCGCGGATGTGTACCGAAGCGGGGGAACAATGCGTGATCGCCACCGGCGACCGCGACTGCCTGCAGCTCATCACCGATGAGGTCAGCGTGCGGCTTGCTACCACCCGCGAAGCCATCCTTTACACCCCGCAGAAATATTTTGACGAATACGGCGTTCAGCCAATCCAGCTCATCGACGTCAAAGCGCTGATGGGTGATTCTTCCGACAATATCCCCGGCGTAAAGGGGATTGGTGAAAAGACTGCGTTTTCGCTCATCCAGAAATACGGCACCATCGAGGCCATTTACGCGGATGTGGACGCCATTGAGGCGACCCCGCGTGTGAAAAAACTGCTGGAAAGCGGAAAGGATTCCGCCTTTTTGAGCAAAACGCTCGCGACCATCTGCTGTGAGGCGCCGATTGACGGGGAACTTTCCCATTATCTCCCCTCCGAGCGGGATGACGCAAAGCTCGCCGAGCTGTTTGAGCGGTACGAGATGCGTTCTTACCTGCAAAAGCTGCACATCGACCCGGGCGAAGAAACAAAACCCCAGATTGTGCTGGAAGCCGACGGACCGGAGCAGGTCGTCTGCGAGCCGGCGGTCGAAACGGTGCGTGCCGCGCTGGAACCCTGCGCGTCTGTTGATTTTTTGGCTGATTTTGACGAGAACGGCGGCATGAGTGGCCTGACAATCACGGCGGGGGACACGGTGTTCTCCTTCCGCTTTCAGGCGGAGCAGGCGTTTTTTGAACTGGTCTGCGGCAGTGAAAAGCCTAAGCGCACCTTCGACGTGAAACCGGTCTACCGCTTTTGTATGGAGCGGGGAGCCGAGCTTTCCAATGTGCTGTTCGACGGCATGCTTGCCGCTTATCTGCTGGATGCCGGAGGCCGCAGTTATGACCTCGTCACACTGGCTAAGCAAAGCGGGATGAATCTGCCGCAGGTGGAGGAAGTATACCAGCCGGCGGCAGTACTGCCGGAACTTTGCACCCGAATGAAGCGTCAGCTTTCCGAAGAGGGGATGCTCCGGCTGTTTGAAACGATTGAAATGCCGCTGGCACTGGTTCTGGCTTCTATGGAGTACGAAGGCTTCGCGGTGGATATGGACGGCATCAATCAGTTCGGCGAGATGCTCTCCGCCCAGATTGAGACCCTCCGCTCCTATATGATGGAGCTGGCCGGGGAAGAGTTTAACCCCAATTCCACCAAGGAACTCAACGTCATCCTGTTCGAGAAACTGAAACTGACCCCGAAAAAGAAAACCAAGAGCGGGTATTCCACCAATGTGGACGCGTTGGAAGCCATCCGCGGGGAACACGAGATCATCCCGACCCTGCTCGAGTACCGCAAGCTCAGCAAGCTCTATTCCACCTATGTGGTGGGCTTGCGCAAGGTGGTGGACGCCGGGGGTAGGGTGCATTCCACCTTTAAGCAGACCGAGACCCGCACCGGGCGGATCAGCTCCACCGAACCGAATATGCAGAACATCCCCGCCCGCACCGAACTGGGCCGGCAGATGCGCCGGTTCTTTGTGGCGAAAGAGGGCTGTGTTCTGATTGACGCCGACTATTCCCAGATCGAGCTGCGCATTCTGGCGCATATCGCGGACGACAAACGGATGATCGACGCGTTCAACAACGGCGCGGACATTCATGCCATCACCGCTTCTGAGGTATTCGGCGTGCCGCCCGAGATGGTCACCCATGAGATGCGCACCCGTGCAAAAGCCATCAATTTCGGCATCGTTTACGGCATCAGCGCGTTTTCCCTTTCGCAGGATATTGGTGTTACCGTTGCGCAGGCATCCGATTATATCAAAAACTATCTGGCGACCTACAGCGGTGTTGACCGGTTTATGAAAGAGACGGTGGAACGCTCCAAAGAGCGCGGGTATGTGACCACCATGTTCGGGCGCCGGAGAATTTTGGACGAACTGAAATCCCACAACAAAAACATCCGCAATTTCGGCGAGCGAGCCGCTATGAACGCTCCCATTCAGGGCACCGCGGCGGATATCATCAAAATTGCCATGGTGCGGGTGTATGAACGGCTGAAGCGGGAGAAGATTGACGGCAAACTCATTTTGCAGGTGCACGATGAGTTGATTTTGGAAGTAAAGGAAGCCGATGCCGAGCGTGCAAAGCTCTGCTTAAAGAAAGAGATGGAGCATGCCGCCGAGTTGAAGGTTACGCTTACGGTGGATGTTTCTTCCGGCAAAACCTGGTATGATGCGAAAGAGTAATAACCTTTCATCGGGAGGATGAGATCGATGGCAGAAGAACAGACGAAACAGACCCTGCTGGTCGTTTGTACCGGCAATACCTGTCGTAGCCCCATGGCTGCTGCAGTTTTGAACGCTTACCTTGAAAAAGAAGGGCTTTCCGAAACCTTTTGCGCCGCCAGTGCGGGCGTTGCCGCTTACGATGGGCAGCCCGCTTCCGAAAACGCTGTGAAAGCGGCGGCGGAGCAGGGGCTCGACCTTTCCGGGCACAAGGCACGGCGGATCACGCTGGAGGATGTTGCGGACGCGGCACATATTTTTGTCATGTCTGAACCGCATAAGGCGTTGCTTTCCGGGGCGGTGCCGGGGGCGGAGGAAAAAATCACTGTCATGCAGGTGGAAGATCCGTTCGGCGGTGATCTTGACGTGTATCGCAGTTGTTTCAAACAGATGGCGGCGTTTTTTGAGCGGTATTTTAAGGAGCATCCTTTATGTGCGGAATAACCCTTCGTGAGTTGTGCCGGGAGGACTGCAAGACCCTCGCGGCGTTGGAAGCGCAGACGTTCAGCGACCCATGGAGCGAGCAGGCTTTTGAGGAAGAGCTCGGCTGTGAATACAGCATTACTCTGGTCGCTGTGCGCGGCGAGAGGGTAGAAGGGTACTTAAACGCTCACCATGTGCTTGAAAACGTACACATCAACACCTTTTGCGTCCGTCCGGAAAGCCGACGGACAGGGGTGGGGCGCCTGTTGTTGCAGGAGCTTATCTGCCGTGCAGAACAGCTGGGCGGCGAAGAGATTACATTAGAAGTGCGGGCGGGCAACCGCGCGGCCTGTGGGCTTTACACATCTTCCGGCTTTCGAACGGTGGGTGTTCGCAAACGGTTTTACCGCATGCCGGAAGAAGATGCGCTGATTATGAAAAAGGAGCTTGAAAAAGATGGCTAAGATCCTTGGGATTGAATCCTCCTGTGATGAGACAGCCGCCGCCGTTGTAGAGGACGGCAGACATATCCTGTCCTCGGTGGTCGCTTCACAGGTGGAAGAGCATAAAAAATACGGCGGCGTTGTGCCGGAGATCGCCTCAAGACGGCATTGTGAGGACATTGTCGGCGTGGTGGACAGCGCCTTGGAGCAGGCATCGCTGACCCTTGAGCAGATTGACGCGGTGGCGGTCACCTTCGCGCCGGGGCTCATCGGCGCGCTGCTAGTCGGAGTGAATTTTGCCAAAGGGCTCGCCATGGCTGCCGGCAAACCGCTGGTGCCGGTGCATCACCTTCGGGGGCACATTGCGGCGAATTATCTCGCCCACCCGGAACTGGAACCGCCTTTTCTCTGCCTGGTGGCGTCCGGCGGGCACAGCCACATCATTGAGGTGAAAGATTATACGAACTTTCACGTCATCGGCCGCACACGGGACGACGCCGCCGGTGAGGCTTACGACAAAGCGGCACGTGTGCTGGGGTTCCCGTATCCCGGCGGCGTGTATATGGACAAAGCGGCGGCGCTCGGTGACCCGAACGCGTTTCATCTGCCGCGGCCCCGCGTGGAGGGCTCCCCTTACGATTTCAGCTTTTCCGGTTTGAAGACAGCGGTCATCAACCTGGCCCATAACGCGGCCCAGAAAGGTCAGACACTTGACCCGAATGATCTCGCCGCCAGCTTTCAGAAAACGGTATGCGATATTCTGGTCCCCCGTCTGATGGCGGCTGCCGAAGAATTCGGCTATGAGAAAATCGTTCTTGCAGGCGGGGTGTCCGCAAACTCCAGGTTGCGTGCCCGCACAGAAGAGGAATGCGTAAAACGCGGCTTTTCCTTCTGCGCGCCGCCGCTTTCCCTGTGCGGAGATAATGCGGCTATGATTGCCTCTCAGGGGTATTATGAATGGAAGGCCGGCCATATGGCGGACATGAGCTTGAACGCGGTCGCGTCTCTTCCGGTGGATTTAGCGGATTTTACCAAAATCACTCAGAAAACCAAATAAAACCTCGACAGGTTGCAAGGATTATGAAATTTGTTGAAATTTTAACGACTTCGCCTTGCAAATTGACGTAATTTGGGATATACTTATAGCAGTGAAAATTTTCATTTTTCATTAATTTCTTGGAAAGGGGACCCCCAAATGCTGACGAATAATAAAAACGTACTCAAATGGGTCGACGAAATGGTTGCGCTCTGCAAACCGGATAAAGTTGTCTGGATTGACGGCAGCGAGGAACAGCTCAATGAGCTGCGCGCTGAAGCGACCAAAACCGGTGAAATGATGCCGCTCAACCAGGAAGAGCTTCCGGGTTGTTATCTGCATAGAACTGTTCCGAACGACGTTGCCCGTGTTGAGGACAGAACTTTTATCTGCACCAGAAAAGAAGAGGACGCAGGCCCGATCAACAACTGGTGTGATCCGAAAGAAATGTACGCAAAACTCACCCCGATGTATGACGGCGTTATGAAAGGCCGCACCATGTACGTTATTCCGTACTCCATGGGCCCGATCGGTTCTCCGCTCGCTAAAGTTGGTGTTGAGCTGACCGACTCCATCTATGTTGTTCTCAACATGGATATCATGACCCGTATGGGCAAGGCTGCTTTTGAAAACCTTGGCGATACTTCTGACGACTTTGTACGTGGTCTTCATTCCAAAGCGGATGTTGATCCGGAAAATCGTTACATCGTTCACTTCCCGGAGGATAACACCATCTGGTCCATTAACTCCGGTTACGGCGGAAACGTTCTGCTCGGCAAAAAATGCTTCGCGCTCCGTATTGCTTCTTACCAGGGCAAGAACGAGGGCTGGATGGCTGAGCATATGCTCATCCTCGGCATTGAGAATCCGCAGGGCGAGGTAAAATACATCTCTGCTGCGTTCCCGTCTGCTTGCGGTAAGACCAACCTGGCAATGCTCATTCCGCCGAAGGTCTACGCAGACAAAGGCTACAAAGTATGGTGTGTCGGCGATGATATCGCTTGGATGAGACAGGGTGCGGATGGCAGACTGTACGCTATCAACCCGGAGAATGGCTTCTTCGGTGTTGCACCGGGTACCAACGCAAAATCCAACCCGAATGCGCTTGAATCCACCAAGAAGAACACCATCTTCACAAACGTTGCTCTGAACCTTGACACCAACACCGTTTGGTGGGAAGGCCTTGACAAAAATCCGCCGGAGCATGCGCTTGACTGGAAGGGCAATCCGTGGAACGGCAAAGAGTCCACAGAGAAAGGTGCTCATCCGAACAGCCGCTTTACTGCTCCTGCGAAAAACTGCCCGTGCGTCAGCCCGGAATTCGACAACCCGAACGGTGTGCCGATCTCCGCTATGATCTTTGGCGGACGCCGTGCGAAAACTGCTCCGCTGGTTTACCAGTCCTTTGATTGGACCCACGGTGTATTCGTTGGTTCTACCATGGCTTCCGAGACCACCGCTGCTGCGACCGGTGCGGTCGGCGTTGTTCGTCGTGACCCGATGGCGATGCGTCCGTTCTGCGGTTACCACATGGGTGACTACTTCCAGCACTGGCTCGATATGGGCAAGAAGCTGGGCGACAAAGCTCCGAAGATCTTCAACGTCAACTGGTTCCGTACCGATGACGAAGGTCACTTCATCTGGCCGGGCTTTGGTGACAACATGCGTGTCCTGATGTGGATCCTCGACCGTTGCGAAGGCAAAGCGGATGCGGTTGAGACTGCAATCGGTTATGAGCCGAAACCGGAAGACATCAACGTGGAAGGCCTTGAAATCGGCACCGACGTTGTTGCTGACCTGCTCAGCGTTGACAAAGACCTCTGGAAAGAAGAAGCAGAAGGCATTCGTGAGTTCTACAAACAGTTTGGTGACAGACTGCCGAAAGAACTTGCTGATCAGCTGGATGCTCTTGAGGAACGTCTCAACAAATAAGCAGTAATTGCGTTTAATACCGGTACAGCGTTGCTGTACCGGTATTTGTTTTCTTTGAAAGACGAGGAAGGAGTTCTGCTGTGAAAATTGCGATTTTTGGTTACAGCGGCGCAGGCAAATCCACGCTGGCAAAAATACTCTCCGAACATTATCATTGCCAGGCTCTGTTTCTGGATCAGGTCCAGTTTATGCCCGGCTGGAAGGAACGGGACAAAACCGAAGCGCGGCAGATTGTCCAGCGGTTTTTAAATGAAAACCAGAGTTGGGTCATTGAGGGGAATTATCCGTCCTTTTGTCAGGAGGAGCGGCTGGAACAGGCGGACCAGATCATTTGTCTTAAATTTAACCGATTTACCTGTTTTCGGCGTGCTTATCGCCGGTTCTGCAGCAACGAAGGTCAGGTGCGTGACAGCATGGCCCCGGGATGTGAGGAGAAATTTGATTTTGAATTTGCCAAATGGATTCTGCGCGACGGCCGCAACCGCAAATGCAGGCGATATTATCGTGCAATCATCCACCAGTATCCTCAGAAAACAAAGGTGCTCAAAAACCAGAGACAGGTCGATGCTTACCTTTCGGCACTTGGGATCCAGCCCCATCGCTGTAAACCTTAATATGTCAGCCGTTTTTGTTTTTGGCTTTTGCCCGATTTAATGGGTTGACTTTTGTTTTCTGCCACTATCGTTTCCAGACCGTTTACGAAAGCAATAAAAAAGAGGTGCTCTCAATGCACCTCTTTTTTGTTATGCGAGCGCTTTGAGTGTATATCCGTTCGCTCTCATATCGTCAATCAGATCGCCTAAAATTTCGGCGTTATCTTTGGAAACAGCGTGGAGCAGGTAAATCGCTCCTTCGTGTTCAGCCGCGGTGGTTTTTTCAAACGCGGCTTCGGCGCCCATCTGGTTGTCCGGGTCCCAGTCTTCATACGCGTAGCTCCAGAAAACCGATTTATAGCCCAGCTGCTGGGTAAGTGCCAGTGTCTGTTCAGAAAACTCACCCATCGGCGGGCGGAACAGGGTCATTTCATAAGAGAAATTTTCTTTTACATAATCATGCAGCTTTAAAATTTCGTCCGCCGCTTCTTCTACGTCAATCGTGGGCATGGACGGATGGGACCAGCTGTGGTTTCCCACAACGTGCCCTTCCTGAATCATGCGTTTGACTAAATCCGGGTTGCGGTCGCAGTAGTCATATGTTACGAAAAAAACGGCACTAACTTCCTTTTCTTTTAAGGTATCCAGAATTTGCGAAGTATAGCCGTTTTCATATCCTTCGTCAAAGGTCAGGTAGATGTTTTTTTCCTGTTCCCCGATAAAATAGGCGTCGTAATCTCCATAGAGGTCCTGATATTGCAAACAGCCGGTCGGCCGGTTTGTTTCATCCACATTTTTCCCTTGTCCCCAGCATTTTTTGGTGTTGTCCAGACAGGAAAGTGCTTCTACATCGATCTCAGCCGGCTGAGTATTAGCCGGCTGGGAATCGGAATCGGTAGAACTGCTGTGGGATTCGCTGGATTCGCTGGATTTGTCTGAACTTGGCATCATATCGCTCAAGCCGTCGCTGATCTCGTCAGAGATGGTGTCAGAACTGGATGTGCTGCTGTCAATGTTGCCATCCGGGTTGTTACAGCCGGTAAAGCAAAGGCAGAGTGCAAAAATGAAGCCAACGATCAAGAACTTTTTCATAACTTGTGACCTCCAATTTTAGTACGGCATATCTGCCGCATTTTTATTCTGCACTTTTTTGCGTGGATTATGACATTTTTGTAAATTGGAAGGATTTTTTTCTGTTTCTTTCCCATACTACTGAAAAAAGGGGGAAAAAAGATGAAGCAGGATTTTAACATGAAAACCATTTGCGGAAGGGAAATTTTGGATTCGCGCGGCAATCCCACCGTTTGCGCGACGGTGGTGCTGGAAAACGGCGTCAGCGCTTCTGCCGCTGTGCCGTCCGGCGCTTCTACCGGAATGTTTGAAGCGTGTGAACTGCGCGATGGTGACTCCGGGCGTTATCTGGGAAAAGGCGTTCTTAAAGCGGTTTCGCATATCAACAATGAGATTGCGCAGGCGCTCACCGGAAAATGTGTGCTCGACCAGCAGGAAAACGATAACATCATGCTGGCGCTTGACGGAACGGAAAACAAAAAAGCGCTTGGCGCCAATGCGATTCTCGCTGTCTCCCTTGCGATGGCGAAAGCTGGTGCCGCTGCTGTGGAATTGCCGCTCTACCGGTACATCGGCGGTGTTTCGGCAGACCTGTTACCGGTGCCGATGATGAATATCTTAAACGGCGGCGCCCACGCGAAAAACAACATTGACATTCAGGAATTTATGATCATGCCGGTTGGCGCCTGCTGTTTTTCGGAAGGATTGCGGATGTGTGCTGAAATCTTTCATCAGCTTGGTAAAAACCTTGCGGCCGCCGGGCTTTCCACTTCGGTGGGCGATGAGGGCGGTTACGCGCCGAACCTGGAGAGCGACGAACAGGCGATCGGGCTTTTGATGGATGCCATCACCGCTGCGGGATATCAGCCGAATACCGATGTAAAAATCGCGCTGGATGCCGCCGCGAGCGAATGGTATCAGGACGGGCACTACCGTTTCCCGAAAAAAGGCACCCGGATCACACAGGAGGAATTGATATCCTATTTCGCCGACCTTTGCGCCCGTTATCCGATCGTTTCGCTGGAAGACCCACTTGCGGAAGAAGATTTTACCGGGTTTGAAGAAATCACCAAACGAATTGGCGGCAGTACCCAGATCGTCGGAGACGACCTATTTGTTACCAATGTCAAACGGCTCCAGAAAGGGATCGATGCCAAAGCGGGCAACGCGATCCTCATCAAGCCGAACCAAATCGGCTCACTCACCGAAACCATTGCGGCGGTGCGTCTTGCTCAGCAGAACGGGTACCGCGCCGTCATGTCCCACCGGAGCGGTGAAACTGAGGATACCACCATTGCGGACCTTGCCGTTGCGCTCGGGACCGGGCAAATCAAGACCGGGGCGCCGTCACGCAGCGAGCGGGTCGCAAAGTACAATCGTTTGCTTGAAATTGAAGCAGAACTGGGCAGCGGCGCGCGTTATCTCGGTGGAGCCGCATTGGGAAAATAGATTTAAGGCATTTAATGATTGCAGTAAAAAAGCTCCGTCAGAAAAGACGGAGCTTTTTTTCTTTTTCAGTTGGTGTATGAAGGCCGAGGGGTTAAATCGTTGAAATGGTCGGCGCGTTCAGCCCGGCGTCAATAGCACACATAATTCCCGATTTCAGCTAAGAAGATGTTTTCATTCGAAAGGCGCTGTGCGCGATAGGGAGATGCGGGAGCAGAAAGAGAGAGCTCCTTAGAAGGATCGTCTTCGATTGGACAGCGGATGGAAACGGTCGTTCCGTGATACAGCTCGCTTGTGATCATGCAGATTCCGTGATGCGCTTCGACGATTTTTTTCGTTACGGTCAGGCCAAGGCCGTTTCCTACGGTCGTATCGGTCAGAGATGGGTCTGAGAAAAACGGGTCAAATACTTTTGAAAGTTTTTCCGGAGGGATGCCGGTCCCTTTGTCACTGATGGTAATGATGTAGGAATTTTCTGACTTTTTAAAAGAAAACTGAATGGTGTTTCCCGGGCTGGTGAAAACACAGCTGTTATGAATGATGTTGAGCAGCGCAATGCTGAGTTTTGAAAGGTCTGCCATTGTGGTGACCATTTGGTCATCAATGCTGTATTCAAATTCGATTTCAGAGGAAGATAGCAGACGGGAGACATTCTCCGCAAACAGCCGGCAGAATTTATTCATGTAAACCCGTTCTTTTTTCAGGCTGTTTGAGTTGGCTGGGTTTAAAAAGTCGCAGTACGCACCAACGTTTATATTGGTTCGCATAATGCTGTAACAGTTGTAAGCCAGCGCGTTCAGATAAGGCATTTCTTTATACATATTCTTTTGGTCGAATGTATTGGAAAGTACACTGATGATGTTAAAAATGCCAAACATGGCGTTGCGGTAGCTTTGCGAATTGATTGCCTGAAAGGTGTTTATGCCGAATGAGTTTGTTGATACCGGGTCTGTTTGGGTGCAGTAAATGGTTACGATGGCGTATTTCCCGGTTTCGTCAGAGAGCGGCGCGGATGTGAGAACCACCTGGTAATTGCCGGCGTACAAAAAAGACGATTGCCCCGGCTCGCCGTTATGGATGCTCTGGCTGATGGCACGCAGGTCGATGTTGTCAAATACATCGCCCAAATGTAAGGCGGTTTCTTTCTGAAAGCAGGATAAAACGGTTTCACCGGCGGCATTTTTCCAGAGAAGTTCCAGTTCGGCATTGCAGATGAAAACAGCGGATGAAGTTTGTGAATAGAGTGACTGGATGAGAGAGAATAAATGACTAGTAGAATGTTGCTCCATGTTTTTCACCTCCACAAAACGTTTTATGGCCAAAAATGCCATTTTTCGACACAAAACGCATATTTAAATATAATTATATCGAATTTCAGAGCGTTTGTAAACCTTAAATTGATTTTCACAAAGCCTCTCGGTTGAGCAGCTTTGTTTTAAATTTTGAAAAATTTTCATAGAATTGTAGGCTAGACACTTGAAAAGACGAGAAAGATTTGATAAAATAATATCAAAACATATTGGAGGTTAATGAATATGGCTATTAAAGTTGGTATTAATGGTTTCGGCCGTATCGGCCGTCTCGTTTTCCGTGCCGCTGTCAGCCAGCCGGACGTTTACGAGGTTGTTGGTATTAACGATCCGTTCATCGATGTTGATTACATGGTTTACATGACCAAATACGACACCATGCACGGCAAATTTGAGGGTGAAGTTGAAGTTAAAGACGGCAAATTCACCGTTAACGGCAAATCCATCGAAGTTTACGCTTGCATGGATCCGAAAGACATTCCGTGGAAAGACTGCGGCGCTGAGTACGTTGTAGAATCTACCGGTGTTTTCACCACCATGGACAAAGCAAAAGCTCACTTCGAAGGCGGCGCAAAGAAAGTTGTTATTTCCGCTCCTTCCAAAGATGCTCCGATGTTCGTAATGGGTGTTAACAATGACAAATACACCTCTGATATGGATATCGTTTCCAACGCATCCTGCACCACCAACTGCCTGGCTCCGCTTGCAAAAGTTATCAACGATAACTTCGGCATTGTTGATGGCCTCATGACCACCGTTCACTCCACCACCGCTACCCAGAAGACCGTTGACGGTCCTTCCAAGAAAGACTGGAGAGGCGGACGTGCTGCTGCTGGCAACATCATTCCTTCTTCTACTGGTGCTGCAAAAGCGGTTGGTAAAGTTATTCCGGAACTCAACGGCAAACTGACCGGTATGGCGTTCCGCGTTCCGACCCTTGACGTTTCTGTTGTTGACCTTACCGTCAACCTCGCAAAAGCTGCTTCTTATGAAGAGATTTGCGCTGCTGTCAAAGCTGCTTCCGAAGGCCCGATGAAAGGCATCCTCGGTTACACAGAAGACGCTGTTGTTTCTTCTGACTTCCTGACCGATGCGAGAACTTCCATCTTCGACGCTACCGCTGGTATCGCTCTGACCGACAAATTCGTCAAACTCGTTTCCTGGTATGACAACGAGTGGGGCTATTCCAACAAAGTGTTGATGCTCATCAAACACATGTACAGCGTTGACCACAAATAAGAATCTGCTTATTTGAAAAAAGGGAACGGTTAAACCGTTCCCTTTTTGTTTTGAATGAAAGCGGCAAGGAATATATGGTTCATAAACCAAAACCGATATTTTCACGGCTTTTGAATCGTACAGATTTACAACATTGAGTTGCCAAAAAACACTTTTGTTACGATTAAAAGGTGTGTTTTAAGATAAAGATAATATGCAGACGGCAGAGGTTTATTCAAAGGAGAACCGTTTATGACAACGAAAGAAATATACCAGATTGCCATGCGGCAGTCTGCGCTGGAACTGGGCTGCAAAGCGGAAGATTTTCTTCAGCGTGAGAATAAACTTGTTTACTCGGTTTGTTCTGATTCGGCGAGAAGTTATTTGACGCTTCCATTTTTCTGCCAAATCGTTTCTTATGGTTCAAATGCGGTGGCGTCTGTCTCGCCCGCTGTAAGCGGAGATGTTCAGTGGTACCTCGAGCACTATAAGGTGCCCGGCTGCTTTGAGACCCCGAACATCAATGTTCTTGCCCAAAAACTTGCGCCGTATGGTTTTTCGCTTTGCTTTATGGCGGAATATTTTCTGCCGGATGTAGACGCACTTCACCCGCTGTCATGTGATTTCACAATAAAAAAGCTGTATCACGAAGATTTTGCAGAGCTTTATACGCCCGAGTGGAGCAACGCGTTGTCGGCCGCACGGCCGCAGCATGATGTACTTGGAATGGGAGCATACCACAGTGGAAAGCTGATTGGTTTGGCGGGATGTTCGGCGGATTGTGAACAGATGTGGCAGATCGGCATTGATGTGCTGCCGCCTTACCGCCGGAAGGGAGTCGCTTCCGCGTTGACAAGCCGTTTGGCTTTGGAAATACTGGCGCTTGGAAAAGTGCCGTTTTACTGTGCCGCATGGTCAAATCTTTTTTCGGTGCGCAACGCGATTAAAAGCGGTTTTCGCCCCGCATGGATTGAACTCACGGCAAAAGAGCAGGCGTTTGTAGATCGGATGAATCATCCGAATCCGAGCAGCCAAGCAAATTTTTGACGCTTGATATAGAAAGAGCCGGGAACAAGTCCCGGCTCTTCTTGCTTATTTAATCATATAAGCAACGTTTTCCATCACAGTTCCAATGGTTTTCATCGCCTTGCTGGCGCTCTTCTTCATGATTTTACCTTTTGATTTTTTGTGGTTCATCATGTAGGACGCTGTACCAACAACGGCACCGGCAGCAAGTCCTTTTGTCACTGCACTCATCACCTGGTTCATGGGAATCCCTCCTGCAAAAAATATTTATTGAAGCCGCACTCTTATTGTTGCCGTTCTTACGGCAAACATTCCTGCAAGTGTTTTCCAAATCAGGGGATGATTTTTATAAAATGCATTATTTTTTTAAAAAATATAATAAAAAACAGTTTATTTTGCTCAAAGGACTGTTTTGCCCAAAAGAAAGCGAAAATATGTTTATTCAAATTGCCAATTTTCAAAAAAAATACTATAATAATTCTGGAAAAAATGTAGTAAGCAGATGTTTTTCAGGCAAAGGGCAGCCGTTTTGCAAACGGTTGGTCATCTGCTTATAATGAAATAAACGGAGGAAATCAATGTTAAAGAAACAGTCTCTTGTGGCGGCAATTCACGACCTGTCCGGGTTTGGCCGCTGTTCTCTTTCGGTCATCCTGCCTTGTCTTTCCGCTATGGGTGTTCAGGTCTGCGCGGTGCCGACCGCGGTCCTCTCATCCCACACCGGCGGGCTGGGTGAAGTAGAGTTCCGTGACCTGACCGATTACATCCGCCCAGCGCTGGAACATTACAAGCGGCTTGATCTGCCGTTCGACTGCATTTACAGCGGGTTTCTGGGTTCGGAAGAACAGATTTGCCACTGCCTTGAGTTTTTCGCGGCGTTTCCGAATGCCTTCAAGGTGGTCGACCCGGTTATGGGCGACCATGGCAAGGCGTACAAAACCTGCAATGAAAAGCTGCGCGCGCAGATGAAAGAGCTTGTTTCTCATGCTGACCTGATTACTCCGAATATGACCGAGGCATCCATGCTTTTGGGCGAAAGCTATCCCACCGGCCCGGTGACCCAGGGAATGATCAAATCCTGGCTGCTGCGGCTGTGTAAGCTCGGCCCCAAGTTTGTGCTCATCACCGGCGTTGAGATGGCGGACGGTGAGATCGCCAACGTGGGGTATGACAGCGAACGCAGCGCGTTCTGGCGGGTGGACTGCGATTATGTTCCCGCGAGTTATCCCGGCACCGGCGATATTTACGCCAGCGTGATCGTGGGTTCGCTCCTCACGGGTGACAGTTTGCCGATCGCGATGGAACGCGCGACCCGTTTTCTGGAGCTCGCCATCAAAACGACCTTCAGCTACGGGACGGACACCCGTTACGGCGTCATGCTCGAAAGGAATCTTGCCTGGTTGACCCAGCTTCATTCGTTGAAAGGGTATCATTTAATGTAGGAGAGGATTCCAGTTGAGCAGTTCCAAAAAGTTAACCGTATACGACATCGTCATCGTCGGCGTGATGGCCGCCATCATCTTCGCGCTGACCTATTTTGTCCGGCTTGAGATTCCAACACCGGCCGGCCCGACCAACATCAAAATTGCAAACGCATTCATCCTGCTCGCAGGCATCCTGTTCGGCGGACTGCGCGGCGGTTTGGCGGGAGGCATCGGTTCCGCTATTTTCGACCTCATCAACCCGCTTTACATCTCTTCCGCGCCGTTTACCCTCATCAATTTCTTTTTAATGGGTTTTGTCTGTGGCATCATCTGCTGGATTGGTGAACGCCGCGGCAGTCATAAAATGCTGTGGACGGTCGTTGGTTCTGCGGCGGGCGCGCTGACTTATTATATCCTGTACATTTCCAAGAGTGTTTTGGAACTTGTTCTTGCGGGAAGCGATTTCTGGGCGGCGGTTGTCGGCTGTTCCACCAAAATGGTGGCCGGCGGCATCAACATCGTCACTGGTGTGCTGATTGCTTCTCTGCTGGCGCCGGTTCTCAAAACGGCAGTCACCCGGGTGGGTATTTACCAGAAGATCCACCTGCGCTGATGAATCATGTCTGTTTTCCGGATGAGGCGTTTTTCGCCTCATCCGGTTTTTTCTTTTTAAAATGCTGGAAAAAAGGGGAAAAGGGTATTATAATAGCACTGTTTAAACAATACAAAGGGGAAACAGCACAGATGAACATTCGGCAGAATTTCAACCATACCATTGCGGCGAGCTTTACCGGCTCGGCTGTACAGGCAATCATCAACAACTTTGCACCGCTTTTGTTTTTGACCTTCCAGGCTTCCTATGGCATTTCGCTGGACCGCATTGCGCTGCTCGTGACCATTAACTTTGGTGTTCAGCTGTTTGTTGACCTGCTGGCGACCAAATTCGCCGATCTGCTCGGCTATCGCACCTGCATTGTCATCGCGCATATCTGCTCCGCCGCGGGACTCATTGGGCTTGCTGTTCTGCCGGAATTGTTTGCCGATCACTATATCGGGCTGGTTGCGGCGATCGCGATCTACGCCATTGGCGGAGGGCTCATTGAAGTATTGGTCAGCCCCATTGTGGAAGCCTGCCCGACCAAACGCAAAGCGGCTACGATGAGCCTGCTACACTCCTTTTACTGTTGGGGGCATGTGTTTGTCGTTTTGGTCAGCACGGCCTTTTTCTCCCTCGCAGGGATCAATAACTGGAAAATCCTCGCGTTCTGCTGGGCGGTTATCCCGCTCGTTAACACCTTTTATTTTATGCTGGTCCCCATCCGCAGGCCGGTTGGAGAGGCGGAAGGCTTGAGCGTCCGCAAACTGGCCCGCGTGAAGGTGTTCTGGGTGATGCTGCTTCTCATGATGTGTTCCGGCGCCTGTGAGCAGGCTGTCAGCCAGTGGGCCTCTACTTTTGCAGAAGCGGGGCTTGGGGTGACCAAGACCATCGGCGACCTTGCAGGCCCGTGTATGTTCGCGGTGCTCATGGGGCTCGCGCGTGTGTTTTACGCCCGGTTCAGCGAGAAGATCGCGCTGGAGCGGTTCATGTTTTTAAGCGGTGTGCTGTGCGTCATCAGCTATCTGCTCATCTCTCTGGTACCGTCCCCGGTGATCGGGCTGATTGGCTGCGGGCTGTGCGGGCTTTCGGTGGGTATCCTCTGGCCGGGCAGCTTCAGCATCGCCTCCCGTGAGATCCCACTGGGCGGCACGGCTATGTTTGCCCTGCTGGCGCTTGCGGGAGACCTTGGCTGCTCAACGGGCCCGACCTTTGTTGGATTTGTTTCCGGCGCGTTTAACGATAATTTGAAAATCGGCATTCTGGAGGCAATCGTTTTCCCGCTTCTCATGCTGCTCGGATTGTTTTTGTGTGTCATCCTTCACCGGAAAAAAGAGGCAGAGTCGGTTTAACGGTACTGGGAATATAGAAAGCGGTTTTTCGTTCTTTAAAAAGAAAACACCGCCGGGGAAACCGGCGGCAAAATGGAAATAAAATAAGGAGCACGGTTTTATTGTAGCCGGCTTAACTTGCAAAACAGGGCGAACGTTGTCGCCTTGTTTTTTTTTCGGAAATATGGTTTAATGGTAATGGATTTGTCGCCGGTTTGGCATGCCTGAAACCGGGGAAAGGAACGAATATGATCATTATCAACGCGAAAATCCTCACCATGGAAAACGAGGATTATGAAAACGGTTATCTTACCATAAATGACGGGCTGATTTCCGCCATTGGCGATATGAAAGACTGCCCTCTTGTGACAGGGCAGGAGGTCGTGGATGCGGGCGGCGGATTGTTGCTGCCGGGGTTTATCGACGCGCATTCCCACATGGGTATGTGGGAGGATTCGCTCGACTTTGAGGGGGATGACGGCAACGAGGACACCGACCCGGTCACCCCGCAGCTGCGCGCGGTGGACGCCGTCAACCCTATGGACCGCTGCTTTTCGGAAGCGCTGGCGGCAGGCGTTACCACGGTGCTGACCGGTCCGGGAAGCGCCAATCCCATTGGCGGGCTGTGGTGCGCCATGAAAACGTTCGGCCGGCGGATCGACGATATGCTGCTGGAACCGGCAGCCGGTATGAAGTTCGCACTTGGCGAAAACCCAAAAAACGTGTATCACGGGAAAAACCAGACGCCGGTCACCCGCATGGCAACGGCGGCGCTCATCCGGGAACAGCTTGCCAAGGCTAAGCGCTATATGGAAGACAAGCGCCTTGCGGAAGAAGACCATGAAAATTACGATGAACCGGAGTATGACGCGAAGTGTGAAGCGCTGTTACCGGTGCTTGCAGGAAAGATGAAAGCGGTTTTTCACGCACACCGCGCGGACGATATTTTCACCGCTATCCGGTTGGCAAAAGAGTTTCAGCTTGATTACATTCTGGTGCACTGCACCGAAGGGTACCGCATTGCCGACCTGCTGCGGGAAGAACACGCTAAGGTCATTGCCGGGCCCATTTTGTGCGACCGCTCCAAGCCGGAGCTTTCCAGCCTTGATCCGAAAGGCCCCGGCATTTTGTGGAAGGCGGGCGTGCCCTGCGCCATTTGCACCGATCACCCGGTCATCCCCATCCAGTATCTGCCGCTCTGCGCTGCGATCGCGGAAGCGGAGGGGCTTGGCTACCGGGAGGCGCTGGAGGCGATCACCATCCTTCCCGCGCGTCTGTTCGGGCTGGATGACCGCATCGGTTCACTGAAAGTTGGAAAACAGGCGGACGTCGCTTTGTACGATACCGACCCGCTCGGTGTCTGCGCCCGCCCGAAACAGGTCTGGTTGGATGGAAAGAAGGTCATTGGATGAGAGAGCTTGACACCGCACGGATCGCCGAAGCGGTCAAACAACTGTGTATTGAGGCGAACAAACTGCTCCCGTGCAGTCTCGCGGGCAGGATCAAAAGCAGCCGGGAAACCGAGCGTAATCCGCTTGCGAAGGAAATTTTATCCGATTTGGAGCGGAACCTTTCCGCGGCAAAAGAACTGGATATCCCCATCTGTCAGGATACCGGCATGGCGGTCTGCTTTATCGAGGTGGGGCAGGAAGTCTGCCTGACCGGTGAGCCCTACGAGCAGGCGGTCAACCGCGGGGTGCGGGAAGGCTATCTGGAAGGACTGCTGCGCTGCTCCATTGTGGAGGACCCGCTGCGCCGGGTGAACACGGGGGATAACACCCCTGCGGTCATCCACACCCGCATCGTGCCGGGGGACAAGGTCTCCATCATGGTGGCGCCCAAGGGTTTCGGCAGCGAGAATATGAGCAAGAGCCGGATGTTTACTCCCTCTGCCTCTCCGCAGGATATTGTGGATTATGTGGCCGAGTGCGTCCGGGTAGCGGGAAGTAACCCCTGCCCGCCCATCGTGGTCGGCGTGGGAATCGGCGGGGATTTTGAGTACTGCGCCTATCTCTCCAAAAAAGCCCTCTGCCGGGATGTTTCCCTCCGCAATCCAGACCCGTTCTACGCGGAGATGGAAGAGAAGATGCTCTCTCAGATCAACGCGCTGGACATTGGCCCCCAGGGGTTTGGCGGAGACACCACCGCGCTCGCGGTCAACATTGAACAGTACCCGACCCACATTGCCGGGCTGCCGGTGGCGGTCAACATTGGCTGCCACGTCACCCGTCATGCGTCGGTTGTATTATAAGGAAAGAGAACAGTATGAAAGTTACTTTGGTTTGCCCCTGTCTGTTTGGGCTTGAAAGCGTTCTGGCCGGTGAAATCCGGCGGATGGGCGGTCAGCAGGTTACCGTGCAGGACGGCAGGGTCATGTTTGAGGGCGATGAGACGATGATCGCCCGTGCGAATCTTGGATTGCGCACGGCGGAACGGGTGCTCATCCGTTTGGGCGAGTTTCCCGCGCGCACCTTCGACGAGCTGTTTGAAGGGGTCAAGGCGCTGGATTTTGAATCGTTCATCGGTTCGGCGGACGCGTTCCCGGTCAAGGGCTATTCGCTCAACTCGGTGCTCAAAAGCGTGCCGGACTGTCAGAAGATCATCAAAAAAGCGGCAGTGGAGTCATTAAAGCAGGCGTATGGCATCTCCTGGTTCGAGGAGACCGGCCCGGTCCACCAGATCCAGTTTTCGCTGTTTAAGGATGTTGCCACCATCATGCTGGATACCTCCGGCGCGGGGCTTCATAAGCGCGGCTACCGCCAGCAGTCGAACGCCGCGCCGATCAAAGAGACTCTTGCCGCGGGGATGCTCGACCTTGCTCACCTGAAAGCGGACAGCTGTTTCTGCGACCCGTTCTGCGGTTCCGGCACTTTTGTCATTGAAGCGGTGACCAAGGCGCTCAACATCGCACCCGGTTTGAAGCGGGCGTTCGCGGTGGAAAAATGGGGGCTTCTGCCTGCTTCCGTGTTTGAAAGCGAACGTGCGCGTGCGTTTGACCTCATCCGCCGGGATGCGCCGTTTGAGGCTTTCGGTATGGATATTGACCCGCAGGCGGTGGAACTCACCCGCATGAACGCGAAAAAAGCGGGTGTTTCCGGCAGGGTGCGCCTCCAGTGCGCGGACATTGCTTCATTTGAGCTGCCAAAGCCCGGGACCGTGGTGGTGACCAACCCTCCTTACGGCGAACGGATGCTGGAAGTCAAGCAGGCACAGCAGATCTACCGCACCATGGGCGAGCGGTTTACAGGCGGCAATTTTTACATCATTTCACCGGATGAAGAGTTTGAACATTACTTTGGGCGCAAGGCGGTAAAACGCCGCAAACTGTACAACGGCATGCTCCGTTGCCAGTATTACATGTATTATTGACAGCGGATCTGCTGTTGACAGGATCTTTTAAAAAGTGCTATAATTTGACTGCGATCTAGGGGCGCTGCTTCGGCGGCTGAGAGACGGCGTCTTCGCCCGAGTCCCTTTGACCTGATATGGATAATGCCATCGTAGGAAAGATTCGGACGAATAATTACCTGCTTTCGTGTTGGACCGCATGGCTTTCCATGCGGTCTTTTTATTTTCTCAGATACAGAAAGGAGAGGGGTTTATGAACCCGAAAACCCGTAGACTCACTGAAAGCGCGCTGCTCATAGCGCTTGGTACCGTTTTGGCACTGCTGACAAATTACCTGCCGTTTTGAACCTGCCGTACGGTGGTTCCATCACCATTTTTTCCATGGTTCCGCTGGTGCTTATCGCCTTCCGTTTCGGCATGGTGTGGGGCATTTTTTCCGGTGTTGTGTTTGGCCTTTTGCAGATGGCCATTGGCTTGACCACCGGCGTATTCGCAGGGACAGAATTTTATGTGACCGCTTTTTCCATCCTGCTTGATTATCTTGCAGCTTACGCGGTCATCGGCGTTGCGCCGCTGTTTAAAAACAAGATCAGAAATCCGTTTGTCTGTGTAGGGCTTGGGACTTTTATAGCCTGTGTCTGCCGTTACCTGGTCCATCTGGTTTCGGGCGCGCTGCTGTTCGGCTCCTACGCGGAATGGTATTTTACCGAGGGCGGTTTCCCGACCGACGCCGGCGCCGCTATCCTGAGCCAGTTTTCCGGCGATGCACTGTCCTGGATCTACTCGCTGATCTACAACGCAATGTATATGATCCCCGAAACCATCATCACTGTCTTTGGCGCAGTCATGATCATGGCGGTTCCGGCGATCCGCGAAAAAGCGTTTGGCGCCCAGCACTGAAAGTGAATCAACTGAAAAAAGGGAGATGCTTCTCAAAAAGGAGCATCTCTTTTTTGGATTTTCATGTTGTTTTGCGGTGAGACGATGATGCTAAATTACATAAAATCTACCTTTTGGGGATTTTTGTAAAATTTTTCACAAAGTAGAAAAGTCCCTTTGTTCTGCTCGTGATTTATGATATAATTTTACATGAATGAAATTTTCGAATATGGTATTTTCTTCAAACGAAATGAAAGGATATGGGTGTTGAAGACAATGATGAAGTCTCAGACAACGAAACGAAAGGCGAATAAACTCATCAGCTTGCTGCTGAGCGTGGCCTTTGTGGTCAGTTTGTTTCCGCTGACTGCGTTTGCCCTTGAGGGTGATGGCAGTGCGGAAACTCCGTATGAAATCGGCACAGCGGATGAGCTGATGGAATTCGCTCAGAAGGTCAACGGCGGGGATACCGATGCTTACGCTGTGTTGACGGCGGATATCGACCTGCCCAGTCAAACTTGGACCGGTATTGCAACGGGTAATCCCTATACCGGTGTTTTTGACGGAAAAGGCTTTTCCATCAAGAATTTGACCGGGTCCGAAAGTTTGTTCAAATTCAACAACGGAACCATCAAAAATGTACAGCTTGTGGACGTCAACATTGAGCGGGAAGGCGGCAATCTGGGTGCGGTCGTTGGCAAAAACGAAGGCACTGTGTTCAACTGTGTTTCCTCCGGTACCGTGACTGGAACAGGTGGTAATAGCTATTCGGTCGGCGGTCTTGTGGGTTGGAACCATAAGGGCACGATTGCGGGTTGTATGTCTTCCTGCACGGTGTTCGGCAGAACAGCAGGCGGACTGATCGGTTCCAGTTACGGCGGCGGAGACGCGATAGCCTGCGTCTATATGGGCACCTGCTTAAATCCCATAGAAGGTGACATCAAATACACGACAAGGACGGATGTCTTTTATCGTTCATCCGACGGCAGCTGGGAAAATCAAAACAAAGTGCCGGTGGAAGCTGAGACCGTTTTTTCGATCGTTAACCGGTATATCAAAGAGAATGGCGGCAGCATATTGTTTAACCCGGACGGCACGACCTATCCGGCTGCTTCTTTGACCTTTTATGATTATGACGAAGATACAAACAGCTTGGTCTGGAGTTATACCGAAGAGCCGTATATTGTGTTGACGGAGGAATATCTGAACACGAACAACAACACCCTTTCTGCCGGATGGTATCTGGTGACCGGTGAGCTTGCTACAAACAGCCGTGTTGTTGTGAGCGGTGACGTTCGTCTTGTTTTAGCGGACGCGGCGGATTTTAAAGCAAACGCCGGTATTGATGTGCCCGGCAGCAGCAGCTTTACCGTTTATGCCCAGTCGGCAAATGAGAGTCAAATGGGCAGTCTGACCGCAACGGCAGCAGACGAAACGGGCAACGCTGGAATTGGCAGCAGCGGAAGACAAACGGCCGGAGCAATCACCGTAAACGGCGGTAGGGTCACGGCAACCGGCGGTAGCCGCAGTGAGACAGTTTTCTTCCGGGAGCTCCTTTCCCCGAGGATATGATATACACCGGCGCAGGCATTGGCGGCGGAGAAAAGTCCAGCTGCAGCACCATCACCATCAATGGTGGTATTGTAACAGCTTCCGTCAAAGGCGGCGGCTATTGGAATGAGTGCAATTCCGCAGCAATCGGCAACGGCGGTCAGAACAGAGGGGATCGGGATTACGATGTAACGACCGTCGGTACCATTGTTATTAATGGTGGCAGCGTTAACGCTACAGGTATGTGGTGGGGTGCCGGCATCGGCGGCGGTGATGAGATGCCCATTGCATCGATAACGATTAACGGCGGTATAGTGAGAGCCGAAAGTGATAGTTCTGCCGGAATCGGCAACGGCGGAGCCGGAGACGGGGGTACCATCACCATCACCGGAGGCACAATCAACGCTGTCAGTGAATCGGCCTGTGGAATCGGCGGCGGATATATATCGGATATTGAAAAAGTTGTTATTACCGGCGGAGACATTACAGCCACCAGTGACCGCGGCGCCGGGATCGGAAGCTGCGCCTATCAAACAACAGCCGAAGTGACCATCAGCGGCGGTAGGGTGACGGCGACCAGCAACAAGGGCGATGGTATTGGCATGGGAGATATTTTCCGGGATGATCTGGTGGATTTCTCCACCGGAACGAATGGTGACGCAGTGATTTTCGCATCCTCTATCGCTGACCAGACCGGCAAGGATAGCTGGAGCGGTCTCATCTTTGAAGGAAACGACGGTAAGATTTACGGCACAGGCTATACGGTGGATGAAGACCTGACCATTCCCGCGGACAAAACGCTCACCATTGAAAGCGGCAAGACCCTCACGGTAGCAGACGGCGTGACCCTGACCAATAATGGTGCCATTCACGTAAATCAGGGCGGAGCCTATTCCGGAACAGCACCTTCCGGGAACAGCATCGCTTATCAGGTTCGCTGGGATACGGATGACGATGGCGCGGTAGATGACACGACCTATGTGCCCATCGGTCAGACCCCCAGCCATGCGAACGGCGAGAAAGCTTCTACCGTGGAGAATGTCTACGTTTTCTCCGGTTGGAACCCGGAACCGACTGCTCTGACTGAAACGAATCTTTTCCCGGTCTATACCGCCCAGTTTACGGAGTTACCGCAGCTCTATGAGGTTACCCTGCCCACCGGTGAGGGATTTACAGTGAAGTATGACGACCCCCCTGCTGCAGTGGAATATGGTGACTCCTTCACGTTTACTGTAAACATGGAAAAAGGCTATTTTGCTGGAGAGAACTTTGCGGTAAAGGCAGATGGCAAACAACTTACCCCGAATGCAGACGGCAGTTATACAGTGAAGGTATCCGGCAACGTGACCATTACGGTGGAAGGCATTGAACAGGATGCTGTCATGCCGGTCATTTCCGGTGTAACAGACGGCGGTACTTATTATGTGACCCAGAGCGTCACCGTAACAGATGACCATCTTCAGTCCGTAACGCTCAACGGCGTGCCGGTGACAAATGGTAGAGCATTCACTTTGGAAGGGAACAAGAGCGAGACTTACACGATCGTTGCCATCGATCAGGCAGGCAATGGAACAAGTTGTACGGTGACCATGAAGCCGGTTTCTGCCCTTGCGCAGCCGATCGAAGGGCTGACCCTTGACAACGTGACCTCTGCGCACAAAGCGGATATTGAGGCGGTGAAAGCACAAGTGGCGGCAGTGGATACCGCATCCGCCACAGAAGCGGAAAAGGCGGCTCTGCGGGAGATCACAGACACATGCGACACGCTCCTTGAGCGGCTTGAGCAAACATCTCAGGCAGGTAACGGTGAGATGGCCGATAAGGTGGAAGGCATTACGCCCGATACGGTAAAACCGGAGGATAAGGATGACCTGCTCGCCGCGAAAGAAGAGCTGGAAGAGGCGCTGGAAAACTTCGGTGACAACTACACCCAAGAGGAAAAAGGTGCTCTGGAAGAGAAGCTGGAGCAGATCAACAGCGCTCTTGACAGCATTGAAAAGGTAGAAAAGCTGGAGAGCGACATTGCCGCACTGCCTGAAACCGCAGAGCCGGACGATTTGGAAACGGAAGCGCTTATCAATGCGGTGAAGGAGCAGTATGATGCGCTGACCGAACATGAGAAATCCATGGTTTCGGAGCAGATGAAGCAGAAGCTGGAAGTGCTCATTGCTGATTTGACCGATTACCGGGTCGTTGACGGAAACGGTGGCCGGTGGACAGTCGGCTCCGGCGAAAGCCTGACCTTTACAGCAAACGGCGCGGCCGCTAAATTTACCGGCCTTATGGTGGATGGTGTGGCTGTTGACGCTGATCATTACACGGTGAGAGCAGGCAGTACGATCGTTACCCTCAAAGCGGAATATCTGAACGTCCTTTCGGCGGGCAAACACACACTGACGATTCTGTACGCGGACGGTGAGGCAATAGGTGAGTTCGTGATCCTTGCCCAAAATACGGACGGTGGAGATACAGAAAATGAAACGACTGAAAACGGGCCTGTGACCGGTGACGGCACAGCGAGCGCCGCTCTTTGGTGCGTGTTCGCGTTTGCGGGCGTTCTGACCGTATTGTGTTACGGTATTAAGAAACAATACAACCGGTAAGCCGGACTATTTTTCCAAAGCCTGCGGATTTTCCGCGGGCTTTGTTTTTACGGAGCGGAGAAGAGCGGCAGGCGTTTTGAAGAGAAAAACAGTCACTTGTGCTTTTTGCCGGTTTTAAACCAAGGAAACGAAATCATTTGTACGATCTGTGTAAAGATTTTTGCTTGACAGACGGAGCGCGGTATTGTATAATATCAACTGTAAAGAAAAACCCTTTACATTTTAGGCGGTGAGAGTTTGAAAGGGAAAGACCTGCACATTGCGGTTTTGTTTGATTTTTACGGCGCAATGTTAACTGAAAAGCAGAAAGACGTGATCGACCTTTATTATAACGAGGACCTTTCTCTTGCGGAGATCGCGGAGCATGAAGGCATCTCCCGCCAGGGCGTGCGAGACAACATCAAGCGCGGTGAAGCCTATCTGCTGGAACTGGAAGAAAAGCTCCGTTTCGCAGAAAATTACCATCGTCTGGTGGCAATGCTCGACCGGGTGGATGAACTCGCCGTGCAGATCTACAGCGTCAACGAAAAACATGTTTATGACAGCCGGATCAAGGCGCTTTCGTCTGAGATCCATCGTGTGGTTGAAGAATACAAAACCGAAGAGGAGGAAGGCTGATGGCGTTTGAAGGGCTTTCTGAAAAACTGAATGCGGCGTTTAAGAAACTGCGCTCAAAAGGCAAGCTCAGCGAAAGCGACGTCAAAGAAGCCATGCGGGAAGTTCGCCTCGCTCTGCTGGAGGCTGACGTCAGCTACAAGGTCGTTAAGGATTTTGTGGCAAAGGTCAGTGAACGAGCGGTCGGCGAAGAGGTTTTAAAAAGCTTAACGCCTGCACAGCAGGTGATCAAAATTGTAAACGAAGAGTTGTGCGCGCTCATGGGCGGCGAGGAAAACCGCATTCGGTTTCCTTCCAAAGGCCCTTGCGTGATCATGATGGCTGGTTTGCAGGGTGCCGGTAAAACCACCCATGCTGCAAAACTGGCGCTTCACTTTAAGTCACAGGGCAGGCGGCCGCTTCTGGTTGCGTGTGACGTTTACCGTCCGGCGGCGATTGAACAGCTCAAGGTGGTGGGCGGCCAAGCCGGCGTCGCTGTTTTTGAGGAAGGGCAGGGCAAGCCGGTTGAGATCGCGAAACACGCGCTGGCGCATGCGAGAGATTACGGCCACGATGTGGTCATCATTGATACCGCGGGCCGGTTGCATATCGACGAGGCCCTCATGCAGGAGCTTGCCGATGTGAAACAGGCGGTTCAGCCGAATGAGATCCTTCTGGTCATCGACGCGATGACCGGTCAGGACGCTGTTAACGTGGCGAAATCCTTTAACGATCAGCTTGAGATCAGCGGCGTCATTCTCACCAAGCTGGATGGCGATACAAGAGGCGGCGCGGCGCTTTCCGTTCTGGCGGTGACCGGGAAATCGGTCAAATTCGTGGGTACCGGCGAAAAGCTGGAAGACCTTGAAATTTTTTACCCGGAGCGGATGGCATCCCGAATCCTTGGCATGGGCGATGTGCTCACCCTCATTGAAAAGGCGCAGAACAGCATTGATGAGGATCAGGCCAAGCAGCTCGCTCAAAAGATGAAAGAAAACAGCTTCGATTTAAACGACCTGCTGGATCAGTTAAAGCAGATTCAGAAAATGGGACCGCTCAAACAGGTTTTGGGCATGATCCCGGGGGTCGGAAGTCAGCTTAAGGACGCGGATGTGGACGACAGCCAGCTGACCCGCGTGGAAGCGCTCATCTACTCGATGACGCCTGCCGAACGGGCAAAACCGTCCATCATCAACCCAAGCCGGAAACGCCGGATCGCGGCGGGAAGCGGCATGAAGGTAGAGGACGTCAACCGCCTGCTCCGCCAGTTTGAACAGATGCAGAAGCTGATGAAGCAATTCGGGCGCGGAGGCAAAAAAGGCCGCCGCCGGATGGGCATGGGAATGCCGCCGATGGGTGGTATGCCTCCCATGGGAATGTAACACCGCTTTATTAAGACCTTTGTCTTGATAGATAATAAAAAATTTACAGGAGGTGACAGTTGTGGCTGTTAAAATTAGACTTCGTCGTATGGGCGCGAAAAAAGCCCCGTTCTACCGCATCGTTGTAGCAGATTCCAGATATCCGCGTGACGGCCGTTTCATTGAGGAGATTGGTTATTACGATCCGACCAAAGAACCGTCTGTTGTAAAGGTGGATGCTGACAAGGCGAAAGCTTGGATCGCAAACGGCGCTCAGCCGACCGATACGGTCAAAAAGATTTTGAAAGACAACGGCGCACTTTAATCCGAGGAGACGTACATGAAAGATTTACTTGTTGCGATCGCTTCCGGTTTGGTGGAAGACAAAGACGCAGTCAGCGTTGTTGTGGATGAACCGAACGAGGAAGGCGTGGTGGTGTACCACCTGCATGTTGCTCCGGACGACATGGGAAGGGTAATTGGAAAGCAGGGCCGTATTGCGAAAGCTCTCCGCATTGTGATGCGCGCCGGTGCAAACCGCATTAACCAGAAGATCATGGTCGAAATTGATTAAGGCCCATCAGCCCCTTCTTGAAAAAGTAGGGGCTGAATTTCTATCTTGACAATACCGCCGGAAACGGCGTTATCATAGTACCGGGAGGGAAACCGATGAAAAAGCAGTACCTTGAGATCGGGCAGATCGTCACCACCCACGGGGTGATGGGCGAGGTCCGTGTAAAACCCTGGTGCGACAGCCCGGAGCTTCTCTGCGAATTTGACCGCCTGTTTTTTGACGGCGGAAAAACCGCTGTGGGAGTGGAGCGCGCCAGAGTCCACAAAAATGTGGTCATATTAAAGCTGGAGGGCATCAACACCATGGATGACGCGCAGAAACTGCGCAACCGGGTGCTTTATTGTTCGAGGGATGATTTTGAGCTGGACGAAGGCACCTACTTCATCCAGGACCTGCTCGGCCTGCGGGTGGAGGATGCTGACACCGCTGAGGTGTACGGCGAGCTGTGCGACGTCACCCAGACCGGTGCGAACGATGTTTACCACATCCGCCGGGAGAATGGAAGCGTTGTGCTCATTCCTGCCATTCCGGATGTGATCGTAAAAACCGACGTGGACGGCGGCGTGATGCTCATCCGTCCGCTCAAAGGATTGTTTGATGATGAGAATTGACATTCTGACCCTGTTCCCTGAAATGTGCGAAGCGGTCTTGAACGAAAGCATTGTCGGCCGTGCCCGGAAAAACGGTCTGGTGGAGCTTTACTGCCATAACATCCGGGATTATACGCTGGACAAGCACAACCGGGTGGATGACACCCCTTACGGCGGCGGAAAAGGGATGGTCATGCAGGCGGAACCCATCTTCCGCTGTTATCAGGCGGTGACGGCGGATTGCACCCAAAAGCCGCTGACCATTTACCTTTCTCCGCAGGGCAGGGTGCTCACCCAGCAGATGGCTGTTGATTTTTCACAAAAAGAACACCTGGTGTTGCTGTGCGGCCATTATGAAGGGGTGGACGAACGGGTGCTGGAAGAGATCGTCGACCTGGAAGTTTCCATTGGTGACTATGTTCTCACCGGCGGCGAGCTGCCCGCGCTGGTGTTGACCGATACGGTCGTCCGTTTGTGCAAAGGCGTTTTGGCGGATGACATCTGTTTTGAGGAGGAAAGCCATTTCAATGGGCTTTTGGAATATCCGCAGTATACAAGGCCGGAAACGTGGAACAATAGAACTGTTCCTCCGGTGCTGCTCAGCGGCCATCACGCAAACATTGAAAAATGGCGGGCCGAACAGAGCCTTCTGCGGACAAAGGAAAAGCGCCCGGACCTGTATGAAGCCTATCAAAACCGGCAATCGGGCAAATAGGTTAAAATTCTGGTATGCTCTTGAAGGTTGTTACTAAAAATGTGGAGAGCTACATGGTGATTCTGCACAAACACCGGATTTTTCCAGTGACCTTTTATGAGCTAAAAGCAGAAAAATCCTAAAAATAACCGCTTTTCCAAAAAGACAAGTTGACGGTGGCGGTTTCCTTGCTTATAATAATTAATGTTTGAGAGTGCTTTGGGGATATTATTTCATTTGGAGGTTTACACAATGTACGTAAAAGAGGTACAAGTACAGAATCAAGTTGGTCTGCATGCTCGTCCGGCTACATTTTTTATCCAGAGAGCCAATGAGTTCAAGTCTTCTGTCTGGGTCGAAAAGGAAGAGCGCAGGGTAAATGCAAAAAGCCTTCTTGGGGTTCTTTCCCTTGGTATTGTCGGCGGTACAGGCATTAAAATCATTGCTGACGGCGCAGACGAAAAAGAAGCGGTTGATGAGCTGGTTAAGCTCGTTGAGTCCGGCTTTGCTGAATAAGCGTTTTTCTTTTACTCCACATATAAATTGATTTTCTCCGGTTCTGCAAGGAACCGGATTTTTTTCTTTCTTTTTGCGGTTGTATTTTGGAAACAGCGCAGGATGTGGTACAATAGTCTTTGGAATGTGAGACACTGATTGGCAGGAGGATGGAAATGATCGACAATCCCAGGCTTCCATACCTGAAAAACCGGGTGAGCAATCTTTCGCTGGAACCCGGTGTATATTTGATGAAAGACAAATCCGGCGAGATCATCTATGTCGGGAAGGCAAAATCCTTAAAAAAACGGGTGAGCAGCTATTTCCGCGATTTGGCGAACCACAATGAAAAGGTCCGCAAAATGGTTTCGCATGTTTATGATTTTGATTATATTGTGACCGACAGCGAGTTTGAGGCGCTGGTGCTGGAGTGCAGCCTCATCAAGCAGCATTCCCCTAAGTACAACATCCTGCTCAAAGATGACAAGGGTTACCATTATGTGCTTGTTTCGGACGGGGATTACCCCAAAATCACTGCGGAAAAGCAGCAGACAGGCGGTGGAAAATACATCGGGCCGTACACCAGTTCGTTTGCGGTGAAACAGTCGGTGGATGAGGCGAACCGTGTATTTATGCTGCCCACCTGTACCCGGAAATTTCCGCAGGAATTTCGAAAATCCCGCCCCTGCTTAAATTATTACATCAAACAGTGCATGGGCGTCTGCCGTGGGAGGATCTCTTCCAAAGAATACTGCGAGGTGGTCAACGAGGCGGTGGACTACATTATGGGCGGCAGTGTGCAGTCGGTAGAGAAACTCACCCAGCAGATGGAAGAGGCTTCCGAAGCGCTGGATTTTGAGCGGGCGGCCCGGCTGCGGGACCGCATCCGCGCCATTCAGAAGGTGGCGGAGTCGCAGAAGATCATCCGCTCGGATGAGGCGGAGCAGGATATCATCGCCTTTGCCGCCGGCGAAGGGACGATCTGCGGTGTTGTGGTCAAGTTCCGCGGCGGTCGTCTGGTGGATAAAGACACCCACCTGTTTGCGGACGAAGGGGATGTGGCTGATGTGCGGCGGGAGTTTTTGTCGCGGTACTATCTGGAACGGGAAGTTCCAAAGGTGATCGCGGTGGATCAGCTGCCGGAGGACGCCGACCTCATCCTCGACCTGCTTGAGCAGCGCGCGGGGAAAAAGGTGAAACTGTATGTCCCGCAAAGGGGCGAACAGAAAAAACTGCTGGAGATGGCTTACCGCAACGCGACCGAACAGCTTTCCCAGAAGCTTTCCTACACCGCGAAGGAGATCGCCGCGCTGGATGAGCTTGGCACCCTGCTGGGCCTTCCGTCCACCCCGAATTACATTGAATCCTACGACATTTCCAACCTTGGCGACAGCGGCGTTGTGGCCGGGATGGTGGTGTTTGAAAACGCGCAGCCGCTGCGGAGCGCCTACCGGAAATTTTCGATGAAAGAGGTTGTCGGCCAGAACGACTACGCCTGTATGCAGGAGGTCATCCGCCGGCGGTTTAACCGCTATTTTGAGCAGAAAGACACCGGAAAAGGGTTTGGAAGGATGCCCGACCTCATCCTGCTCGATGGTGGCAAGGGCCATGTTTCAGCGGTGGAACAGGTGCTTCGGGAAATGGATATCCAGGTTCCGCTGTTCGGCATGGTCAAGGATGACCGCCACCGAACCCGTGCCATCGCGGTGAGCGGCGGGGAGATCGCTATCACTACCTTCAAATCCGCGTTCCGTTTGGTTTCCTCCATTCAGGATGAGGTGCACCGCTTTGCCATCTCTTACCAGAAGACCGTGCGGAAAAAGAACACCTTTTCCATGCGGCTGACCGAGTTTGAGGGAATCGGCCCCAAAAAAGCGGAAAAACTGTTAAAGACATTCAAAACTAAAACAGCCATGCAGCAGGCGAGCGTGGAAGAACTTGCCAAAGTAGTCTCCATGCCGCCCGAAAAAGCACAGCGGCTGAAGGAATTTTTGCAGACGATTTAAACAGGGAGGTTTTTTATGGTTACCTGTGAACAGGTTCGCGACAACGAAGAGATCAAAACCTATATTCAGGTGGCGGACGACGCGCTTCGGGTGATTGGCTATACCGAGCACAGCTTTGCGCATGTGGGATACGCCGCGGCTCAGGCACGCAAGATCCTTACAACGCTCGGCTATCCTCAGCGGGAAACGGAACTCGCTTGGATCGCGGGCTATATGCACGACATCGGTAACGTGGTCAACCGGGTCAACCACGCGCACAGCGGCGCTCTGATGAGTTTCCGCCTGCTCGATAAAATGGGAATGCCGGCACGGGAAGTCGCTGCTGTGACCAGCGCCATCGGCAACCATGACGAAGGCACAGCGTTTCCGGTCAGCCCGATCGCCGCGGCGCTCATTCTGGCGGACAAGTGTGACGTGCGCCGTTCCCGGGTGCGGAACACCGATATCCCCAGCTTTGACATCCACGACCGGGTCAACTACGCGGTGGAGCGTTCGACCCTTTCGATGCCGGAAAACGGGATCGTTCGGCTGGATCTGGCGATTGACAGTACCATCTCTCCGGTGCTCAACTACTTTGAGATCTTCATGGAGCGAATGCTTCTTTGCACCAAAGCGGCAGACGCGCTTTCCTGCAAATTTGAGCTGATCATCAATGGGCAGAAAATCATTTGATTTGACAAAGATTTTATAAAAAAGGTATTGACAAATTATACTTAAGTGGTATAATTTAATCAAGATAAGAGAAGAAACAATCAATTACATTGATTTTTATGGAGGAATGAAAGATGAAAAAATTTGTTTGCTCTGTTTGCGGTTATGTTCATGAAGGCGACGCTGCTCCGGAATTCTGCCCGATCTGTAAAGCTCCGGCTTCCAAATTCGTTGAGCAGAAAGAGGGCCTTTCCTGGGCGGATGAGCACAGAATCGGTGTTGCGAAAGACGTTGATCCGGAAATTGTTGCCGGCCTGAAAATGAACTTTGAGGGTGAGTGCACCGAGGTTGGCATGTACCTTGCTATGGCTCGCGTTGCACACCGTGAAGGTTATCCGGAAATCGGCCTTTACTGGGAGAAAGCAGCTTACGAAGAGGCAGAGCATGCTGCTAAATTTGCAGAGCTCCTCGGCGAAGTTGTGACCGACTCCACCAAGAAAAACCTTGAGATGCGTGTTGCTGCTGAAAACGGCGCTTGCGCTGGTAAAAAAGAGCTTGCTGCAAAAGCGAAAGAGCTCGGCCTGGATGCAATCCACGACACCGTTCACGAGATGGCGAAAGACGAAGCTCGCCACGGCTGCGCGTTTGCTGGCCTGCTCAACCGTTACTTCGGCAAATAAGAAACGGCTTGAATCTTACCAAAGGATATGCTATCGTTTTGATGGCATATCCTTTTTTTATTTTTACAGGCGGGTGATGAAATGAAAATGGGACGAAAATGGCTTGTTCTGCTTGTTCCGCTGATCGTTTTGCTGTGTGCTCCCGGCTTTTATTTTCTTTGGTACAACGGGGTCTTCGTTTCGGCGAATTCCGCGAATGTTTTTATGGAGGGTTTGGAGTTCGATGGCAAGTTGTATCGTGGGGCTTCCGGTGAACATTACACAGAAGGCAGAACGATTGGAAAAGACGGGAACTGGAAGATTAAAGAAATCAAAGAAGACCCTTCGCACACATTTATTGTCGCCCGTTCTTTTTTGGACCAGAGACTTTATGTTTTAGAAGATTACACAATACCCACCAGCGGTACTGTTACAAAAGCCTATTGGAACTTTAAAGAGATAACTGATGAATCCTTTTTAGAAACGATCAGCAAGCTCAACGCTGAAAAGAAAACGACCTTTACCTTTGAGACCGAAGCCATTTTTCTACTGACTGATCATCAAAAGATGAGAAGAATCTATCTCGCTTATGAAAACTGCCCCATCGCCACTGTGTATGAAGGCTATTTAGGGGTGATGGACGGAAGATGGGCCATCACGACGAACAGCGAGGAGATGGGGCTTGTGGAATGCTATGAAATACCGGAAAAGTATGTGGCCACTTTGGAACCGTATTTTGATTGATCCGGCGGAAGCCGTTTGCAGGTGCTGCGGTGATCTGTGCGTTTTTTCAAAAAAAGTGTTGTGAAAGCCAAAGATTTCAGCTGACAACCCCGCCCAGAAGGTTGATTGGCTGGTTCTTGTGTGCTTTATATTGTTTTTCTAATATTTATAACAAAACTTTGTGCAATTTGTTCTGCGATTTGTCAAAGAATGGCTGAAAAAGAAGTATAGCAGTGCTATCAAAAAAGAATATTTTGTCAGTTGATGCAATTTTTTGTCATGTTGACTAAAAATTTTCCATCAAAACCTGTGTGATTTAACAAATTGCAAAAAATGTACTTGACGAAACATTTTGAAAAGGGTATAATACAAACAATCCTTAGAGCATCGGAGTGGTTGGATGTGCCCGGTCCGGCAAAAAGAACAGGCATTGTCAAATGAGTCGGATCCTTTTTTGCTGGAACGCATTGCGGGGGGCGATGAGGAAGCCACCGCGGTTTTGATCGCGCGTTATCTGGGTGTCATTCAAAAGATTGCTGCCCGTTTTTGCGCGGTCGGCATCGAGCGGGAGGATTTTGTGCAGGAAGGGCTGATCGCTCTTTTGTGCGCGATACGTACCTACTCTTCTGAAAAGGGCTGCAGCTTTAACACATACGTTCGTGTGTGCGCGCTCAACCGCATGAAAACGGCGGCGGAGCGGGTGCAGACAGGCCGTTATACTGCTGTTTCCAATGCTGTTGGGTTGGAGCAGGCGGAAAATCTGCCGTCGGACAGAAGAGAAAACCCGGAAGAGCTGGTGATCGCTCAGGAAACGCTTGACTGGTACGCGAATGAGGTCGGCGGTCTGCTTTCCGAACGGGAACGGGGCGTGTTTTTGCTTTATCTGGAAGGGTATGAACCGGCGCAAATCGCGTATATGCTGGAAGTTTCCGCTAAAGCGGTGTACAATGCGCTCGGCCGTGTGAGGAAAAAGCTCAAGCAGGCTTACTCAAAGCGTGAATGGTAAAATAATAAGGTCTGTTAGCTTAAAAAAAGCGTTGGAGACAAAGAAGCCGGTGTGATTCCGGCGCGGGCCAAAAATATTTCCTTTAGGAGAGTTCAAAATGTATCAAGACAAAACCCTTACTTGCAAAGAATGTGGCGCGGAATTTGTATTTACTGCTGGTGAGCAGGAGTTCTACGCAGAAAAAGGCTTCGTGAACGAGCCGCAGAGATGCAAAGCTTGCCGTGATGCGCGCAAGAACGCTGCAAGACAGGAACGCGAGATGTTTACTGCTGTTTGCGCTTCCTGCGGCGGCGAGGCAAAGGTTCCGTTCCAGCCGCGTGAGGACCGCCCGGTTTACTGCAGCGAGTGCTACGCAAAAATGAGACAGGAATAATAATCCTCTCATTCTGCTCATGGCCAGCCGGTTTTTAAAGGCAAGGAGTTTGTTTTGATTGTTTCGATACGTCAGCAGTTCGAGCATTTATTTTCTGGCGACATAATGAAAGCAGATAAGGCGGCAGATTGTTCTGCCGCCTTTCTTTCTGCCTGTGCGGGCATGGCCTTGCCGGAGCCATTGCGGCGATTGGGCCGCGTGGTGTGGCAGGCCGCACTTGCCCAAAAGGCCGAGCATCGTCTGCCATGGCAATGCATACGGCGGGGTGAAACCGTTGCGTATTCAGCCGCATCTGGGCGGCCATGAGGCTGTCGTCGTTTAACGTTTATGTAACCTTGTTCGGGCAAGCAGGGCAAGGGAGACAACTCCTTTCCGGCTTTCCGAAAAAGAAGCAGAATAATCTGTGAAAAAGGGGAAAAACACTCTTGCATTCCCATAGGAAAGCCGATATAATACACATAGAATCAAACAAAAATGGAGGAATTGGCATGGTAGTCACCAAAGACAGCATCATTGGCGATATTTTAGATTTTGACCGTACAACGGCGGAATATTTTTTAGACATTGGCATGCACTGCCTCGGCTGCCCGTCTTCCCGCGGGGAAACGATTGAACAGGCGTGTATGGTACACGGGAACGACTGTGATGAACTGGTCCGCAAATTAAACGAGCATCTTGCTGGGAAATAAGCCGGAACCATTTTCAGGTGTGTGAGGCAACTGCCCACACACCTTTTTTTCGCACAAAATAAATTAATCGTGTAGCGGGTGGTTTGTGCTATGAAACACTTCATGCAGCGTACCGTTGCTTTTTTGGAAAACACTCTTGGATTAAACTACTTAAGCGTCAACTTCAAAAAATTCTCTGCCATGCACTGTTGCTACAACCTGTTTCAGGGTATGGTCGGCGTTTATATTACCACCTTGCTGATGCGTGTTTCCGGGGATGGGAACATTGTAAAGTGGTACAACATCATCAACTACCTGTTTACCGGGTTCATGATGCCGGTTGGTGTATTCGTTATGCGGAAATACACGACTAACCTGGTCACCCGAATCGGCATTGTGGGATTTATCGTTGTTTATGCCATCCTTCTCATCAATATGGATTTTGCCGATACACTCATGCCGCTTCTTGCGGTTTTAAACGGAACGGCGAGCGCGTTTTACTGGCTGACCTACTCGTCTTATGTTTCTGCGTTCACGGTGGATAACCGGCGGGACGTCGCCCTGGCGTTTATTGGGTTTGTCAACGGCATCATCACCCTCATCATGCCGGCGCTGACGGGCGTCATCATTGAGAAAATCGGCGGTTACCTGGGGTATATCGTTGTATTCAGCCTTTCTTTCCTGGTCGCCGGCGTTACCATCCTGCTCTCTTTCCGTCTGCCGAAGCATATCAATCCGCAAAAAAACAGAGAGACATATTTCAAAAAAGCGCTGCGCAACGTTTTTGTGGACGGATGCTGGCGCTGCGGCATGCTAACCGAGACGATACGTGGTTTCCGCGACGGCGCTTTTGCCTTTTTGCTCAATCTTCTTTTGTTTGAAACGGTGGAAAGCGAGTCGATCGTTGGGCTTAATACGCTGCTTGTCGGAATCGGCACCATCCTTTCGTTTTATGTGGTCGGTAAGGTGGTCAATCCGCGCAATCGCGTCAAGTCTATGCTGGTGGCGACCATCGTTCTGTTGGTGGCGGCTATCCCGCTCGCGTTCGTGTTGAACCCGGTCACCATCATTGCGTTTGCGTTTGTCAACGCCTTTTTCTCGACTTTTATCGCGAATCCTGCCGGCAGTGTCGTGTTCCTGCTGGTTCAGAAAAAATCCGAGCGTGAATCCCGCGAAGAGTATTTTTCCATTAAGGATATGTTCCTTGCGGTGGGCCGCATCATCGGCATCCTGCTGCTGATGGTCTTTCCGGAAGGCCAGATGGGCTATGTTGCCGGAATCATCGCGCTGACTGTGACACAGTTTGTGGTGGCGGGAATGAGCCACCACACATTGAACCTGCTTTCTAAAATCCCCGAGGAGGAACCTGCTCTTGAACAGACCGCTCAAACTGAATAAACGGCTGACGGCGGCTGCGGAACAGGTCCGTCCCGGCGCGGTAGCGGCAGACATTGGCACCGACCACGGTTACCTTGCCTGCGCGCTGGTTTTGTCCGGACGATGCCGGAAGGTGTATGCGTCTGACCTAAACCGTGAACCGCTTGAGCGGGCGGAGGCGACCATCGCGGCGTATGGGCTGAAAGAAGCCGTTATCCCGCTGTTGTCGGATGGTGTCCAAAACCTTCCGGCAGAGGAGGTCACCGACTTTGTCATCGCCGGGATGGGCGGGGACCTGATTGGCTCCATCCTGATGGATGAACGGCTGTATGACCCAGCCAAACGGTTCATCCTGCAGCCGATGACCAAAGCGGATGTTCTACGCCGCACCCTGTACCGAAACGGGTTCGCCCTTACAGAAGAGTCTGCTGTGCAGGACGCGCGGTTCATTTATTCGGTCATGACGGCGGTTTATACCGGAAACAAAACGGAGGTCGACGAATGGTTCGCGCGCACCGGCCGGCTGGCGATGGCCCCTTTTTCGGGGGATAACCGCCTTTACCTGCTGCACGAGCTGGAGCGGGTGGAAAAGCAGCTTTCCGGGCTGCTGCGCGCCGAACAAAGCGACCGGGCCCGTGTGGAGCAGCTGCGCGCGCTTCGGGAGCGGTTTTTAAAGTGTTTGGATTTGGATTGAACGGACTGGGAGGAACGCATGGCACAGGTTCAGCAGATTTACAAATATCTTGATGAAAAATACCCCTTTTCCTTACAGGAGGGGTTTGACAATTCGGGCTTTCTCATCGGTTCCCCTCACAGAGAGGTGCGCCGTTGTGCCGTTGCGCTGGATGTGACCGCAAGCGTGCTCAAGGAAGCGGCCGCGCGGGATGCACAGCTTATCATCACCCATCACCCGGTCATCTTTCACCCGCTCAAAAGCCTTTGCGCGGGAAGCATTGCGTACGAGTGCGTCCGGCTGGGGATGGCGGTGCTTTCCAGTCACACCTGTCTGGATAAGGCGCCCGGCGGCATCAACGACATCCTCGCCGGGATGCTCGGCCTGACCGACGTGACGGTCGCGGAGGACGGCCTGCTCCGGCAGGGGGTTCTTGCCGAGCCGGAATCGCCGGAGGAATTCGCTTCCCGCTGCCGGAAGATGCTTTCGGCGGACGGAGTGCGCGCGGTGCTGGGCGACCGGCCGGTGAAAAAGGTGGCCATCTGCTCCGGTGCGGGCGGCTCGTATGTGGAAGACGCGCTTTTGGACGGCTGCGACGCGCTCCTGACCGGCGAGGTGAAACACCATGAGGCGGTCTTCGCGCAGGATAACGGGCTCACGGTGGTGGACGCAGGCCATTTTGAGACCGAGACGGTCGTGGTGCCCGCGCTGATTCGGGAGCTGAGCGAAGCATTCCAGGAGGTCTCGTTCTTTGAACCGGAAGCGAATCGCCCGCTGTTTCGCTGGGTGCGGTAAGCGGCGTAGTTTTGTTTGCGCCCGGGGATGGGCTCTCGTTTGGGTGAAAATGCCCCCAACACCGGTTTTGCGTTCCGCGCCGTATCAAATGCGGGCGGGGACGCAAGGGAAATCGGGTCTAATATAAAAAGTTGAAACGGATTTGCCGGAACGTGTTTTGCTGTGGTACAATAAAAAGCAAAACACGTATTTTATTTTTTGTAGTAGGTGAGACGATTGGCACTGGACGGTGTTTTTTTATCGTGTATTCTGAAAGAACTGCAGGAGGCGGTCGGCGCGCGGGTGGATAAGATCCACCAACCATCGCGCGAGGAGATCGTCATCACCCTGCGCCATCGCAGCGGGAGCGAGAAGCTGCTCATCAACGTGGGAGCAAGCAGCCCGCGCCTGCATTTTACCGGGGTGACGCTGGAAAACCCGAAGGCGCCGCCCATGTTCTGCATGCTGTTGCGCAAACATCTCGGCGGCGGAAAGCTGACGGCGGTGCGGCAACTGGGGCTCGACCGGGTAGCCTACCTCGACTTTGAAGCGGTCAACGAGCTGGGCGACCTTGTGACCGTCACCCTGGCGGTGGAGATCATGGGCCGGCACAGCAACCTCATCATCATCAATGAAAAGGGAAAGGTGATCGACGCGATCAAGCGGGTGGATATGGAAATGTCCAGCGTGCGGCCGGTCCTCCCGCAGATGGATTACACCCTGCCGCCGGTGCAGGATAAGCTCAACCTGTTTGAGGCGGACAACGGGCGGATCTTTGAGGCGGTCCGCGCTTTCCCGAAGGAACAGGCGCTTTCCAAAACGCTGGTGGGGGTTTTGCAGGGCATCTCCCCGCTGTTCGCGCGGGAGGCGGTGCATTACGCCTGCCGGGGGGACGACCCCGCGCGCAGCGACTGTACCGACGAGCAGTTCGACCGGCTGGGCTTCTACCTCAACCGTGTGCGGGAAGACCTTTCTGCGGGGACGCCGCACATCACCATGGTGCTTGACCGCTCCGGCGCGCCGAAGGATTTCTGCTTTGTGGAGGTGCATCAGTACGGCGCCGCCATGCTGACCAAGCCCTATGATTCCCCCTGCACCCTGTTGGATGATTTTTATTCCCGCCGCGACCAGATCGCGCGGATGAAGCAGCGTTCCAACGACCTGCTCAAGCTCATATTAAACCGCACCGAGCGGACCCAGCGCAAACTGGAAGCACAGCGGCAGGAGCTTGCCGCCTGCGGGGAGCGGGATAAGCTCAAAATGTACGGCGACCTGTTAAACTCCAACCTCTATCGGTTGGAGAAAGGGATGCAGCAGGCAACGCTGGAAAACTTTTATGAGGCGGACTGCCCGCTCGTTACCATCCCGCTCGACCCTTCCCGCACCCCATCGCAGAACGCGCAGCATTATTACAGCGAATACCGCAAAGCCGCCACGGCGGAGGGGATGCTGACCGGCCTTATCCGGCAGGGGGAGGAAGAGCTCATCTACCTTGATTCGGTCTTTGACGAGGTGAGCCGCACCACCGGAGAAAGCGAACTGCTGGAGATTCGTGAGGAGCTTATCGACGGCGGGTATCTGCGCGGTTATCACCGCAAAAACTTGAAACAGCTCAAACCGAAGCCGCCGCTGCGGTTCCGCTCGAGCGATGGGTTCACCATCCTCTGCGGGCGGAACAACAAGCAGAACGACCGGCTTTCCATGCGGGAGGCGCGCAATCACGACGTGTGGCTCCACACCCACAATATCCCCGGTTCGCATGTCATTGTCGTGACGGAAGGCGCCACCCCGCCCGACCGCACGCTGGAAGAGGCGGCAATCATTGCCGCTTACCACAGCAAGGCGCAGGGTTCGGTGCAGGTGCCGGTGGATTACACCGAGATACGCCATGTGCACAAGCCGAACGGCGCGAAGCCGGGAATGGTCATCTTTGAAAATTATCAGACGGCTTATGTCACTCCGGATGAGGAACTGGTCAAACGGCTTGCGGTGGAAAAACAGAAGTAAGTCCGTGCGGGCTTGCAAAACAGCCGCCCGGCGGCATTTTATAAAACGTGAAAGAAACAAAGCGCCGCTTTTTGAAAAGGCGGCGTTTGTTTTTGACAAAGGCGCTTTTCTGTTGAAAAACGGGCGCCCGTTTGCAAAGAGAGTTTGTGTTTTATAAAGCGGCGATTTGTAAAAGGAGCGTTTTCAGAGTTTGAAAAAGCGGCGCCGGGCGGTGCTTTTGCGTGCGGCAAACGGTTGTGCCTGTGTTTGCGGGGGAACCGAAGGCGCGTGGCGGGTGGTGTTGAGTGGTTTGCGTCAGCTTGTTTTACGGGTTCGCTTTGCTTGAAACGGCGCGGGTTTGTTTTTGGTGCGGCAAACGGATGTGCCTGTGTTTGCGTACGGAACGATGAAAGCGGCGGCGAGGATGATTCAGCGGGCTGTGTTTCCTTGCGTTTTGTGGCAGTGCCGCATGCTCCAAACCCATTTTTACAGCGTAAAATCACACGAGACAAACCGTCCTGCCGCAACTTGGGAGCTCAACTGCTGAACAGCGGCGCGAATCCCCGGGAAAACGGCGTGTTTTCGCGCGTGGCACGGTTGACAAACGACGTTTTTGTGGGTATACTAATTTTAAGAATCGTTACAGGCAGTGACAGGGAGGAGTAGGCGCAGTTCCCGGCGCAGAGAGAGGAAGCGGTTGGTGTAAGCTTTCGGTCGGGTCGTGTTGAAGTCGCCCTGGAGCCTTGGCGCCGAACCGGTTTTGCGGTTAAGTGCTGACGGTGAGCCCGCCGTTATCCGGGCACGGCATGAAAGTGCCGGCGAGTGCGAAGCAAAAGGCTTCGAAATCAGGTGGTACCGCGGACGTTTGCCCGCCCTGAACAGGTTTGTTCGGGGCGGTTTTCTTTTTGTGGGATATCCGCGTGTTGTATTCAGAGGAGGATTTTATGGCAAAAGAACTGGAAAAGCTCTACAACCCCAAAAGTGTAGAGGACAGGACCTATCAGTTCTGGATGGACGGCGGCTATTTTACCGCGTCGCCCGATCCGGAGAAAAAACCGTATACCATCGTCATCCCGCCGCCGAACATCACCGGTCAGCTCCACATGGGGCACGCGCTGGATGAGACGCTGCAGGACATTCTCATCCGCTACAAACGGATGCAGGGCTACGCCGCGCTCTGGATCCCGGGCACCGACCATGCGTCCATTGCGACCGAAGCGAAGATCGTGGAGGCAATGCGCAAGGAAGGCGTTTCCAAACAGGACCTTGGGCGTGAGAAGTTTTTAGAACGCGCATGGGAGTGGAAAAAACAGTACGGCGGCCGCATTGTGGAACAGCTCAAAAAGCTGGGTACCTCCTGCGACTGGAGCCGTGAGCGCTTTACGCTGGACGAAGGCTGTTCCGAGGCGGTAAAAGAAGTATTCGTGCGTTTGTACGAAAAAGGGCTCATCTACCGCGGGGAGCGTATCATCAACTGGTGCCCGCACTGCAAGACCTCCATTTCTGACGCGGAGGTGGAATACAGCGAACAGGCCGGCCATTTCTGGCACATCAACTACCCGCTCGCGGATGGAAGCGGTTTTGTTGAGATCGCTACCACCCGTCCGGAGACCCTGCTGGGCGATACCGCTGTCGCGGTCAATCCGGAGGATGAGCGCTACAAGGACATGGTGGGCAAAATGCTCATTCTGCCGCTCGTCGGGCGCGAGATCCCGGTCGTGGCGGACAGCTATGTTGACATGGAGTTCGGCACCGGTGCGGTGAAGATCACCCCGGCGCACGACCCGAACGACTTCGAAGTCGGTCTGCGGCATGACCTGCCGGTCATCAACGTGATGACCGACGATGCGCACATCAACGAAAACGGCGGCCGCTACGAGGGCATGGACCGTTATGAGGCGCGTAAAGCCATTGTCGCTGACCTTGAAAAAGAAGGCTTCCTTGTCAAAGTGAAAGACCACAACCACAACGTGGGAAGCTGCTACCGCTGCAGCACTACGGTTGAGCCGCGTGTTTCCAAACAGTGGTTCGTCAAGATGGAGCCGCTCGCCAAACCGGCCATTGAGGCGGTGCGCAACGGCGAGACCCGCTTCATCCCTGAACGGTTTGAGAAGATCTATTTCCACTGGATGGAGAACATCAAAGACTGGTGCATCTCCCGTCAGCTCTGGTGGGGGCACCGCATCCCGGCGTATTATTGCGACGACTGCGGCGAGATGGTCGTCTCCAAGACTGACGTTCACACCTGCCCGAAATGCGGCGGCGCCATGCATCAGGACGAAGACACGCTGGACACCTGGTTTTCTTCTGCGCTCTGGCCGTTTTCCACCCTTGGCTGGCCCGAAGAGACCGAGGATTTCAAATATTTCTACCCGACCTCCACACTGGTCACCGGGTACGACATCATCTTTTTCTGGGTGGCCCGCATGATTTTCTCCGCGCTGGAGCAGACCGGAAAAACCCCGTTTGACACGGTGTTTATCCACGGTATCGTGCGTGATGCGCAGGGCAGAAAGATGTCCAAGTCGTTGGGCAACGGCATCGACCCGCTGGTTGTCATTGATGAGTTCGGCGCCGACGCGCTGCGCTTCATGCTCGCGACCGGCAACAGCCCCGGAAACGACATGCGCTATTCGGACGACAAGGTCCGCGCAAGCCGCAACTTCGCGAACAAGCTGTGGAACGCTTCTCGGTTTATTTTGATGAACCTTTCCGACGAGGTGACCGACGAATCCCTGCCGGAGACCCTCACCACCGAGGATAAATGGGTGCTTTCCAAGTACAACGAGCTGGTCCGTCAGGTCACTGAAAATCTGGATAAGTTCGAGCTCGGCATTGCTGTGGCGAAGCTGTACGACTTTATCTGGGATGTTTTCTGCGACTGGTATATTGAGCTGTGCAAGGCGCGGCTGCAGGCAGGCGGGGAGGAATCCCTCTGCGCGCAGAAGGTGCTTGTGTATGTTATGACCAACACCCTCAAGCTGCTGCATCCGTTCATGCCGTTCATCACCGAAGAGATCTGGCAGGCGCTTCCGCACACCGGCGAAAGCATCATGATCTCCCGCTTCCCGGAATACAGCGAGGCACTTGCGTTTGCGGAAGAGGAGCGCGACTTTGAACGTGTGGTGGATGCCATCAAAGCCATCCGCAACGCGCGTGCGGAAATGAACGTTCCGCCTTCCCGCAAAGCGAAGGTGTACATCGGCACACCGTACGCCCAGACCTTTGCCGCCGGCGAAAAATTCTTAAAACGCCTTGCCGGCGCTTCGGAAGTGGAGATCGCGCCCGAGTTCCAGATGGACGGTGCTGTTTCCGCTGTGACCGACAGCGCGCGTATCTTCATCCCGCTTTCTGACCTCATCGACCGGGAGAAGGAGCTGGCGCGTTTGAACAAGGAGCTTGCCGCCTGTGAGAAGGATATTTCCATCATCAGCGGAAAGCTCGGAAACGAGAAGTTTTTGGCAAAAGCGCCGGAAAAGATCGTGGAACAGGAAAAAGAAAAGCTCGCCCGCGCGCAGGAGCGCATGGCGAACATCCAGCAGAGCTTGAAGGCTCTTGGTTAAAGGAAGTGAGCGTATGACCTGCGAAGAGGCGGTTTCCTACATCCATTCCCAAAAGCGGTTCGGCCCGAAACCCGGGCTTGACCGGGTGCGGAAGCTGCTTTCGCTTGTGGGAGATCCGCACCAAAAGCTGCGCTTTGTGCACGTTGCGGGCACCAACGGCAAGGGTTCCACCACCATGATGCTCGCTTCGGTGCTGCGGCAGGCGGGTTACCGCACCGGCAGTTTTATCTCCCCGTTTGTGTTGGATTTCAGAGAGCGGTTTCAGATAAACGGCGAAATGATCCCGCCTGAAAAGTTGGCGGAACTGACCGAACGGCTGAGACCCTTTGTGGAGCAGATGAACGCCGCCGGGGAAACGGTGGCGGAGTTTGAGCTGGTAACGGCGCTTGGCATGCTGTATTTTTACGAGGAGCGCTGTGACATCGTCTGCCTTGAGGTGGGCATCGGCGGATTGTACGATTCCACCAATGTCATCTCCACCCCGCTCGCGGCGGTCATCACAGCGGTCTCGTTCGACCATACCGACATGCTGGGCGACACGCTGGAAGAGATCGCCCGGCAGAAAGCGGGCATCATCAAGCAGGATACCGACGCGGTCTGCTACGCACTGAACCCGCCGGAGGTGGTGGGGGAGCTGATGCGGCAGTGCGCCAAAACGGCGAGCCGATTGCATCTGCCGAGCCCTGCGGCGGTGAAGGAGATTCGCACCGGGCTGGACGGCACAGGATTTGTGTATGAAGAACAGCCGTACCACATCCCCCTTGCGGGAGAGCATCAGGCGTATAACGCCCTTTCGGTGCTGCAAACGGTGGAGATCCTCTGCCGCAAAGGGTTTTCCATTTCGCAGCAGGCGGTAGAGCAGGGGCTCGCCGCCGCGGCGTTCCCCGCACGGTTTGAGCTCGTGCATGAGCACCCGCTCATCGTCATCGACGGGGCGCACAACCCCGGCGGGGCGGAGGCGCTGGCGCGCACCCTGCGGCAGTTTCCGGCACAGCCCAAGGCGGCGGTCATTGGTGCGCTGAAGGAAAAAGAGTACCAGTGTTTGCTTAAGGAGATCTGCCCCATGTGCAAGCGGGTGGTCGCGGTGGACATCCGTTCCCCCCGCGCGCTTCCGAAAGAGGAGCTCTGCCGCGCGGCGTCGGCTTACTGCGGTGACTGCGTGACAGAGGCGGAGCTTTCCGCGGCGCTTCGGCGTGCGGCGGAGGCTGTGGGCGAAGACGGCATGGTCATCGTTTGCGGTTCGCTCTACCTTGCGTCGGAGATCAGGGAAACAGCGAAACGCTATCCTCAATAAAATAAAAAGCCCGTACCAGCTGAACCGCCCCAGATTGAGCAGACAGTACAAAAAAGCCACTGGTGCAGGAATATT
>OFMJ01000146.1_pt1 | contig 79986 bp, 69 predicted proteins | sample 1541801 | NCBI WGS metagenome assembly OFMJ01 (sample SAMN04209234, study PRJEB22552) | human gut metagenome | biome: gut; material: feces | host: Homo sapiens | place: USA: Oklahoma
ATTGCTGGATACTTGGGTGCTGCAAAGAAAACTGGCGTTTGTTCAGTAGACATTATTTAGTAGCGGGCACTCGCGCGCTACAGCAGATAGTTTTCTATGTCCCCCACAAACTGGTGGCCGCACCGGGCCAGCTCCCCCAGCACCCGGTGGAGGCCCGCCTCTGTCTTGTACCAATTTTCCTTGGTGATGTTGTAGCAGGGCACCGGGCAGACCTTGAAGGAGACTTCGGGGAAGGCCAGCTGGTAGAGCATCAGGCAGCGCCGGGCGTGGAAGGCCTTGCAGACGATGAGGGCCGTGCGGAAAACCAGGCCCTTTTCGTCCACCGCCTGGCGGGAGAGGAAGGCGTTATCCCGGGTGTGGCCCGATTGGAACTCGCCCACAATGGCGCTGGCGGGCACGCCGTTTTTGCGCAGCACGTCGATGAAAAACGCGCAGTCGGTGTGGTAATCGCCGGTGTACACATCCGCCTTGGAGCTGACCCCCGGCCACCTCTCCTTTTTCACGCTGACGCCCCCGGAAGGGACAAGCCACTTCCCGTATCCCTGGCGGTACAGGGCGGCGGCGTACTCGGGCTGCTCGGCGTGGGTGCCGCCCGGCAGGAAAATGGCATCCGCGGGTTCGGGGGTATCTTCCACAAAGATAAAATCGGAAATGTCCGTTATGATGCGGCTGGCCATGGGGAATCCCTCCGAAAGGGCAGGTACGATTTAAGAGTAGGCCACCAGGGGGTTGAGCTTGCCGTGGCCCCGGGTATCCATTTTGTCGAGGTACTTAATGGCCTTGCCGGCGCCCAGCACCACGCAGTTTTCCGGGTTCTCAAAGGTGACAACGGGGATTTTCGTCTTTTTCGAAAGCAGCGTGGAGAAGCCGTACAGGTTGGCGGAGCCGCCGGTTAAGTAGATGCCGTCGGTGAAGATGTCCGCCAGCAGCTCCGGCGGGGTGGCCTCCAGCGTCTCCTGCACCGTGCGGACAATGGAGATGGCGGGCTCGATAAGGGCCTCTATCATCTCGTCGGAGTTCATCTCGGTGGTCTCCGGCAGGCCGTTCATGGCGTTGCGGCCCTTGAGGGTGTATTTCAGCAAGGTCTTGCGGGGATAAGCGCAGCCAATGGCGATTTTGGCCTCCTCGGCGGTGCGGTCCCCGATAATCAGGTTGAACTTCTTACGGACGTACTTGACGATGGCGTCGTTAAAGCTGGCCCCGGCTATGTTGCAGGAGTTGGCCACGGCAATGCCGTTTAAGGAGATGACGGCCATGTCCGTGGCGCCCTCGCCGATGTCCACAATCATGGTGCCGTGGGGCACGGCGATGTCCACCCCGGCGCCAATGGCCGCGGCCACGGGCTCCTCGATGAGGCAGACTTTCCGCACGCCCGCGGCGGTGATGGCCTCTACCACGGCCCGCTTTTCCACCTCGGTGACGTTGCAGGGCACGCTGACCACCACCCGGGGCATGAACACCCGGCTGGAGCTGATTTGCTTTAAGTAATAGCTGATGAGCTGTTCCGCCATGGAGAAATTGGAAATGACGCCGTTGCTCAGGGGCCGGGAGACGGTGATGCGCTCGGAGGTACGGCCCAGCATGTCGTAGGCGTCGCTGCCGATGGCGATGACCTCGTCGGTGAGGTTGTCCACCGCGATGATGGAGGGCTCGCTGACAACGATGCCCTTGCCATCCAGATACACTTTAAACCGGGAGGTCCCCAGGTCAATGGCGATGTCGGTTCCTATCATCCTCTAAATCATCCTATCTTTCGCACAAAATTCCCGTGTTGCTATTCTGTGCTATTATACACCAGAATGGCTGTTTTTTCAACCGGGGAAATCTTTTCCTTGCGGGGCGGCCCAAGATGTGCTATACTGTATCAAATTTTTTCCCGAGGAGGGGGAACCATGGCACTGTATGAGGAAGTGTTCCAAAGCAAAGGGGAAGTGTTCACCATCCGCAACGCCGGGCCCCAGGACGCCCAGGCCATGCTGGACTACATGGCCTGCGTGGACCGGGAAACCACCTTTTTGGCCCGGGAGCCCGGGGAGTTCGAGCAGGGCTTCCCTTTGGAGAAGGAGCGGGCGTATTTGGCGGGCTGCCAGGAAAGCCCCGGCGAGCTCTTCCTGCTGGCCGTAACGCCCCAGAGCCTCGTTGCCGGCAGCAGCCACTGTTCCTTCCGGCTAGACAGGGCCCGGTACCGCCACCGGGCGGAGCTGGCCCTCTCCGTGCGGCAGGACTACTGGCGCCAGGGGCTAGGCCGCAGGCTGATGGAGATTCAAGAAACCTGGTGCCGCAGCCAGGGCATTGAAAAGCTCTGCCTGGAGGTGGACACGAAAAACCTGCGGGCCATGGGGCTGTACCTCAGCCGGGGCTTTGTGGTGGAGGGCACCCTGCGCCGGGCGGTGAAAATGGCCGACGGCTCCTACCGGGATTTGTACGTCATGGGGAAGTTTTTAGACAGGTGAAAAACCCGCCGCTCTGCTTGGGTGCAGGGCGGCGGTTCTTTATAGCTTACGGCCTATGCTTTCCAAAACGGATGGCAATTGCTCTAAAGAGTGGATTTGATAAGCCGGCTTCACGCCCTTGGGAACAACTCCCTTGCGGTTGAGCCAGCAGGCGCGCATCCCCACGCCTTGGGGGCCCTGCACATCGTCAGTTAAAGAATCCCCCACAAAAAGCGCCTCTGCCGGACGCAAGGACAACGCATGTAAAATTGTGGTGTAGAACTCGTGGTCCGGCTTATACACTTTCAGCGATTGGGAGGTAAATACCCTATGGAACACCAGCCCGGCCCGCTTTAAATCTTGTTCCAAGGGGGCTGTATCTGTGGTGGAGGCCACACACAGCTGGTAGCGGGATAATAAGGAATCCAGCACCCGTTTTACTTCTGGATAAGCAACCCGTGTGCCCTGATATTGCAGCATCACCGCCACGTCCTCACGGGCATTCCTGGAGAACCCGTACTCCTGATATAGCTCCTCTAAGTCCAGGGCATAGAGTTCTGCCTCCCTTTGGAAAGGTCGCAGATTTTTCATCCTCCGGTGATGGCGCCGCTTCCACTGAGCGTAAAACTCCGCCGGGGATAAATCCTGCCTTCCGTTGCGGGCAAGGATTTCCGCCGCAGCCTGGACGGAACCGGTACCTGTATCAAAAAGCGTACCATAGGCATCAAACAGGATAGCTCGTATCAAGGATAACACTCCTTCCAAAACAGGCACAACATCTTATCGCCCCTCCTCCTGGTTTTGGAGGAACCACTTTAGGCCGGTATAGCGTTTGGTTTTGCGGTTGTTCTCCACCATGGCGTCGATGACGCCCCGGCGGCCCACCAGAATCAGCAGCTGCTTGGCCCGGGTGACGCCGGTGTACAGCAGGTTGCGGTAGCACAGCTGCCGGGGCGGGTCCAGCACGGGGATAACCACCGCGGGGAACTCGTTGCCCTGGCTCTTGTGGACGGTGACGGCATAGGCGGGCTCCAGCTCGTTGGAGGCGCGCTCGAAATCGTAGACCACGTCCTTGTCGTCAATGCGGACGTGGATGGCCCCGCCGGGCTTGTCAATCGCCGTGATGACGCCCATGTCCCCGTTGAACACGCCCTCCCCGGCAGTGCCATCCTCCCGGGTCCAGGGGAGGTTGTAGTCGTTGCGTATCTGCATCACCTTGTCCCCCAGGCGGAACAGGGCCCCGTTTACTTTGGCCTCCGCCTTGCCCCGGGCGGGGGGATTGATGGCCTCCCGCAGGTGCTTGTTCAGCTCCACGGTGCCCAGCTCCCCCTTGCGGCCGGGGCACAGCACCTGGATGTCCGTGACGCTGGAATAGCCGTAGCTGCGGGGCAGGCGCACGCTGCACAGGGAGACTATCAGCTGGGCGGCCTTTTGGGGGTCCTCCTGGGGCAGGAAGAAGAAGTCGCTGTCGTGGCGGCGCAGGTCGGGCAGTTTGCCCTCCACAATGCAGTGGGCGCTCATGACGATGAGGCTCTCCTGGGACTGGCGGAAAATCTCCTTGAGCTGCACCGTGGGGAACAGGCCGGAGGCAATCAAATCCCCCAGGACGTTGCCCGCCCCCACGCTGGGCAGCTGGTCGTTATCCCCCACCAGAACCAGCCGGCAGGAGAAGGGCAAGGCCCGCAGCAGGCTCTCAAAGACGTAGGCGTCCACCATGGAGAGCTCGTCCACCACAAGGCAGTCGCACTCCAGGGGGTTGCGCTCGTTGCGGGTAAACACGGGGTTGTCCTTCTCGTCCCAGTCCACCTGAAGCAGGCGGTGGATGGTCTTGGCCTCCTCGCCGGTGACCTCGCTCATGCGCTTGGCGGCGCGGCCGGTGGGGGCCGCCAGGAACACCCTCTCCCCCGCCTCCTGAAGCAGGCGGATGATGGCGTTTAGAGTGGTGGTCTTGCCGGTGCCGGGGCCGCCGGTGAGGATGAGGATGCCCTGCTCCAAGGCGTGCTGGATGGCTTCCTTCTGCTTTTGGGCGTAGCGGATGCCCTGCTCCCGCTCGATGGCGGCGATTTTCGCCTCCGCGCCGGGGATGGCGTTGGGCGCCATGGAGAGCATGGCCAGCATCCGGGCGGCGATGTAGCTTTCGCTGGCGTGCTGCTTTTGCAGGAAAAGGAACTCCTGGCCGTCTATCTCCTCCGCCGCCAGGTGGAAGCCCTCGCACAAGGTGTAGATGCCGTCCTGGACCACGTCGGGCCCCACGCTGAGGATTTGCGCCGCCGCCCGGGTGAGCTTGTCCGCCGGCAGGCAGGTGTGGCCGTTGTTCAGATTGTGGCGCAGCACGTAGAGGATGCCCGCCTGGACGCGGCCCATGTCGTCCCGGGGCTTCTCCATGCTTTCGGCGATGGCGTCGGCAATGTCAAAGCTGATGTCGATGCCCTCGCCGCACAGGCAATAGGGGTCCTCCTGGATGCAGGCCACCGAGGCCTCCCCGTACTGCTTCCACACCAGCACCGTCTCCTCGGGCCGGACGCCGTAGGTGCCCAGGAACATCATCAGCTCCCGGATGCCGTAGGCGCGGCGCAGCTCCTCCCCTATCTCCTGGGCCTTCTCCTGGGTGATGCCCTTGATTTGGGCCAGGCGCTGGGGGTCGTTCTCCATCACCTCCAGGGCTTTGTCCCCAAAGGTGTCGATGATGCGCCGGGCCGTGGCAGGGCCCACGCCCTTCACCGCCCCCGAGGAGAGGTACTTCAGCATGGCGGCGGTGGTGGCGGGGCGGGCGCGGTCGAACGTCTCCGCCTTGAACTGGTCCCCAAAGGAGGGGTGACTCTGCCAGGTGCCGTACACCCGCAGCTCCTCCCCCTCGCTGACAAAGGGGAACATCCCCACCACCGTGACCACCCCGGCCTCTGTGGCCAAATCCAGCACGGTGTATTGGTTTTTGTCGTTGTGATATGTAACGTGCTCCACCGAGCCGCACAGCTCCAGCAAAGTCCTTTTCTCTTCTGCCAAGGCACTTCCCCCGTCATTCCGTCAGGATTTCTCATTCTCTTTATCATACACCAGTTCCGGGCATTTGCAAAGTTCCAAGTTGGGATACCGCCGCTGAAAAATGTTGCAGATGGCCTCCACGTTGGGGTCCTCCCCCGGGTTGAGGCACACCAGCCGGCAGCCGGGCCAGCCCATCCACTGGAGGCGGGCCACCCCCGCCCGGATGAGCGCCTCGCAGTCCTCCCCATCCCGGGGGAGGAGCACCAGCGCGGCGCTGCCGGGCTGCCGGGGCCGCAGCAGCCAGAACAAACCCACGCGCGCCAGCTCCACCAGGCCCACCGCGGCCAAGGCGATGCCCACAGCACCCCAAATCAACTCCATCTCTGCCACCTCCCATTGCCATTCTATGCGGCAGGGTTCCCCCTGGTGCAAGAGACGGCGAAGGGGCCGCCGCAGACGCGGCAGCCCCTTGTAGGGTTTATTGGTTTGCCACAGCCTGGAGCAGCGCCTCGGTGCGGCTGGTCTCCTCCCAAGGCACCCCCAGGTCCTCCCGGCCCATGTGGCCGTAGGCGGCCAGCTGGCGGTAGATGGGGCGGCGCAGGCCCAGCTCCTTGATGATGGCGGTGGGGCGCAAGTCAAAGACCTGCTGCACAGCCTGGGAGAGGACGCTGTCCTCCACCTTGCCGGTGCCGAAGGTATCCACCATGATGGACACGGGATGGGCCACGCCAATGGCGTAGGCCAGCTCAATCTCACAGCGCTTCGCCAGGCCGGCAGCCACGATGTTCTTGGCCACCCAGCGGGCGGCATAGGCGGCGGAGCGGTCCACCTTGGTGGGGTCCTTGCCGGAGAAGGCGCCGCCGCCGTGACGGCCGTAGCCGCCGTAGGTATCCACAATGATTTTCCGGCCAGTGAGGCCGCTGTCCCCCACAGGGCCGCCGATGACGAATCGGCCGGTGGGGTTGATGAAGATGCGGGTGTTCTCGTCCACCAGGCCGGCGGGTACCACCGGCTGGATGACGTGGTGAAGCAAGTCTTGCTTCAGCTGGGCCATGTCCACGTCCTCGTCGTGCTGGGTGGAGATGACAATGGCGTCCACCCGCTTGACGGTATCGCCGTCGTACTCCACGGTGACCTGGGTCTTGCCGTCGGGACGCAGGTATTTCAAGGTGCCGTCCTTGCGGACCTTGGCCAGCTGCTTGGCCAGCTTGTGGCTCAAGGAGATGGCCAGGGGCATCAGCTCGGGGGTTTCGTCGCAGGCGTAGCCGAACATCATGCCCTGGTCCCCGGCGCCGGTGAGGGAGTTCTCATCGGTCTCGCCGTTCTTGGCTTCCAGGGACTGGTTGACGCCCATGGCGATGTCAGGGGACTGGGTATCGATGGAGGTGAGCACGCCGCAGGTGTTGCCGTCAAAGCCGCACTTGGGGTCGTCGTAGCCAATGTCCTTGACCACCTGGCGGACGATGGCGGGGATATCCACATAGCAGGAGGTGGTGATCTCGCCCATGACGTGGATGACGCCGGTGGTGGCGGTGGTCTCACAGGCCACGTGAGCCTCGGGGTCCTGCTGGATGATAGCGTCCAGAATGGCGTCGGACACCTGGTCGCAAATCTTATCGGGATGGCCTTCTGTTACGGATTCGGAAGTAAAGAGCTTTTTTGTCATCACAATTCCCCTTTCTAAAAATTTCCACTCCTATCAAGCTTCTTTTTTGAGAAAAAGAAAAGGACCGCTCGAAAAACGAGGGTCCTTTTTCACCTCATCTTTCGGTATACACCGCAGGAATTGGCACCTTTTGGTCAGCCGAAACTGCTGGTTTCAAAGCTTTCCCTAGGTTGCCGGGCATCACAGGGCCTGTCCCTCCGCCTCTCTTGATAAGGAAGTATACAATTGTGTAGCAAATAGTATAGCATGCTGTCAAAGCATTGTCAACAGGAAGTTTCCATCTCCGACATACCCTCTACCGGATACGGCTTGCCAGCGCCCCCCTGGCCAAGCCCAGGCCCACCAAGGGCGGCACCATCCCGCCCAGAAAGGACGCGAGCATCAAAACAGCCGCCACTTGGGGAGAAAGCTCCCAGGGAAGGAAAGATAACCCCAATCCCACGCCGAGGAAGGATGCGGCCCCGAACACCGGCAGGTATTTTACCTGGCGGGTCCAGTCTGGGGATTTGCCCAGGAAGAAGCCCATCCCGGCAGCGGCCACCTGGGCGATCCCACAGGGGCCCGCCAAAAACAGCGCCGGGATGATGCTCTCCACAGAAAGGAACACGCCCTCAGGGATAGGTATAAACAACGCCGCAAAGGTGCAGGCCCCGATTAGAAGGATAATTAGGTAAGGGACTAGGACACACACGCCCCACACCAGGCCGTATACCAGCCACGCCCGGCGCATTCCCTCCGGGCGGGCGGCCAGCTCCCTTCCCCACCGGATGACGGAGCCCAGGGCCATACCAGGCAGAGCCAGGGCCATGCCTGTGGAGAACAGCCCCCACTCCGGCAGGTTAAAGCTCCCTTTGGAGAGCATATTGGCCAGGGAGAAGGTGCCGTACTGCATGAGAAAAAATCCGAAGCCGAAGTACAGCAGCAGCCACCACTGGCGCTCCTTCCAGCTTTTGTCCAAACCCATGAAAAGGGCGATGATGAAATTTGCCAAGGGCAGGGTGAAAAGCTGCACCAGGAACGAGTAGCCCATGGCGCCCATACCGCCGGCAAAGAGCCAAAATGCCGCATAGCACACCGCCAGCACAATGGAATAGGCCAGCACTTGTTTCTTCCGTGAGGACATTCTCTTCTTTTCCGGCCCACCAATCAAACCATCCATCTTGTCTCCTCCTTCCTCAAAAACCGCCTCTGCTTACGGTTTCATTATAGCAGAAGCACCGGCAAAAGAAATGGTTTTAAGAAAAGAGTAAGAAAGAATTTAGTAAAACCACTGATTTTCACAACGCAAAAAGACCGCCCCTTGCGGGACGGTCTTCTGTGCTTTTCGGTTTCGAAAGAAACTTAGGAGTTGATAGCGGTAACAACACCGGAGCCAACGGTACGGCCGCCCTCGCGGATAGCGAAACGCAGGCCCTCTTCGATGGCGATGGGGGTGATCAGCTCAACGTCCATCACAACGTTATCGCCAGGCATGCACATCTCGGTGCCTTCGGGCAGGGAGATAACGCCGGTCACGTCGGTGGTACGGAAATAGAACTGAGGACGGTAGTTGTTGAAGAAGGGAGTATGACGGCCACCTTCATCCTTGGTCAGGACGTAAACCTGGCCCTTGAACTTGGTGTGGGGATGAATGGTGCCGGGCTTGGCCAGAACCTGGCCGCGCTCGATGTCGGTACGCTGAATGCCGCGCAGCAGAACGCCGATGTTGTCGCCAGCCTCGGCGAAGTCCAGTAGCTTGCGGAACATCTCGATGCCGGTAACGACGGACTTGCGGGTCTCGTCGGCCAGACCGACAATCTCAACTTCCTCGCTCATCTTCAGAACGCCACGCTCCACACGGCCAGTAGCAACAGTGCCACGGCCAGTGATGGTGAACACGTCCTCAACGGGCATCAGGAAGGGCTGGTCAGCCTTGCGCTCGGGAGTGGGGATATACTCGTCCACAGCGTCCATGAGCTCCAGAATGCACTTGTACTCGGGAGCGTTGGGATCGGTAGAGGTGCTCTCCAGAGCAGCCAGGGCGGAACCCTTGATGATGGGGGTGTCGTCGCCGGGGAACTCGTACTCGTTGAGCAGGTCGCGGATTTCCATCTCAACCAGCTCCAGCAGCTCGGGGTCGTCCACCTGGTCGCACTTGTTCATGAACACGACGATATAGGGCACGCCCACCTGACGGGACAGCAGGATGTGCTCACGGGTCTGGGGCATGGGGCCGTCAGCAGCGGACACAACCAGGATGGCGCCGTCCATCTGAGCAGCACCGGTAATCATGTTCTTCACGTAGTCAGCGTGGCCGGGGCAGTCCACATGAGCGTAGTGGCGCTTGTCGGTCTGATACTCAACGTGAGCGGTGTTGATGGTGATGCCGCGCTCGCGCTCCTCGGGAGCCTTATCGATGTTGGCATAGTCCATGAACTGAGCGTCGCCCTTCATGGCCAGGACCTTGGTGATAGCGGCGGTCAGAGTGGTCTTACCGTGGTCAACGTGGCCGATGGTGCCAATGTTAACGTGCGGTTTTGTTCTTTCGAATTTTTCCTTTGCCATTGGGATTTCCTCCTTTTATTTGCAAGAAAAGATATTCCGGCTTTATAAGCTCCATTTTACCAATAAAGCATAGAAAAAGCAAGTGGAATTTAAGACTTATTCAGACTTTTTGCCCCGCTCGGAGATGATCTTCTCAGAAATGTTCTTGGGAACCTCGGCATAGTGGGCGGGCTCCATGGTGTACTGGCCACGGCCCTGGGTCTTAGACCGCATGTCGGTGGCGTAACCAAACATTTCGCTCAGGGGCACCTCGGCGTTGACCTGCTGGGCGCCGGGGATGGCGTCCATGCCCAGGATCATGCCGCGGCGGGAGTTCAGGTCGCCGATGACGTCGCCCATGTACTCCTCGGGAGTGATGACGGTAACCTTCATAATGGGCTCCATCAGCACGGGGTCAGCCTTGCGCATGGCCTCCTTAAAGGCCATAGAACCGGCAATCTTAAAGGCCATTTCAGAGGAGTCCACTTCGTGGTAAGAGCCATCGTACAGGGTGACTTTCACGTCCACCACGTTGTAGCCAGCCAGCACGCCAGAGAGCATAGCACCCTGGATACCCTGGTCAACAGCGGGGATATACTCCTTGGGAATGGCGCCGCCCACAACCGCGTTGACGAACTCGTAGCCCTTCTCGGGGTTGGGCTCGATGCGGATTTTGACGTGGCCGTACTGGCCCTTACCGCCGGACTGGCGGGCGTACTTGGTATCCACATCGGCGTTCTTGCGGATGGTCTCCTTATAAGCAACCTGGGGCTTGCCCACGTTGGCTTCCACCTTGAACTCGCGCATCAGGCGGTCCACGATGATTTCCAGGTGCAGCTCGCCCATGCCGGCGATGATGGTCTGGCCGGTCTCCTCATCGGTATAAGCCTTAAAGGTGGGGTCCTCTTCCGCCAGCTTGGCAAGGGCAATGCCCATCTTCTCCTGGCCAGCCTTGGTCTTAGGCTCGATGGCCACGCGGATAACGGGGTCCGGGAACTCCATGGACTCCAGAATGATGGGGTGCTTCTCGTCGCAGAGGGTGTCGCCGGTGGTGGTGTTCTTCAGGCCCACGGCGGCGGCGATGTCGCCAGCGTACACGCGGTCGATGTCCTTCCGGTCGTTGGCGTGCATCTGCACAATACGGCCCATGCGCTCGTTGTTGTCCTTCACGGAGTTGTACACCGTGGAACCGGCCTCGATGGTGCCGGAGTACACACGGAAGAAGCACAGCTTGCCCACGAAGGGGTCGGTGGCAATCTTAAATGCCAGAGCGGAGAAGGGCTCCTCGTCGGAAGAGTGGCGGACTTCCTCTTCCCCGGTCTCGGGGTTGGTGCCCTTGATGGGGGGGATGTCCGTGGGAGCGGGCATATAGTCCACGATGGCGTCCAGCAGCTTCTGCACACCCTTGTTCTTGTAGGAAGTGCCGCAGGTGACGGGCACCATGTGGTTGGCGATGGTGGACTTGCGGATGCAGTCCTTAATCTCGTTGATGGTCAGCTCCTCGCCGGAAAGGTACTTGTCCATCAGGTTGTCGTCCAGCTCGGCCACGTGCTCCACCAGCTCGGTGTGGTACTTCTCGGCCAGCTCCTTCATATCCTCGGGGATCTCCTCGCAGCGGATGTCCTTGCCCAGGTCGTCATAGTAGACATAGGCCTTCATCTCCACCAGGTCCACAAGGCCCTTGAAGGTATCCTCGCTGCCGATGGGCAGCTGAATCGGGACGGCATTGCACTTGAGACGGTCTTTCATCATCTGGACAACGCGGTAGAAATCGGCGCCCATGATGTCCATCTTGTTCACGTAGGCCATACGGGGGACCTTGTACTCCTCCGCCTGGCGCCACACAGTCTCAGACTGGGGCTCCACGCCGCCCTTCGCGCAGAACACGGTGACAGAGCCGTCCAGAACACGCAGGGAGCGCTCCACTTCCACGGTGAAGTCCACGTGGCCGGGAGTGTCGATGATGTTGATACGGTTCTGCTTGCCGTTGCGGTCGGGCCAGAAGCACGTGGTAGCAGCAGAGGTAATGGTGATACCGCGCTCCTGCTCCTGGGCCATCCAGTCCATGGTGGCGGCACCCTCGTGGGTTTCGCCAATCTTGTAGTTCACGCCGGTGTAAAAAAGGATACGTTCGGTCGTGGTGGTTTTACCGGCATCGATGTGGGCCATGATGCCGATGTTTCTAGTAAGTTCCAGTGGTACCTGCCTGGCCATAGTTTCCTCCTTATATACCTGCTAGCGTTACCATCTATAGTGAGCGAAGGCCCGGTTGGCCTCGGCCATCTTGTGTGTATCCTCGCGCTTCTTGGCGGCGCCGCCGGCGCCGTTGCAGGCGTCCAGGATTTCACCGGCCAAACGCTCCTTCATGGTGCGCTCAGAACGGTTTCTGGAATAAGAGGTGAGCCAGCGCAGGCCCAGGGTCTGGCGCCGCTCGGGGCGGACCTCCATGGGCACCTGGTAGGTGGAGCCGCCCACGCGGCGGGCCTTAACCTCCAGGCTGGGCATCACGTTCTCCATAGCCTGCTCGAACACCTCCAGGGGCTCTTTGCCGGTCTTCTCCTGCACGATTTCGAAGGCACCGTACACGATCTTCTGGGCAACGCCCTTCTTGCCGTCCAGCATAACGCTGTTGATCAGGCGGGTGACGAGCTTGGAATTATACATAGGGTCGGGCAAAACGTCGCGCTTTGCCACATTGCCTCTTCTTGGCATAATCTTCCCTCCTTCATTAAAATAATGAATTCATCGGTACTCGAAAGCATAAAACTCCCGCTGGCCAAACTTGGGCAAATTACGACCCACATGGGGTTCTAGTGTAATATGCCAATGTTCGCGGCCTGGGCCGCGGTCAGCCATAACGAATTTTGCTATCAAGCGGAAAAAAGCAAGCGGGTCTGCTTACTTCTTAGCGCCGGCCTTGGGCCGCTTGGCGCCGTACTTGGAACGGGCCTGCATACGCTTGGCAACGCCCTGGGCGTCCAGGGTGCCGCGGATGATGTGATAACGCACGCCGGGCAGGTCGCGCACACGGCCGCCGCGAATCATTACCACGCTGTGCTCCTGCAGGTTGTGCCCCACGCCGGGGATATAGGCCGTGACCTCGATGCCGTTGGAAAGCCGCACTCTGGCAATCTTACGCAGAGCGGAGTTAGGCTTCTTAGGGGTCTGGGTCTTAACGGTCGTGCACACACCGCGCTTCTGGGGGGAGTCCTGGTCAATGGCAACTCTCTTCTTGGAGTTCCAGCCCTTGAGCAGGGCAGGCGCTTTGCTCTTCTTTTCCGCAACGGAACGGCCGTTGTGGATCAGCTGATTAAAGGTTGGCATATTGCACCTCCTTACAAAAAAGTATCTATTGTGCTGGCTTTCGCCTTGGCACCTTACAAAGGGCAGCGGCTGGGAAATAGGAAGCGCCCCGGCAGCAGCCGGAGCGCGGTTCCTCATTTTGCCTAGAAAACCCGGCCTTTCCCCGCCGCCTTTTGGCAGGGGTTGGGCAGGATTCACCCGAAACCGCTCAGTTTATTATTATAGCACCAGGGTTTTGGGTTTGTCAAGTTTTTTCACGTCATTCTGAGACATGGGGCCACTGTTTAGGCGCCGGCCTCTTCCAGCTCCACTTCTTCCAAGGCGTCCTCGTCCTGGACGTCCTCCTCCAAGAGGGTGTCGTCCAGCTCGGCCTCCTCCAGGGGCTCCTCGTCTAAGAAGTCCTCCTGGTCCTGGGGCTCGTGGGGGGTGTCCTTGGGGCCGTCGTCCTCGGGGCCGTTGACGGACTGGATTTCCACATCGCTGTAGCACTTCATGCCGGTGCCGGCGGGGACCAGCTTACCGATGATGACGTTCTCCTTCAAGCCGATGAGGTGGTCCACCTTGCCCTTGATGGCGGCGTCGGTGAGGACGCGGGTGGTCTCCTGGAAGGAGGCGGCGGACAGGAAGGAGTCCGTGGCCAGAGAAGCCTTGGTGATGCCCAGCAGGATGGGGGTATAGGTGGCCTCCCGCAGCTCGGTCTCGCCGTTGGCGATGCGGGCGCGAATCTCCTCGTTGGCGGAGAGCACCTCGTTCTTGTCGGCCAGGGAGCTGACCAACAGGCCGGTGTCTCCGGCGTCGTCCACGCGGACCTTGCGCAGCATCTGCCGCACGATGATTTCAATATGCTTATCGTTGATATCCACGCCCTGCATCCGGTAGACACGCTGGACTTCCTGAATCAGGTAGTCCTGGACCTCCTGGGTGCCGCTGATGGCAAGCACGTCGTGGGGGTTCACAGAGCCCTCGGTGATGCGCTTGCCCCGCTTGATATACTCGCCCTCCTTCACCGTCAGGCGGCTGCCGAAGGGGATGAGGTAAGAGCGGGAATCGCCGGTTTCGTCGTTGGTGACCACCACGTGGCGGTTCTTCTTGATTTCCTGGAAGGTGACCTTGCCGTCAATCTCGTTGATGATGGCCACGTGCTTGGGCTTGCGGCCTTCGAACAGCTCTTCCACGCGGGGAAGACCCTGGGTGATATCCTCGGCGCTGGCAACACCGCCGGTGTGGAAGGTACGCATGGTCAGCTGGGTGCCGGGCTCGCCGATGGACTGGGCGGCGATGATACCCACGGCCTCGCCCACGGTGACGGCCTTGCCGTTGGCCAGGGAGGCGCCGTAGCACTTGCGGCAGACGCCGTTCTTGGCGCGGCAGTTCAGCACGGAACGAATCTTGATGCGCTCGGTGCCGCGGCTGGTAATCAGCTCGGCGTCGGCGTCGTCCATCAGCTTATCCTTGGAGACCAGCACGTTGCCGTCCTCGTCGCAGTAGTCCTCCACCAGGTACCGGCCAATGAGACGCTCCTTCAAGGGCTCGATGGACTCGGGGCCGGAGGTGATTTCAAAGACCTCCAGGCCATCGGTGGTGCCGCAGTCGTCCTCCAGGATGATAACTTCCTGGGAGACGTCCACCAGGCGGCGGGTCAGGTAACCAGAGTCGGCGGTACGCAGGGCGGTATCGGCCAAGCCCTTCCGGGCGCCTCGGGAGGAGATGAAGTATTCCAAGATGTTCAAGCCCTCGCGGTAGTTGGCGCGGATGGGGATTTCAATGGTCTTACCAGAGGTGTTGGCAATCAGGCCGCGCATACCGGCCAGCTGACGGATCTGGGACATGGAGCCTCGGGCGCCGGAGTCGGCCATCATGTAGATGGGGTTGTAGCGGTCCAGGCCCTTCTGCAGGGCGTCGGTGACGTCGTTGGTGGCTTTTTCCCAGGTGCGCAGCACAGCGTTGTAGCGCTCGGAATCGGACAGGAAGCCCTCGGCGTACTCCACGCGGATTTCATCGATTTCCTTCTCCGCGGCGGCCAAAATGTCCTTCTTGGCGGCGGGGATGGTGGCGTCGCTGACGGCCACGGTGATGCCGCTGATGGTGGAGTATTTGTAGCCCTGGGCCTTGATTTCGTCCAGCACCTCGGCGGTATGCTCGGTGCCGTGGACCTTGATGCAGTGGTCGATGATGTTGCCCAGCTGCTTCTTGCCCACCAGGAAGTCCACTTCAAACTTCAAGGCCTCCTCGGGGGTGGAGCGGTCCACATAGCCCAGGTCCTGGGGGATGGGCCGGTTGAAAATCATGCGGCCCATGGTGGTGTCCACCAGGCCGGTGACGGGGGTGCCGTTGAAGTCCACGGTGCGGCGGACGCGAATCTTGGAGTGCAGGGTGATGTCATGGGCGTCGTAAGCCATCATGGCCTCGTCCATATTCCGGAACACCTTGCCCTCGCCAGGCTCGCCGTCCTTGTCCAAGGTCAGGTAGTAGGAGCCCAGCACCATGTCCTGGGTGGGCACAGTGACGGGGCGGCCGTCGGAGGGCTTGAGCAGGTTGTTGGCGGCCAGCATCAGGAAGCGGGCCTCTGCCTGGGCCTCGGCGCTCAGGGGCACGTGGACGGCCATCTGGTCGCCGTCAAAGTCGGCGTTGTAAGCGGTACACACCAGGGGGTGCAGCTTCAGGGCGCGGCCCTCTACCAGCACGGGCTCGAAGGCCTGGATGCCCAAGCGGTGCAAAGTAGGCGCGCGGTTCAGCAAAACGGGGTGGTTCTTGATGACCACTTCCAGGGCGTCCCACACCTCGGGCTTGGCGCGCTCCACGGACTTGCGGGCAGCTTTGATGTTGCCCACGGCGCCGGTCTCCACCAGGCGCTTCATGACAAAGGGCTTGAACAGCTCCAGGGCCATCTCCTTGGGCAGGCCGCACTGGTACATCTTCAGCTCGGGGCCCACCACGATAACGGAACGGCCGGAGTAGTCCACGCGCTTGCCCAGCAGGTTCTGGCGGAAGCGGCCCTGCTTGCCCTTGAGCATGTCGCTCAAAGACTTCAAAGGACGGTTGTTGGGGCCGGTGACAGGGCGGCCGCGGCGGCCGTTGTCAATCAAAGCGTCCACAGCTTCCTGGAGCATGCGCTTCTCGTTGCGGACGATGATGTCCGGGGCGCCCAGCTCCAGCAGGCGCTTTAAGCGGTTGTTCCGGTTGATAACCCGGCGGTACAGGTCGTTTAAGTCGCTGGTAGCAAAGCGGCCGCCGTCCAGCTGGACCATGGGGCGGATGTCAGGGGGGCACACGGGCACCGCGTCCAGAATCATCCACTCGGGGCGGTTTCCGGAGATGCGGAAAGCCTCCACCACCTCCAGGCGCTTGAGGATGCGGACACGCTTCTGGCCCGAGGCGGTCTCCAGCTCCTCCTTCAGCTCCTCGCTGGTCTTATCCACGTCGATTTCTTCCAGCAGCTTCTTAATGGCCTCGGCGCCCATGCCCGCCTCGAAATCGTCCTCGTACTTCTCCTTCAAATCCCGGTATTCTTTCTCGGTGAGGGTCTGCATCTTGGAGAGCTCCCGCACGTTGCCGGGGTTGGTGACGATGTACATGGAGAAGTACAGCACCCGCTCCAGCACACGGGGGGACAAATCCAAAATCAGGCCCATCCGGGAGGGGATGCCCTTAAAATACCAGATGTGGGACACGGGGGCGGCCAGCTCGATGTGGCCCATGCGCTCCCGGCGCACCTTGCTGCGGGTGACTTCCACGCCGCAGCGGTCGCAGATTTTGCCCTTGTAGCGGATGCGCTTGTACTTGCCGCAGTGGCACTCCCAGTCCTTGGTAGGCCCAAAGATGCGCTCGCAGAACAGGCCGTCCCGCTCGGGCTTTAAGGTGCGGTAGTTGATGGTCTCGGGCTTTTTCACCTCACCGTGGGACCACTCGCGGATTTGGTCGGGAGAAGCAAGGCCAATCTTAATCGACTCGAACGTGTTAAATTCCATAACTGTGTTTCTCCCTTCTTATAGCAAATCGTCGTCGCCGTCGTCAAAGCTGAAGTCGTCGTCGGTGTAGCCGTCCTCCTCCAGCAGGGGGTCGCCGTTCTCGTCCTCCATGGAGTAGCCGTCCAGGTCGTCGGCCACGTTCTGCTCGTCGAAGGCGGTGTCGTCGTGGTGGAAGCCCATGTCGTCCTCGTCGTCGAAGTTCTGCTTCAGGTCGATTTCCTGGTTGTCCTTATCCAGCACCTTCACATCCAGGCCCAAGGACTGCAGCTCCTTAATGAGCACCTTGAAGGACTCGGGGATGCCGGGCTTGGGGATGTTCTGGCCCTTGACAATGGCCTCGTAGGTCTTGACACGGCCCACCACGTCGTCGGACTTCACCGTGAGGATTTCCTGGAGGGTGTAGGCGGCGCCGTAGGCTTCCAGGGCCCACACTTCCATTTCGCCGAAGCGCTGGCCGCCGAACTGGGCCTTGCCGCCCAGGGGCTGCTGGGTGACCAAGGAGTAGGGGCCGGTGGAACGGGCGTGGATCTTATCGTCCACCAGATGGTGGAGCTTGAGGTAATACATATAGCCCACTGTGACGGGGTTGTCGAAGAACTCGCCAGTGCGGCCGTCGCGCAGGCGGAACTTGCCGTCCTCGGGCAGGCCGCCCATGCGGAAGCACTCGCGGATGTCGGCCTCGTGGGCGCCGTCGAACACGGGGGTCATGATCTTCCAGCCCAGGGCCTTGGCAGCCATGCCCAAGTGGACCTCCAGCACCTGGCCGATGTTCATACGGGAAGGCACGCCCAGGGGGTTCAGCACGATGTCCAGGGGGGTGCCGTCGGGCAGGAAGGGCATATCCTCCTCGGGCAAAATGCGGGACACAACGCCCTTGTTGCCGTGGCGGCCGGCCATCTTGTCGCCCACGCTGATTTTACGGCGCTGGGCGATGTAGCAGCGCACCACCTTGTTAACGCCGGGGGACAGCTCGTCGTGGCTGTTTTCCCGGGTGAAGACCTTCACGTCCACCACCACGCCGTACTCACCGTGGGGCACACGCAGGGAAGTGTCGCGGACCTCCCGGGCCTTCTCGCCGAAAATGGCCCGCAGCAGGCGCTCCTCGGCGGTGAGCTCCGTCTCGCCCTTGGGGGTGACCTTGCCCACCAGGATGTCACCGGCGCGGACATCGGCGCCCACGCGGATGATGCCCCGGTCGTCCAGGTCTTTCAGAAGCTCCTCGTTGACGTTGGGGATATCCCGGGTGATTTCCTCCGGCCCCAGCTTAGTGTCACGGGCTTCCATCTCGTACTCCTCGATGTGGATGGAGGTGTACATATCGTTGCGCACGATCTTCTCGTTGAGCAGGACGGCGTCCTCGTAGTTGTAGCCTTCCCAGGTCATAAAGCCGATGAGGGCGTTCTTGCCCAGGCTGATTTCGCCGTTCTTAATGGCGGGGCCGTCGGCGATGACATCGTCCTTCTCCACACGGTCGCCCACGCTGACCACGGGCACCTGGTTGATGCAGGTGCTCTGGTTGGAGCGCATAAACTTGATGATCTGGTAGTCGTCAATATCGCCGTTGTCCGCGGTGACGCGCACCAGGTTGGCGCTGACGGACTTCACCACGCCGCCGCGCTTGGCCAGCACGCACACGCCGGAGTCCACGCCGGCCTTGTACTCCATGCCGGTGCCCACGATGGGGCTCTCGGTGCGCAGCAGCGGCACAGCCTGCTTCTGCATGTTGGAGCCCATCAGGGCGCGGTTGGCGTCGTCGTTCTCCAGGAAGGGAATCATGGCCGTGGCCACGGAGACGACCATCCGGGGGGAGATGTCCATGTAGTCCGCCTGAGAAGCGGGCACTTCCACGAACTCGTCCCGGTGACGGCCGTTGACCTTGCTGTGGACGAAATGGCCCGCTTCATCCAGGGGCTCGTTGGCCTGGGCCACAATGAACTCGTCCTCCTGGTCGGCGGTCATGTAGACCACGTCCTTGGTGACCACGCCGGTCTCCTTGTCCACGCGGCGGTAGGGCGTCTCGATGAAGCCGTACTCGTTGATGCGGGCGAAGGTGGCCAGGTAGGAAATCAGGCCGATGTTGGGGCCTTCAGGGGTCTCGATGGGGCACATGCGGCCGTAGTGGGTGTAGTGGACGTCTCGGACCTCGAAACTGGCGCGGTCGCGGGACAGGCCGCCGGGGCCCAGGGCGGACAGGCGGCGCTTGTGGGTCAGCTCGGACAGGGGGTTGTTCTGGTCCATGAACTGGGACAGGGGCGAGGAGCCGAAGAACTCCTTGATGGCAGCCACCACCGGCCGGATGTTAATCAGGCTGTGGGGGGTCAAGGTCTCCAAATCCTGGGCCTGCAGGGTCATGCGCTCGCGGATGACGCGCTCCAAACGGGAGAAGCCGATGCGGAACTGGTTCTGGAGCAGCTCGCCCACAGAACGGATGCGCCGGTTGCCCAGGTGGTCGATGTCATCGGTGGTGCCCAGGCCCTCGGCCAGGCAGTTCATATAGTTGATGGTGGCGAAGATGTCGTCCACGGTGATGTGGTTGGGCATCAGGTCGGCCTTGCGGGCGCGCAGCGCGTCCTTGAGCTCTGCCTCGCTCTGGGCGGACTCCAGGATTTCGGCCAGCACACGGTAGCAGACGCGCTCGTTGATGCCGCACTCGGCCTTGGCGTCGAAGTCCACGTACTTCTGGATGTCCACCATGCCGTTGGAGATGATTTTGACTTCCTTCTCCCCCACGGTGACAACAGCCACCATGACGCCGGCGTCGTCCATGGCGTCGGCCATTTCCTTGGTGACGGTCTGGCCGGCCTCGCCCATCAGCTCGCCCGTAGAGGGGTTGGCCACAGGCTGGGCCAGCACCTGGCCCACCAGGCGGCCTTCCAGGCGCAGCTTCTTGTTGTATTTATAGCGGCCCACACGGGAGAGGTCGTACCGGCGGGGGTCGAAGAACAGGCCGTTGATGTGGGCCTGGGCGCTCTCGATGGTGGGGGGCTCACTGGGGCGCAGCTTGCGGTAAATCTCAAACAGCGCCTCTTCCATGGTTTTACAGGTATCTTTCTCGATGGTGGCGCGCATCCTATCGTCATCGCCAAAGAAATCCAGGATTTCCTGGTCCGTGCCCAGGCCCAAGCAGCGGATGAACACGGTGATGGGGATTTTGCGGTTTTTATCAATGCGCACGTAGAACACGTCGTTGACGTCGTTCTCATACTCCAGCCAGGCGCCCCGGTTGGGGATGATGGTGGAGGAAAACAGCTCCTTGCCGGAACGGTCGTAATCCATCTTATAGTACACGCCGGGGGAACGCACCAACTGGGAGACAATGACGCGCTCGGCGCCGTTGATGACAAAGGTGCCGCTTTCGGTCATCAGGGGGAAATCGCCCATAAAGACCTCGGACTCCTTAATCTCGCCAGTTTCCTTGTTCAGCAGGCGCGCAGTCACCCGGAGGGCGGCAGCGTAAGTGGCATCCCGCTCCTTGCATTCGGACACGCTGTAATTGGGCTTGTCGTCAAGCTTGTAATCCACAAAATCGAGCACCAGGTTGTTGTTGAAGTCTGTAATGCCCGAGACATCGTTAAAGACCTCTTTCAGGCCCTCTTTTAAGAACCATTCGTAAGAGTTCTTCTGAATCTCGATAAGGTTCGGCATTTTCAAGACTTCCTCGATTTTGGCAAAGCTCATCCGAGTATTCTTGCCCAATTGAACCGGTTTTACATTCACCATTTGGTTCAGCCACTCCAATCCTTATAGTTTTGAATTGCCCACGGCGCCCGGGGCTTGCCCGCAGCCGCCGCTTCCCGACGCACAGGGGAAGGAGCATTTTCCACAAAAAATCACATTTTTTACAATACGCACTTGATTCTTACAAACCGATGTGCTATACTTTACAAAAATGCAGTTGGGGTACTCCTACCCATGATGATGCAGTATACTAGTATAATGCAAGTAGTTCTCCTTGTCAAGGGGTGTTTGTAAAGTTTCCGCCTTTCCGGCGGAATTTTTTGTTTTTAGGGCAGCGGCCCCTCTCCCCTGGAAGGAAACAGGCACGGAACACAATGGGATTCCGTGCCTGTTCTTTTTTATGTTCCCGCCTCTTCCCCACAGCAGGAGCAGGGCTTGGGCGCGCAAATCATGGCGAAGGTGTAGGATTCCAGCTCCCGCCGGACATCCTCGGAAATCTTCTCGTAGATGCTGTGCAGGCGGCAGTGCTCCCGGCCGCAGCTGTACTCTTCCTTCTGGCAGCGGGAGAGCATATAGGGGCCCTCAACCAGCTCTATCACCTGGCGCAGGGTGATTTCCTCGGGGGACTTGGCCAACGTGTAGCCCCCCTTGGCCCCCTTAAAGGAGCACACCAGGCCCTCGGCCACCAGTTCCCGCAGGATTTTTAGGGAGAAGCGCAGGGGAATCTGGGTCTCCACGGAGATGGTCTTGGCGTCCCGGCGCTCCGGGTGCTTTGTGAGATATTCCACGATGCGGACGGCGTAGTCCGCCTCTAATGTCATTACCATAGGTTGTAAAACTCCACTGTTGGGATAGGCCCGGGGCTCAATCCAGGAAGTCTTTCAGTTTTTTGCTGCGGCTGGGGTGGCGCAGCTTCCGCAGGGCCTTGGCCTCAATCTGCCGGATGCGCTCCCGGGTGACGTTGAACTCCTTGCCCACCTCTTCCAAGGTGCGGGAACGGCCGTCCTCCAGGCCAAAGCGCAGGCGCAGCACCTTCTCCTCCCGGGGGGTGAGGGAATCCAGCACGCTGCTGAGGGTCTCCTTCAGCAGGGTGTGGGAGGCGGCGTCCGCCGGGGCGGGGGCGTCGTCATCGGGGATGAAGTCCCCCAGGTGGCTGTCCTCCTCCTCGCCGATGGGCGTCTCCAGGGAAACGGGCTCCTGGGCCACCCGCATGATTTCCCGCACCTTGTCCACGGGCATATCCAGCTCCTCGGCGACCTCCTCGGCGCTGGGCTCCCGGCCGTTGGCGTGGAGCAGCTGGGAGGAGACCTTCTTCACCTTGTTGATGGTCTCCACCATGTGCACCGGGATGCGGATGGTGCGGGCCTGGTCGGCGATGGCCCGGGTGATGGCCTGGCGAATCCACCAGGTGGCGTAGGTGGAGAACTTAAAGCCCTTGGTGTAGTCGAACTTCTCCACGGCCTTGATAAGGCCCAGGTTGCCCTCCTGGATCAAGTCCAAAAACTGCATGCCCCGGCCCAGGTAGCGCTTGGCGATGCTGACCACCAGGCGCAGGTTGGCCTCGGACAGGCGCTTTTTGGCGGCCTCGTCCCCGTTGGAGATACGCACGGCCAAGTCCACTTCCTCGTCGGGGGTGAGCAGGGGCACACGGCCAATCTCTTTCAAGTAGACCTTCACCGGGTCGTCGATGGCCACGCCGTCGGCGCCCATGCCGGGCTCCAGCTCGATGCCCTCGGCCTTGGCCAGCTCCTCGTCGTCGATGGTGATGTCGTCGAAGTCCTCCACAATCTCCACGCCCTGGGACTCCAGGGTGTCGTAGAATTTCTCAATCTGCTCGGGGTCGAAGTCCAGCTCGCCCAGGGCGTCCAGGATTTCCTTGGTGGAGAGCTGGCCCTTGCTCTTGCCCAGCTCCAAAAGGTCTTTGATTACGGTTTTCTTATCGGGTTGTGCCGCCATATACTGTACCATTCCTTTCTTGCGTCCAGTTGGAATTTCCCATTTACTTCCGGCTTTTCAATTCTTGCAGGTAGCGCCGCAAATCTTCCTCTGTGGCGCCTTTTATCTTTTCCGGGTCGGAGAAGCCGCCCTCCTCCCGGATGATTTGGCAATAGCCCTCCACGTCCTCCCAGGAGGGGGGCACCTCCCGGCGCTGGGCCAGGGCCCGGGTCAGCTCGGAGAGCTCGTCGGGGGTGAGCTCCTCGGCCAGGGCGGAAAGGGTGGCCTCGCCCTGCTTAGTCTTGCCCAGCAGCAGGCTATATACTCTGCGGCCCCAGGGGGTGACCCACTTTTCCGGGGGCAGCAGCGCCTCCAGCTGGGCGGCCTTATCCTGGTGCTGGTAGAGGTAGGTGATGATGCCCTCCTCCGCCAAAGCGGCCCGCATGTGTTTTTTCTTTTCGGGGTTTGCCACCGTGCGGGCGGCCATGACCTCCTGCTGGGCGCGGACCTCCTCCCGCCTGCGCTGGCGTGCCGCCTGGGAAGCCGCCCGCAGCGCCGAGGCCATGATGCTCTCCTTGCCCACGCCGGTCTCCTCGGAGAGCTTGCCGGCGTAGAGGTCCAGCTCTATCCTGTCCTGCAGGGGCCCCAGGACCTGGGCCACGGCCTCCTGGAGGTACCGCTTTTTGCCGTCCTCGGTGGAGAGGTCGTACTTCTCCCGGGTCACGGCCAGGCGGTACTCTGTGTCGTTGCCGCTTTGCTGCAGCAGGCGCTTGAAGCGCTCGGGGCCGTCCTTGGGGTTTTGGCGGAAGAACTCGTCGGGGTCCTTCCCCCCCGGCACAGTGACCACCCGCACCAGCAGCCCGGCGTTTTTCAAAATGGGGATGGCCCGCTGGGTGGCCCTGCGCCCGGCCTCGTCGGAGTCGTAGCAGATGACGGCCTCATCGGCGTAGCGGCGGATGACGCGGGCCTGCTCCTCCGTCAGCGCCGTGCCCAAGGAGGCGATGGCGTTGGTAAACCCCGCCCGGTGCAGTGCGATGACGTCCATGTAGCCCTCGGCCAAGATGAGCTGGCGGGTGCCGGAATCCTTGGCGAAGTTCATGGCGAACAGGCCGCTGCTCTTGTGGTACACCGGCGTTTCCGAGGTGTTGATATATTTGGGCTTCTCATCGGTGAGGATGCGCCCCCCAAAGGCCACCACGTTCCCCCGCAGGTCGAAGATGGGGAACATCACCCGGCCCCGGTAGCGGTCGTACAAGTTGCCGTTTTTGGAGAGGCGCACCATGTCCGACTGGAGGAGCTCCTCCTGGGTGTAGCCCTTTTTCCGCAGGTGGTTTGTCAGGGCGTAGCCGCTCTCTGGGGAATAGCCCAGGCCAAAGTGCCGGACGGTTTTGGCGTCCAGGCCCCGGCGGCGGAAGTACTCCACCCCGGCCTTGCCCTCTGGTGTGGAGAGCACACTGTAGTAAAACCGGCCCGATTCCCGATTGATTTCCAAGATGCGGGTGCGCAGCCGGGACATGGACAGGTCCGCGCCGTCCTCGGGCAAAGCCATGCCCGCCCGCTGGGCCAAAAACTTCACCGCCTCGGCGAAGTCCAGGTTCTCCACGCCCATGACAAAGGAAATCACGTCCCCGCCCTTGTTGCAGCCAAAGCAGAAGAAGGAGTTGTTCTCCGGGTAGATGCAGAAGGAGGGGGTCTTTTCGTTGTGGAAGGGGCACAGGCCCACCAGGTTCTTGCCCCGCCGACGCAGGTTCACATAGGAAGCGGCCACATCCTCGATGCGGTTGCGCTCCCCCACTTCCCGCAAAAATTCCGGCGGAAACGCCATGGCAGTCCCTCCCTTTCACAGTGTTTTTTTCAAAAGCCCCTCAATGGCCCAGGCCCAGGTTCCAGGCCTTGGGGATGAACAGCTCTTGGTAGCAGGCCACGGCATAGTGGTCTGTCATGCCCGCCACGTAGTCGCAGGAGGCGGTGTCCACGCCCTCCTCCTCGGCGATTTTCTGCATGTAATCCGGCAGGTGGTCCGGGTTGCGGAAGTGCACAAACAGGCTTTGGATGATGTGGGGCACCTTGCGCTCCTCCTTTTTGGCGTACTCGTTTAAGTACACCGCCTGGTACATAAAGGCCTCCAGCTCTGTATAGGCCTGGTAGGTGGCGGGGTCCATGGCGATGGCGCCCTCCCGGCTGTTCTCTACCACCGAGCGGATGAGGGCGGTGATGCGCTTTGTCTTGGAATCCCCCAGCACCTGGGTGATGGCCCGGGGGATGTCCTCCTCCCGCAGGACGCCGGCCCGGATGGCGTCGTCGATGTCGTGGTTTATGTAGGCGATTTTGTCCGCCCAGCGGATGATGCGGCCCTCGGCGGTGTCGGCCTCTAAGCCGGTGGTGTGGCACAGCACGCCGTTGCGCACCTCGTAGGTGAGGTTCAGGCCCCGGCCTTCTTTCTCCAGGCGCTCCACCACCCGCAAGCTCTGCTCGTAGTGGCGGAAGCCGTGGGGCAGCAGAGCGTTCAGCGCCCGCTCCCCGGCGTGGCCGAAGGGCGTGTGCCCCAGGTCGTGGGCCAAGGCCACCGCCTCGGTCAAATCCTCGTTGAGGCGCAGGGCCCGGGCAATGGTGCGGGCAATCTGGGCCACCTCCAAGGTGTGGGTGAGGCGGGTGCGGTAGTGGTCCCCCTCTGGGGAGAGGAACACCTGGGTCTTGTGCTTGAGGCGGCGGAAGGATTTGCAGTGGATAATCCTGTCCCTGTCCCGCTGGTAGGGGGTGCGCATCTCGCACTCCTCCTCGGGACGCTGGCGGCCCCGTGTCTCCTGGGAAAAGGCCGCCCAGGGGGCCAATGTCTGCCGTTCCAACTGTTGGGTCTGCTCACGGATGGTCATACCGTTTCCACAACCTTTCCTGGTCCAGTGCGTTGGCTTGTCCTCCTTCATGGGTGCAAAAGCGCCAAAAAGGCCCTTTACTTTACTATACGCCCGCCCCGGGAAAATTACTTGCGCCCGGCGGGATTTTTTCAAGAAAAAGTCCCAGCAAAGGGGAAAAAGCGCTTGCCCTCCTCCACCAGGGCGCAGCGGCCGCTGGTGGCGTCCGCCAGGCGCTTTTCCAGGGCGGGCAGCTGCTCGGGGTCCAGGTGGAAGCGCAGGTTCACCCGCTCTAAAAACTCCGTGCCGTCCACCACGCCGCCATTTTCCGGCACCAGCGCGGCCACCTTCCCGTAGAGGGAATAGTCGCAGGAGAGGGACAGCAGCAGGCACTCCCGCATGGTGATTTTATGGGCCGCCGCCAGGGCGATGGACGCCGTGTGGGAGTAGGCCCGTATCAGGCCGCCGCCCCCCAGCAGGATGCCCCCAAAGTACCGGGTGGCCACCACCACGGCGTCCACCACGCCGGCCTTTTTCAAGGTGTCTATCACCGGGATGCCCGCGGTGCCCTGGGGCTCGCCGTCATCGGAGAAACGGGCGATGTTCCCCTCCCGCAGGATGTAGGCGTACACGTTGTGGGAGGCGTCCCAATATTGGCTTTTCAGCTTGGCGATAAAGTCCAGGGCCTCCTCCTCGGTCTGCACCGGGCGGCAGCTGCCGATGAACCGGGACTTCTTCTCGATGAACTCGTCCGCGGCCTCCCGCTCTACGGTGACGTATTCCACGGCCCTCTCCCCCTTTCCCTGGGTAAAACAAGACAGGCGGCGCGAAACCGCGCCGCCCATCCCCGGGCATAAAGCCCACTATTGCGTCCAAATACAGAAACCGTCAACGGATTACTTGTCCTGCAGGCCGTAGCGCTTCTTGAACATATCCACGCGGCCGCTGGTATCCACCAGCTTCTGCTTGCCCGTAAAGAACGGGTGGCACTTGGAACATATTTCGACTTTGATGTCCTTCTTGGTAGACCGGGTCTTAATCACGTTGCCGCAGGCGCAGGTGATGGTGGTCTCCTGGTAGTCGGGATGTATATTCTGCTTCATCTTCAGTTTCACCTCTTTACGGTTGGGAAGTTTCAAATCAATCGCAAAATATTGTAGCACAACCCGCCGGAAAATGCAAGGGTTTCTTTTTAAAAAAGTTTTTACCCCTGGCGGCTGAGGTAGCTGATGTACTCCTCCAAACACATGGAAAGCTGCTGCATGGAGGTGGCGTGGCCGCTGCCCACATAGCGGATGACGGTCAAATCCTCGGTGCAGCCGGTGTAGTCCTCCTTGTCCGCGGGGTAGCGGAACACAAAGCCGTATTTGCCCATGTTGTTCCGCAGCCAGGAGCAGGTGCGGGAATCGCCGAAGGTCTCCGGGTCGGCCTCCACCCGCAGGCACATGCCGGACTGCATATCGCTCTCCCCGGCCATGGGCACCTCCAGCCGGGCCTGGGTGCGGGCCATCACCGTGGTGAGGCCCTCCTCGTTTTGCAGCTGCTGCACCTTCTCCTCAAACAGGCGCTCCTGCTCCTCATAGGAGACATACCCCGCGGAGAAGGTGAGGGCCAGGCCGTCCTCCCGGGCGGCCTCCACCAGCATCTGTAATGCGCTGGCAATGTGGGCCTCCACCTGGACGCCCTCCGCCTCCACGGTGTTGGGCGCATAGGAGGCGTCCTGGGGGTTGTTCTGGTTGATGACGAACAGGGCCACGTCGTCGTCGTAGACAGGCAGGCCCATGCTGTCGTAGGTGGGCATCTCCACCTGGCTGAGGGAGGAAAGCCCCCCGCCCTGGGCGCTGCTGGAGGAATCCAGGGAGATTTCCGCCTGGAAATAGGGCACCATGTACAGCGCCACAAACAGCCCCACCCCAACGGCCACCACCAGGCCCACCAGAACCATCACCAGGCGCATCAGCACCTTGATGCGCTTGGCCTGCCGGGACTGGAGCTGCTTGTCCCGGGAAATAAAAATGTTGCGCCCCGCGGGGCCAATATCCACACGGTGGTCCCTGCGCTCCAGGGCCATCCGCTTTCTACGGTGTCTCGGCAAAGCATTCCCTCACAATCTATATCCAGGCGCGCTGGGCGCCAAACCCACAGGGGCTGTGTCCTCTAAAGAAAGTTCAACTGTATTATACACAAGTTTCCCGCAAAAAGAAACGGGCCAAACAAAAAAAGCCCCGGCAGCCCGGAGCTTTTTTCTGTGAGGTTTTGCTTATTCCGCCTCGAAGTAGGCCTTGAAGCCCTTGTAAGCCATGTAGACATCCAGCTTGGAGACCACCTCGAAGGGGGAGTGCATGGACAGCACCGGCACGCCCACGTCGATGACATCGGCGTTCATGCGGGAGATGTCCAGGGCCACGGTGCCGCCGCCGCCCTGGTCCACCTTGCCCAGCTCGCCAATCTGCCAGAGCACGTCGGCCTCGTCGAAGATTTTGCGCACCTGGCCCACAAACTCGGCGTTGGCGTCGTTGGAGCCGCCCTTGCCCCGGGAGCCGGTGTACTTGGAGAGGCCCACGCCCCGGTTGAGGAAGGTGGAGTTGCCCGCTTCGTAGGCATAGGCGTAGTTGGGGTCGAAGGCGGCGGTGACGTCCGCGGACAGGCAGGTGGACTTGGTGTACACGTGCCGGGCCTCCAGGCCCTCGGCGGCGGCCAGGTCAGCCACAAAGTAGTTGAGATACTCAGAGGCCAGGCCCGTGTTGCCCACGCTGCCGATTTCCTCTTTGTCCGCCAGCACGGTGATGCAGGTGTACTCGGGGGTCTTGCACTGGAAGATGGCCTCCAGGATGGGGTAGGCGCAGACGCGGTCGTCGTGGCCATAGGCGCCAATCATGGAGCGGTCGAAGCCGATGTCCACGGCCTTGAAGGCGGGGACAAACTCCAGCTCGGCGGAAATCAAATCGCTTTCCACAATGCCGTACTGCTGGTGGAGGATGTTCATGATGTTCAGCTTGAAGAGCTGCTCGCCCTCGCCGTCGGTGAGGGGCAGGCTGCCGGCCAGCACGTTCATGTCCTCGCCGGAGATGGCCTCGCCCAGGGTCTTGGCCATCTGGTCCTTGCCCAGGTGGGGCAGGATGTCGGTGATGGTGAACTGGGGCTCGCCCTCTTTCTCGCCGATGCACACGGTGATTTCCTCGCCATCTTTGCGGACGATCTTGCCGTGGAGGGACAGGGGGATGGCGGTCCACTGGTACTTCTTGATACCGCCGTAGTAGTGGGTCTTCAGCAGGGCCAGCTCGTTGGCCTCGTACAGGGGGATGGGCTTTAAGTCAATGCGGGGGCTGTCGATGTGGGCAGCGGCGATGCGCACGCCCTCCTTGGCGCCCTTCTTGCCGATGACGGCCAGGCACATGGCCTTGCCGCGGTTGTTGTAGTAGACCTTGTCGCCGGCCTTGTACTTCTTGGCCGGGTCGAAGGGGACAAAGCCGGCCTCCTCGGCGGCCTGCACCGCCCAGGTGACGGCCTCCCGCTCGGTCTTGGCGGCGTCCATAAAGGACTTGTAGCCCTCGGCGAACTCGCCGGCCTTTTCCAGCTCCTTGGCGCCCACCTTGGCCGCGCCGTGGGTGCGGTCGTTCAGGAGCTTCTTCGCCAGCTCCTTGGCGTCGATTTTTTCATTTTTCTTAGACATTGGTCAGTAACCTCCTGTTCTTCTTAAGAAACAAACGGGGACTTAGGAACCATCCCCAGTTGGGTCCTCATCTTCTAAAAGCAGCACCTGGTACACCTGGGGCAGCATCACCGGGTAGACCTCCAGCGTTTCCCCAGAGTAGGTGACGGCCACCGTGTCGCCGGAGTGCAGGGCTTCCTGGGTGATTTCCTCGCCGCGCCACAGCAGCCGGGTATCCTCCCCCAAAGTAAAGGAGAACTGCCCGCGGTGGTTCACGTCATTGACGGGCAAGCCCTCCACCAAGAGGGTGTTTTCCCGGCGCTCTACAATCTGGGCGTAGAACACGGAAGCTTCCTCCCAGGAAACGGAATTGTGCTCCGCCGAAGCCCTGCCCAGCAGGAAAGAACCCACATTGGCCCCGGCAAAGGCCAGCAGGAACACGATGACCGCCAGCACCCGCAAGCCGCTGCTTTTCATGGGGCGTCACCTCCAGAACTGCTTCTATAGGGTACTGTAGCACGAAACAGGAGGAAACGCAATGGATTTTCACCAATCTTTAGGAATAGAGCTTCTCATAGATTCGATAAGCCCGCTGGACCTTGCGCACGTAGGCGTCGGTCTCCGGGTAGGGGATGGTGTGAAGGGTCTCCCCGTCGTGGGAGTAGTCGCCGCTTTCCAGCCAGCCGGACACATTGCCCATGCCCGCGTTGTAGGCGGCCAGGGCCACCTCCACGGTGCCGTACTGGTCCAGCAGCAGGCGCAGCAAGGCACAGCCGCAGTGGATATTGTCGCCAGGGTCCCAGATGTCCCCGCTGCCGTCCTCGGTGGGGTAGAGGGAAAGAATCCAGTCGAACGTCTCCTGGGTCAGCTGCATCAGGCCCATGGCGTCGGCGTGGGAGCGGGCCTGGGGGTCGAAGCCGCTTTCCGTCTTGATGATGGCGTAGACCAAGTTGGGCTCCAGGTCGAACTCCGCGGCCTCCCGCTCCACCAGCTCCGTATAGCGCTGGGGGTAGAGCAGCCGCAGGCCGCCCTCCAGCAGCCGCGGCCCAAAGAGGACCACCACCACGGCCACAGCCACCGCCAGCACTGCCAGGGTAAGACAACCTCTCTTCATAGGCGCGTGTTCTCCTCCAGCTGGTTTAGGAACTGCTCCACGGCCTCCTCCACCTGGGCGCCGGGGCCGTTTTCCACCACAAAGTCCGCCCGGGCGGTGTAAAACTCGCCGGCGGGCTGGGCCTCCAGGCGGCGCAGGGCTGCCTCCTGGGAGATGCCGTCCCGGCGCAGGACGCGGGCCAGGCGCTCCTCCTTGGGGGCGTCCACCGCCAAAATGCGGGAGCAGGCGGCGTCCAGGCCGGACTCAAACAAGGTGGGGGCGTCCAGCACCAGGACGCGGAAGCCCTGGGCCTCCCCCTCCGCCAGCTGCCGGCGGATGTGCCCCAAAATGCGGGGAAAGGTGATTTCCCCCAGCCGGGCCCGGGCCTCTTGGGAGGCGAAAGCCCGGCGGGCCAGCTCCGCCCGGTCCAGGACGCCGTCCCGGAGGACCTGGGGGCCAAAGGCGGCGGCCAGCTCCTCCAGGCAGGGGGCGTCGTAGACCTGGGGGCTGCGGGTGGCCTGGTCGCAGTCGATGACATAGCAGCCACGCTGGGCCAAGGCCTGCCCCACGGTGGACTTGCCCGCGCCGGTGGGGCCGGTCAACCCCACAATGTGCCGCCCCTTGGGGTTTACCACCTGGAAGGCCGCCGCCCGGATGAGCCGGTTGTACACCGCCAGGCCCACGCCGCGCTTCCGGGGGAGGCGGGCATAGGCGCGGGCGGCGCCGGCTTCGTCCAGCTGGTGGAGGGCCTCAAAGAGCCGGTGGGCCTGGCTGGCGCTGTCGTAGCGGGTGCCATAGGCCATAGTGGGCACCTGGAGCAAGGGGACGTCCTCCTCAAAGCACAGGGCCCAGCCGTCCCCCTTTTGGTTGACGTACTCCACGTAGTCCTCGGGAGAGGCGTCCACAATCACCACGTCGGCGGCGGGGGAATAGTGCTTATACTTCATCCCCGGGGAGGCAGCCTTCTGCCCGGCTTCCATCTGGTGGAGCACCGCCGGGTCCACCTCCACCCGGCCCAGCACCTGCCGCAGCTGGGAGAGGGTGACGCCGCCGGGCCGCAGCAGCCGGGGCACCGGGGTGGCCAAGGTGAGCACTGTGGACTCCACGCCCACGTCGCAGTCGCCGCCGTCCAGCAAAGCGTCCACCCGGCCGGTGAGGTCCTCCCGCACGTGGAGGAAGGTGGTAGGGCTGGGCTTGCCGGACAAATTGGCCGAGGGCGCCGCCAGGGGCACCCCCGCCGCGTCGATGACAGCTCGAGCCGTGGGATGGGAGGGGCAGCGCACCGCCACGGTGTCCAGGCCCCCGCTGGTCTGCTGGGGGATGACATCGGACTTGGGCAAAATGATGGTCAGGGGGCCGGGCCAAAAGGCGGCGGCCAGCTTTTGGGCGCTTTCCGGCACCTCCCTCACCAGGGGCGCCAGCTGGGAAAACCGGCTGATGTGGACGATCAGCGGGTTATCCGAGGGGCGGCCCTTGGCCCGGTAGATTTTCTTCACGGCCTCCCCATCCAAGGCGTTGGCAGCCAGGCCGTAGACCGTCTCCGTGGGGATGGCCACCAGGCCGCCTTGGCGGAGGATGTCCCCCGCCCGCTGGATGTCATCGGGGCAATGGTCGCTGAGAAGCAAAGTTTCCATAGCAATCCCTCCTTATCCCTGCTGGGAGGCTTCCAGCTGGGCGGCGCGGTCGGCGGCCACCAGGCTGTCGATGACCTCGTCCAAAGAGCCGCCCAGAATTTCCTCCAGCTTGTAAAGCGTCAGGCCGATGCGGTGGTCCGTCACCCGGGCCTGGGGGAAGTTGTAGGTACGTATCCGCTCGGAGCGATCCCCCGTGCCCACCTGGCTGCGGCGCTCCTGGGCCACCTGGTCGCTGGCCTTTTTCCGCTCTTGGTCCAGCAGCCGGGCCCGCAGCACTTTCAGGGCCTTTTCCTTGTTTTTGTACTGGCTCCGCTCGTCCTGGCACTCCACCACCATACCCGTGGGCAGGTGGGTGACCCGGATGGCCGAGGAAGTCTTGTTGATGTGCTGGCCCCCCGCCCCGCTGGAGCGGAAGGTGTCTATCTGCAAATCCTTGGGGTCGATGTCCACGTCCACCTCTTCCGCCTCGGGTAAGACAGCCACGGTGGCGGTGGAGGTGTGGATGCGGCCCTGGGCCTCTGTCTCGGGCACGCGCTGCACCCGGTGGACGCCGCTTTCGTACTTCAGCCGGGAGTAGGCCCCCTCCCCATCGATGAGGAAGCTGACCTCCTTAAAGCCCCCCAGCTCCGTCTCGTTGAGGGAGACAATCTCGGTCTTCCAGCCCTTGCCCTCGGCGTAGGCGGTGTACATCCGGTAGAGGTTGTAGGCGAACAGGGCAGCCTCCTCCCCACCGGCGCCGCCGCGGATTTCCACAATGACGTTCTTCCCGTCGTTGGGGTCCTTGGGCAGCAGGAGCAGCTTCAGCTCCTCCTCCAGGCGGGAGAGCTCTGTCCCCTTCTCCCGGATTTCCTGCTGGGCCATCTCCTTCAGCTCCCGGTCGGCGGCCTCCTCCAGCAGCTCCTTGGCGCCGGAGAGGTCAGCCCCGCACTGGCGCCAAGCCCGGTAGGTCTCCACAATGGGCTCAATCTCCTTGTGCTCTTTCATCAGCCGGGCATAGAGCTCCCTGTCCGCGGCGGTGGCGGGGTCGTACAGTTTTAAATTCAGCTCCTCATAGCGGCTTTCGAACACTTGTAAATTTTCAAACACAGCAAACACAGCCTTTCCATATCGAAAATAAGTTTCTACACAGCGCTGGAAAAGCCGCTACTCCTCCCCCTCCGGGCGGAGGATTTTCTTGATATTCTTTTCGCATTTCAGCCGGGGGATCATCACTTCCCGGCCGCAGCCGTTGCAGCGGATTTTAAAATCCATGCCCACCCGCAGCACGGTGAACTCCAAGCTGCCGCAGGGATGGGGCTTTTTCATCCGCAGCACATCGCCCACACGGACGTCCATCTCGCTCATCCTTTCCAAAGGGCCCGCCCCTTCCCGGGCGGCACGCAGACTAGTTTAGTATTATACACCCATTCCGGCAAATTTGCAAAGAAAACAGCGCCCTGGGGAAAAGGCCCAGAGCGCTGGCTGTCTCTTACTATGCTATGCGGGCCGCTACCGCTGGGGCGCGGCGGCCACGTTGTCCTCGCTGCTTTCCGTCCGCATCGTGCGGGCGGCAGCTGCCTGCACCCCTGGGATATTGACGGACACCGTGTACTCATCTACCACCCAGCAGGAATCTGCCAGGCTGCCGGTGAGGGTGACAGTGGCGGGCACCTCCACCGTGCCGGTCTGGTTCTGGAAGTTGCTCAAATCCACCTGGACGGAGATAGAATCGCCGGTGACGCGGGTCACCTGGGCCTCTGGCCCCACCACGAACACCGCTAGGGAGGTAGTGGCCAAGGTGGGCTCTACGCCAGAGGGGGCGTTTACCACCTGAATGTTGGCGGAGCTGACGCTGACCGAGGCCTGCTCATACCCATTGAGATTGATGGTCACGGTGGCCTGGCTGGTGGTCTCCCCGGTGGTGCTGATGTTGCGCACACCGGTGGGCAATGTGATATCTGAGGTGATGGTGTTGTTGGTGCCGGCCGTCAAGTCCGCAAAGTCAATGACGGAATCCAACTGGATTTCATTGATGCCGGAGAGCACCTCGGAAGTGCCCACAATGGTGATTTCTGCGGGCTCGATTTGGATGCGGCTCTCCGAGAAGCCCTCGGGCTGGTGCAGCGTGGAGGCCACCAGGCTCACGGTCTTCATGGGGATGACGGGGACGGTGACGTCCACGCTCTCCACGTTGAGGGTGAGGTAGAGGCCGGACCAATCGGTGATTTCCTGGTCGTTGGCGTCATACAGCTGGATGGGGCAGCTAAAGCTGGTCTCCTCCCGCAGGGCCGTCTCCACCTGGTAGTTCACCGCCACCCGGCTGATGCGGTCCACCGAGGAGGCGGGGCCGGAGATGGTCACGTTGTCGGCGGAGAGCACCGGCGTCCCGGCGTAATAGCCCGTGTCCGAGCGCACCTGGATGTTGCTCTCGATGGGCAGGTTTACCTCCCGGACGCGGTCGTATTCCACCGTGACCTCCGAAGGGCTGACAGAGGCGATTTCATAGCTGCCCATGGTGTTGGCCTTTACCGCCCGCACCTGCAAGGTCATCTTCTGCAGGGTGTTGCCCTCCAGCTGGGTGGAGGTGGGGTTTAAAGTGACGCTTACCTCGAAATCGCTGGCGGAAAGCTGGCTGGTAAGCAGGTTGTTGCCAGAGACTTCCACGTCCGCCGTGGTGTGGGACATGCTGAAGATCTGCAGCCCCTCCTCCTGGGCGGCGGAGGACACCTGCTGGGTAATGGGCACATCGTGGATGACCACGTTGCGCTCGGCGCTGTTGGCGTACATCAAAAACCAGGTCACCACGGCCACCACAAAGGAAAACGCCAGCACAAAGGTGTTGTGATAAAAGATTTTCCCCAGGGAGATCGCGTTCTTCTTTTTAGGCGTTTCCGGCGTTTCGGGGCGCTTTTTCTCCTCGTTCATCCGTCACTCCCCCTTTCTGGTGGTGCGGCCGGTGAGGCCCAGCTTGCCAAGGATGCGCTTGCTGCTGCTGGTTTCCTCCGGCGCGCCGATGAGGGCGCTTTCCAGCACCTCCCGCAGGGTGACGCGGTTGTAATTGCGGGTGAGCTTGCCCTCCATAGCCACGGAGATTTGGCCGGTCTCCTCGGAGACCACCACCACCACGGCGTCGGAGTTCTCGCTCATGCCCAGGGCGGCCCGGTGGCGGGTGCCCAGCTCGGCGCTGACGTTCTCGTTGCTGGTAAGGGGCAGGATGCAGCCGGCGGCGTAAACCTGGCCCTCCCGGATAATCATGCCCCCATCGTGGAGGGGCGCCTTGTTGAAAAAGATATTGGCGATAAGCTGGGAGGAGGGCGCTGCCTCAATGATGGTACCGGTGGCCACAATCTCGCCCAGCTTGGTCTGGCGCTCAAAGACGATCAGCGCGCCCATGCGCAGCTGCTGGAGGATTTGGGTGGCGTCCACCACGCCCTGGATGGCCTTGCGGGTCTCCGCTTTGCCCTCTTCCTTATCTTTGGCAGAAACGGTGTTTGCCAGGGACTGGACCACCTTGCTGTGGCCCACCTGCTCCAAGGCCTTGCGGATTTCCGGCTGGAACAAAATGACCACGATGACAATGCCCGAGGACAGGAACGCCCGCAAAATGGCGTTGAGCATAAGCAGATCCAGCTGATAGGAAATTAAGAACAGAACTATCAGCAGGATGATGCCCTTCACCAGCTGCCCGGCCCGGGTTTCCCGCACCAGCTTGATAGCGCTGTACAGCAGCACGGTGACAATGGCCACATCGATAGCGTCCTTAAAGGTGAAGTTGCGGGCCGCGGTTAAAATATTCTGCCCCAGCTCGGAGAGATACTGCACCACAGACTCCAAGACCATCACCCCTTTCTTCAAGATTCGTTACGGTTTCTTTTCACTTTCTTCTCCCAAACGCAAAACAAAAGCCGCAGGCAGGAGCCTCGCGGCATTGGCAGCAAGCCATTCCTGGCCAGGGGGCTGCTCCCAGGGGATGGGCCCGAAGAGCGCTCACGGCTTCCTGCAAAATATTATAGCATAGAAAAAACGCAAATAAAAGAAGTTTTTTCTACTTTCCCGGAATTTATTCCCGCCACCGGGAGAGCCGGGCGGCCAGGGCGTCCAGGTCCTCCTTCCGGGTAAAGGCTGAGGGGGACACCCGCACGGTGCCTGTCTCCAGGGTGCCCAGCTTCTCGTGGGCCAGGGGCGCGCAGTGCAGGCCGCAGCGCACGGCGATGCCCCCCTGGGCCAGGAACTCCCCCACCCGCTCGCTGGGGACGCCCTCCAGGTTGAAGGAGAGCACCGGCGCCGAGAAGCGCTCCTCCGGGGGCGGGGTGTAGAGTGTCACCTTTCCCAGGCGGGAGAGCCTACCGTGGAGGTACCGCAGCTTTTGGAGCTCCTCCTGGCAGATGCGCTCCACGCCCCGGCGGCGCACGAACTCCAGCCCTGCCCCCAGGCCCAAAATCCCCGGGACGTTTACGGTGCCGCTCTCGTAGCGCTCGGGGGCCTCCTGGGGCATTTGGAAGCTGCGGGACTGGGTGCCCGTGCCGCCCTCCACCAAGGTGCCCAGCAGGCACTCTGGCTCCCGCACCAGCAGCAGGCCGGTGCCCATGGGGCCGTACAATCCCTTGTGCCCGGCGCAGCACAGGTAATCGATGCCGCTTTCCCCCATGTGGATGGGGAACAGCCCCGCGCCCTGGGCGGCGTCCACACAGAGGGCCACATCGTACTGGTGGCACAGCGCGGCGATGCGCTCCACCGGCACCCGGATGCCGAATACGTTGGAGGCCATGGTGCACACCGCCAGCCTCGTCTTGGGGCCTATGGCCTGGCGGAAGGCGTTGACCGTGGCGTCGTTGTCCCCGGGGGACACTTTGGCCACGGTGCAGGTGACGCCCCGGGCCTTGAGGGCCTCTAAGGGCCGGGTGACGGCGTTGTGCTCCAAATCGGTGATGACCACGTGGTCCCCGGGCTTTAAAAAGCCCTTGAGCACCACATTCAGCGCCTGGGTGCAGCTGGGCTGGAAAAGCACGCACTCCGGGCCGGGGGCGCCGAAGAACTCCGCCGCCTGCTGCCGCACCTGGTACACCGCCTGGGTGGTGCGCAAACACATGCCATAGCCGCTGCGGCCGGGGTTTGCCCCGAAGTCTGTAAAGGCGCGCTGCACCGCCTGGCGCACCCCCTGGGGCTTGGGGTAGGTGGTGGCGCTGTTGTCCAGGTATATCACGGCGTTTCACCGTCCTGTTCCATGCGGCGCAGCACCCGGATGTGGTTCTCCCACAGGATGCGCTCTGCCGCGTCCGCCCCCTGGGGGACGTAGATTCCATAGCCGCAGCCTGTTTCCTCTGTCCGGGGGATGCGCTCCACATAGCCCCGAATCCCATGGCGGAACAGCAGGTCGCGGCCTTTCATGGCGTAGGTCACGGAGCTGACCACCAGTAAAGGCTTGCCCAAAAGACCACCTCATTTGCCTGACGCGAAAGTCTCGTTTTTCCATTCTATGCGCCAGGCCCCCCGCCGTGACCGGCAAAGGAAAAGGGCCGCCCAGCGGCGGCCCCAAACAGGCGGTTCAGTATTCCAGCAGGCAGACGGCCTGGGCGGCCATGCCCTCCCCGCTGCCGGTAAAGCCCAGGCCCTCCTCGGTGGTGGCCTTTACGCTGACCTGGGAGGCGGCAATCCCGCAGGCCTTCGCCAGGTTCTCCCGCATCTGGGGGATGAAGGGGGCCAGCTTGGGCCGCTGGGCCAGCACGGTGGCGTCGATGTTGCAGATGGAGAAGCCCCGCTCCCTCAGCAGTGCGCACACCTGGGAGAGGAGCCCCAGGCTGTCGGCGCCCTTGTAGCGGGGGTCGCTGTCGGGGAAAAGCTTGCCAATGTCCCCCAAAGCGGCGGCGCCCAGCAAGGCGTCGGCAATGGCGTGGGCCAGCACGTCCGCGTCGGAGTGGCCTAGCAGGCCCTTCTCAAAGGGCACCTCTACCCCGCCCAGTATCAGCTTCCGGCCCTCTACCAGCCGGTGCACGTCGTAGCCAGTGCCCACGCGCATGGCTTTCGCCTCCTTTCCCAAAGTAGCCCGGGCCGCCACGCGGTCCTCCGGGGTGGTGAGTTTCAAGTTCCGGTAATCCCCGGCGGTGAGCTTCACCCGGCCGCCCGCCGCCTCGATAAGCTGGCAGTCGTCGGTGTAGCGCAGGCCCGAGGCCTGGGCCTTCCGGGCGGCGTAGAGGTACATCTCCCGCTCGAAGGCCTGGGGCGTTTGAATGGCCATCAGCCTGTCCCGGGGCGGGGTGGATTCCACAAAGCCCTGGCCGTCCGATAGCTTGCAGGTGTCTTTCGAGGGCACCGCCAGGGTGGCAGCGCCATAGGCCACAGCGTCCTGGCAGAGGGCGTCCACCTGCTCCGCTGTGACAAAGGGCCGGGCCCCATCGTGGATGAGAAGGTAAGGTGTATCCGGATCCAAGGCAGCCACCCCGGCCAGGACGGAATCCTGGCGCTCCTGGCCGCCGGGGGCCACAACCCAGGGCTTGTCCGTCTTGCCGGCGAGAAGGGCCTCCACCTGGGGGCGGTCCTCCTCCCGACAGACCACGGCCAGCTCCCCCACCCAGGGGGAGGAAGCCAAGGTCCGGAAGGAGTACAGCAGCACCGGCTGGCCGCCCAAATCCTCCAGCACCTTGGAGCCCTGGCCGCCCATGCGCCGGGAGCTGCCCGCGGCCACAATCACCGCGCCAAATTTGCCTTCCACGGCAGTCCCTCCTTCCGGCTCAGGCCTTTTCCAGGGGGAAGCCGAAGAACTCCACCGCGTTGTTGTAGCAGACGCCCCGCACCATCTTCTCCAGGGCTTTCCAGTCGGCGGGGTATTCGCCGTTTTCCACCCAGGCGCCCAGCAGCTCGCAGAGGATGCGGCGGAAGTACTCATGGCGGGGGTAGGACAAAAAGCTGCGGGAATCGGTGAGCATGCCGATGAAGTTGCCCAGCAGGCCGCCGTTTGCAAAGGCGGTGAGTTGCTTGACCATGCCGGCCTTGTGGTCGTTAAACCACCAGGCGGAGCCCTGCTGGATGCGGCCCAGGGGCGTGCCGTCCTGGAAGCAGCCGATGACGGAGTTTAGGCCCTCGTCGTCGTTGGGATTCAGGCTGTAGAGCACCATGCGGGGCAGGGCGTCCTGGGAGGCCAGCAAGTCCAGGAAAGCGGCCACCTCCAGGGAGGGCGTGCCCTGGAGCACGGCGTCGTAGCCGGTGTCACGGCCCAGCTTGTGGAACATGCGGGTGTTGTTGTTGCGGCGGCAGCCGTAGTGCAGCTGCATCACCCAGCCCAGGCGCTTGTACTCCCCGGCCACAAAGCGCAAAAAGCCCGTCTGGAAGGCGGCAAGCTCCTCCTGGGTGAGGGGCTCGCCCTCCAGGCGCTTTTGGAACACCCGCTCCAGCTCCTCCTCCGAGGCGGGCTGGCACACAGCCACCGTCAGGGCGTGGTCGCTGGCGCGGCAGCCCATCTTGTCAAAAAAGGCCATGCGGGACAGAAGGGCCTCCTTCAAATCTGCGTAGGTGCGGATTTCCACGCCGGCGGCCTGGCCCAAGCGCTGGAGGTAATCCAGGTACTCGGGGCGCTCCAGGCCCATGGCGGCGTCGGGACGCCAGGCGGGCAGCACTTTCACCGGGAAGCTGCTGTCCTGGGCCAGCTGCTGGTGCCACTCCAGGGAGTCGGCGGGGTCGTCGGTGGTGCACACCAAGGTGACGCCGGAATTGGCAATCAAGTTCCGGGCGCTCATGCCGGGCTCCTGAAGCTTTTGGTTGCACAGCTCCCACACCTCCTGGGCGGTGTCCTCGTTCAGGACGCCCTCATAGCCAAAGTAGCGGCGCAGCTCCAGGTGGCTCCAGTGGTACAGGGGGTTGCCAATGGCCAGCTCCAAAGTCTCGGCCCACTTCTGGAATTTCTCCCTATCCGGGGCGTCCCCGGTGATGTAGGCCTCGTCCACGCCGTTGGCGCGCATCAGGCGCCACTTGTAGTGGTCGCCGCCCAGCCACACCTGGGTGATGTTCTCAAAGCGCCTGTCCTGGGCAATCTCCTTGGGGTCCAGGTGGCAGTGATAGTCCAAAATGGGCATGGAGCGGGCCACCTGGTACAGCCGCCGAGCGGTGGGGGTGGTCAACAGAAAATCGTCATCGAGAAAAGCTTTCATCTACAACAGCCTCCTACATCCAAAAATCAGTGTTTGTGTCCATTATAGTGGGGGGAGGCGGCCAAGTCAAGGCGTTTGGCCTTGGCCCAGCAGCCGGTAAAAGGCACCCTGGGGCAAAATGTACGGGCCGCCCTCCTTGCCGGGGAGGGGCTTCTCCCCCGGGGCGGGGATGGCCACGAAATCCACCCCGGCCGCCACCTCTTTCCCCACCTTGCCCCCGGCCCGCAGCACGGCCTCCCGGTTTTGGGGCGTATCCAGGCGGCCGGTGAGCACCAAAGTCTTCTGGTAGAAGGGGTGGCCCGGAACGCCGGGATAACGGGGCTTTGGGGGCTTTTTCTTCTCAAACCGCTGGAGGAACTCCTCCTCCGTGCCCTGGGACAGCGCCAAGGCCCGCAGCTTCTCGTAGCAGCCGTAGGTAATCCAGCAGTCGGCCAGGGCCCGGTGGGCGCCCTGGTAGGGAACGCCCAAAGCGGCGGCCACGTCCCCCAGCCGGTGATGGGGCAGCTGGGGCAGCAGCTTCCGGGCCAGGCGCAGCTGGTCCAGGGAGTTGTTCCCCAAAGGCCTGCCCAGGTATTTCTGGAAGGAATCGTAGAGGAAGGCGGTGTCAAAGCCAACGTTGTGGCCCAAAAGCAAGTCCCGGCCCAGAAAATCCTCCACCTGGGGCAGGGCTTCCTCCGGAAGGGGCGCGCCCTCCAGCATCTCGTCAGTGATGCCCGTCAGGCCCTGGATGAAATCGTCCACGTAGCCCTGTTGCCACTGGCCGTTTTTTTGCACCTCCCGCCACGGGGGGCGGATGAGGGTGGAGAACTCCGCTGCCACCCGGCCCTCCCGCACCCGCAGGGCGGACACCTCGATGAGGCAGCAGCTCTCGGTGGAAAGGCCGGTGGTTTCCGTGTCCACCACGGTGTAGTCCCGGGGCAGGCAGAGGACGCTCTCCCCCTTGCCGGGACGCTGGGGCTTGGCCATATTCCCCCTCCTTTCGCGTGTTTTCCCTATTGTACTCCCGCCGGGGGGAGAAAGCAACCGCAAAAAAACGCCCCAGGCGGCGGGCCTGGGACGCTACGTTTTAGGATGTCAGGCGGGCTCCACGGCCACGGGGCTGTAACCCAGGCCCCGCACCACCTGCTTGAGCTCCTCGTCGGGCACCTCCCGCTTGGAGCGGACCAGGGCGGTTTTCTTGCCCAAGTCCACCTTGGCGTAAAAGCCCTCTTTGGCGTTGAAGGCGTTCTCAATGCGGCGGGCGCAGTTCTGGCAGTGCATGCCCTCCACCCGCACCGCCTTGGCGTAGGGGTAATGGGACACATCCCGGTCCCCGGGGCGCACCCGCTTCACCTGGTCGCCGCCGGAGCCGCAGCAGCCGGTTTTCAGCTTTTTCAAATAGCTGCGCACGGAAAAGACCACAATCAGCAGCAGCGCCAGGCAGATGAGCACAGTAGGCAGCATCCGTTCCACCAGCAATCCCTTCTTTCTTTGGAGTTCCTCCTTCGGCCCATGAATTAGCAAAAGCTAACACCTGGGCGTGAAAAGAGGTTAGCAACTTCTAACCTCTTGTACTATACCACGCCGCCCGGGGAAAGTCAATGGGAGCGGCGAGGAAAATCAGCGGCCCGCCGCCAGCAGCCGGGCGATGTTCTCCATGGTGAGGGCCAGGTTTTCCCCGGCGTGGAAGCGGGATTCCGCAAAGGGCTGGGCGGCCCGGTTGATGCTGAACACCGCCGTAAGCCCCTGCTGGTACATCTCCTCAAAGCCCTGGCCAATCTGCCCCACCACGGCGACGACGGGCACCCCTGCCTTCCGGCACCGGACCGCCACCCCGGAGACCACCTTGCCCCGGGCGCTTTGGGAGTCGATTTTCCCCTCGCCGGTGAACACCACATCCGTCCCCGGGAGAAGGCTGTCAAAGCCCACGGCGTCCAGCACCGCGTCGATGCCCATGCGCAGCTGGGCCCCGCAGAAGGCCGCCATGCCGAAGCCCAGGCCCCCGGCGGCCCCGGCCCCTGGCAGGTGGGAGAAGTCCCGGCCCAGGCAGCGGGCGGACACCTGCCCCAGGTGGCGCAGGCCAGCGTCCAGGCGGGCCACCATGGCCGCATCCGCGCCCTTTTGGGGAGCGAACACCGCGGCGGCCCCCGCCTCCCCATAGAGGGGGTTGTCAATGTCGCACATGGCGGTGAGCTCCATCCCCTGGAGCGCCTGGGCCACCGGGGAGACATCCAAAGCGGCAATCTCCCCCAAGGTGCCGCCGGTGGGGATAAAGGCGGCGCCGTCTGCCCGGGTGAATTTCGCCCCCAAAGCCGCCGCGGCGCCAACGCCCCCATCGTTGGTGCAGCTGCCGCCCAGGCCCAAAATCGCCTTGGTGCAGCCGGCCTCCTTGGCGGCCAGGAGCAGCTCCCCCACGCCGTAGGTGGTGGCCCGCTCCGGGTTGAGGCGGCCCTCCGCCAGGGGCAGGCCAGCGCAGGCGGCCATCTCAATGACGGCGGTGCGGCCGTCGCCCAAAATGCCGTAGAAGGCCTCCACCGGCTCCCCAAAGGGCCCGGTGACGGTGCGCGTGCGGCGCTCCCCGCCTGCGGCGGCCAGGAAAGCCTCTACGCTGCCCTCGCCGCCGTCTGCCACGGGGATGCTTTTCACCTGGGCCTGGGGGAAGAACCGGCGCAGCTGGCCGGCCATCACCTGGCACACCTGGCGGGAGGACAAGGTGCCTTTGAACGAATCGGGGACAAGAAGGATTTTCTCCATGGGAAAGACCTCTCTTTTGCAGGGTGTAGAAACAATCCCCCGCCGCGGGGCAGGGGATGGAAGGTTACAGTTTCAGCTTGGTCCAGTTGCCTTTGCGGAACCGGACAAAGGTGAGCAGGAACCGGACCAGCTGGTCCAGGGCGGTGCCCAGCCAGGCGCCCATCAGCCCCAGGCCCACGGGGTAGCACAGCAGCCAGCTGGCGCCGGGCCGGATGAAGGTGACGCTGATAAAGGACACCAGGGCGGTGAACTTGGTATCCCCCGCGCCCCGCAGGCAGCCAAACTGTACCACCTGCTCAATTTGCATGAACAGCACCACGCTGAGGATGCGCATGATCATGGCGCCATAATCCAGAATGACGGGGTCGTTGGAATAGAGCAGGAAAATCTCCTTGCCAAAGAAGAAGTAGATAAAGCCCATGACGCAGGCGCACACCAGGCCCAGGCGCTGGCACACGCTGCCGTAGATTTTCGCCATATCCGGGCGCTTGCGGCCCAGGCTTTGGCCAATGAGGGTGATGGCCGCCACAGAGAGGCCGTCCCCAAAGGAGAAGGACATGCTCATCATGTTGCCGCCGATTTGGTGGGCGGCAAGCTCCGTGGTGCCAAGGCGGGCCACTGTCATGGAGAACAGCAGGAAGCCAATGCGCAAACACACCTGCTCCACCAAAGAGCTGGACCACACGTTGCCAATGGAGCTCCGGCTCTGCTTTTCGGGAATCCAGCCCTTGACAGCCCGCAGGTTGATAAAACTGTCCTTGCGCAGCACAGAGGCAATGCTCAAGGCGCAGGCGCACACCGTGCCCAGCACCGTGGCAAGGGCCGCCCCCTCCACGCCCAGCTCAGGGAAGCCGAAGTTGCCGCCGATGAGCAGGTAGTTGAATATCACGTTGACCACATTGGAAATCAAGTTGGTCATCATGGCGATGCGGGTGTTGCCCGCGCCCCGCTGGGCGGCATTGAGCACCAGGCTCACCGTATTGAATACCTGGCCGCCCATGATGATACGCAGGTAGGAAACCGCGGCGTCGTGGGTGTCCAGCTGGGAGCCCACCAGCTTGACAATGGGCCCGGCCAGGCCCACAAACAGGGCGCTGACAGCGGCGGTCATGGCCAAGGTAATCAGCAGGCACATGCGCACCACACGGTTGGCGCTTTCCCTGTCGCCCTCGCCCTTGCGGCGGGCCACAATGGCGGAAACCGCCACGTTTAGGGAAAGGAACAGCGCCAGGCCCAGCATCTTGGGCTGGATGGTAAGGCCCACGGCGGCGATGGCGTAAGAGCCCATGGTGCCCACCATGATGGTATCCACCATGCCTGCCAGGTTGACGAAAAAGGACTCCAGCACAGAAGGCCAGGCGACGGACAGGGTGGTTTTTAAAATCTCCCGGTTCGAGGGGATGTCCCCCATCTCCATGCCTTTGCAAACTTTCGCGGGGTTGATAAATTGCACCGTACTCCACTCCTCCAAAATGGTTGAAACCGCAACTATTGTAGCACGTTCCGACAGGGTTTGCAAGGGGCAAAGGGGCTGCTTTTAGGACAAGGCAACAAAAAACACCGGGCAGCGCCTCTTTTTTTCGTGGCGAGCTCTCCGGGAAAGCCACGCCCTTTTGGGCAAAAAGAAAAGGCCGCCGCGCCAGGCGGCAGCCCTTCCCAGGGGATCACTCCCCAAACAGGTCTTTCAGCTTCCCGAAGAAGCTTTTGCGCTTTGCATAGTTCTTGTCGTCAGAGGCCTTATCCAGCTCTGCCAGGATTTCCTTCTGGCGCTTGGACAAGTTTCTGGGCACCTCCACGGTGACTTGGACATACTGGTCGCCCCGCATCCGGGAGCCCAGCCCCTGGATGCCCTTGCCCTTCAGGCGGAACACGTCCCCAGGCTGGGTGCCCTCGTGGACGTGGTAGCTGACCTTGCCGTCCAAGGTGGGCACCTCCACATCGGCGCCCAAGGCTGCCTGGGTGAAGGTGATGGGCATTTCGCACCAGACGTCGTTGCCCCGGCGCTCGAACAGCGGGTGGGGCCGCACGGACACGTACACGTGCAAGTCGCCGTTGGGGCCGCCGTTGACGCCGGCGTTGCCCTTGCCGCCCACATTGAGGATTTGCTCGTCGTCAATGCCGGCGGGCACAGTCACCTCGATGCTCTTGTGGCGGCGCACCCGGCCCTTGCCGTCGCAGGTTTTGCAGGGGGTCTCCACAATTTTGCCGGTGCCGCCGCAGCGGTCGCAGGTCTGGGAGGACTGCACCACCCCAAAGGGCGTGCGCTGGCTGATGCGCACCTGGCCGGTGCCATGGCAGTGCTCGCAGGTCTTGGGGGAGGTGCCCGCCGCCGCGCCGGTGCCGTGGCACTGGTCGCAGGTGTCGATTTGGGAATAGGTGACGGTCTTCTTGCAGCCCTTGGCCGCCTCCTCAAAGGAGATGGCGATATTGGCCTGGACATCGCTGCCGCGCCGGGGGGCGTTGGGGTTGGCGCGCCTTGCGCCGCCCCCAAAGCCGCCGCCAAAGAAGCTGTCGAAAATGTCCGTAAAGTCGAAGCCGCCCTGGAAGGGGCTGCCGCCCCCGGCGCCGCCGCCAAAGTTGGGGTCTACCCCCGCGTGGCCGAACTGGTCGTAGCGGGCCCGCTTGTCTTTGTCGGAGAGCACCTCGTAGGCCTCGTTGACCTCTTTAAACTTGGCCTCGGCGTCCTTGTCCCCGGGGTTTAAGTCCGGGTGGTACTTTTTGGCCAGCTGCCGGTAGGCCTTTTTAATCTCGTCCTCGCTGGCGCCCTTGGCCACGCCCAGCACTTCGTAATAATCCCGTTTATCCGCCAAAATCTATCACTCCCAAGCGGCAAGGCGCGCCGCTGTTCTCAAACTAAAACATTCCGATACACCCAAAGACGCGAGGACGGTCCCCCGCCCCCGCATCTCTGGCCACACAGGCTTTGCCCTTTGGGCCAAAGCCTTAGTCCACTTCCTTGTAGTCGGCGTCGTACACGTTGCCGTCGCCGCCGTTATTGCCGCCGTTGTCACCGGGGTTGCCGCCCTGGTAGGGAGGCTGCTGCCCGGGCTGGCCGCCCTGGGGCGCCTGCTGCTGGTACAGCTTCTCACTGGCGGCATAGACAGCCTTCTGCAAATCGTCCATGCCGGCCTTAATCTGGTCCACGGTGCCGTTCTTCAGGGTCTCCCGCAGAGCGGCCACCTTGGTGTTGATTTCGTTCTTATCGGAATCCTGCATCTTATCGCCGCTGTCGGAGACCAGCTTCTCGGCGGTGTAGCACAGGTTCTCGGCGTTGTTCTTGGTGTCCACTTCCTCGCGGCGCTTCTTATCCTGCTCGGCGAACTGCTCGGCGTCCTTCACAGCGCGGTCGATGTCCTCCTTGCTCATGTTGGAGCTGGAGGAGATGGTGATGTGCTGCTCCTTGCCGGTGCCCAGATCCTTGGCGGACACGTTCACGATGCCGTTGGCGTCGATGTCGAAGGTGACCTCGATCTGAGGGATGCCGCGGGGGGCGGGGGCGATGCCGTCCAACTTGAACAGGCCCAGCTGCTTGTTGTCCCGGGCAAACTCGCGCTCGCCCTGGAGGACGTTGACCTCCACCTGGGTCTGGCCGTCAGCGGCGGTGGAGAAAATCTGGCTCTTCTTGGTGGGGATGGTGGTGTTGCGGTCGATAATCTTGGTCATCACGCCGCCCATGGTCTCCACGCCCAGGGACAGGGGGGTGACGTCCAGCAGCAGCAGGCCCTGGACCTCGCCGCCCAGCACGCCGGCCTGGATGGAGGCGCCGATGGCCACGCACTCGTCGGGGTTGATGCCCTTGAAGGGGTCCTTGCCGATGAAGTTCTTCACGGCCTCCTGCACGGCGGGGATACGGCTGGAGCCACCCACCAGCAGCACCTTGCTGATGTCGCCGATGGACAGGCCGGAGTCAGACAGCGCCTGGCGCACGGGGCCCATGGTCTTTTCCACCAGGTCGGCGGTGAGCTCGTTGAACTTCGCACGGGAAAGGGTCATATCCAGGTGCTTGGGGCCGGTGGCGTCGGCGGTGATGAAGGGCAGGTTGATGGCGGCGCTGGTCACGCCGGAGAGCTCGATCTTTGCCTTCTCGGCGGCCTCCTTGATGCGCTGCATGGCCATCTTGTCGCCGGAGAGGTCGATGCCCTGCTCGGCCTTGAAGCTGTTGAGGATCCAGTCCATAATGCGCTGGTCGAAGTCGTCGCCGCCCAGGCGGTTGTTGCCGGCGGTGGCCAGCACTTCCTGGACGCCGTCGCCCATCTCGATGATGGACACGTCGAAGGTGCCGCCGCCCAAATCGTACACCATGACCTTCTGGTCGTTGTCCTTATCCACGCCGTAGGACAGGGCAGCGGCGGTGGGCTCGTTGATGATGCGCTTTACATCCAGGCCGGCGATTTTGCCGGCGTCCTTGGTGGCCTGGCGCTGGGCGTCGGTGAAGTAAGCGGGCACGGTGATGACCGCGCTGGTGACAGGCTCGCCCAGGTAGGCCTCGGCATCGGCCTTCAGCTTCTGGAGAATCATAGCGGAGATTTCCTGGGGGGTGTAGCTCTTGCCATCGATGGTCACCTTGTAGTTGGTGCCCATTTCACGCTTGATAGAGGACACGGTGCGCTCGGGGTTGGTGATGGCCTGGCGCTTTGCCACCTGGCCCACCATGCGCTCGCCGGTCTTGGAGAAGGCCACCACAGAGGGGGTGGTGCGGGCGCCTTCCGCGTTGGGGATGACCACGGGCTCGCCGCCTTCGATAACGGCCACGCAGGAGTTTGTAGTACCTAAGTCAATGCCAATCGTCTTTGCCATAATAAACTACCTTCCTTTATTCTCTGGGATTGTCGTTGTGTAAGAACTGTGTATGTCAATGGAATGGATCTGCTTTTTTAGTTTGCCACCTGGACCATGGCGTGGCGGACCACCCGGTCCCCCAGCTTATAGCCCTTCTGGTACACGGCGGCGATGACGTTCTCGCCCAGGGCCTCATCCTCGATGTGGGCCACGGCGTTGTGCAGGTTGGGGTCGAAAGCCTCCCCCACCTTGCCCATCTCCTCCAGGCCCAGCTTTTCAAAGCAGGCTTGGATTTGGTGCTCTATCATCTCCACGCCCTTCTTCATGTCCTCGGCGGAGGCGTTCTCCTGGCCCAGGGCACGCTCGATGTTGTCGGCAATGGGGAGCAGCTCCTTCACCGTGTCGCTCACCGCGTTGTTGTAGATGGCGGTCTTTTCGTTTAAGGTGCGCTTGCGGAAGTTGTCGTACTCCGCCAGCACCCGCAGGTGCTGCTGCTTGTGCTCCTCAAACTCCTTTTGGAGCTTTTCCAGCTGGTCCGCGGCGGAAGGCTCTTTCGGTTCCGCCTCTTCCGGCTGGGGAGACTGGGGCTCTTTTTCCTGGGCCTCCGGCTCCTGCTCCGGCTGTTTCTTCTTATCCTTTGCCATTTTCCCGGCTCCCTTCTGTAGTTCCATATTCAAAAGCGGTTTCCCGCAGCATGTTCTTCACTCGTCGCGCATCAGCACGGTGAGGTGCTGGCCCACCTGGCCCGCCATGTACTGGAGGACCGAGGCCACCCGGGGGTAATCCATCCGCACCGGGCCCAGCACCGCCAAGGCGCCGGCGTCGTGGCCGTCCACCTGGTAGCGGGCTACGCCCAAGGCGGATTTATCCAGCTCGGGGCGGCCCATCTCCCTGCCGATGAGGAAGGACACCTGGCCCGGCTTCTGCCGCAGCAGGTTGGCCACGTCCTCCCGGCGCTCCAGGAAATCCATCACACGCCGGGCGCCGCCGTGCTCCAGCTCAGGGTAGAACAGCAGGTTCATCTGGCCGGCCAGCAGCACCTCGGTGCCCATGGTGTCCCGGGCCACCTCTAAGAGGGCCCGCAGGGGCGCGCCCATCAGCACGTACATCTCCCCCAGGGAGACGCCCACCCCCTGCAAAAAAGCGGGGGTGATGTCCGAGACGTTCCTCCCGGCCAGCTTGCCGTTGAACACCCGGAAGAACACCCGGAGGATGTCGTTGGTCAAATCGAAGTCGCAGTGGAACACCCGGGTTTTCATGGTCCCGGCGGAGCTCATCAAGATGAGCATGGCGGTGCGGCGGCTGGTCTGCACAAACTGCACCGCCCGCACCTGGGCCGTGTCCCCGCTGGGGGTGGTGGCCACCGCGGCGCACCGTGTGGCGCCTGCCAGCAGCCGCGCCGCCCGGCCCAGCAGCTGTTCCGGCTCGTAGGAGCCGGAGAGCAGCATGGAATCGAACACCCGGCGCTCCTCCTCTTTTACGGGGGGCACTTCCATCAGCCGGTCCACATACTCCCGGTAGCCCTTTTGAGAGGGCACCCGCCCGGCAGAGGTGTGGGGCTGCTCTAAAAGCCCCAGCTCGATGAGGTCGGCCATCTCGTTGCGCACGGTGGCCGAGGAAACGCCCACCTCTTCCGCCACAGCCTTGCTCCCCACGGGCTCGCCGCTTTTCACATACCCGGCGACCACGGAGGAAAGGATGCGCTCTTTTCGCGGTGTCAGCTCCAACCCTCTCACCTCCGTTTCAGGTTTTAGCACTCTTTTAACCCGAGTGCTAAACCATGCTTATACTGTACCACCTAGGTCAGCAAAAGTCAAGAATCTTTTTGTAAATAGTTTATGAAGCGCCCCCACCAACGGGAAAGGGCCTGCCGCCCACAGCGGCAAGCCCCTTGTCTCAGGTTCTTTTTACTTTTGTTAGCGCTCAAAGGTCCTCAATGACAACGCCCAGGGCTGCCAGCAAGTTCACGGCCTCGGGCAGGGAGAACTTGGCGTTCTTCACCCGGTTGCCCTCCAGGGAGAAGAAGTACTCCGTGGCGCCCCGGAAATCGGCGCCCCGCAAGTCGTTCTGGGCAAAGGAGGTCCCCTGCAGGCGGCAGCCCGCGAAGCTGGCCTCCTCCAGCTTGCAGCCGTCGAAGAAGCTGCCGGACAAATCCGCCCCGGCAAACTGGAAGCCCTTTAAGTCCAGGCCGAAGAACACGCAGTGCCGCAGGGAGCACCCCCGCAGGCTGTCGAAGGGCAAAAAGCCCATCCCCCGCTTGCGCTCGTCCAGCAGGGCGGACCAGTCCACCCCGGAGAGGGCGCAGTCCGCAAAATCGCAGGAGAGCATCTGGGTGGCCCGGAATTTGGGGGCGGTAATCTTGCAGCCCTCAAACCGGCAGCCGGAAAACTGGCAGTTCTCCACCAGCGCCCCCTCCAAGCGGCAGCCGGTGAACAGGCAGTCCTCAAAGAGCCGGGAGGAAAGCCCCTCCCCTGCCCTATCCAGCTTGGAAAAGGTCTCGCCGCAGTATTCCCTCACGGCGGCTTACACCTCGAACTGGCCGTTTTCCAGCAGCTCGATGATCACGTGGAGGGATTCGGTGGCGTCCAGGTAGGCGTAGTGCCCCGTGGCCCAGCGGCCCCGCTGGAGCAGCTTCATGCCCTGGCTCTCCCCCCGGCGAATCATCTCGTCCATCCCCTGGACACGGAAAGCCACATGGTGGAGGCCCTCGCCGTTTTCGTCCAAGGCCTGGCGCCAGACGCTGGGCTCGTGGTCGGGCTCCAGCAGCTCCACTTCCAAATCGCCGTAATAGAAGAACGCCTGCTTGCACCGGGCCTTGGTGGGCTGGCCCAGGTAGGTGGTGTGGGCGTCCTCGTAGACGCCTGTCATCTGCACCGGGGGCACGGGCACGCCCAAAAAGGCCGCGTAGGCCTGGGAGCTCTTTTCAATATCGTGGACCAAAATGCCCAGCTGGGTGCACTTCGCGGTTTCGAACAAGGGATTTTCATTCATACATACAACACTCCTTCCTGCCACAGATTATACCATCTTTTCAGAAAAGCGCAACCGCTGTTTTCGTTTTTTGTGCAAGAGCCAAAAAAAGCAAAAAAAAAAGCGCCCTCCGCACAGATGGAAGGCGCTGGAGCTACTGGTCAGAATCGAACTGACAACCTGCTCATTACGAGTGAGCTGCTCTGCCATTGAGCCACAGTAGCGTGTTCCGGCAGGCGCAAAGGCCCGCACAACGTTATGTTATTATACAGGAAAACCGGGTGGGAGTCAAGATGAATTTGCGCTTTTTTCCCCGGCTATTCTATGCTATAATATGTTAGACTTCGAGAACAGGGAATAAAAAGCGCGAGCCGGGAGACGCTGGCCCAAGAAAGCTGCGCGACGGCTGGAAGCCCCTGCGCATAGGCGCTGGAACAAGAATGTGGAAGGAATGGGACAGAGATGGAATATAGATTGCACATGGGCCCGTGGAACAGCGTGTTCGCCGTGCCCACGGCTTTGGTGGACCGCTATTTAAAGCTGGCGGGGAAGGAGCAGCTGCAGGTGCTCCTGTGGATGCTGCGCCACGGCGGGGAAGCCTTCTCCCCGGAGGCCTTGGCCCAAGAGCTGGCCCTGGACCAGGACGCCGTGCTGGACGCCTTGGACTATTGGCAGCAGGAGGGGCTGCTTGCCAGCCGGGAAGGGCAGCTGACCCCCGCGGCCCAGCCGGAAGCCCCCCAGGCCCCGGCAGCGCCCCAAGCCCCTGCCCAGGCGCCTGGGCTGCCCCCCAAGCGGCGGCTGGTCCGGCCGGACACCCAGCACCTGGCCGCCCGCATGGGGGAGTCGGAGGAAATCCGCTTTTTGATGCAGGAGGCCCAGGCCACCTTTGGGAAGACCATCTCCCCGGCCATGGCCGCCACGCTGCTGGCCATGTGCGACGATTACGGCCTGCCGGTGGAGGTGGTGGTGATGCTGCTCCACTACGCCAAGGACGTGGGCAAGACCGGCACCGCCTATTTGGACTCGGTGGCCAGGGACTGGGCAGAGAGCGGGGTGTTCACCTTGGAGGCGGCGGAGAAGAAGCTGCAAGAGCTGGAGGAGCACCGCCAGGCCTGGGCCAAGGTGCAGTCCGCCGCGGGGCTGCCCCGCAGGGCACCCTCCCGGAAAGAGGAGGACGCCGCTTACCGTTGGGTGTACCAGTGGAAGTTCACCGGGGAGATGCTGCGGGCCGCCTACGAGCGCTGCGTGGACAACACAGGCAAGTTCAACATCAGCTACATCAATAAAATCCTGGAGGGGTGGCACAAGCAGGGCGCCCGGAACCTCCAGGAGGTGGAAATGCTGGAAGCCAAGAAAAAGGAAGAGCGGGAGCAGGGCACAAGCTACGACATCGACCAGTTGGAGAAGATGAGCTTTTTCGACCTGCCAGAGGAGCTGTAAGCCATGGGATACGGAAACAAAATCTTTCAAGCCGCCTGCCAGGAGCTGGAGCGGCGCAAGCGCCAGGCGGAGGAGCTGGCCGACCGGGGCCGGGAACGCTTTTACGAGCAGTGCCCCCGGGCCCGGGAGATTCGGGAGGAGATGGCCCAGAACGCCGCCGGGGCCGCCAAGGCGGTGCTTTCCGGCGGGGACGTGCGGGCGGAAATCTCCCGGATGAAGGACCGGGGCCTGGCGCTGAAGGCGGAGTTCAACCAGCTGCTGGCGGAGCATCACCTCACCGAGGCGGACGTGACGCCCCAGTACCAGTGTCTGGCCTGCCGGGACACGGGCTTTGTGGACGGCCGCATGTGCACCTGCCTGAAAAGCCTCCAGCGGCGCATGGCCTATGAGAAATTGAGCATGAGCGTCCCCCTGGAGAACTGCACCTTCGAAAGCTTCTCCCTGGACTACTACAAGGACGACGAGCGGGCCTACCGCCAGATGGAGAAGGTATTCGCCGCCTGCAAGAGCTACGGGGAGAAATTCCGGGCGGACTCCCCCAGCCTGCTGTTTAAGGGGGGCACGGGCCTGGGCAAGACCCACCTCTCCCTGGCCATTGCGGGGAAGGCCATTGAAAAGGGCTTTGGGGTGATTTACGGCTCGGCCCAAAGCTTCGCCGTGGCCCTGGAGCGGGAGCGCTTCGACAGGGATTTGCCCGAGGACGGCAGTACTGACGCCCAGCTGGGCGAGTGCGACCTGCTGATTCTGGACGACCTGGGCACAGAGTTCCCCTCGGCCTATGTAAACGCGGCGCTGTACAACATCGTCAACACCCGGATGATGGCGGGCAAGCCCACCATCATCAGCACCAACCTCTCTTTAAAAGAGCTGGAGCAGCGGTATTCCCAGCGGTTCGCCTCCCGGGTGACGGGCTACTACGGCAAGCTGGAATTTTTGGGCAAAGACGTGCGGGTGCAGCAGCGCCTGCGCCGGGCCCAGCAGAAAAACTCCTGAGAAAAAAGGCGTTGTCCAAAGGGACAGCGCCTCTTTTTTGCGGTTATTTTCCGGTGGGCTCCTCCTTTTGGGGGAAGCGCTTGGCCAGCATCTTGGCCAAGGGCCCGGAGAGGAAACAGAACAGGATAAAGGCCACTAGCACCAGCAAGGCCGGCAGCCGGGAGGTCTCCCCATTTTGGAACACCAGTCCCCCAGAGGCGCTCCCCTCCGGAGAGGCGTCACCTTCCCCGCCGCCGGGGCTGGAGCTCTCCCCAACCCCGCCGGCCACGGGGACGGTTCCCTCTGTGGATTCCCTTTCCGGCGAGGCTTCGGTGCCGCCGCTGGAGGTGTCGCTGTCCCCGTCCCCCGAGGACTGGGAGGCGCTCCCGCCCCCGCTGGAGCCGCTGCCCGTGCCGGCGCCGCCGGTGGAAACCGCCTTTTCGCTGCGGTGCACCGTGACGGTGTACACCTGCCGCGTCTCGCCGTCGGCGGCGGTGACAGTGATTTCAAAGACTGTGTCGCTGCCGCCCGCGCCAAGATTCTTGCGGTTGACGCGGTAGGCGGCTCCTTCGGGCACCTCCGCTGTGAACGTCATGGTGGTGACTTCGAAAGGCACCGTCAGATTGTACTGGTAAATCTCCGGGTCAAAGGCCGGGGTAAGGTTGCCAGTGGCAGGCGTCAAAGAGAGAAGGGAAGCGTCAGCGCTGAGTTCAGGCTTTTCTTCCTCCTCTTTCTCGCTGCGGTAGACGGTGACGTGGTACTCCTTCTTCGTCTCCCCGTCCTCTGCCGTGACAGTGATGCGGAACAGGGTATCGCTGCCGCCCGCGCCTAAGTTTTTCCGATTGACCCGGTAGGTGGCTCCCTCGGGAGCTTCGGCGGTGAAGGTCATGGTGGTGACTTCGAAAGGCACGGTCAGATTGTACTGGTAAATCTCCGGGTCAAAGGCCGGGGTAAGGGTGCCGCTGGCGGGCGTTAGGGAGAGAAGGTAAGCGTCGCTGTTGAGTTCCGGCTTTTCTTCCTCCTCTTTCTCACTGCGGTGTACCGTGACGGTATACACCTGGCGCGTCTCGCCGTCGGCGGCTGTGACCGTGATTTCAAAGTCTGTATCGCTGCCGCCAGCGCCCAAGTTCTTCCGGTTAACGCGGTAGGTGGCTCCCTCGGGTGCTTCGGCGGTGAAGGTCATGGTGGTGACTTCGAAAGGCACGGTCAGATTGTACTGGTAAATCTCCGGGTCAAAGGCCGGGGTAAGGGTGCCGCTGGCGGGCGTTAGGGAGAGAAGGTAAGCGTCGCTGTTGAGTTCCGGCTTTTCTTCCTCCTCTTTCTCACTGCGGTGTACCGTGACGGTATACACCTGGCGCGTCTCGCCGTCGGCGGCTGTGACCGTGATTTCAAAGTCTGTATCGCTGCCGCCCGCGCCTAAGTTTTTCCGATTGACGCGGTAGGTGGCTCCTTCGGGCACCTCCGCTGTGAACGTCATGGTGGTAACTTCAAAGGGCACCGTCAGGCTGTACTCATAAACGTCCGGGTCAAAGGCCGGGGTGAGGGTGCCAGTGGCGGGCGTCAGGGAGAGAAGGGAAGCATCAGCGTTGAGTTCGGGCTTTTCTTCCTCCTCTTTCTCCTGGCGGTGGACGGTGACGTGGTACTCATTTTTCGTCTCGCCGTCCTCCGCTGTGACATTGATGCGGAACAAAGTATCGCTGCCGCCAGCGCCTAAGTTTTTCCGGTTAACGCGGTAGGTGGCTCCTTCGGGCACCTCCGCTGTGAACGTCATGGTGGTAACTTCAAAGGGCACCGTCAGGCTGTACTCATAAACGTCCGGGTCAAAGGCCGGGGTGAGGGTGCCAGTGGCGGGCGTCAGGGAGAGAAGGGAAGCATCAGCGCTGAGTTCAGGCTTTTCCTCCTCCTCTTTCTCCTGGCGGTGGACGGTGACTTGATATTCACTCTTTGTCTCGCCGTCCTCCGCTGTGACGGTGATGCGGAACAAAGTATCGCTGCCGCCGGAGCCCAAGTTTTTCCGGTTGACCCGGCAGGCAGCGCCGGGAACGGGCTCGGCGGTGAAGGTGACGGCCTCCACCTCGTAGGGCACGGTCATGGTGTAGGCAAAGACATCCGGGTCGAAGGCTGGCTGGAGCTGCCCGTGGTCCGGGGCCAGGGACAGCAGCCGGGCGTCGCTGCTGGGCGGCTCCAGCACCTGGAAGGACAGGGAGACGTCCACGTCCTCGGGGATGGCGGCGGGCTCTGGGGTGGAGAGCTCAAAGGCGGAGGCGAACACGGTGGCCAGGCCTGGGACGGCGCTTTCCAAAATGCGGAAACGGTAGACGATGGCGTCCTCCGCCGCCAGATAGGGCCCGCCGGCCGGGGCGGTGTACACCGAGGCCACCTTGCCCGGGGTGTTCTGGGTGGTGACGGTCCCCGCCTGGACGCTTTCTCCGTAGGTGGGGCGCAGGTACTCCAGCACGGTGGGGTCGTACTCCACTTGGGCGCGGAAAGCCGCCACCTCCCCCAAAGAGCCGTCGTAGGGGAAGGCGACCTCCACCACGCCGCCGGGGCGGCCCTCCTCCACGGTGAGGGCAGGGGCAAACCCGGCGGCCTGGGCAGCCGCGCCCCACAGGGAGAAAAGCAGCGTCCAGCACAGCAGGGAAAGAGCGAATCGCAGGGCTTTCATGGGAATCCCTTCTTTCTGGGAGGCCGGAGGTCCGTTCCGCCAAGCGGGACAGCTGTCCTCCGCCAGCGCATCCCGCGCCCCCGCGGGAAAGCCGCGGCAGGCCTTTGCAGTCATTATAGCACAAAAGCTATCCACAAGATAGAGAAAAGTCCATGTTTTCCCAGATTTTTTGCGGCAAACCGGGGATTTTCCCTGTTTTTCACCGGTGGACAGTTGACAGAACGGGGCGGTTCGTTTACCATTAGGAATGGCAAAAAATCCCCGGGGCCTTGGCGCCCGCGGCGGAGAAACCCTTGAGGAAAAGAGGCAGCTTATGGGTGGGGAAAACAACAGCATTTTAGAGCTTTCCTTCCAGATGGGAGAAACGCTGCTGCGCAACGGGGCGGAAATCTCCCGGGTGCAGGAGACCATGGAGCGGGTGGCCCAGTCCTACCACGCGGAATCCTTCAACGTCTACGTGCTGACCAACGGCATTTTCGCCGTGGGCAAAGAGCAGGGCAAAGAGCGCTCTGTGGAACTGCGGCACATCATTTCCACCAACACCCACCTAGGGCGCATCTGCGCGGTGAACCAGCTCTCCCGGGAGATTGCCGAGGGCAAGCACACCGTGGAGGAGGCCTTTCAGGAGCTGCGGCGCATCCAGGAGATTCCCTACGCGCCCCTGCCCCTGGCCATTTTGGCCTGCGGGGTGGGCAGCGCCTGTTTCAGCTACCTGTTCGGCGGCGACTGGCTGGACGCTTTCACCGCCTTCCTCTGCGGCCTGCTGCTGGAGCCCTACCTCTACTGGGTGGGCAAGCACAACCTTTCCAAGTTTTTGACCAACCTGTCCGCCAGCGCCCTGGTGGCCTTGGTGGGCGGGGTGCTGTTCCTGCTGGGGCTGGGCCACAACATGGACAAGGTGATTATCGGCTCTATCATCCGCCTGGTGCCCGGCATGGCACTGACCACCTCCATTCGGGACTTCTTCCACGGGGACTATTTAAGCGGCGCCATCCGCATGCTGGACGCAGTGCTGGTGGGCGGCTGCATCGCCGTGGGGGTGGGCGTTGTGGTGCGCCTGCTCTCCCTGCTGACAGGAGGTGCCCTGCTGTGATAAACGTCTCTCTGCTGCTTTACTGGCTGCTGCAAATGGGCGTGGCGTTTCTTTCCACCATCACCTTTGCCATCATCTTCCACACCCCCCGCAAGGAGTGGCTGTGCTGCGGCTTTACCGGCGCCGTGGGGTGGCTGGTGTACGTGGTGTGCGTCCACTTTGGGCTGGATGTGGCCACGGCCTCTTTCTTTGCCACCCTGGCCCTGGCCTGGTTTGCCCGGGTGTTCGCCTTTTGGCGGAAGGCCCCGGTGACGGTGTTCCTCATCACGGGGATTTTTCCCCTGGTGCCCGGCGCCGGCATCTATTACACCGGCTATCATCTCTTTATGAGCGACAACTCCCTGGCCCTGGACAAGGGGCTGGAGACGATAAAAATCGCGGTGGCCATCGCGCTGGGGATTGGCATAGTGCTCTCCCTGCCGCCGTTCCTCTTTGCCCCCCGCAAGGGCGGCAAGGAAAAGCGCCCATAACAAAAGGAGGGAGCCCATGCCCAGGGTAGAAGTGACCATTGGGAAAAACGACGGGGGCCAGCGGCTGGACAAGTTCCTGACCAAGAGCTACCCCAACCTTCCCCAATCCATGCTGTACAAGGCCATCCGGAAAAAGGACATCAAGATTAACGGCAAGCGGTGCGAGAACTCCACCCGGCTGCAGAAGGGGGACGTGGTCTCCCTTTTTCTCAAGGAGGAGTTCTTCCAGAAGGAGGAGCGGCCCGAGGACTTTTTAAAGGCCCCCAAAAAGCTTTCCATCGTCTACGAGGACGAGAACCTGCTGCTGCTGGACAAGAAGCCGGGGCTCATCGTCCACCCGGACGAGAACTACCACTTCGACTCCCTCATCGCCCGGGTGCAGCACTACCTCTACGACAAGGGGGAGTACGACCCCAAGGCGGAAAACGCCTTTGCCCCGGCTTTGGTGAACCGCATCGACCGAAACACCGGGGGCATTGTCATGGCGGCCAAAAACGCCGAGGCCCTGCGCATCTTAAACCAGAAGGTGAAGGACCGGGAGATGCACAAGTTCTACCTGTGCGTGGTGTGCGGCCATCTCAAGGAGAAGGAGGCCACCCTCACCGGCTACCTGGAGAAGAACGAGGCCCAAAACCGGGTGTACGTGTCCCAGCGGCCCAAGGAGGGCGCCAAGACCATCCGCACCCGCTACCGGGTGCTGGAGGAGCGCCGGGGCTTTTCCCTGGTGGAGGTGGAGCTGCTCACCGGCCGCACCCACCAGATACGGGCCCACTTCGCCTCCATCGGCCACCCCCTGGCCGGGGACGGCAAGTACGGCAAAAACGCCGTGAACAAGCAGACCGGCTTCCCCTATCAGGCGCTGTACTCCTACAAGCTGCGGTTTGACTTCCAGACGGACGGCGGCGCTTTGCAATACCTGCACGGGCGGGAGTTCACCGCGGAGGACGTGTGGTTTTTGCCGGAGTTTTACGCCATGCCTTGCCTGGAGGGGAAAAATCACGTATAATAGGTTTTTAAGGCATTTTTGAAAATACAGCCCCCAGGGGGCGGGATTGGGAAGTGACCCCATGCGCGTGATTCACTTGATTGGCGGCGGCGACACCGGCGGCGCCAAGACCCACGTTTTAAACTTGTTAAAAGAACTGAACCAGTATATCGACGCCCAGCTGTTCTGCTTCCGCAAGGGGGATTTCTCCGAGGACGCGGCGAAAATGGGCATCCCCATTGAGGTGATAGAGTCCGGCAACCCGGTGGTGGGCCTGCGGGAGCTGAAGCGCCGCCTGGCCGGGCAGAAGGTGGACATCATCCACTGCCACGGCGCCCGGGGCAACCTGATGGGCAACCTGATTAAAAAGCACCTGGGGGCCCCGGTGGTCACCACGGTGCACAGCGACTACCGCCTGGACTACCTGGGCCGGCCGGTGGCGCGGCTCTCTTACGGCACCACCAACATGGTGGCCCTGCGGCGGGTGAACTTCTACATCGGCGTGTCGGACCCCATGACGGACATCCTCATCGAGCGGGATTTCCCCGCCGACCGCATTTACACCATCTACAACGGCATCGACTTTAAGACGCCCATCCAGACGGTGCCCAAGGAGGAATTCCTAAAAAGCGTGGGCATGGAGTGGGAGCCCGGGGACGTTATCGCGGGCATCGCGGTGCGGCTCTCCCCGGTAAAGGACGTGCCCACTTTGCTGCGGGCCATGAAAATCGCCTGCACCCAGAACCCCCACCTCAAGCTGCTCATCGGCGGCGACGGCGAGGACCGCCAAAAGCTGGAGGCCATGGCCAAAGAGCTGGGGCTCTCGGGGAAGGTGTGCTTTGCCGGGTGGCTCAACGACGTGAACTCCTTCTACAACGCCATTGACATCAACCTGCTCACCTCCATTTCGGAGACCTTCCCCTACTCCCTGACCGAGGGCACCCGGATGCACCGGGCCACCATCGCCTCCCGGGTGGGGGGCGTGCCGGTGCTTATCGACGACGGCGTGAACGGGCTGATTTTCGAGCCCGGCGACGAGAAGCAGCTGGCCCAGCACCTGCTGACCCTGGCCGGGGACGAGGAACTGCGCCACACCTTTGGGGAGCGCATCTACGAAAAAGCCAGCCGGGAGTTCTCCATCGACAGGATGGTGGAGCACCAGCTGGAGATTTACGAGAGCATCCTGAAGCGGGACGCCCGCCAGAAGGCCAAAAAGCGGGACGGCACCATCATCTGCGGGGCATACGGCCACGGCAACGCCGGGGATGACGCCATTTTGAAATCCATCATCCAGTCGGTGCAGGAGCTGGACGGCACCATGCCCATCACCGTGCTGGCCAAAAACACCCAGAGCATCAAAAAGCGGTACCGGGTGAACTCCATCTACACCTTCAACCTGCCCAAGATGTTCTCCGCCATGCGCAAATCCGTGCTGTACATCAACGGCGGCGGCACGCTGATTCAAAACGCCACCAGCTGGCGCAGCCTGTGGTACTATCTGTTCACCCTGCGGCTGGCCAAGTTTTTGGGCAACAAGGTGGACATGTACGGCTGCGGCATTGGCCCGGTGACGGGGAAGAAGAACATCCGCCTGGTGAAGAAGGTGCTGGAGCACTCGGTGGACACCATCACCCTGCGGGAGCCGGACTCCATGGAGGAGCTGGAGAGCTTTGGGGTGCAGCGGCCGGAGATCCTGCTGTGCTCCGACCCGGCCCTGGTGCTGGCGGCACCCTCGGAGCTGGATGTGGACGCCTACTTAACCAAGCACGGGCTGGATCCCCAGGGCAAGTACATCTGCCTGATGCTGCGCACCTGGTACGGCTTTGACAGCAAGACCCAGGCCCTGGCTGCCTGCGCGAACTGGGCCTACCGGGAGCTGGGGCTGACGCCGGTGTTCCTGTCGCTGAACATCTTCCACGACACCGTGGCGGCCCAGCGGGTGGCCCAGCACATGAAAGCGCCCTACCACATTTTAGACGACTGGGCCGAGCCCGAGCTGCTGGTGGGCCTGCTGGGGAAGATGGACGTGGTGGTCTCCATGCGGCTGCACGGGCTGATTTTCTCCTCTCTCAGCGGGGCGCCCTTGGTGGGGGTGAGCTACGACCCCAAGATCGAGTCCTTCCTGCGGTACCTGGGCAGCGGCAGCTGCATCGGCCTGGGGGACGTGACCGAGGACGCCTTGCGCCGCCTGATACAAGAGGCGGTGGACTCCCTGCCCCGGCGGGAGGAGCTGCGGGCCAAGGCCCAGCGCCTGAAAGACGTGGAGCGGGGGAACATCCAGGCCGTGGCACGGCTGCTGGAGCAGACAAAGTAAAAGGCGCGCCAGCTGCGGCGCGCTCAGAGATAAAACGCGAAAAGACCGCTGCGGTTAGGCAGCGGCCTTTTTTTACGGCAGCCATTGAACAAAGGCTGTCTTTTGGTCATCGCGGTAACCGGCCTCCCGGTAAAACCGCAAGGTGGATTCCTGTTTGCTGCCGGTCATCAGCATCAGCTTGTAGCAGCGCTGCTTTTCGGCCAGCTTCCGGGCATAGTCCAAACAGTCCATGGCGAAGCCCTTCCCCCGGTGGGACAGGTGGGTCACCACATTCTCAACCACGCCGTAGGGCCGGCCCCCGTGGGTCAAGTTTGGGACGATAAGCAGCGTACAGGAGGAAAGCACCTCTCCCCCTTCCACCGCCACAAGGATGTGGTACCCCGGCAGGGCCTGGATGGTTTTCCAAATGTCCCGAGCGGCTTCCCCCTCTTCCAGCCACCCATCTGGATGGAGGTGCCGGTACAACGCCAACAACTGTGGCAGTTCCTCCTCTTGAAGGTCACGGATCTCCACGATGTCCCCTCACTTTCTATTTTTCGCCACGATGAGGAAGCGGTGCTCCAGGTTGGGCACAAAGCCCAGGGACTCCACCTGCGCCTGCATCTGAAACAGCGCCTCTTGGCTGGTTTCCACGGAAAAGCCCGGGTACTCCCAGGGGCACACGCTGGCCTGGAACACCACGGCGCCCACGTCCAAATAACGGCTTTCCACATAGGCCTGGTCGCTGCGCATCACCCGGAAGCCCGCCTGGCGGAACCGGGGAAGCTCGTTTTCCAGGTTGAAGCCCACAAAGCTCCCCGAAAACCCCTGGCACAGCCGCTTGACCAAGGGCAGGTCGTTTTCGCCGCCCACCTGCTGGGTGACGAAAAAGCCGTTCTTTTTCAGCACCCTGCGGACCTCCGAAAGGTCGTAGCTTTCGTGGCGGTCGATGACCAAGTCGAAGCTGTCATCCGGGAAGGGCAGGGGCATCCCCTTTTCGCTGTCGTAATACTTCACGGTGATGCCCAAGGGCGCAAGCTTTTTTTGGCACAGGGCCAGGTTGGGCTCCCAGCCCTCGGTGACGCTGGTGAGCTCGTAGGGGTGGCCCAGGGTGAGCAGCAGCTCGCCCCCGCCGGTGCCCATGTCCAGCAGGCGCACCCCGGGGCGCAGGAACTCCCGCACCACCTGAGGATAGTCCCAGGGCAAAGGCTCCACCGTGCAGCGGCCCTGGATGTGGGAGAAATCCCAGCCGGACATGCCCCGGGCGGCCTCCTCCCGCCACTGGGACAGCAGCTGTTCGCGGTCCATTGGCGCGCCCCTCACGTGTTCTTGTCCACCTGGTGGAACTGCTTTAAGTTGCCCTGCTTCTGGTGGCGGCGGGCCAGCTCCTGCTCCACGGCCTCAAAGGGGATGCCCTCGTTGACCATGAGCACGGTCAGGTGGTACAGCAGGTCGGCCAGCTCGCCCACGGTGTCCTCCTGCTTGCCGTTTTTGGCGGCGATGATGACCTCGCTGCACTCCTCGCCGCACTTTTTCAAAATCTTGTCCAGGCCCTTCTCAAAGAGATAGCAGGTGTAAGAGCCCTCCTGCTTCTCCTGGCGGCGGCCCTCTACGGTTTCATACAGCTCGTGCAAAATATCCATGGTTTACTCCCCTTTCGGTGATTCCTCGCCCCGCAGGCGCTTGAAGAAGCAGCTGTGGCTGCCGGTGTGGCAGGCCGGGCCCTTCTGCTTTACCCGGATGAGCAAGGTGTCGTCGTCGCAGTCGGAAAAGACGCTGACGATTTTCTGGGTGTGGCCGGAGGTCTCCCCCTTGTTCCACAAGGTCTTGCGGCTGCGGCTGTAAAACCAGGTGTAGCCCGTCTCCAAAGACTTGCGGAAGGACTCCCGGTTCATATAGGCCAGCATCAGCACTTCATTGGTGTCATCGTCCTGGATGATGGCGGGGAGCAAATCGGACTTGGTAAAGTACAGGTCCAGCTCGTCCTCGGGCATATCCCCGGCGGCGTTTTTGCCGGAAATCTTGTGGCAGGCGATGATGGCGGTGCGCAGATCCAGGGCGCCGGTGTACAAAGACTTCCCGGCGATGGCGCCGTACAGCCCCAAGTCGTAGAGGCTGACAATATCCAGCAGGCTGGAGACGCCGCCGCTGGCGATGATGTGGCAGTGCACCGCCCGGTTCAGCTTGTCCAGCATCACCAGGTTGGGGCCGTTCATGGTGCCGTCCTGGTGGATGTCCGTGCAGATGAGGTACTGCACGCCCAGGGACTCCATCTCCTTGGCAAAGTCCACATAGTCCACCTGGCTCTGCTCCAGCCAGCCCTCGGCGGCCACTTTGCCGTCCAAGGCGTCGATGCCCACGGCAATTTGCTTGCCATGGCGCTTGACGGCCTGGCGGACAAACTCCGGGTCGCGCAGGGCGGCCGAGCCCAGAATCACCCGGCTGACGCCCCGGTTCAGGTAGTACTCCACGGTGTCCATGTCCCGGATGCCGCCGCCCACCTCCACGTGGAGGTCCGTGTTCTCCACCACGTCAAAAATCAGCTGCTGGTTTTGAGGCTTGCCGTCTTTGGCGCCGTCCAAGTCCACCATGTGGAGCCAGCGGGCCCCCTGCTCTTGAAAGCGCTTGGCGGTGGAAAGGGGGTCTTGGGCCACCACCTCGGCGGTGTCGTAATCCCCCCGGAACAGCCGGACGCATTTCCCCTCGTGCAAATCAATGGCTGGCAGTAAAATCATGCTTCGCTCTCTCCCCTCTCAAACTACAAAGGCTGCGCCAGGGCTTATCTGGCGCAGCCCTTTTCTCCCAGTATAGCACACCTGGGCCCTGGCGTAAAGCTGTTACAGCACGCCCTTGGAGGAAAGCAGCAGATTTGGGTCCTCCTCTTGGGAAAGGGCGTCCCGCAGGGCGTGGGCGGCGGCTTTGAACAGGGCCTCTATCATGTGGTGGGAGTTCTTCCCGTATTCACACCGCAGGTGCAGGGTGATGCCCGCGTTGGCGGCGAAGGCCCGGAAAAACTCCTCGGTCATGCAGGTGTCGTAGTCCCCCACCCGCTCCTGGGGGAACTCCCCGGAGAACACCAGGAAAGGCCGGCCGCTGATGTCCACCGCGGCAAAGGCCAGCGCCTCGTCCATGGGGATGTAGGCGTGGCCAAAGCGGCGGATGCCCCGCTTGGTGGGCAGCGCCTCGGCAAAGGCCTTGCCCAAAACAATGCCCGTGTCCTCGATGGTGTGGTGGCAGTCCACCTCCCAGTCGCCTACGGTTTTCACCTTGAGGCCAAAGTTCCCGTGGACGGCAAAGGCGCTGAGCATGTGGTCAAAAAAGCCCACCCCGGTGGAGATGGCCCGCTCGCCCCCGTCCAGGCAGAGCTCCAGGGTGACTTCCGTCTCGTTGGTCTTTCGGTGCATGGATGCGTAGCGTTCCATAGGTCACTCCCCCTTCGCCGGCACAGCGGCAAAATAGTCGGCCATCTTGGTGAGGACAGCCTGGTTTTCCCCGGCGGTGCCGCAGGTGATGCGCACCAGCCCTCCCGTATAGCGGATGGAGATGCCCTGCTCCCCCAGATAATGGTAGAGGGCTTCCCCATCGGCCATGCGCAAGGTGGCAAAGTTGGTGGCGCAGGGCAGCAGCGCAAATCGGCCGGGGAACGCCTCCCCCAGGGCGCGGACGCCCTGTAGCAGCTGCTCCCGGGAGGCTAGGATTTCCGCCAGCGCCTCCTTCATTGCCTGGGGGTGGCGGAGCACCGCGGCCCCCAGCTTTTGGGACAGGGCGTTGACGTTGTAGGGGGACTTCACCCCTTTGATGGCGTCCACCAGCCGCTTTTGCCCCACGGCAAAGCCCAGGCGCAGCCCCGCCATGCCAAAGGCCTTGGAGCAGGTGCGCAGCAGCAGCAGGTTGTCATAGTCTTGGAATTCCGGCAGCAGGCTCTGGTCGGAGAAATCCATGTAGGCCTCGTCCAGCACCACGAGAGTGTCCGGCAGGCCCTGGATAAGCCGCCGCACCTCCTGCCGGGGGCAGACGATGGAGGTGGGGTTGCCCGGGTTGCTGAAAATCAGCAGCTTCACGCCCTCCTGCCGGCAGGTTTGGATGGTGCGGTCCACATCGATGGCGTAATCCGCCCCCTTGGGGATGGAGACGTGGCGGGCCTCCTGCAAATAGCCGTTGAAGGCGTACATGGAGAAGTCCGGCTCCAAGGTGGCGAAGGCCTCCCCCTTTTGGAGGAACCCGGTGAACAGCACGGTAATCAGCTCGTCGGAGCCGTTGCCCGCGGCCACGTTATCCACCGGCACGCCGTAATACCCGGCAAAGGCCTGGCACAGCTCCTGGGCGGCGGGGTCCGGGTAGCGGTTGAAAGCCACCTGGGGCACCGCGGCGGCCAGCTCCTCTAAAATGGGGGCGGGCAGGGGCAGGAAGGACTCGTTGGCGTCCAGGTGGATGCGGGAGTCCTCCGTCACCGGGTCATAGGGCTTTAAGTCCTTGATTTTGTCATTCAGCTGGTACATGGGCGCCTCCTCAGTCCTCCACCCGCACCTGGATGGAATTGGCGTGGGCGGTGAGCTCCTCGGTCCGGGCCAGGCGGATGATGTCCGGCGCGGCCTTTTCCAGCTCCTCCTTGGGGTAGTAGATGAAGCTGGACTTCTTGATGAAGTCGTCCACCGACAGGGGCGAGAAGAACCGGGCGGTGCCGCCGGTGGGCAGCACGTGGTTGGGCCCGGCGAAGTAGTCTCCCAAGGGCTCGGGGGAGTAGTGCCCCAGGAACACCGAGCCGGCGTTATCCAGCCGGCCGATGTAGGAGAAGGGGTTGTCCACGCAGATTTCCAGGTGCTCGGGGGCCAGCTCGTTGGCGAAGTCCACGGCCTCGTCCATGCTCTCGCAGACGATGACGCCGCCGAAGCGCTCCAGCGCCTCTTGGATAATCTCCTTGCGGGAGAGGTACTCCATCTGGCGGTACACCTCAGCCACGGTGCGCTCCGCCAATGCCCGGCTGGGGGTGATGAGGATGGCGGAGGCCATGCGGTCGTGCTCGGCCTGGCTCATCAAGTCGGCGGCCAAAAACGTGGGGTTGGCGCTCTCATCTGCCACAATGAGGATTTCGCTGGGGCCGGCAATCATGTCAATGTCCACCACGCCGTACAGCTGCTTTTTGGCCGTGGCCACAAAGATGTTCCCCGGGCCCACAATCTTGTCCACCTTGGGGACGCTTTCGGTGCCCAGGGCCAGGGCGGCCACTGCCTGGGCCCCGCCCATCAGGAACACCCGGTCCACCCCAGCCACGTAGGCGGCGGCCAGGATGTTGGGGTCCGGCCTGCCGGTGCGGCCCGGCGGGGTGGCCATGACAATCTCCCCCACCTCCGCCACCTGGGCGGGGATGACGTTCATCAGCACAGAGGAGGGATACCCAGCCGTGCCCCCGGGGACGTAGACGCCCACCCGGTGCAGGCCCCGCACCCGCTGGCCGGTGATGATGCCGTTGGGCATGGGGTCGATGCGGCTTTGCTGCTTTTGGCGCTGGTGGAAGGCGCGGATGTTCTCTGCCGCTTTCCGCAGGGACTGGATAAAGGCCGGGTCGCACTCCGCCACGGCCTGCTCCAAAGCCTCCCGGGAGAGCTCCAGGTTCTCCGGGGTCCAGCCGTCGAACTTCTCGGAAAACGCCTTTACGGCGCTGTCGCCCCCGGCGCGCACCTGCTCGATGACGTCCCGCACGGTCTGCTCAATCTCCGGGGAGGCCTGGCCCACCCGGCTTTTCAAATCCTCCACAAAGGACTGGCAGGTCTGCCGGTCCCCCTGTACCACTTTTATCATTTCCCTTCCCCCTTTTGAATCTCCCGCTCCAGGCGGGCGGCTAAGTCCTCAATCTCCTGCTTGCGCAGCTTCAGGCTGGCGGCGTTTACAATGAGCCGGGCCGACACCTGGTGGATGGGCTCCACCACCTCCAGGCCGTTTTCCCGCAAGGTGGCGCCGGTTTCCACAATGTCCACAATGCCGTCGGAAAGGCCCAGCAGGGGCGCCAGCTCCACGCTGCCCTCTATTTTGATGATGCGCACGTCCATCTGTTTGCTCTCGAAAAAGCGCCGGGCCACGTTGGGGTATTTGGTGGCGATGGTCTTGGCCCGGTAGCCCCCGTAAAAATCGGAGCCCTTGGGGGCGGCCAGGGCAAAGCCGCACCTTCCAAAGCCCAGGTCTAAAATCTCGAAGAAGTGGCTGCCGTTCTCCATGATGGTGTCCTTGCCCACCACGCCCATGTCGCACACGCCGTGCTCCACATAGGTGATGACGTCGGCGGCCTTGGCCAGCACCGCCTGGAGGGAGCCGTCCCCCACCGGCAAAATGAGCTTGCGGCCCTTCTCCCGCAGCTGGGAGCAATCCATGCCCGCCTGCTCAAAGAGCTGCACGGTGGATTTCTCCAGCCTGCCTTTTGTCAAAGCGATTCGCAGCGGCTGCATCAGCGCTTCCCTCCTTCCAGGGTGATTTCCCGGGTGTTCTCCCCCACCACGTACACGGTGGGGATATTCCGCTTTTTGGCGTACTCCAAGGTTTCCGCCTCTGTCTCAAAGAGGGAGCTCTCGCACAGGACTCCCTGCCCCGCCAGGGAGCTCACCAGCTTTTGGCCCTGCATCTCAAAGCCGGGCTCCCCATAGACCAAGGCCTCCACCGGGGCGGGGCCCGCCAGGGCGGCGTTTAAATCCGCCACGGCGTCCAAGTCGATGGAGAAGCCCACGGCGGGCATGGGGTCACCAAACTTGCCGCAGAGGCCGTCGTACCGGCCGCCCAGCAGCACCGCGTCCCCCCGCTGGGGCACATAGGCGGAGAACACCACGCCGGTGTAGTAGTCGTTGCGCTGCACCAGCCCCAGGTCCACCATGAGCCTATCCCCCAGCCCCAGCTGGCCCAAGGCCTGGTACAGGCCCTTTAAAGATTCCAGGATATCCCGGGTCTCCCCGTCCTGGAACCAGCGCTCGGCGCCGGCCAGGGCCTCCTCCCCGCCGAACAGCCGGGGCAGCTGGGCCATGGCACGGGCCGCGGGCAAGTCCCCCAGGGGGTCCAGCCGCTCAGAGAGGGCGGCGTAGTTTTTCGATTCGATGGTGTCCCGCAGGCCCTCCTTTTCCTCGGGGGAGAGGGGCAGCTGGTCCGCCAAAGCCTGGAAGAACCGGGCGTGGCCAATCTCCACACGGAAGTCCGGCACGCAGACGGAAAGGGCCTCCACCGCTGTGGCGATGGCCTCCAAATCCGCCCGCAGGCCCCCGGCGCCCATCAGCTCAATGCCCATCTGGGCGGACTCGTCGCTGCGGCCGGAAAGGTCGGGCCGGTTGCGGTAGATGGTCTGGCTGTAGAAGAACCGCAGGGGCCGCTCCCACCCCTGGAGGCGGGAGGCCGCCATCCGGGCGATGGGCAAGGTGGAGTCCGGCCGGAACACCACCAGGCGGCCGTGGTTGTCGGTGCACTTGTACATCTCCTGCTGGGGGATGGCCGCCCCAGGCAGGTTGAACACGTCGAAATACTCCAGGCCCGGGGTGATGACCGCCCGGTAGCCCCGCAGGGTAAACACCTGGGAGAGCTTGGCCTGTACCTCCCGGCGGGCGCGGCACTCCTCAAAAAGCAGGTCCCGGGCGCCCTCTGGGGTGATTTTGCTGTATGTCCTCATAAAAAACCAGTGACCCGCCCGAAAGCTCCCCAGGCGGGCCGCCCCCTTTCTCGCAACGTAATACTTTAGCGTGCTACTATGATAATGTAAGAAACTGCGTTTGTCAAGAGAAAAGCTGCAAAAGCAGCTTTTCTCCCCGCGTTTTGCGGCCTTCCTTCACGAGTTCCCTTGGAGAGCCTCTTTAAAACAAGGTGGTCTGGCTGCTTTCAGGCAGGCCGGAGAGGGAACCGGCTTCCCGCAGGGTATCGATGACAGCGCTGGACACCTTGGCCCGGGCCTGGAGGTCATCGATGGAGATGTACTCCCCGCCGGTCTCCCGGGCCTCCCGCAGGCTGAACGCGGCCGCCTCGCCCACGCCAGCCAAAGAGGAGAAGGGCAGGCGGATTTCGCCCTCCTCCACCACGAACTTCTTGGCCTCGGACTTGTACAAGTCCACCGGGCGCAGGGTGATGCCACGGGCCAGCATCTCGTTGATAATCTGGAGCATGCCGAACTCGCCCTCCTCCTTGGGGGAGGCCTCCCGGTTTTTGATTTTCACGTCCAGGTCCTTCATCTTGCGGAACACGGCCTCCTTGCCCCGCACGGCGGTGACGCCGTCGAAGTCATCGCTGCGCACGGTGAAGTAAGCGGCGTAGTACTCCAGGGGCTTGTGGACCTTGTACCAGCCCAGGCGCAGGGCGGAAATCATGTAGGCCGCCGCGTGGGCCTTAGGGAACATGTACTTGATTTTAAAGCAGGAATCGATGTACCACTGGGGCACGTTGTGCTCCTTCATGGCCTGGATGTGCTCTTGGGTGAGGAGCTTGGTGGCCTTGCCCTTTCGCACAATCTCCATGATTTTAAAGGCCATCTTGGGTTCCAGGCCCTTGTTCATCAGGTAGGTCATAATGCTGTCACGGGTACCGATAACCTCGGAAATGGTGCAGGTGCCCGCCTTAATCAAATCCTGGGCGTTGCCCAGCCACACGTCGGTGCCGTGGGACAGGCCGGAGATTTGCAGCAAGTCCGAGAACTTGGTGGGGTGGGATTCCTCCAGCATGCCCCGGACAAAGTTGGTGCCCAGCTCCGGCAGGGAGAGGGTGCCTGTCTTAATGCCGCCCAAGTCCTCCTCGGTGACGCCCAAGGCCGCCGGGGAGTTGAACAGCGACATGACCTCCGGGTCGCTCATGGAGACGTCCATCACCGAGATGCCGGTGTAGTCCTCCAGGTAGCGGTAGATGGTGGGCACATCGTGTCCCAGCTCGTCCAGCTTGCACACGTTGTCGTGGATGGAGTGGAAGTCGAAGTGGGTGGTGATGTTGTCGTTTTTCTGGTCGTTGGCGGGGTGCTGCACCGGGCAGAAGTCGTAGACCTCCATGCCCCGGGGGATGACAATCATGCCGCCGGGGTGCTGGCCCGTGGTGCGCTTGATGCCCGTACAACCCAAAGCCAGGCGCTTTTCCTCCGCCTTGTGCAGGGTGATGCCCTTTGTCTCGGCGTACTTGCGCACGTAGCCAATGGCGGTCTTGTCCGCCACGGTGGCGATGGTGCCGGCCTTGAACACGTTGTCCCGGCCGAAGAGCACCTCTGTGTAGCGGTGGGCGCCGGACTGGTACTCGCCGGAGAAGTTCAAGTCGATGTCGGGGACCTTGTCGCCGTCGAAGCCCAGGAAGGTCTCGAAGGGGATGGTGTGGCCGTCCCGGTCCATGGGGGCGCCGCAGACGGGGCAGTCCTTGGGGGGCAGGTCAAAGCCGGAATCCACGCTGCCGTCGGTGAAGAACTCGCTGTGCTGGCAGTGGGGGCAGACGTAGTGGGGCTCCAAGGGGTTCACCTCGGAGATGCCGGACATGCTGGCCACCAGAGAGGAGCCCACGGAGCCGCGGGAACCCACCAAATAGCCGTGGGCCTCGCTGTCGGCCACCAGCTTCTGGGCGGTCATGTACAGCACGGAGAAGCCGTGCTTGACGATGGAGTTCAGCTCCTTGTCCAAACGGGCCTTGACGATTTCGGGCAGGGGGTCGCCATACTTCTTCTTGGCGCGCTCCCAGGTGATGGACACCAGCTGCTCCTCGGCGCCCTCGATGAAGGGCGGGAAGTTGCCCATGGGCACCGGGCGGATGTAGTCGATTTGGTCGGCGATTTTGCCGGGGTTTTTCACCACCACCTCAAAGGCCTTCTCCTCCCCCAGGTAGCTGAATTCCTTCAGCATCTCCGGGGTAGTGCGCATGTACAGGGGCGCCTGCTGGTCTGCGTCGTCAAAGCCGCGGCCGCCCATGATGACCCGGCGGAAGTCCGCGTCCTTGGGGTCCTTAAAGTGGACGTCGCAGGTGGCCACCACAGGCTTGTTCAGCTTCTCGCCAATGCGCACAATGGTGCGGTTGTACTCCCGCAGGCCCTCCACGTCGGTGTCGCCGTTGCGCACCATGAACATGTTGTTGCCCAGGGGCTGGATTTCCAGGTAGTCGTAGTAGGAGGCGATTTTGCACAGGTTGTCGAAGGGCTCCCCCTTCACCACGGCCCGGAACAGCTCGCCGGCCTCGCAGGCGCTGCCCACCAGCAGGCCCTCCCGGTACTTGTTCAGCAGGCTCTTGGGGGTGCGGGGGTTGCGGTAGAAGTAGTTGAGATGCCCCTCGGAGATGAGGCGGTACAGGTTTTTCAGGCCTGTGTGGTTCTTCACCAGCAAAATCATGTGGTAGGGCCGCAGCTTCTTGGGGTCGCCGCCGGCTAGGGCGCCGTTTATCTCATCCACCCGGTGGATGTTGTGGTCGTGCTTGAGGCGCTCTAAGAAGTTGAGGAAGATATCCCCCAGCACGGCGGCGTCGTCCTCGGCCCGGTGGTGGTGGAAGGGCTTGAGCTTTAAGTAGTTGGCCACGGAATCCAAGGTGGCCTTTTTCAAATCGGGCAGCAGAGAGCGGGCCATGGTCACCGTGTCGATATAGGTGTTCTCAAAGGGCTTGCCCTGGCGCTGCAAGGCCGCCCGCACAAAGCTGGCGTCAAAGGAGGCGTTGTGGGCCACCAGCACGGCGTCCTCCCCGCAGAACTGGAAGAACTGCTCCAGGGCCTCCGCCTCCTTGGGGGCGCCGGCCACCATCTCGTTGGTGATGGAGGTCAGCTGGGTGATTTTCTCCGGGATGGGCCGCTCCGGGTCCACGAAGATGTCGAAGCGGTCGGTGATTTCCCCGTTGTGCAGGCGCACCGCGCCAATCTCGGTGATGCGGTCGTTCTGGGCGGAAAGGCCGGTGGTCTCCAAGTCGAAGCAGATGAAATCCCCGGAAAGGGGCTGCTGGCTGCCGCCGGACACGGCGGGCACCAGGTCGTTGACAAAGTAGGCCTCCGTGCCGTAGAGCACCTTGAACTCCGGGTCCTCCTTGCGGATGGCCTCCACGGTGTTCATGGCCTCTGGGAAGGCCTGGGCCACGCCGTGGTCGGTGATGGCCACGGCCTTTTGCCCCCACTGGTGGGCCTGCTTGATAAGGGCGGCGGCAGGGGTCATGCCGTCCATGTCGGACATGCTGGTGTGCAGGTGCAGCTCCACCCGCTTTTCCAGGGCGTCATCCACCACCTTTACCAGCTCCACCGTGGCGATGGCCCGGGGGCGCATGACGTTTTCCCGGTCGTACTTGTCGTACTCCATCTCCCCCCGGACCAGCAAAGCCGTGCCCGCCTTGAGCTTATCCAAAGCCTGGCACTCCCGGGCGTCCTGGATGATCTTCAAGGTGGTGGAGCCGGTGTAGTCGGTGATGTCGATGGAGTAGATTTTCCGGGCTTTGTCCCGGGTCTCCTTGCTCTCCACGGAGAAAATCTCCCCCCAGACCACCAGGCTGCCCATATCCAAGGCGGCCTCCCGCAAGGGGGTGATTTTGCCCCGGGGCACCTGGCCCAGCACGGCCTTGGCCGTCTCTGGGATGATGGTGGGCAGCAGGTGCTCCTCGTCCCGCACGCTGACCTGCCGGCGGCTGGCCCGCTCCTGCAAAGCCTCCTCGTACTCCTCCATCTCCCGGACCTCGGCCTCCCGCTGGCGGCGGACCTGCTCGTTGCGGGCCTTCTCCACCAAGGTGCCCTCCCCGGCGTCCACCGAGAGCCTGCCCGCAAACTCCACCGCGCAGGAGACCTGGAACCACTCCTGGATAAGGCTTTCCAGCTTGGCGCCGGTGTTCCGGGCGGCCAAAAGCTCATAGCCGCCGTGGGCCAGGTGGATGGTGAGCTTGCCGCTTTGGTAGACAGCCTTCGCCTGGTTGAAGGTGCCGTTTAAGGTGGCGTCCCGCTCCTTGAGGGCCGCCACCAGCAGGGGCACGCAGTCCCCGGAGAACAGCTCCGGCGGGAAGTGGGGCAGCAGCTTTACCCCGCCCAGGCCAAAGGCGGGACCTTCCAGCACCCGCTCCAGCTTGCGCAGCTCGCTGTACTCCACCAGCTGGGGGAAGCGCACCCCCAGCCGTGCGGAGCGCTCGGCGCGGTTGACGGTGATTTGCACCAGCTCCCCGGCGCGCAGCGCGTCGGAAAAGCTCTCCCCGTTGAGTTCCTTTTGAAAAAATTGTCCCAGTGTGTTCAAGGCGTCTACCCTATCCTTCCCAGATTATAGCTTTTCCACTTCTTCCAGCAGGGCCGGGAGAAGCTGGTCCTCGGGGACCTTGCGCAGGATTTTCCCCTTTTTAAAGAGCAGCCCCTCGCCCTCGCCGCCGGCCACGCCCAAATCCGCTTCCCTGGCCTCGCCGGGGCCGTTGACCGCACAGCCCATCACCGCCACGGTGATGTCCTTTTGGCAGCCTCGCAGGGCATCCTCCACCTGGTGGGCCAGGCCGATTAAGTCGATGCGGGTGCGGCCGCAGGTGGGGCAGGAGACAAACTTCACGCCGCCCTTCAGCTCCAGGGCCCGCAGGATGTCCTCCCCGGCGGCCACCTCCTCCACGGGGTCGGCGGTGAGGGACACCCGGATGGTATCCCCAATGCCCCGCTGGAGCAGGCTGCCGATGCCGATGGCGGATTTCACCAGGCCCATGCGGGCGGTGCCGGCCTCTGTCACCCCCAGGTGCAGGGGGTACGGGCACTGCTGGGCCATGAGCTCGTAGGCCCGCACCGTCAAGTCCACCGAGGAGGCCTTTAGGGAGATGACAATGTCCGTAAAGTCGAACTTCTCCAGCAGCGAGACGTGGTACAGGGCGCTCTCCACCAGGGCCTCCGGGGTGGGGGAGCCGTACTTTGCCAGGATGTGCTTTTCCAAGGAGCCGGAGTTGACCCCGATGCGGATGGGGATGTTCTTCTGGCGGCAGGCGTCGGCCACGGCCTTCACCCGGCTGTCGTCCCCGATGTTGCCGGGGTTGATGCGGATTTTGTCGATGCCCGCGGCCACGGCCTCCAGGGCCAGCTTGTAGTCAAAGTGGATGTCCGCCACCAGGGGGATGGACACCTTCTCCTTGATGGCGGGGATGAGGGCCACGGCCTCTTTGTTGGGGATGGCCGCCCGCAGGATTTGGCACCCTGCCCGCTCCAGGCGCAAGGCTTGCTCCACGCTGCCCTGGATGTCTGTGGAGGGCACGTTGAGCATGGACTGCACGGTGATGGGCGCGCCGCCTCCAATGGCCACGCCCCCGGCCATCACTTGTTTTGAACTTCTCCGTTGCATACAGTTCCCCTTTCCCTATCTTTCAAAAAGGGAGGCCCGGCTGCCGGGCCCCCTGGTTTGTTCGCTATCCTTGGACAATGCGGAAAATATCGTGAAAGGCGATGACCACTGTCAGCCCGATAAACAGAACGAAACCCACCGCGTGGACATAGCCCTCGTATTTGGCGGGGACGGGGTGGCGGGTGACGCCCTCCCAGAGGAGGAACAGCAGCCGCCCGCCGTCCAACGCGGGCAGCGGCAGCAAATTGACAATGCCCAGGTTGACGGTGAACATCACAATCATCAGCAGGATGTTGAGCACCGCCTGACCAAAGCTTTCCGACAAGCCCGCGCTGGCCGCCTGGCCAATAGCTTGGGCCGTGCCGATAGGCCCTGCCACATCGTTAAGGCCAAAACGCCCGGTAAAAAGCCCCTTGAGCGTCTCCACCACCATGCGGACCATGGAGAAGGTGTCCGCCGCGGAACGGCGGATCAGGCTGGAAAAGGTGACAGCCTCCGGCTCCACATAAAAGTCCAGGGAAACCATGGTGGAGCCGTCCTCCAGCGTCTGGGATTTTAAGGCAAAGGCGCCAAGATCCACCCGCTGGCCGTCCCGCTCCACTACCATGGAGACGGCGGCGGGATCCGCCAGCACCAGCGCAAAGTTCAAATCCCGGTCGGTGTAGATGGCATAGCCGTCCACCTCCACGATGGTATCCCCCACCTGGGCGCCGGCAGCCTGGAGGGCCGAGCCCTCGGTGAAGCTGGCGATTTGCGTAGTGGCAAACACGTCCTGCTGGCCCAGGACAATCATCATCAGGAAAAAGCCCAGGACGATGTTGAAGATGCCGCCGGCGGCCACCACCAAAAAGCGTTTCCACACCGGCTTGTTGCCAAAGGCCCGGGGGTCGCCGCTGTCCTCGTCCTCGCCCTCCATGGCGCAGTAGCCGCCAATGGGCAGCAGGCGCAGGCTGTACTGGGTCTCCCCTTTTCGAAAGCCAAAGAGCTTAGGCCCCATGCCCAGGGCAAACTCGTTGACCCGGATGCCCGAGGCCTTTGCCAGCAGGAAATGTCCCAGCTCGTGAAAGAAAATGATAAAGCCAAAAAACAGAACGCCTATAAGGATGAGTAAAGCCGCCGTCAGAATCTGCAAAGAACCATCTCCTTTAAATCAGTGTGCCGCGCCTGCCACAAAAGCCCGCGCCTCTTTATCCGCTTCCAGAACCGCCTCCAAAGTGACTACGCCGGGGGCCTGGCGGGCCATGGCGGCCTCCACCAGCCGGGGAATGTCCAAAAAGCCGATCTTCCCCTCTAAAAACAGGGCCACGGCCTGCTCGTTGGCGCCGTTGGCGGCGGCAGGCACCAGCCCGCCCCGGCGCAATGCCTCCCGGCACAAGGCCAGGCAGGGGAAGGCCTCCTCGTCCGGCGGGCAGAAGGTGAGCGCCCCCAGGGCGCACAAGTCCAGCTCCCCCGCGGGGGAGGGCAGCCGCCTGGGGTAGGTGAGGGCGTACTGGATGGGCACCGCCATATCCGGCAGGCCCAGCTGGGCAATCACCCCATGGTCTTTATATTGAATCATGGAGTGGATGATGCTCTCCCGGTGGACCACCACCTGGATCTTCTCCTCCGGCATATCAAAGAGCCAAGAGGCTTCGATGACCTCCAGGCCCTTGTTCATCAGTGTGGCGGAATCGATGGTGATTTTCGCGCCCATGTCCCAGTTGGGGTGACGCAGGGCCTGCTCCCGGGTGACGGCGGCCAGCTCCTGCCGCTTTCTGCCGAAGAACGGCCCGCCGGAGGCGGTGAGAATCAGCTTCTCCAAGGCGCCCTTTTCCGGGCAGCCCTGCAAACACTGGAAAATGGCGGAGTGCTCGCTGTCCACCGGCAACATGGCAACGCCGCGGCTGCGGGCTTCCTCCATGACCATGGCACCGCCGGCCACCAAGGTCTCCTTGTTGGCCAGGGCCACCGTCTTGCCCGCCCGGATGGCCGCCAGGGTGGGCTGCAATCCCACCATGCCCACCACCGCGTTGAGGGTGGTGGTGGCGGTTTCCCAGGCAGCGGCTTGGCACAGGCCTTCCATGCCGGCCAGGACGGGGATGCCCGTGTCCGCCAAGCTCTCCCGCAGCGAGCGGGCGGCGGCCTCCTCAAAGACAGCCACCACAGCCGGGTGGAACTCCCGGGCCTGGGCCTCCAGCACCTGTACGCTGGAGCGGGCCGCCAGGGCCACCACCTGGACCTCCTCCCCCTGGGCGCGGAGGTTGCGCACCACCTCCAGGGCCTGGGTGCCAATGGAGCCGGTGGAGCCCAGCAACGATAGTCGCATCATAGCACACCTCCCAAATATTATGCGCCCGCCAAGGGGAGATAACTCACCAGCAGGTACACAAAGGGCGCGGTGAAAATCACGCTGTCGAAACGGTCCAGAATGCCGCCGTGTCCGGGGATGACTTGGCCAAAGTCCTTGATGTGGCAGCTGCGCTTAATCAGGGAGAAGCTCAAGTCCCCCAAGATGGACAAAATGGCCCCGAAGAAGCCGATTATCCCCAGCACCAGGTAGCTGGCCCGGGCGGCGCCCTGGTAGTAGAACTCGGTGAAAAGCACGCCGCACAGCAGCATGACAATCACGTTGACCACCACGCCGCCCATGGCGCCCTCCACCGTCTTTTTGGGGCTGATGGTGGGGCAGAGCTTGTGCTTGCCGAAGAAGGTGCCCGCAAAATAGGCCCCGGCGTCCGCCACCCAGGCGGAGAGCACGGCGATGAGCACGTAGAACATGCCGTGGTTCTCGCTGAGGTCCCGCAGGGAGACCAAAGTCTGCAAGGCGCTGGGGATGAGCACCACCATGCTGTAGAGCATGCCCACCTCTTTAAAGGTGGTCTCCTGGTGGTAGACGATCATGGCGGAAAAAATCCACAGGGTGAACAGGCAGTAGACTGGGAACTCCCAGTCGTTCTGGCAAAAGGGCACCACGGCGGCGGTGAGCAGAGCCGGGGCGCACAGGAACCACTTGCGCAGCAGTCCCAGGGCCCGGATGAGCTCCAGCACCGCCGTAGCAGAAATAAGCGCCACCACAATGTTCAGCGCCAGCGGGAACGAGCGGTTGAACACAATGACAGCTGCGAAAAAGACAACTAAAATAGCGCCGGATAGAACGCGCTGTTTCATAACAACATCCCTTTTCAGGTTTTTCTTCTCTAAAAAAACGATTTCTCCCAAAAATTGCCGGCAGCAGAGAAAAGGTTGAACAATCCCTGCTACCATACACTGGGGGATTATACCCCCCCAAAGCGCCGTTGGCGCGAGGCGTAAATAGCCAAAGCCTCGTCCAAGTCGCTGGTTTTAAAGTCGGGCCAAAGAATATCGAAGTAGACCAGCTCGGCATAGGCGCTCTGCCACAACAGGAAATTGGAGAGGCGCTCCTCCCCGCTGGGCCGGATAATCAAATCCGGGTCCGGCTGGCCGCCGGTGTAGAGGTACTGGGAGAAGAGCTCCTCGGTGAGCTCCTCGGGGCTTCTGCGGCCCTGCTGCACCTCTTGGGCAAAGCGCTGGGCCGCCCGGGTGATTTCCGCCCGGCCGCCGTAGTTCATGGCCAGGTTCAGCACCATGCCTGTCTTGGGGGCCGAGGCCTCCTCCACCTCCTCAATGAGCTGGCGCACCTCCGCCGGGAAGGCGGACACATCCCCGATGAAGCGCACCCGGATGTTCTCGTCCATAAAGTCCCGCAGGGCTTCCTCCAGGTACTCCTTAAACAGGCGCATCAGGCCGCCCACCTCCTCGGCGGGGCGGTTCCAGTTCTCTGTGGAAAAGGCGTAGATGGTCAAGTATTGGATGCCAATGCGCGAGCAATAGCGGGTGATGGTGCGAAAATTGGACGCACCCGCCCGATGGCCGGCGGAACGGGGCAGAAAGCGCTTCTTGGCCCACCTGCCGTTGCCGTCCATGATGATGCCGATGTGGACAGGCAGCTTGCTTTCCACATCCTGTGTTTTGGTTAAGGCCAAGGCCGCGTCCCCCTTTCCGGCTTAGATAGCCATAATCTCCTTCTCTTTCTTCTGGGCGCAGTCCTCGGCGTTTTTCACGTACTTGTCGGTGAGGTCCTGAATCTTCTTTTCGGCCTGCTTCAAATCGTCCTCGGTGATGTCGCCGGCCTTCTTCATCTCCTTCAGCTTCTCAATGGCGTCCCGGCGGATGGCGCGGATGGCCACCTTGGCCTCCTCGCCCAGCTTGGAGACGTCCTTGGTCAGCTCCTTGCGGCGCTCCTCGTTGAGGGGCGGGAACACCAGCCGGATGACCTTGCCGTCGTTCTGGGGGTTCACGCCCAGGTCGGAGGTCTGGATGGCCTTCTCAATGCCCCGCAGCACGCTCATGTCCCAGGGCTGGATGGTGAGCACCCGGGCCTCGGTGACGGAAACTGCCGCCAGCTGGTTGATGGGGGTGGGGGTGTCGTAGTAATTGACCATGATGTGGTCCAGCACGGCGGGGTTGGCCCGGCCCGCGCGGATGGCGGCGTACTCCTCCATCAGGTGGTCGATGCTCTTGTTCATTTTGCTTTCGGCCTTTGCGAATACGTCTTTCATCTCTGCCATGATTGATTCCAGCCTTTCAATAAAATAGAAAATAGAAATAATGGTAGTGCCATGGTTTTTTGTGTTTTTCCAAAGCTTACTGGACCAAGGTGCCCACTTTCTCGCCGGAAACGGCGCGGACAATGTTCTCCGGGTCCTCGATGCTGAACACCAGGAAGGGGATGTTCCTATCCTTGCAGAAGGAGGCGGCGGTCATGTCCATCACGCCCAGGTTCTGGTTGAGCACGTCCATGTAGCTTAAGGTGTCGTACTTTTTGGCGTTGGGGTTTTTCTTGGGGTCACTGTCGTAGACGCCGTCCACCATGGTGGCCTTCAGAATCACATCGGCCTCGATCTCCGCCGCGCGCAGGGCAGCGCCGGTATCCGTGGAGAAGAAGGGGTTGCCCGTGCCGCAGCCGAACACAACCACCCGGCCCTTTTCCAGATGGCGCACCGCCCGGTTGCGGATGTAGGGCTCGGCCACCTCCTGCATGGCGATGGCGGTTTGCACCCGTACATCCAGGCCCAGCTGCTCCAGGCCGTCGGCCACGCCCAGGGCGTTGATGACCGTGGCCAGCATGCCCATGTGGTCGGCGCGGGTGCGGTCCATGCTGCCGCTGGAGCGGCCGCGCCAGAAGTTGCCGCCGCCTACCACAATGGCCACTTCCACCCCCATGTCCACAAGTTCCTTGACCGGCTTGCAGATGGCCAGGACTGTGTCAAAATCAATGCCGTGCCCGGCCTTTCCCGCCAGGGACTCGCCGCTGAGCTTGAGCAAAACGCGCTTATATTTCGGTGCCATGGTATCTCTCCCGTTCTACAGATTATATTCGAACTTATTGTACATGAAAACCCCTCGGTTGTAAAGCGTAAAGAGCTTCTTTTCCCCGGGGGAAAACCTTTGCGGCCCCTGGGAAAGCCGAAAAACCGGCGGGGCGTTACAAAAAATTTACATCTTCCCCTGGGGCAGGCGGGCCGCTCTCTGGAGAAGAATGAAAAGTCACGTCCTATTTTTCCGCCGGGCGGGTGTGCTATACTACAGAAAAAGGAGGGAGGACCATGAAAAAGGCAGTTTCATGGCTGCTGCGCCCGGCGCCTATGGGGGTGCTGGGCCTCATCACAGGCTTTCTGGTGAAGATGCTGGACATCCACTGCTACGCCCAGCACTTTGGGGTATCCCTCAGCGACATCTTCTCCCAGGCGGGGGTGTGGGTGGTGATTGGCGTGGCCATCAGCCTGTACAGCCGGGACAACCGCACCGCCATGGCCAATATATTCCTGTTCTGCGCCGGGATGCTGCTGACCTACTACATCACCGCCGAGGTGACAAACTCCATTTACGGCTGGAGCTTTATCAAGGCCTGGGCGGCTTTCGCCTGCCTCTCCCCTCTCATGGCTTTCCTGGTGCGGCTGACCCTGCGGCCCGGGGCACTGGCGCTGGTCCTCAAGCTGGGGGTGTTCGCCGGGTATGTGGGGCTGAACCTGCTGCTGGGCAGCTTTCTCCACACCTACGACATCCCCTTCCTGGCGGTGCTGGTGTATTGGTTGTTTGGGAAGAGGTGGGCGCGCCCTTCCGGGAACGAGAACGCCTAGGAGCGAAAGCGGGAACCTCCTATTTGTGCTCACAGGAGCTTTTGCGGACAACTGTTCACGCTATTTCGGAAATGTTAAAACCCGTTGCTTGCGGCAACGGGCGGCGCGCCCTATACTGAGAATGAGAGTTGAACGAAAGGAGGCCGCTCCATGCTCAATGAAAATATCAAGGCGGTTCGGAAATCTAAGGGACTTTCCCAGCAGGAGCTTGCGGTAAAGCTGAACGTGGTACGTCAGACGGTTTCCAAATGGGAACAGGGGGGTTCACTTAGATAAAGATACCACACCAATCCCACGCTGACTTTTGCTCAACCAATACAGCCGGAGGGCTGGATAACAAGAAAAGGCGGTATGCGCCCCGTGGAGGGGT